>OASZ01000203.1_pt1 | contig 80480 bp, 65 predicted proteins | sample 1501241 | NCBI WGS metagenome assembly OASZ01 (sample SAMEA2579926, study PRJEB22360) | human gut metagenome | biome: human gut; feature: human-associated habitat; material: faeces | place: Denmark | collected 2008/2010 | reverse complement strand
TTTTACAAAAAAAGAGCAGGGTATATATTTTTATATACCTTGCTCTGCAAGAGGCGCCGACTCAATGTCTTAACTAAATGACATTGTTCTTTTGGTGGCGCTTTTTTGGCTTGCCCAGACTGTGGGGAATTGAAGTTTGTTCCTTTTCGATGTAAATCTAGATTCTGCCCTACTTGCGGTAACAAATATAATCTGCAACGCTCTTTTCATATGTCCTGTAAGCTCATTCGCTGTGTCCATCGTCACTGTGTGTTTACTATTCCTAAAGAACTTCGCCCTTTCTTTCTCAATGACCGTTCTCTCCTCAATTGTCTCTTTCATTCCGTTCGAGATGTTGTTCTTCGCATGTTTTATAAGCAAAACAAATCTGAAAACTTTACTCCTGGTTTCATTTATGTTCTTCATACCTTCGACATGGACTTAAAATGGAATCCTCACATTCATGCTCTTATTTCTGAAGGTGGCGCTGGAAACTCTATTTTTTGGCGCCCTATGAAGCATTTCGATTATACCTTCCTGAGAAACGCATTCCGCAAAGTTCTTCTTGAACGGCTTACTAATTCCATTGGTAAGTCTTTCATTCCTGTTAAAAATAAAATTTACAAAGACCATGCCGATGGCTTTTATGTCAGAGCCAAACCGAATCTCTGCACTCCTGATGTTACAATTAAATATATAAGCAGATATCTGGGAAGACCTGTCATAGCAACTTCCCGCATTGATCACTATGATGGTGAGTCTGTTACTTTCCATTGCACAAGACATGAAGATAACAAAACTGTTTCCGAATGTACTCCTGCTTTAGACTTTATAAATGTATCTCTTCCGAGAAAAAACGTTTTATCTTACGACATATGAACTGGCAAAATCTTATTTTTTTAACCTTTGGATACGACCCTCTCAAGTTTCCAAAGTGTGGTTCTTCTATGTTGGTGTTGGAAGTTTATCACAAAAAAACTGCACTATTTGAACAATATCGAAAGGCTATGGGATATGGATGAATCCATAAATCTCATTCTTTCTAAAATCGTCAGATAGTGCAGCCACACCAAAAACAAAAAACTTCATACTAAACGTCGTGGCGAATACAACCTTTCGCTCTTTTGTTATGCTATTTTTTTATTTCTTATACATTATACACTATGTCTGACAAAATGAGAAGTTTCCCATAAAGTAAAAAATAGGAAAGAGTGATGATATCCTCTTTCCCTGTTTAAAAATACTATAGTTCAACTCCCAATATGCGAAGCTGCTCTTTGATTTCTTGATTATCTTTCTCTAATTGCTTCATAACTTCCAAAATATCTATCGGTTCCTCCTCTTCAAACGTATCCACATATCTCGGAATATTTAAATTGAAATCATTTTCTTTTACCTCTTCGAAAGATGCAAGATATGCATATTTCTCAATATCTTTTCGATTTTTATATGTTTCTACAATCTTATTTACCTGCAGATCCGTTAAATTGTTTTGATTCTTTCCTTTTTCAAACTCTTTGCTGGCATCTATAAAGAAAATATCCTTTGTTTTTTTATTTTTCTTAAAAATCAAAACTGCAGTCGGAATCCCCGTTCCATAAAACAGATTCACAGGCAAACCAATTATTGCGTCCAAATAATTTTTTTCAATTAATATTTGGCGTATTTTTCCCTCTGCCGCTCCACGGAATAAAACTCCATGCGGCAATACAATCGCCATTGTTCCTGTATCATTTAAATGATATAAACTATGCAATATAAACGCATAATCTGCTTTCGAAGCCGGTGCCAGTTTCCCATATGGTCTAAATCTTGCATCTTTCAGTTTTGTATCTCTATTATCCCACTTTGCAGAATACGGTGGATTTGCAACAACCGCATCAAAAGTCCTCGGATGATCTACGCCTTTATCATCCGGACCATCCGGCCAGTCACTTTCCAGTGTATCCGCATTACTTAAACTCATATTATTGAATGACACATCATGCATCATTAAATTCATGCGTGGTCTTTGTTTCTATCAGCGCTATCATATACAATCTCCGCTGCTGTTTTCCCAGTAATTGCATAATGAAATTTATTTTGAACCTGTGCATAGAATTTCTTTGTAATTTCTGAATTTTTATCATAGTCATAAGAAATCTCTGCAAATATATCTGTTATCTGCTGCCAAATTCTTCGTTCACTTGCCCGAATAGAACGTACTGTTTCCAACAATTCACGGAAATAGTCTTGTCCAAACACCCTTTCTCCATATTTCATTCTCTCTACATCAATTTTAAAACCTTTTTGAATATATTCTTTTAAAATATCAGTAGCCCAAATTCGAAAACGCGTTGCTTTAATTGAATTCACTCGATATCCTACAGAAATTATTGCATCTAGATTATAAAACTTTACAGTTTTCGTCTGTGTCTTTCCCTCGAGTGCCCCATGTTGAGTGGTATTTTCCAAAATGGAAACAACCACTTTTTCATCCAATTCTCCAGATTCAAATATGTTCTTTAAATGTTTACTTATTGCAGGCACACCAACTCCAAACAATTTCGCAATTGCTTTTTGTGTTGCCCAGACTGTTTCGTCTTTTACTACAACTTCTATCTTCTCATCTGCCTCATACATTAAAAACTGTATTTCATTCATACTTTATCCTTCCTACTGGTTTTCTGCCAATTCATCTGCCAGTTTATAAATTGCTTCTCGCAGTTTGTTACGATACTTTATTTTACTCAATGCCTGAACATCTGCGTCATGTGACAAAATTTTATAATCCGAACTTGCCTTTGCAATGATATCTTGAATCTGACCGGTATCATCTAAGTCCTGAATTCCATAGCGATGTCTGCTAAACAATACTCTCATCTGTGCACTTGAAATAATATCAATAATTCCCCACTTAATTCGAAATTCTTGCAATAAACGTTCTAAACTCACGGCATTTGCTTCTTGAATAATCTTTTCACTTCCACTTTCTAAACGTGCAGGATATTTAAAGTCAGGATCTGTTGGGTACAGTCCAGTTATAATAGCTTTTGTTGCATTCACAATTTTGCCTGCATAATTCCGATCTTCCAGTCCATTTGCAAATTGATACAACTTGGCTTCTGTTGCACAAACCCCTTCTTCATCTTTTTCATGTACTTGATTCAATAACTGTTCAACCAATTCTGTCAAATAATCATAATCAATTTTCACATCTTTTACATGTATCATCTTTAATTCAATCTGATGAAACGATACCTTTTTCTTTTCTGCCAGTTGTTGCTTTAACTCATTACTCAATACAGTCGTAAGCATCACTTCCTCTTCCGGCTCCATTCCTAATGCTACTATCAAATCATCCGGTTTTTCATAATCAAATCCTATTTCCTCACCGTTGATAATTTCCGGATCAAATTGTTTTAATTTAGCCATCCCCATACTGTACTGCCTCAAAAGTTCCAACATTTGTTCTTTTTTCTTTTCACTCGGCGGAACGCTCTGAAAATTATTAGTAATCGTTCTCAATTCTTTGACAATCTCTTTCACCCCTTCGAAAATTGTCTGAAATGATTTTGCTAAAATCCCATCATCTTCATTCTGCTTTTTTCTCTCTTCTTCCGTTAAGTTTGCAGAATCTTTGTTCGCATATATTGCCAAAGCCTTATTCATTAATTTTTCATTCTGTATCGGCCATCGATAATTTACAATTCTCCCCCATGGTTTTTCCTGCATATCTGCAATTCGATTTGTTCTGGAATATGCCTGAATTAAACTTGCGCCTTTTAATGTACGGTCTATATATAAAGTATTTAATTCCGGTGCATCAAATCCAGTAAGTAACTGGTCTACCACGATTACTATGTCTAGATATTTTTTATCATCTGCTGTTTTTTTCAAACGGCTTCTAACATCTTCTGTATAACCTTCTATATCATCTATTCCGAATTTTGTTCCAAATTCCTGATTATATTTATCGATTGCTCTCGATAATGCTCGATTACTTTCCAGCTGATTATCACTATTTGATGTATTCAGACTAAACGTAATCGCCACTTTTAATGTTGGTTTCCCAGCAGCTCTATTCTCATCATTTACTCTTTGAAATTCGTCAAAATACATCATTGCCATTGGCGTACTTGCTTTTCCACCGCCTACATGAGTCGTAAATATTGCATTGTATTTTCCCTCATTCGAACGATTTTTCCAGCTTTTGAACACATCTTGTACAACCAATCTGACATGTTCTGGATTTTCATCATAAAAACTAGGTTCTATCGCATCATCGATATCTTCTTCGGTTAAATGATTGATTTTATCTTGAACTTGTTTTTCATTCCAACTAGGGTAGCGTTCCCTATAAAATTCTGGCAAATACTCTGTTCTCATTAGTTCTTCGCTAATCGTTGTCTCAAAATCCACTTTAAATCCAAGTACATTTCTATCTGCAATTGCTTCTCGTATTGTATATGCATGAAGCAATTTCCCAAAGATTTCCTCTGTACGCAGTCCCGTTGTCGTTTCTTCAAACATTGGTGTCCCTGTATAGCCAACCCATGCTGATTTCTTAAAGGCTTTTTGTATCGTTGCAAAATTTTCTCCCCCTGTACTTCTGTGTGCCTCATCCACAATAAACACAATATTTTTATCAGGGGCTTTAAAATTTTTTCTATTCACCAACGTGCCTAACTTTTGAACAGATGTCACAATAATATTATTTGCTTTGCTCTTTAATTTGCGGCTGAGATCATTTGTGCTATCCGTTCCTTGTACGCTTCCTTGATTTCCATCCGTTTCTACACTTCCATCCGGATCATATGCTTGATAATTCTCATTTGTCTGTTTTGTAAGTGCTTATAATGTCACCGTTGTTCTTTCTGTACGTGCCGCTTTTCGGCGCAATCCTATATCAGTATCGAGGAAAGGGCTGGCGCATTGTTCCAAAAATTTTCATTTGGATGGCTCTTCCGCTTTTTTTAACGCTGGAACTGCCGAATCTCGGGGTAACCATTTCACTATTTTTCATGCTGGCAAGCCTATTGACCATTGCTGTATGGAAAGGATGGTTTACATTCCATAAAAAGAAATTTTTGACGGCATTTTGGGGAATCTCTATTTCATTCCCGATTGCCAGTGTTGCGATTCTGATGCAGACCGGAAAGCTTGCGCCATATCAGACCGCACGTATTCACGCATTGTTTGATCCTACGGTGGAAAACCATGCACTGCAAACACTCCGCAGTATCGTAACAAACAGCGCTTTTATCGGCGCAAGCAATAAGAAATCACTGCTGCAGGAAGGGCAAAACAGTGATTATATTCTATCCACACTTTCCGCTTATTACGGAATATTAGCGGCGCTTGTTGCCGTTCTTCTTATTTTCTTATTGATCAGAAAAATATTCCAGATTTCTTCCTCGCAGAAAAATCAGCTTGGAATGATGATGGGATACGGATGTGGAATGGTATTTTTTGTCTCCGTTTTCTGGAATGTGCTAGTTACACTTGGACTTGTATTTCCTACCTACACTTTTTTACCATTTTTCTCCTATGGGGCGTTACTATGGTTGTAACTTACATTCTTCTGGGAATTGTACTCAGCATTTATCGGTACAAAAATGTGTTATCCGACACATACATGTACAAAAAAAAATTGGGATATCGCATAGCGATACCCCAATTTTTTATGGCTTGACATAACCGATAAACGTATGTCCACTGCCAGCTACCATAGAATCAATTTCTTCTGCTGTACTTGTTCTGACTGCTCCGTCTGCCGGATCAATATAAGTGACTGTTGATGTGTCATATCCGATCAAAAGTACTGCATTGGAACTGTCTGTCATTGCGATGACCGGAGTTCCTCTTCCGATAATATAAAGCATCTCCTCCGTTGTGCATCCAGTCAGATCCATTCCCTCTCCGCCGGAATATTCACTTAGAATATCAATTGCCGATTTACCTGCGTTCATCTCCTCTGCCACATTGACGTTCTTGCCCTCCAGCGCCAAAATTTGGCGAATACATGCCGCAAAGGTCGACTCACCTTCCTGAACCGTAAATCCTTCCATCTCCACTTCATATCGAAGATCGCGGTTTCCTCTCTCCCAGACGTACGCCTGATCTGAAGATACCACTACACCTGATACCTCATCGGCCTTTTGAACTGCATATCCGGCTTTGTCATATAAACCAAGCATCTGTCCAAGACCGTATACATAGAATTTTCCTTTTTCACTCTCACTGTCAAACGCAACCGTTGTAGGGTTCTCATACAATACCTGCTTCGGTTTTAAAATCTTTGGTTTCTTATCATCGATACCATCTGCATATACAAGTCGGTATTGCAGCTCTTTCAAACTGGTCGAGTATTCCTGTAAAGAAATATTGCTCTCCGCCTTCTCCTCATTATTTGTAATATAATCTCTGTCTATTGAAGTATAAGTATCTCCGCTTTTTGTCACACGGTTCAATGTGATCATATTGTTTTCCACAAATACATCTGAAATATAAACATTTTCAAATTCATATGTCTTTACAATCTTGTCATCAGAGTCCTTGATTTCCAGCTTGTACATTGGAAGTATCTCAGAACCGGACACTGTTTTTCCTGCATCTGACGCCCTTAAGGTTCCATACACAAAGTCTTCTGAGATAAATCCAAGAGGTCGTATATTTTCACCTTCTGCCGCTGTCACCTTCTGTGTCTCTCCGGTCATGAAATTCAAAATAGTCACTTCCGTAGAATCATTGAGTTCTCCATTATCCTGGTAAGCAATCAGATGTCCGTCGTCTCCCGCAACGTACTGACCTTCTGCTAACGATTCTACAACCGCTTCTTTTTCACCGGTCTTCAAATTTACTTTATAAATAGTTCCGTCCACTAACACATACAACATGTTCTGTTCATTGTTGTAATATACCAGTTTCCCAAGCTCCTCTTCTGCGATTGCAAAAGATTTATTACTTGGAATAAACGCTTTCTCTTCCACAACATTTTGAGACAGATTAAAGTAGTAAATCGCCGCACCTACTTCTCCTTCATGTTCCCCACGGTTCATATAGCCATAGACTGCAAATGTCGTATTTCCATCCTTATCCATGGAAATAATTTTGATCGCATGCTGGTCATACAGATTCCGCACATCTTCTTTCTCCGTATCTGCAAAACTAAATACAAGCGCCAACGAATCTTCATTCTTATCAAAGCACCACAGTTCTCTCTCCTGAATAAATGACACAATACTTCCGTCCTCATTTGTCTCATATTGAACATTTTTCGGAACAATTCCAAGGTTGATTCCTTTTCCCGATAAAATCTGGTTAGAAGACTCCAATATCTGATTCATCGTCCTGTCATAATCCAAAAGATAAAGCTTTCCTTTCAGATAGCGTACACGGAAGAATTCTCTTACATTATATGTCTCCTGATCATTGTCGTCTCCTTTACACTTAACTTGATATTTCAACTGAATTGCCGTGTAAGTAGAATTTGTTTCTTTAATATCCCACTGGATATCGCCGGAAATCTCAGGTGAAAGTTTTCCCCATGTGACATGATCCAGATCTGAATGGATCGTCACATGTTGAAGTGTGGTATTATCTCCCTCTTCATTTGGTTCAATCACAGCTGTAATACTGTCTGTGTCTGACTTATTCAACATATTCGTGTGAAGTGTGTTTGCAAAATCAATACATTCCTTCACATAGTATTCATCTGACTTCACAATTCTTGTATAATAGCGAATTTTATTGTCTTTATCTATGTTCAATGTAATCTTCAAAATACCTTCTGTCCACTCGGTCAGAACATTTCCGACACTCAAGGTCATTGTTTCTTTAAGTGTCTTCTCCGTCTTTTGTAAAAGCCGGTCCTCTCCATTTAATGTATATACCTCATACGTAAACGACTCCGGATCCATCTCATACAAATTCATACGAATCTCTACTGTGTTATCTGCATTCACTGGTGTGATCGTATCGCGCATTGCCGGAATATTCATCTCATCCTTATATCCCACAAGATGATTGATTTCATCTCCGTCTGTCACAAAGGAAATCGTCGGGAATGTCGCTGCATTCATCTCGACTGTCATGTCAGAATTGCCCTGATTCGTGATAAAACTGAACACGATCACAGCAACGATAAAAACAGCCGTCAAAACCCCTATTTTAATGATTCTGTCTTTCATTTACTATACCTCTTTTTCTTCTAATAGCTTTTTCAATGTAGGCGCGATATTCAAAAACTGCTCGCAGGCCTCCAATTTCTCCCCATTCTTTTTTTGATTCCCACTCTTCACCGCACGAATCAGGATATTTTTTGGCGTATGCTCCATATCGATAAACTCTAAAATCTGTGCATCATAGCCTTGTCCTTCCAAATATTCCGCCCGCATCGCATCGGTCACAAGTGCTGCCAATCGCTCCTTGATCAGACCATATTTCAGGATCGGTGCAAGAATCTCATTTTTGATCTGCCTGTTCAATTCATGCTGACAACACGGAACGGATAAGATTACCTTTGCATTCCATCCGACCGCTTTGGCAAGCGCAAAATCTGTTGCAGTGTCACAGGCATGCAACGTCACGACCATGTCCACTTCATTCACGCCCGTATAGTCCGCAATATTTCCCTCCAAAAACTTCAGCTTTTTATATCCATATTTTTCACTCAGTTCATTACAATGACGTATCACCTCTTTTTTCAGGTCTAATCCTATAATACGAACATCTATCTGTTTTAATTCATGCAGATAATAATACATTGCAAATGTCAGATAAGATTTTCCACATCCGAAATCAAGAATTGTCACTTCCTTGTCCCTGTCAAGCTGTGGCAGGATATCTTCTATAAATTCCAGAAACCGGTTAATCTGACGAAACTTGTCGAATTTTGTCCTGACAATCTTTCCTTCTGCCGTCATGACTCCCAAATCCTGCAGAAACGGAACTGTTGTTCCTTCCTCTAAGATATACCGCTTACTTCTATTATGAGAAAGATCCACTTCTTTTACACAGCTAGTCTGCTGCTTTTTCTGAATCGTCACCTTCCCTTTTTTACTCACAAGCACTGTGTATTTTACTGTTTTTGTCTCCAGCTGCATCTGGCGAAACTCCTCCATATATCCGCTCAGTACAGACACCGCCTGATCTGCATCACAATTTTCATGAAACACCTGATTGTTTTGGTGTTCCTCACACTGAAACAGCAACACTCCCTTTTTCAAAATCGGTCTTACCTTTACTTTTTTTAGCCCGTCTTTCTCTCGCGGATTGCTAAGCGTTGCTGCAATAAAATCTATATTCAAACTCTGTTGTAACAGTTCTTTTATTTTTTCCATAAAACTGACCTCTTTTACTTTTTTCAACTATCACCCATTATTCTACAAGTTCTGCACACGAAACGCAAGAAAGACAAGGAATTTTTTCATCCCCTGCCTTTCATTTTGTTACTAAACCGTAACCTCTTTTAAGATTTTGTCACACTTTGTCCGACAACCGCCTTCGGAAATACGATCGTAACCTTGAATAAATCTCCATCCAGATACAGTTCAAATTTTCCGCCCTGTAATTCTGTCAGATTCTTTGCAATCGAAAGACCAAGACCACTGCCTTCCGTACTTCTTGATACATCTCCCCGGATAAACCGCTCGGTCAGCTCATCTGCCGAGATATTTAATGGCTGCTCAGAGATATTCTTCAACGAAAACTCCACTGTATGCTCTTTTTCAATCAAATCCGCATAAACTCTCGTACCTTCCAGCGCGTATTTTGCCGCATTGTTATAAATATTCTCAATTACACGCCACATCCGTCTTCCATCGGTGCGGACCATAACCGGCTTCTCCGGAACATTCAGCACAATCTGAAGATTTCGCTTTTCAAATTTCTCCGCAAACTCACCGGTTGTCTGATTAATCATTTCCACAAAATTGATATTCATATATTCCATCGTAATATTTCCACTGCTGATCTTCGACGCTTCTACCACATCCTCCGTCAGATGTTTCAGCCTCTGGGCCTTCGCCTCCAGAATATCCAAATATCCTTGAATCTTCGGATCTTGAATATTTTCACGTTTCAACAAATCAACATAATTAATGATTGATGTAAGCGGTGTCTTAATGTCATGAGATACGTTTGTGATCAGATCCGTCTTCAAACGCTCATCTTTCATACTTTTCTCTACCGCTTTGCTCAAGCCTTCCCCGATATGGTTGATGTGCAATGCCATATCAAGTTCATCATCTTTCAAGCCCTTCGTCGGAATCTGATACTCTACATTTCCATCTGCAATGTGACGAATTCCATCTTTGAGTCTCTGTCTTGCAATTGCTTTTCGAATCAGATAATACAGCGTCACTCCCTCAACGAGGAACATGACAAACATCCAGCCGCCGGTTCCCATTGTACCGATCGCAATCCAGTGTACCACAATAAATGCCAGTGCACCTGCTGTCACTTTAAATGTGCAGCTTCTATATGCAAAAAACTTCTTCAGACCACGAATCAGCCAGCGCAGAACACTGTTCTTCCACAGCATTTTCGCCTTAATTCTTCGGACAATACTCAGATAGCCGATAAAAAATGCCGCACAGCATAAAAGCATCGCAAAACCTAGCAAGATCCAATCATCATCTAAAAATCCTCGTTCCAAAATCGTCGCCGCATAGGTTCGATATCCATTGCTCCAGTATTTCACACCCCACGTGTCAATAAGCGCATAGACAAAAGAGAGTGCCAACACCCACACACCAGCAATCAACGCAAGCGCAAGCTCCGTCTTAACCCGGTCAAACCACATAAGGTGCACACCTTCATCTTTTCGAGTGCGCCCTGCAATAATGGTGAGCCATACAAATCCAATAAAAAATCCCGCAATCGAAACAAGTGCGACAGCAAGCATTGTGTTAATCATTGGCGCATATTTATCAAACAGCTTATTTTGCAAATAAAAGCTGTCCTGAATCGGATATTTCGTATCAACCGAAACCACATACATATAGTTGCCTGTACCGGCCATTGTTCTCGAAGACCAATTGTCCGCTTCCGTATCCAGATTTGTCTTGAAATCCGCAAGTTTTGGTGTCACAACTACATACTTTCCACTCTCGGTGAGATTTTTTACATATTCCTGCATGTTGTTAATGTCCGTATATACCTGTCGGTTCGTGTATAATTTTCCACTGTTAAAATCTGCAAATATATAGGTAAGATTTGTATTTCCTTCTGTCCAATATTCCTGGAACTGCTCATATGCACTCAGTTCACTTTCCAGATTAGAAAGCGTGTTACTCAATGCTCGATAAATCTCACTGAGCTTTCCATTCCACTTTGGATTCTCATTTACAATCTGCAGCAATGACTTTCCATCTGCCGTCATATAGCGCTCCGGAATAGCAGTCATATTCCAGCAATCCGTATAGACTACCTTTCCATCCGCATCCAATACCTGCATCACATCTTCATCATAATAATTCTCTTCTACATATCCATCTTCCAACTCTTCCATCTGATCAACATCAGAAGTATCGTCTGAGAACTTCAGTCCTTCTTTGAACAGCTTTGCAAACTCTTCTTCCGTATAGTATGCGTATGTACCATCCGGTTTTTTGCATACGATAATATTGTCTCCTGAGCTTTCCTCCGTTCCCCAATTGTCAACCCAGTCCGATAAATCTCCTAAGCGATATGCGATTCCGGATTCATCTTCCCCTGTAATCTTTTGGGAATCCATATATGCCATAATATCCACAAGCTTATTCGCATCATATTTTCCGTCTGTCTCAAAATTCTTCTGAAGATCAATCTGATTCAAAATAGTGTGCGATGCCGACTGCAGATTCTCTTCAAACCCTCTGGTTTCCTTATACTCACCCTTTGAAAGATCATTGAGATTCTTCCCATACTCCTGTCCCGGATAAATCAAAATAAATACAACACAAAGCACTGCCAGTACTGCAAAAATATGCTCCAGAATCAGAAGAATTCCTTTCATTGGTGCTGATTTGTACCAATGTTTCATAAATACTCCCTTCTAAAGCTTTTCTATCTTATATCCTACCCCCCACACAACTTTCAGATATCTTGGTTCTTTCGGGTTAATTTCGATTTTCTCACGAATATGGCGAATATGAACTGCAACTGTGTTGTCCGCTCCTATCGCCTCTTCGTTCCAGATATTTTCATAAATCTGGTCGATAGAAAAGACTTTCCCTTGATTTTTTACTAATAGCAACAAAATATTGTACTCAATCGGTGTCAGTCTTACCGATTCACCATCTACCGTCACTTCTTTAAGTTCATCGTTAATCGAAAGTCCGCCGACTTCGTACACTTCTTTCTTCTCATCCTGCACTGTGCTTCCAAGCTGTGTGTATCTTCTAAGCTGCGATTTTGCTCTCGCAACAAGCTCTAACGGATTAAATGGTTTTGTAACATAATCATCCGCTCCGATATTCAGTCCCAAAATCTTATCTGCATCCTCTGATTTTGCAGATAAAATAATAATTGGCAGACTGTTCTCTTCACGAATCTTAAGGGTTGCTCTGATTCCGTCCAGTCTTGGCATCATCACATCCATAATCAGGAGATCGACGTGCTCTTTTTTCAATGTCTGAATCGCTTCCTCTCCATCATAGGCTTTTAATACCTCATAACCTTCCTGTGTCAAATATATTTCAATTGCCTCCACAATTTCTCTGTCATCATCACATACTAATATTTTAAACATAATCATCACCTCCCTTGTAGTATACAAGATTATCAAACAAATTTTAAGAGGCAGATAGGAAATTTCTTAATATTCGTTTAATTTAAAAACCCGCACATCATTCCGATGTGCGGATCCTATATCCTATAGCCCTTTTGCCTTTTTTACACAAGCTTTCATTGCTTCTATTACACTGCTTCTGAAACCTTTTGCTTCTAATACTCGAACTGCCTCAATTGTTGTCCCGGCTGGTGAGCATACCATATCTTTCAACTCTCCCGGATGCTTCCCTGTCTCAAGCACCATCTTTGCGCTTCCCAACACTGCCTGTGCCGCAAACTGATAAGCCTGCTGCCTCGGCATTCCATCCGCAACTGCTCCATCTGCCATTGCCTCAATCAGCATAAACACGTATGCCGGCGAACTTCCACTGACAGATACAACCACATCCATTAAGTTTTCACTTAATACCTGAGCCATTCCAAATCCACTCAAAATATTACATATATAATCAAGCTCTTCTTTTGTAACTAAATCATTGCGGCAAACACCTGTGATTCCTTCTCCTACCAGAGCAGGGGTATTTGGCATCGTACGTACAAGTTTTACCGGTTTTTCAAATGCACCCGCCAGATATTCCAATGTCTTCCCCGGTGCAATAGTAACAATAATCTGAATTTCTGTAATCAGCTCTTTGATTTCTTTAATTACTGCATCATAAAACTGTGGTTTCACAGACAGAACGAGCACTTCTGCTGTTCTTGCAACCTCTTTATTGTCTGTAGTAACATGAATTCCAAGACTTTCTTTTGCCTGTCTGAGCCCCGGCTCATACAAGTCAGATGCAATCACTTCCTCCGGCTTAAAAATATTATTTTTTAAAATACCGCCAATCATTGCTTTCGCCATATTTCCGGCGCCTATAAATCCTAATTTCATAATCTTATTCTCCTTGCTTTTTAATTAAATGACTGCTCTGTTCTCTCAATAATCTCATCTTGAAGCGCTTTGCTCAGGTTGCGGAAATGATCACTATATCCCGCAACACGCACAATCAAATCTTTATACTCATCTGGATTTTGCTGCGCCCGAATCAATGTTTCTCTGTCAATTACATTGAACTGAATATGATGTCCGTCCATGTTAAAATAAGCTCTTACTAAGTTCGCCATGTTATCAAGTCCTTCCTCACCTTTTACAACACTAGGTGTAAACTTCTGGTTCAGAAGTGTTCCGCCGGTTCTTAAATGATCCATTTTTGAGCATGATTTGATAACTGCTGTCGGTCCGTTCACATCCGCGCCCTTTTCCGGTGAAATTCCTTCTGATACCGGTTTCTGTGCAAGACGTCCATTTGGACTTGCATTCATTACTTCACCAAAATATACATGGCAAGTCGTTGGCAACATATTAACACGATATGTACCGCCCTTCATATTCGGTCTTCCCGTAACTGTTTTCTGGTAGAAATTAAACACATCTTTCATGATGTTATCTGCATAATCATCGTCGTTGCCATACTTAGGTGTTTTATTGCGTACCAAATTGGCAATCATATCATATCCTTCGAAGTTGTGCTCAAGTGCCTCTATTAATTCTTCCATTGTAAATTTCTTTTCATCAAATACATTGTATTTGATTGCAGCAAGAGAGTCTGTAATCGTTCCGATACCAACACCCTGAATATAATTTGTATTGTATCTTGCACCGCCCGCATTGTAATCTTTTCCTCTTGAAATACAGTCGTTAGTAATAATAGAAAGAAATGGAGCCGGCATATATTCCGCATAGATTTTTTCAATAATATTGCTTCCCTCTATTTTAATGTCGATAAGATACTCTACCTGTTTTTTATATGCCTCATATAGTTCATCATATGACTTAAAATCTTTCGCATATCCAAGCGGAAGACCAATCTGCTTTTTACTTACAATATCGTAACCATTGTATAAGGTGAGTTCCAAAATTTTCGGCAGATTGAAATATCCCGTCAGGATATATGCCTCATTTCCAAATGCACCTGTCTCCACACAGCCGCTTGTGCCTCCGCGTCTTGCATCTTCAATCGATTTTCCGGCGTTTAATAATTCCTGAATAATCGCCTCTGTATTATAGAATGCAGGCTGTCCCCATCCTTTTCTCGAAATCTCACACGCACGTTTCAAAAATTTTGTCGGCGTTTTCTTACTGATCTGAACATTCGAACTTGGCTGGAGCAATTTCATCTCATCCATGCAGTCTAAGATCAGATAGCTTACTTCGTTGACACCATTTTCCCCATCAGGTGTGATGCCACCCGTATTCAAGTTTGCAAAATCAGTGTAAGTACCACTCTCTTTTAAAGTAATTCCAACTTTTGGCGGCGCCGGCTGATTATTGAATTTCACCCACAGACATTCAAGCAGCTCAAGCGCTTTCTCATCATCCAGAATACCATCTTCTATATCCTTCTGATAAAATGGGTTCAAGTGCTGATCAAGTCTTCCCGGACTGTACGCATCCCAAGGGTTGAGCTCTGTCGTCACGCCAAGATGAACAAACCAGTACATCTGAATCGCCTGCCAAAACGTCTTCGGTGCATGCGCCGGTACGACATCACAGTTTGCCGCGATCTGCAGCAATTCCTGCTTACGGATCTCATCTGTCTCCTTTTCTGCAAGTTCTCTTGCATAGGCTGCATATCTTTCACCTAAAATCATAATCGCATCACAGCAGATTTCCATCGCATTTAACTGTGCTTTCTTATCAAATGCTTCTTTGTCGTTTAAAAAGTCAAGACGATTTCTTGCCTCAATAATATCGTTTTTATAATCTTGAAAACCTTTTTTGTAAATCTTCTCAGAGCCAACCGTATGTCCCGGACCACGTTGTTCCATAAATTCCGTAAAAATACCTGCGGCATAGGCGTCTTTCCATTCCTCACTCATATTTTCCAGAATTTTATGACGAATCGAACGTTTCTCCCAAAATGGAATAATTGTTTCTTCCTGAACCTTTAAGTCCTCTTCTGAAACACGAAAATAAATCAAATCTCTTGCATCCATAACCTTCATGTCTTCAACTGTGTGACAGCAAAGCTCCGGGAATGAAGGCGCTGCCTGTGGACCGTCTCCTTTTTCTCCCACAATCAATTCACCGTCATTGATACACAACGCTTTGTGTTCCATAAAATGCTTAAACGACAACGCACGCAGCTCCGGAACAGATACACTTCCTTCATACATCATGTACGCCTCTGTCTCGAGCTTTGCCCTCTCCATATAAATATGTGGTTCGGTTTCCAAGCTTTGCTTTCTTAGTTTCCTAATTCTTTCGTTCATACCTCTTTCCATTTCATTAGCCTCCTATCTTTGTATTTGAAAATCCATTTTGTATAAATTTATATTTTAATTCTTCCATCCGCTCATTATCTGGAACCGTAAATTCCGCCCCCCTATATTCAAGACCAAGTCGTTCATATTTGCTGGTCGCAATATCATGGTATGGAAGCAGATTCACCTGTGCAACCGCTATATTTCCTTTCAGGTACTCTATGATTGCCTCTATATCTTCATCCGAATCATTCACTCCACCGATTACCGGAATCCGAATATAAATTTGGGCTCCTTGCTCACTCAAATATTTCAGATTCGTGAAAATCATTTCATTGCTCTGACCCATATATTTTTTGTGTTTTTCATCGTCCATGAGCTTAATATCATACAAAAATGTATCCACATATGGAAAAACTTTTCCGAAATTTTCCTGTGGTGCATAACCGCACGTATCAATTGTCACATGATACCCTTTTCGCTTTAGCTTTTTAAGCAATGCTACTATATATTCCATATCCTGAACCATCACTTCTCCTCCCGAGAGCGTTACGCCCCCAAAAGACTCTTCATAGAACATATAGTCTTTATCCACTTCTTTCACTACCTCTTGTATCGTATACTCTTTTCCGACGATCTCCCGCGCATTCTTCACGCAAAAGTCCACACATTTCCCACACGCCTGACACTTTTCTCTGTCCGTATACTGCTTACAGTCTTTTATGCAAACCGCATGTTCCGGACAGACCTGTTCGCACGCTGTACAGCCGCTGCACTTCTCCTGATTAATCATAGCCTGAGGGGCGAAATTCTGACTTTCTGGATTATGGCACCACCAACAGTTCAGGTAACAACCTTTAAAAAAAATTGTTGTTCGGATTCCATCTCCGTCATGAACAGAAAACTTCTGAATATTAATAATATTTGGTGTTTTCATATTTCCCTCCATTTTCATGCATATGAAATTTTGTTTGATTTTTTTCATCATAACACATTGTTATTATTTTGTCACTCTCATTTTGTTAAATTTTTATCGTTCTTTTGACACTTTCGCCATTTTATTGACAAAAATGACTAAAAATTATATGATTAAAAAAAATAGCAGAGGTAATATATGGATACAAATACAATTATAGGATTGAGAATTAAAGCATTGAGAACTGAAAAAAAATATACATTAAAATATCTAAGCGAAAACTCCGGTCTTTCTATTGGATTTCTTTCCCAGCTCGAACGCGGAATGACAAGCGTTGCCATTGATTCGCTGGACAAAATTTCAAAAGTATTAGATGTGGAATTATCTAGTTTTTTTAATATGTCTGATACCGCAAATGATCTTCATATTGTGAGACGCTATGAACAGAAATCTACTATTGTTAATCCGGAGATTGTAGAGTACTCACTCACCAACAACATTACGGATTTTGATCTTCTTCCTCGCCTGGTAGAGCTGATGCCGGCACTTCAAAAAGAGGATGAACTAGAACTTTATACACATGGTGGCGAGGAATTCATCTACATTTTGGAGGGCATTCTTACTTTACAGATTGGCAGTGATATCTACAACCTGTATCCGGGTGACTCCGCACATATCCATTCGAACATTTCCCACAACTGGAAAAATGATTCGAATGCAGTTACAAGGTTTCTGACAGTACATACTCCAAATCCTTTTCAGCATCCTTAATCTGTTTCTATTTTTATATCTCTTTAATAAAATTATTTTTTCTTTTAGAATCTAATCATATTTTGGACACATTTTTCTTTTATACTTAGAGTCAGATAGTTGATAAAACAACTATCTCCCCCCCTCATAAAGTAATCATCTTCAGATTTGAAGATGTACACTTTACTCTCATTCCTTTAGATAACTATAAAAACAACGAACCCCGTTAGCCGAAAGGTTAACGGGGTTTCGCTGTTTGTAGAAACTGTTTGTACCACCCGTGAACAGTTCTTTTTAAAGAAATCCGCACAATATGTATATCGCAATGAAAACACAGTATTCCGCCCTCATTCCACACTTTTATCTCCTTGTCAGCCGAGGTTGGAAATGCAATGCACATATTACCTCTATTTTTGAGAGAGGATAGTTCCCAATTCTATGAATGCCCGTCTGATTTCTTCTATTCCGACAGGCATACTATTTTTACAAGAGATTTTGAAAGCATTCACATGGTATTAACAACCGCCACGATTTACTATTATGGAATTGATACAAAGACTTATGAGCCGAAAGTTACCATGCTTTCTACTCACAGGCTGATGATTACTTTTATATCGACAACGGGATACTGGACTGTCACATAAAAGCATTTGAAAAAGAACTGGAAAAAGAAGCACTCTACTTAAAACATAACACACAAGAGGACTTGCAAGGTTTCTGACCTTTCAAGTCCTCTGCTGTGTCATGGTACTGTTGACTGTATCCGTTCCGTCAAAGACTGCCTTACGGCGTATCAGCTACGCCTTGTTCCTTGACGTCACTATTATATCTGCATACTATTTTTGCAAATCAAGTCTCATATAAATAGATGTATCCATAGGACTATCGTTATAACTTTCAATCTCATAAAAACCAAATCTTTTATAGATATGTATTGCACTTTTCAAAAATGGAAATGTATCTAACAACATATAAGAATATCCTATTTCCTTTGTATCTTCTATAATCTTTTCCACCAAAATATTGGCTAATTTTTTGCCCCTAAACTCCGTCCTTATGTACAAACGTTTCATTTCACAGTTCTAATTATCAACCTTTCTAAGTCCTATACAAGCTGCCAGTCTTTCATCATAATAAATCAAATATACTCTCCCATATGGCATACCATATTTCACTTCTAAATGTTCAATTTCTTCATCATAATCTTGAATATCAAGATACTTTTTAAATGATTCATCATTTTTTATCAACATTTCTGTATATTCAGAAAGCAATGCCTTTACTTCTTCCTTTTGTTCATAAGCCGGAACTATTCTTATGTTCAATTTTACTTTCCCCCTTTTCCCCAAGCAATATCTGTTAAATATTTGTTAAAAAATCAAGCAAAACTACAATAGCTTTAGCATATATCTTCTTGTATTTTCAAATAAAAACGACACGGATAACATTCCACTATACATGCCTTTTTCATAATCCCTTAAATATTTACCTTATTACAAAATTTTTATTCATCCGTTATTTCTACGCTAAAAATATTGTTTAAATCTCTTGTCTCAGAATATTAAAATATGTTTTATCATCTACAAGAATCCTTTTAGGAGAAATAACATTAACATTTACCCCCATTTTCTTTTTTACTCTTATATCCTCATATGCTATCACCATGACATCTTCATTACTATAAAAAGCTTCCGGAAACTAAATATTAACTACGGATTGTTTTGTCTTAAGATTAAAATATGCATAGGACACTCCCGTTCTGTGGATGTTCTATCCCATCTACATCATGTATTTTAAATAATCGTTCCATTTTCCATTGGAGGCGTTTCAAAATAGTATTATCATCTAATTGTATTTCCTCGTAATATGCTTTTAACTTAGTCCGCCCTTTTTTTCCTTTATATTTTGTCTCATAATCATTTTTATCAAGATCTTCACAGTGTATCAGCTTATTATAATCTCCTTCTGCATTTGATGACGCTAGCATAATCTTATTCGGCATAAATATCCTTCCACTATCGATTAATTTGTTTTTTCCGAAACAACTGTCTATTTATTCTTGATTTTATCCTATTTCTCCATAATTGTCATTCATATTTCAATTTGTTTGCATATATGAATTCTTTCAAAATATCTTGTCATGCAACGATGTCTTTGGTAGAATAAGACAAGGCACTACATGAGAATGGTAGGCGGTTAGTCCTTCAACAGAGGGACTGAACCCTCTGATTACATAGAAATCCTGCTTACAGGAAATCTGGGAAAGGAGGGCTTGACTTATGAGTGATTTTGAAATACTCTCCATCGTACTAATGATACTTAGTATTATTGTAACGATTCTGATTGCGTATATAAATCAATCAAAAAAGTAACCGCCCCTCGCCCAAGGAATGCGGTTACTTTTTTGTAACTTATTAAATTTGGACTAACCAACTATCAGTAGTGCCTTCTTTACATCTTTATTCTAACAAAAGACTTTTAAATTGTCAAATTTAACATTTTCAATTTTTTCTGTCCGTGGACAGTTTCTGGACCGTTCGTTATAACATTTTATAATAATCTGTAATCTTCACGAATTAGAAAAAGCCCGAAGCCACGAGCTTTTCAGCATAACATGCTTTTTCTCCCTCGCGGGATAAAAACTAACGCCAGAACTGCAACAAACATCGTTAAAATTTCCGCTCCTGGAACTGCAAGCCAGATTCCATTCATTCCCCAAAATTGTGGCAGCACTATCAAAAACAGCAACAACAACGCGAACGAGCGAAGGAATGTAATTCCTCCTGCAAAATATCCTTTCCCATAAGCCATCATACGTACTGCTGAGAAAATGTTAATTCCGGAAAACAAAAATCCCAAACCATATATCCGCATTCCGGAAACCGCCAGTGTATATACACTGCTATGTTTATCGGCAAAAAAAGATACACACATTGGTGCCAGAAAAAAAGTCAATGCATAAATTACAATCGGGGCAATACTGAAAAAACGATATGCATACCTCTCAAGAGCACGGCATACATCAAGTTTTTTATCTCCATATGCATATCCAAGCGGAGGTGCCATCCCCATAGAAAAACCGGAATAAATCCCAATAAACAAAAATTGCAGATACATAATAATGGAGACAGCAGCTATCCCATCTTCTCCGGCAAACGCCATCGCCGTTCTATTAAAAACAATTGTTGTGATCGCGATTGCCAATTGATTCACAAACTCGGACGTTCCGTTTATCATACAGTTAAATCCTATCTTGAAAGACAGTCCTCGAAATGTAAATTCCAAGGTATGTTTCTTCTTCACAAAATAGTAAAGTCCCATAGAAAAAGAAAGTAGCAGTCCTAAAATCGTAGCAAGTGCAGCTCCCAAAATCCCCATGTCCATACATCCCACAAAAACATAGTCCAATACAATATTTAGGAGACCTCCTGAAAGCGCTGTCAAAAAGCTGTAAGTGGGTGAGCCGTCCACGCGAATAAAATAAGTAAGCAGCTCTTTTCCAATGACAACAGGAGTACCGACAAGCCACCAAAAAGCATATGTTTTGCAATCACTCATCGTTAATTGTGTCGCGCCCAGCAATTCCAATAGCGCAGGAAGTTTTATCCAGATTAAGGCAGATACACCGCAGCCAACCAACAGTGACAGCAGCATGCTGACAGAAAATGTTCTGTTTGCTTCTTCTTTTCTTTCTCCACCGATATGAAGCGCTGCAAGTGCACTCCCACCTGTTGCAAACGCCAGTGCAATTCCCGTCAATATATTTACAATCGGATACACAATATTGATAGCCGCCAATGCATTTGTCCCCACATAGGACGACACAAAAATTCCATCCACAATGGTATATACAGTATTAAACAATGCCGTCAAATACGTTGGGATAATAAACTTTAATAATTTCCCAAACCGCACTTCCTTCGCCGAATCAAAAATCAATAATTTTTCCATATGTTCTCCCTCCTCAGTGCTATTTTAAACCTTAAAGTAACTTGAAGGTCAACACAAAATATCTTATAATGAAAGAAAAATTATCAGGAGCAATCATCATGAAAAAACAATTTCACATTGGAGAGATTTCAGAATTTTTCAATCTGCCTGCTTCCACCTTACGTCACTGGGAAAGCACAGGGATTTTGGCACCAAAAAAGAATCACGAAAATAACTACCGCGAGTATACGATAGAAGACTTTATGAATCTCTCCGATATTATTTTTTACAAAAGTCTGGGACTCCCGCTCAAACAGATACAAACGATGGAACAGTCCACCCCTGAAGAGCATTCCTTTTTATTACATGAAAAAATTGATGAATTAGTTCAGCAACAGCAAGAACTTCAGCACCGAATGCAAAAACTTCGCAATCATCTAAATGCTATAAATACTTTAAATGAGCTGAAATCCCATCCATTCACAGAAGTCGACATCGATACCGACTGTATTGTCTCTTTTGATTTAGGTGAAATCGAAAAACTCCGACAATATATTGAGAATCCGTATCTGTATTCTCGTGTACAGCATTCAGAACATATTCAGTCAGAGCTTCGGGGATTGACGATTCCGTCTGAACAGCGCTCTTTGTTTCCCGATACTCAGGTACTTTGGGAGAAGAGCAGACACCGTTACATCGCTTGTTTGATGAAAGAAGAAGTCACTGAAGGATTTCCTAATAATTTGTCTCAACTGCTGTCGCAGATTCAAAAGACATACCGCACCGGTTTTATAATCAGCCGATTTTTATTGCGTGCCAAAGAAAATGGAAAGCTCTATGACTTTTACAAAACATTTGTTGAAATTGAGGAGGATTCTTATTTATGTTAACATCACTTGCATTTATTTTTCTTGTAGGTCTTGCTGCCGCAGCTATTTGTCAGCAATTAAAGCTACCCCGTATTATTGGAATGCTCATCACCGGAATCATTCTAGGTCCATATGTTCTTGACTTGCTTGATCCCTCTATTTTGTCCATTTCATCCGAGTTACGGCAAATGGCTCTGATCATCATTCTGTTAAAGGCCGGATTGTCATTAGATCTGTCTGACTTAAAAAAAGTCGGGCGTCCCGCTGTTTTGATGTCATTTGTACCTGCAAGTTTTGAAATACTCGCTTTTTTCCTTTTTGCCTCTCATATTTTGGGGATTAAACCGATTGAGGCAGCTGTCATGGGAGCCGTTCTCGCTGCAGTATCTCCTGCTATTGTCGTACCACGAATGGTCCGCCTGATGGACCAGAATTACGGTACAGATAAAAGTATTCCGCAGCTTATCCTTGCCGGTGCCTCCTGCGATGATATTTTTGTCATCGTGCTGTTTTCCACATTTTCCAATATAACCCAAGGTGGAAATGCACATCTGATGGATTTTGTCAACATTCCGGTTTCCATCTTGTTCGGCATCGTACTCGGTGGCATTACCGGGTATCTGCTCAGTTTATTTTTCGAGACAGCACATGCACACAAGCATTGTGTCCGAAACAGTATGAAAGTGATTATTGTATTAGGAATTTCTTTTTTGTTAATGGCAATTGAAACGTGGATGAAAGACATTGTATCTATATCCGGTCTTTTAGCTGTTGTAAGCATGGCATGCCTGTTAAAAATTAAAAGCACCACTTTTGTTTCCAAAAGACTTTCTGATAAATTTGGGAAATTGTGGCTCGCCGCAGAAGTCATTCTGTTTGTTTTAGTCGGAGCTGCTGTAGATATCCGCTATACACTGAACGCAGGAGGCGCTGCCATTCTCATGATACTGGTTGCACTTCTATTTCGTTCTGTCGGAGTTGCGATATGCCTTATCCGAACAAGGCTCACAAAAAAAGAACGGTTATTCTGTATCCTTTCCTATCTTCCAAAGGCTACCGTTCAGGCTGCTATTGGCTCTGTTCCGCTTGCTATGGGACTCCCTTGCGGACAGATTGTCCTTTCCGTTGCAGTTTTAGGAATTTTAATCACTGCCCCGCTTGGTGCCATATTGATCGATGGCACTTACAAAAAACTACTTTGCCAATCAAAAAATAAGAAATAACGGAACGTTTTCATTGATTCTTCAAAAACTGTTCACATTTTTCTTACTTTTCTATCACACTTTTTACACAAAAAGCCAGTATACTAATAACCATAAAAGATATTAATCTTTTTATATCATTTTCTTTTTCATAATTGCCGGTCATAAGACCGGCTTTTCCTCTGTTTATCCCCTTTTTATATACAACATAAATCTTCTTAAGATTAACTTAATAAAATTTCCTTTTCTTTTAGAATCTAATCATATTTTGGACACATTTTTCTTTTATACTAAAGTCAGATAGTTGATAGAACAACTATCTCCCCCCTCATAAAGTAATTCATCTTCGGGGTAACTCGAAGATGTACACTTTACTCTCATTCCTTTAAATAACCAAAAAAGAAAGCTGTCACAGCTTTCTTTTTTTGTCTATCTTTTTCGTTTTTCCATCCAAGTCAGCAAATCGTCAAAAACCAGACTACGATCCACTTCATTTAAAATCTCATGGCGGTCATTTTCATATAACTTCATAGAAACATCTTTTATTCCACATGATTTGTAATTTTTATAAATGTTTTCCACACTCTTTCCAAAGTTACCAACAGGGTCGTCTTTTCCAGCAACCAAAAATATAGGAAGTGTCTTTGGTATCTTTCCATTTTTTTCCTGATGGTTTACTGCCAGTATTCCACAGAACATCTGATAATAAGCGTTTACGGTAAACACAAAGCTGCATAACGGATCTTTTGCATACTTTTGAGAATTAACGGGATTCCTTGACAGCCAGTCCGAACCATTTGTCTCTTGTGAGAACTTCTTATTGAAACCGCCAAACGCCATATTGTTCACCAATTTACTGCGGTATTCCCAGCCTTTTCCAAAAGCAATAATACGACATAGCACTTTGCCGGCTGTAAGAAGCAGATTGGACTTGCTTCCAGTTCCCATCACAATGGCTCCCGAAATGCCATCCCCATATAATCCAAGATACTGTCGAAGCAGAAAAGATCCCATACTATGTCCCAGCATAAAATATGGTACATCTTTATATTTTTTCTTCGTTATCTTTCTCAAACGGTGAATATCCCCTATGACGTAAGTATTTCCTTTGGATTCATGAAAAAATCCAAGCTTATCTTTTGACGTGACAGATTTGCCATGACCTAGATGGTCATGGCCCACAACATAATATCCTTTTTCTGCTAGAAATCGTGCAAATTCATCGTAGCGGTCAATATGCTCCACCATACCATGGCACATCTGCAATACCGCCGCCACTTTCCCATCCGGTATCCACTCAATTGCATGAATCTGCGTGGTGCCGTCTTTGGATGGATAATAAAATTCGTTTTTCACTACTCTTTTGTTCATTTACATCATCTGCTATCTATCATGAATTCTTATATAATCTCTGTGCGGACACAATGGTTTATAAGCCGGACGGATGATCTTATCCACATTCTTCAGCTCTTCTAACCGGTGTGCACTCCAACCTACGATACGTGCTGCCGCAAAAATCGGTGTATAAAGCGCTTTTGGAAGCCCAAGCATTCCATATACCAAACCACTGTAAAAATCGACATTTGCGTTAACACCTTTGTAAATTCTACGTTTTTCCCCAATCACTTCTGGCGCCATATGCTCTACCATCTCATACAAAGCATATTCTTTTTCGCAGCCTTTCTCCGTTGCAAGCTGCTTTACAAATTTTTTAAAGATATCTGCTCTTGGGTCAGAAACAGAATATACTGCATGTCCCATTCCATAGATCAGCCCTTTTTTATCAAATGCTTTTTTATCAAGCAGATCTTCCAAATATTTACGAACTGCATCCCTGTCTTCCCAGTCTGACAAATGTTCTTTCATATCTTCAAACATCTGTGTCACCTTAATATTGGCGCCACCATGCTTTGGTCCTTTCAAAGATGCCATCGCTGCCGCCATAGTCGAATAGGTATCTGTTCCGGATGAAGTTACAACGTGTGTCGTAAAGGTCGAGTTATTTCCACCGCCGTGATCCATATGTAATACTAATGCCATATCCAGAATCTTTGCCTCTAATGGTGTATATTTCCGATCTTCACGAAGCATCATTAAAATATTTTCCGCCATAGACAGTTCTTTTAATGGTGCATAGATATATAAATCTTCACCTCTGCGATAATTGTAAGCATGATAGCCATATACCATTAACATCGGGAACTGGCTGATCAAATTCAGACACTGGCGCAGAACATTCGGAATCGATGTGTCATCCGCTTTTTCATCGTAAGAATACAGATTCAGTATAGAGCGTGACAAACTATTCATCATATCTCTGCTTGGTGCTTTCATAATAATATCACGCACAAAATTCGGTGGAAGTGTTCTTCTCTCTGACAATGCTTCTGTAAATCTCTTCAGCTGCCCTTCTGTCGGAAGTTCCCCGAACAACAGCAGATATGTCGTCTCTTCAAATCCGTAATGTCCCTCTGCCAAAAATCCATTCACCAGATCCTTGATATTGTAACCCCGGTAATACAAATTTCCCTCACACGGTACTTCCTCACCGTCTACAATCTGAGATGCACAGACATCAGAAATGTTAGTCAGCCCGGCGAGAACACCCTTTCCGTTGACATCACGCAGGCCTCTTTTTACCTGATATTCTGTATATAACTCTTTTTCAATTGCATTGCTTTCTTCACACAATTTTGCAAGCTGCAAAATCTCTGGTGTAATGTCAAACAATAACTCGTCTATTGAATTTGCCATAGCCATTCCCCTTTCCGTCTTTAAAGTATTGTAGTTTATTATACTAAATTGTAAATAAAAAAACAACAAATATATCATGAACGATTTCTTAAAAAAGAGACAAATTTTTGTAAAATTTGTCTCTTTTCTCAAAATATTCTAATTGCTCGTCGGAAAATATGGTCTCAATGCTCCCGCCACATTACTGATCGGCATCGTCTGAAGCCAAACGCGTCCAGGTCCCGTAATCACTGTATTAAACAGTCCCTCTCCTCCAAATACGACATTTTTTAATCCTCTGATTGTCTGAATGTCCATCTGGCAGCTTGGTGTCATCGCCGCAAGATGTCCTGAATCAATTACGATCTGCTGTCCCGGCTGCAGTTCATATTCCACTACATGACCATCAAACTCAGCAAAAACCGTTCCTATTCCAGACACCCTCTGCAAGATAAATCCTTCTCCACCGAACAATCCCGATGCCACTTTTTTGTGGAAATGAATCGACAGTTCCACACCTGCTTCTCCCGCAAGAAACGCACTTTTCTGGAAAATCATCTCATTTCCAGGTGATACCTGAAATGCCTTGATAGAACCCGGAAAGCTTGAAGCAAATGCGATCATTCCATTTCCGCCCTGTGCTGTGTAAGTATTTTGAAATAAAGCTTCTCCTGAAAATGCTCTTCCAAATACTTTTCCGATACCTCCGTTTGATGTCGTCTGCATCTCCATATTCGGTGACATCCACGACATTGATCCACGCTCTGTGATCATTTTTTCACCGGATTCCAAATAACAGATGACAACCGGTAATGTCTCCCCTTTGATTTCATAACGCATATGAATCCCTCCTTTGTGAAGTTTATAGCTGCTGATTAATTCTATCACTAAGCACTGCAAATTCCTGCAATGTCAAAGCTTCACCTCTCACACTCGGACCTTTTCCAAGACTTTCGATCGCAGTTGTGATCACTTCTTTCGGAAGATGAATCTCCGGCGAATTATTCAGTCCGTTGGCAAGTGTTTTTCTTCTCTGGTTAAAAGAAGCACGGATAATCTGGAACATTAATTTTTCATTTTCAACTTGTACCGGCGGTTCTTTATGACGTGTCAGACGAATGACTGCCGAACCAACCTTTGGTCTTGGCATAAAACAATTCGGCGGCACATTCGCAACAATATATGGTTCTGCGTAATACTGCACAGCGAGGGAAAGTGCCCCGTAATCTTTGGTCCCCGGTCCCACCTGCATCCGATCTGCCACCTCTTTTTGCACCATGACAGTAATACTTTCAATCGGTACATGGCTTTCAAACAAGCCCATAATAATCGGTGTCGTAATATAATACGGCAGATTTGCTACCACTTTGATCGGCTTGTTGTCATTATATTCCTTTGCAAGTTTTGGAATATCCACTTTCAGCACATCGTCATTGATCACAGTCACATTGTCGTATGCCTGCAACGTATCCTCCAAGATCGGAATCAATGCTTTGTCGATCTCCACCGCCACAACCTGTCTTGCAGCACATGCGAGATACTGTGTCATCGTCCCGATTCCCGGTCCGATCTCCAGCACAAAGTCATCCTTCGTAATCTCTGCTGAACTGATGATTTTATCCAACACATGTGTGTCGATCAAAAAATTCTGTCCAAACTTTTTCTGAAATGAAAAATCGTATTTTTGTAATATTTCAATTGTATTTTGCGGATTGCCTAATGTTGGCTTTGTCATATATTTACCTCAAATTCTAAATAAATCTCTTCCATTTTTCTCTGTGCGACTAACAACTTCATCGTAGCTGATTCCTTTGAGCTGCGCGATCTCCTGAGCGATATAAGGAATATTCAGAGAAGAATTGCGTTTTCCTCGATTCGGAGCCGGTGCAAGATACGGCGAATCCGTCTCCAGCAGAATCTTTTCCATCGGTATATCTGCCACAACTTCTTTGAGTTTCTTGCTATTCTTAAATGTGACAACACCTCCGACACCGATGTGAAATCCCATCTTCACATATTCCTGCGCCATCTCTTTTGAATACGAAAAGCAATGAATTACACCGCGAAGTCCTTTTGCATGCTGCTGCATCATCTCAAGCGTGTCCGCCGCCGCATCTCTGCTGTGAATGATGACCGGAAGGTTGAATTCCCGCGCCAGTTCAAGCTGCCTTTGGAACCATTTTTTCTGTATCTCATGAGATTCGTTATCCCAATAATAGTCAAGTCCAATTTCTCCAACTGCCACAACCTTATCTCTCTTGCACTGTTCTCTCAAATATGCAAATTTTTCCTCATCCAGTATTCCTACTTCATCCGGATGCACACCTACTGCCGCATAGATAAATGGATACTCTTGTGCCAATTGTACCACTTCTGTGCAGGATTGAAAAGTGGCACCGACATTAATAATCGTGCCAATGCCATTTTCCTGCATAGAATTTAAAAGCTCTGTTCTGTCTTCCTCAAACTGCTCATCATCATAATGCGCATGGCTTTCAAATATCATTGCTTCCATCTTATAAAATCTCTTTTCTTAACTGTTCCGGAGTCTTCTGTGACAATAATGCCGGCGCAATATCAAATACTGTCTTCGCCCCACATTCACCATTTGCGGAAAGTCTGTATGCCGCTCTTGCATAAGCAACTAAAACACTTGAAGTAAACTCCGGATTTGAATCCAGTTTCAAAGAATACTCAATCACATGTTTATTTCCTTCTCTTCCTGTCTCTCCTGTGCGGATCACAAAACCACCGTGAGGCATTTTGCTGTGATTTTCCTTTAATTCTTCTTCTGTGATAAATGTCACTGTTGTGTCATAATCTGCAAAATAGTTTGGCATTTCCTTGATTGCTTTTTCAATCTGTGCCTTGTCCGCACCTTCTTCCGCTACAACATAGCATTCACGCAAATGCTTCTGTCTTGTCGTAAGCTCCGGCTCACTTCCACTTCTTACTTCTTCAACTGCCGCTTCAATCGGTACTGTATACTGGATTCCGTTTTTTACTCCTTCTACACGACGGATCGCATCAGAATGTCCCTGACTTACACCTTTTCCCCAGAATGTGTAAGTGCTTCCCTGTACTAAAATAGACTCTGCGTAAATACGGTTCAGCGAAAACATTCCCGGATCCCAGCCAACAGAGATAATCCCAATATGATTTCCCTCTTTTGCTGCTGCATCTACATTTGCAAAGTATTCCGGAATCTTTGCGTGTGTGTCAAAACTGTCAATAATATTAAAGTTCTTTGCAATCTGTGGACCCATAACTGGGAGATCTGTCGCAGAGCCCCCGCACAGAATCATCACATCCACTTCTCCTTTCAGAGAAAGTACATCATCTAAATGCACCTTTTTCACACCTTCCGTGAGAATGTTTACATCCTCCGGATTACGGCGTGTCACAACCGCCACAAGCTCCATATCATCGTTACGCTCAATTGCAAGCTCCACACCACGTCCTATATTTCCATAACCTACAATACCAATTCTGATTTTATTCATTTTTCTGTTCTCCTTTCAACTTTGGGGACGTAGTAAAATTCAATTTTACTACGTCCCCAATTGAATTTTGCCCTGTCCCTTTTTGACTTTTACGTGAACTAATTTTAACAAATTTCCGCGCCTGCCGGCATTGTTTTTTCCGGTGTCATCAGCGCAAGGTTACCTTCTGCATCTTCTGCACACAAAAGCATACCTTCTGACAGAACCCCTGCAAGTTTTGCAGGCTTCAAATTCACAAGTACCATAACTTTTTTTCCAACCATTTCTTCTGCTGTATAATGTCCTTTGATACCTGACACAATCTGTTTTACCTGACTTCCGATTTTCACCTGCGAGCAAAGTAATTTTTTCGATTTTTTTACTTCCTCACAAGCGATAATCTCTCCAACCTGGAACTGCATCTTCATGAAATCGTCAAATGTGATCTCTTCTTTTGCTTCGATATCAATTCCTTCCTCTTCTTTTTCTTCCTCTACCGGTGGATGAAGCTCTTCCACTTTTTTTATCACTTCTTCCAAATCAAGTCTCTGGAATAAGATCTCCGGCTTATCTGTTACATTTCCGCCGTTCAACTGAGCAAGAATCTTTTCAGCTGTCTCCGGCATAAAGGATGACAATAATTCTGCTCCCTTAGAAATGCTGTCAATCAAGTTATAAAGCACTGTCTCAAGACGATCTTTCTGCGCTTCATCTTTTGCAAGTACCCAAGGCATTGTCTCATCAATGTATTTGTTGCAACGTTTGAAGAGATTGAAAATCTCTGTGATCGCATCTGCCACACGAAGTTTGTCCATCTTCTCCTCGACAGCTGCCGGAGTGCCGTCTACAACCGCCTTCAAGTCTGCATCTACATCCCCTGCTACTCCCTTGTCAGTCACGCTTCCGCCAAAATATTTATTTGTCATGGAAACTGTTCTGTTCACAAGATTTCCAAGTGTATTTGCAAGATCAGAGTTCATACGCTCTACCATCAGCTCCCATGTGATTACACCATCATTTTCGAATGGCATCTCATGCAGCACAAAGTAACGGACAGCATCCACACCGAACATATTCACAAGCTCGTCTGCGTAGATTACATTTCCTTTCGATTTACTCATCTTTCCGTCACCCTGCAAAAGCCATGGATGTCCGAAAATCTGTTTCGGCAATGGCAAATCCAATGCCATCAAGAAAATCGGCCAGTAAATTGTATGGAAACGAATGATATCTTTTCCAATCAAATGCAAGTCAGCAGGCCAGTCTTTTTTGAACTGTTCTGTGCTCTCGCCGTCACAGTCATAACCAATACCAGTGATGTAGTTTGTCAGCGCATCAAGCCATACATATACAACATGTTTTGGGTCAAAGTCTACCGGAATTCCCCATTTAAATGAAGTTCTCGATACACAAAGATCCTGAAGCCCCGGCAATAAGAAATTGTTCATCATCTCATTTTTACGGGAAACCGGCTGAATAAATTCCGGATGCGTGTTAATGTGCTCAATCAGTCTGTCCGCATATTTGCTCATTTTGAAGAAATATGCTTCCTCCTGTGCTGGTTGCACCTCGCGTCCACAGTCCGGACATTTCCCGTCTACTAACTGAGATTCTGTGAAAAATGACTCACAAGGTGTACAGTACATTCCTTCGTAGTGTCCTTTGTAAATATCACCTTGTTCATATAATCTTTTGAAAATCTTCTGAACTTGTTTCTCATGGTAATCATCTGTTGTACGAATGAATTTGTCATAAGAAGTATTCATCATATCGGCAATCGCCTTTACTTCCCCGGCAACTTTATCCACAAATTCCTTTGGTGAAACGCCTGCTTCCTCCGCCTTCAACTCAATTTTCTGTCCGTGTTCGTCAGTTCCTGTCTGGAAAAATACATCATATCCCTGACTTCTCTTGTATCTTGCAATCGCATCTGCAAGTACAAATTCATATGTGTTTCCAATATGCGGCTTGCCCGATGTGTAGGCAATCGCTGTCGTCATATAAAATTTCTTCTTGTCCATGTTCCTACTCCTTTTTGTATAAAAAATGAAACCCATCTTCCCAACAAAAGTTAAGAAGACGGGTCTGATACCGTGTTACCACTTCTCTTCGCTTATACTTCACAGTATAAACCTTATCAAGTATGTTCATACACCATACTCTTTCGCTATAAAGGGCGAACCCATTGTACTTCACTAAAATCTTTCAGCTTGGCACACCGCTCAGGAGCCATCTTCGATATCTCTTCCATCGTCTCTTCTCAGCTTCATGAGACTTCTCTGTAAATGTCTGAAATATCTACTCTTTCCATCATTGCGTTTCCTGTTTTTAATGTTATTTCACATGTGGAAATCGTATCACAGGATTTTCTCAGTGTCAAGATTCTCATTTTTCTTTTTTATTACAGTTTTTGGCCAAAAGAGATGCACCGACACAATGCATCTCTTTTTCCAATCTGATTACAATTCTTCTCCGTTTGTTTTGATCACCTGCTGATACCAGTAAAATGATTTTTTCTTCAGGCGTGCAAAGTCTCCTGTTCCGTCATCATATCTTCTCACATAAATCATTCCGTAACGTTTTGCATATTCTCCGGTAGATGCAGATACAAGGTCAATGCAGCCCCACGGTGTGTATCCCATCAGATCCACTCCATCTTCCACCGCAAGCTTCATCTGTTCAATATGCTGTCTGAGATAATCGATGCGGTAGTCATCATTCACCGTTTGATCCTCTTCCAGTACGTCTTTTGCCCCCAATCCGTTTTCTACAACCATCAGTGGTAAATGATATCTGTCACTTAAGTCATTCAACGCATAACGCAGTCCTTCCGGATCAATTTGCCATCCCCAGTCTGAGGCTTTCAGATATGGATTTAAAACTCCTCCGAGGATATTTCCCTCCCCGCTCTTTTCTTTTGAGTCTGCCGTCTGGCAAGAAGACATATAATAAGAAAATGTGATAAAATCTACTGTTCCGTTCTTTAAGATTTCTTCATCTCCTGCTTCTTTCTCCAACACAACTCCCATCTCTTTCAGAAGAGAATCTGCATATGCCGGATATGCTCCGTATGCCTGCACATCTGCGCAGTAATAATTGTAAAGACGATTGTATTTCTGGCAGACAAGAACATCCTTTGGATTGCATGTTAGCGGATAACTCGCCGCGTAAATCATCATATTTCCGACTTTATATTCCGGATCAATCTCATGCGCCATTTTCACGGCAAGTGCAGATGCAACGAACATGTGATGAAGTCCCTGAAATCTCTGCTGCGGAATATCCGGCTGTTCCATGAACACCGTAGGATTTTCCAAATCATTTAAAATTCCCTGATTCAAAAGCGCTCCCATCGGCGCTACAGAGCTGTTGATCTCATTAAATGTAAGCCAGTATTTTACCTTCCCTTTATAACGCTCGAAAATTGCGCGGCAATAATTGAGATAATAATCGATCATTTCTCTGCTCACCCATGCATTACATTTCTTCGTCAATCCAAATGGTACTTCATAATGCGAGATGGTAATGATCGGTTCAATTCCGTATTTCAGACATTCATCAATCACTTCCTCATAGTGTCTTAAACCTGCCTCGTTTGGCTCTTTCTCGTCGCCGTTTGGGAAAATTCTTGTCCATGCAATTGAAAAACGATAGCATTTGAATCCCATTTCCGCAAATAGTGCGATGTCCTCTCGGAACTTTTCATAGTGACGAATCCCCTCGTGGCTCGGATAAAATGTCCCCTCCTCCAACACCGGAGTAATTCGCTTGCTCTGTCCAAATTTCCCTCCTGTACAAATATCAGAAACTGACACACCTTTTCCATCTTCGTTCCATGCACCTTCACACTGATTGGCAGCTGTAGCGCCGCCCCACAAAAATTTTTCAGAAAATCCCATCTTCTTATCCTCCTATCACAAGTCTTTCATTTTCTACTGTTACTCCACCGAGCTCTTCCGCATTGGTGATGATCACCGGAGTCTGAATCTCGCATCCGGCTTTTTGAATAGCATCTATATCAAATTCCAACAGAAGCGCTCCCTTTTTAAAATGCTCCCCATTTCCGGTATGTGCCTTGAATGGCTCTCCTTTCAAAGCTACCGTTTCGAGTCCTACATGAATCAACATCTCGATTCCATTGTCGGATGTGATTCCGATTGCATGTAATGTATCAAACAGATTTTCACACACTCCGTCAAAAGGTGCATATACTTTTCCTTCTGACGGCACAATCGCAAATCCTTCTCCGAGGATGCCTGTCGCAAATGTATTATCCTTTACTTCTGTAAGTGGAATCACCTTTCCTTTTACCGGCGCTTCGATTTCTACTTTTCCGGTAAGAACAGCTGCACTCTTCTGTAATTCTGTTTCTTCTGCAGCTTCCTCCTCTGCCTCACCCTTTGTGAGAATAAAGGAGATGACAAAAGAAAGTACGAGCGTCACTGCAAAAATGATTACCGCATATAAAAAGTTTTTACCTCCGTCCGGAGAAATGAATCCCACCAAAGATGTCATAGATGCATTCACAGCTGTATAAGCTTTTACCTTTAAAAAACCTGCTATCAATCCACCGATTCCACTTGAAATACACGCTGCAACCATAGGTTTTTTCAACTTCAAAGTAACTCCATACATTGCCGGTTCTGTTACCCCTGCAAGCAGTGCAGATACAGCCGCCGGAAATGCCATCTTTTTCATTTCTTTATCTTTTGTCTTAAATGCCGCTCCAAATGCTGCTCCCGCCTGAGCAGTATTGTTACACAGCATCGCAGGAATCAGTAATGTATCATATCCTACACTAGAAATTGCTAACAACGACGTCGGCACGAATGCCCAGTGCATTCCGGTCATTACGATAAACGGCATAAATCCGGCAAACAGCATCATCGCAAGCCATGGTGCAAATCCATAAATTCCGTTGATTACGGATTGCAGACCATTTCCTATGATTAATCCAAGCGGTGCGATTGCACAGAGGGTAATCGGAGTTACAATCATTACAATCAAAAGCGGTTTCAAAAAGCTTTTTGACCACTCCGGTGTGATTCGATCAACAAGTTTCTCCACATATTTTAAAAGCAGTGTTGATAACATTGCCGGAATAATCGAAGACGAATAACTTCCATGTACTACCGGTATCACACCAAACAGATGTGTCGCACTATCACCGGCAAGCAACGTGATCACGTCCGGATAAATCAATACCGAGGCAACCATCACAGAAAGATACGAGTTACAGTTCAGCTTTCTGGATGCCGTGAACGCCACCAGCACCGGCAAGAAATAAAACGGAGCGTCTCCAAGTGCATTCATCAAAATATAGGTGTCACTTGTCGTCTGCATCACATTCAAAAGTGTCGGACCGAAAATGACGAGCAGTACCTTCACAAGACCGCCTGCAATAATCGCTGTGAACAGCGGTGTCATACACCCTGCAATAAAGTCCAGCGCCGCAACAATCGGATTAACTTTTTCTATATGCTCTGCTACATCGCCTCCGACCGCTGTATCAGAAATACCGGTTACAGCTACTACTTCCTTGTAGACATTTCCAACGGAGTTTCCGATGATCACCTGATACTGTCCCCCCGCAATATTGACTCCCATAACACCCGGAATCTTTTCTACCTCTTTTTTGTTTGGAATACTTTTGTCCTTCAGAACAAATCTTAATCTGGTCATGCAATGTGTCACCGACGTAATATTCGCAGTGCCACCAACTGCTTTTACGACTGCCTCTGCAATCTGTCTGTTTTTCTCTGCCATAATTTTTTCTCCTTATCGTTACTACGTTTTCTAAAATTATCTTCTCGATTCATGTGCACCTGCCCCGAGAAAACAAAAACCTCCCACAACAGAGCCGCTATACGCCATCTCTGCCATGGAAGGTAATGCCCAAATGGTTACAATCCTTCTCTCGTACATATCCTGTTAATATGCAGAATCAGATATAATTTTTCTTCTTTTGAAAGTATAATACCACATTTTCTTTTAAAATATCGTTCCAGCAATTCGACACATGCCGCAATCCCCGGAAACTCATCTTTCATGCTCTGATACATGATTCCATTGTCTGAATAAAGCATCTTGTTTCCTGCAATCCGGTCTGGCAGATACATCAGATGCGAGGAATAACGCGCAAAATTAAATGAATCTCTGTCAATCACAATTCCTATCTCATCTTCCACGATACTGATCGTGTCTTCCAGAATCTCCTGATATTGCTTCTTCAACTGATCAGCCACATCCGTCTTAAGCCTTGTATCATATCGGGCATTTACAAAATTCATTGCAATTCCCGAAGCTTCATTCGGATCTAACCGAACATTAAATCTGCGTTCTATCTGCTTCACCGCATATTTTCCAATGCGTGCCTCCGCCGGAAATGTCTGTTCCACCTCATAAATCAATGGCATCTGTACATCAATATTTTTCTGTGCCCTCTGAATACTAAAGTGAATGTGATCGGACATCGTCACGACCAAATTCGGGTTCATCTCATACCCCAGCTCATTTTTTGCAATCTCCACAAGTTTCGCTGTAAAATGAATCACTTTTTCCGGAATATCCTTGAAAAGTTCAATATACTTTGGGTCAATATCGTAAAATGTCCGTGTGATCAAGTTCAGGTCTTCAACCTCATATGGAGTTTTGGGAAATCCAATACCTTTGCCGACAGCAATCAGTTCTTTCCCCTCACCATCGATACAAATGGCAAAATTATTGTTTAATTTCTTAATTACTTGCATCTCTCTCCAATAAAAAAACTCCTCAAGACACTAAACACCTCATTTTCACTAAACAGGTACTATTAGTAATGCCTCAAAGAGTAACAATCTAATTTACATGTATATATTAACAAAATACATTAATTTTGTCCAGCGGCACATTACACAAATATTTCTTGCGATTTTTAGTGGTTTTCACAATAATATTTTTCTTTATTTATAATTCCATTATCTATTTTACATCTCTTCACTTTCCCCGAATATCGCTTTCAGCACTGCTGAGAATACTGCTGCGACAGGCCATATGATCCAACTTCTTCCCCAGTCAAATGTATACAGACTATATCCAAGATACACTGCCGTCACAAGCGGCCAGTAAATTGTAGCCCATTTTTCCGGTTCTCTCTTTGTCTTCTTGACTCTTACCGTAAACTCTCCTTCCTGCAGCAATCTGTCGTATGTCTCTCTAGCCATACATACCTGAATCAAAAGATAGACCGCTGCTGCAACAATCAGAAACAGAAGTACTATTCCTGTTACCAACAGGTAATCCGGAAATCCAAACGCCCCCATCACAACGAGCGGAAGAATCGATATGATACACAGACTGACACCAATGACAATCCCAAGTGTGTAGCGCTCTGAATCCCCCTGTTTTTTCTCTTTAATAATTCCGGTAACGCCATATTCCAGCTCAATAATTTCTGTATCAATATACTGGTACTTTTCCATTTTCATTCCGGTTGTGATAAAAAGAGCAACTGCCGGAATCACCAACAAAATTAATGCAGCAATTCCTAAGCCTCCCGCCACATCTTCACTGATTCCAATCTTTCCGTATTCCGCCATACTTGCCAAATAGATTAATATCACCGGACTCAAAATACACAAAACAACACCTGCTCCGATTCTCTTTGCCGCAAAGCGCCGGTCTTTTATATATTCCTTTGCCTCATCCAGAGAGATTTTATAAATAATTTCGCCTCCTGCTGCTTTCTCCACCGTCTCTTCCACAAAAGCTTCCGCTTTTTGTGTTTCTTCTATATCATCTCGCAGCAGGTAATCCGTACTCACGCCAAACGCTTCACTCAGCAACAAAATTTTACTCAAATCCGGAATCGAAGCGCCGCTCTCCCACTTCGATACAGACTGTCTCGACACGTGAACCTGCTCGGCAAGCTCCTCCTGCGACCAACCATTTTTCTTTCTCAGCTCCATAATCTTTTCTGCCAAAATCATATTTTCTCTCCTCCTGTATTGAATTTATACCACAACTCTAATCCATTTTCCAGTTGCAATCTACCAACTCCCCTTGAAAATGTGTCAACCGGCAGTTGCAAATCCCGAAAACACGCCACTTCCTGCTGTCATACATTCCCCGCATCCCACATAAAATACTAAAAACGCTCTGGAGTCTTTTATGAAACAGAAAAAATATTACGTATCTCTTCTTTCATTTTTCCTCGCTGTCACCATCCTCCTCACCAGTTGTTCTTCTCCCTCCATTCCGACAAATGCGAATACGGCATTTCAAAATTTTACCCGAAATCTGTTTGAGCAAGATGTCGTTTCCACAACAATCGGTCTGCACTATACCTTGCAAAATCCAGAATCCTACGGTATCAAAGAAATTCCGATTACATATGGTTCCTTCGATATAGATGAAACCGCTTCCTACGCAGCTCTTGAAAACTGTAGTGCAGTACTCGATAAATTTTCCTATGATACTCTGTCGAAAGAAAATCAAATCACATACGATGTCCTTTCTTCTTATCTGGATACTGCAAAAAAAGGGATTCCGTACAGTCTCTACGAAGAACCACTCAGTCCGGTCACCGGCATTCAGGCACAACTTCCGGTTCTGCTCGCTGAGTATCAATTTTTTTCTGCAAAAGATATCGAAACCTATTTAGCCCTCCTTAAGACGACACCGCAATACTTTGATTCCCTTATTCAGTTTGAACAGAAAAAATCTGATGCCGGATTGTTCATGGCAGATTACACCGTCGACTCCATTTTGGAACAATGCAACGCATTTCTTGCTATGGGAGATTCCAACTATCTACTATCCACGTTTGAAGAACGGCTCTCTGCGCTGGAAAATCTGACAGCGGAACAAAAACAAAGTTATCTCAGCCAAAATCATGAACTTCTTTCTTCTTCGATTTTGCCCGCCTACGAGCACCTTGTGTCTGCACTCACTAAGCTCAAAGGCTCTGGTAAAAATACGAAAGGTCTCTGCAACTTGCCAAATGGAAAGGATTACTATGCTTATCTTGTTTCCCGCGACACAGGTTCTCCGCATACGGTAGAAGAAATTCAAAAACGAATCTATGCTCAGATTAGCTCCGACCTCATTGATATGCAGACAGTTGCCGCCAAAAATCCAACTCTCTCTCAGGAGACTTCCGTCACTTACGACGTTCCGCCGTCTGCCATCATACAGCATTTGGAACAAAACATTACCGATACATTTCCAAAACCTGCAAATGTCACCACTCGGATTAAATATGTTCCAGACGCACTGGAACCATACTTAAGTCCCGCATTTTACATGATACCTTCCATCGACAATACTTCCGAAAATGTCATCTATATCAATCAAGCTCATACTATGGAAGATATTCGCATGTTTACGACACTGGCGCACGAAGGCTATCCGGGGCATCTCTATCAGACTACCTACTATGCCAATACCAATCCGGACCCACTCCGAAATCTTTTAAATTTCAGCGGTTACGTGGAAGGCTGGGCGACCTATGCTGAAATGTGCTCCTATTATCTGAGTTCTTTGGAAAAACCGTACGCCACGCTTCTGCAGAAAAACAGCTCTGTCCTCCTCGGGCTTTATGCGGCTGCCGACATCGGTATTCACTACGACAACTGGAGTCTTGCGCAGACCACTCAGTTTTTTACTTCTTACGGAATCAAAGATGAGAAGCCAATTCGAGAAATTTATGAGTTGATTATCTCTGATCCTGCCAATTATTTAAAATATTATGTAGGATATGTGGAAATTTTAGATTTGAAAAAAGCGTCACTCAAAAAGAAGAAAGAAAAGTTCTCACAAAAAAAATTCCATAAATCGATATTGGATATTGGTCCCGCTCCGTTTGATGTAGTGGAAAAATGGTTGTGATCTGCATACAATATAGCAATACCATTATGAAAGAAAGGGAATTTATGTATATCCTTTTTAGTATTTTCATCATCATATTACTGTTTTTCCTTGTAATCAATCACTCTCGAAAAAAATGTATTATACGTAAAATCTGCTGTATGACACTGGAAGAAAAATGTAATTTGCTAAATGCTATCATTGAACCGATGGGATTTTCCTATCTGGCTGATCAGGACATTTTTACTTCCACACGTGATGCCTGGCAGCGCAAAATGGGATATCAGTCACTTTATAACCGAGGCGCTGTTCATTTTAATATGGTGTTCGACTATCTTCCGGTCTACTTTGACTACAACGATAAAACCTGGATGATTCAGCTCTGGAAAGGACAATACGGAGTCAACACCGGAGGGGAAATCGGCGTATACTATGCAGACCACATTGTCTCACAGGAACAGCTTGACACCACATTATTCCAGGCAGTCGACGATTCGGATATATTAAAAATGTCAATGTATCTGATGCGAGATGGGAAATGTGTTTTTCGGCTGACCTGCGTTCATTGGTGGCTCACCGGATTTTCTATGGGGTTATTTTCATGGCCAAAACAGCTCTCCCTGAATGCCTCCATCACCTTTCCAGACTGTGCAATAATGAATGCATTTATCGAAGGGCTCCTAAAACAATCTTACTGTCGACGTGACCTCACCATCTGCGGACTGACATTGACTTTTGACATGAAACCTCTTTGCCGCCATAAAAATTGTCTGCAAAAATTAGCTGCCTGGTTCTCTCAATGGAAAAACCGCATGTTTTGTCGGCTCTTTTTATTTGCTACTCGACCATTTTGTCTTTCTTTAGATCGGCTTCTCTATCTTTACTATTTTCTTCCGTTTGCATTTCGAAAGACAATGTATGTTCGTGGCTACAAACGAAAATATATTCGCCGTTGTGGCTGTAGGAGGCAATAATTATGGGATATGAAACAAGAATTTCAAAAGCATTTGAGGGGGCATTAAAGCTCCCTCTCAGTGACAATTCTAAGTATGTTCTGTTCAGTGACTGCCATCGGGGAGTTGACACTTCCAATGATAATTTTCTAAAAAACCAGCATTTATATTTTGCAGCCTTACAACACTATTACCAAAATAATTTTACCTATATTGAATTGGGGGATGGGGATGAGCTTTGGGAAAACCGATCCTTTGACCGGATTCTTGAAATACACAGCAATGTTTTTTGGCTTCTGTCCCAGTTCTACTATCAAAAACGGCTGTATTTGCTCTACGGCAACCACGATATTGTAAAACAGAATTCCTCTTTTGCCACCTTGAAATGTAAGGCTTATTATTGCGATGCAACCCAATGTTACCTTCCGTTATTTCCAGGTATTACGTTTCAATCTGGGATTATTCTTTGGGATAAAAATCATAAAAAAGACATTTATCTCACTCACGGACACCAAGCTGATTTTTTTAACAGCACCCTTTGGAAAACAGCTCGTTTTCTTGTACGTTATGTCTGGGGTCCACTGGAACAAATCGGTTTTTCCAATCCAACCAGTGCCGCACGCAATCACACAAAAAAGCAGAAAATCGAAGAACGACTTACCCGATGGGCAAAAAATGAAAATCATATCCTCATTACAGGACATACCCACCGCCCGATGCTCGGCACAAAAGATTCCCCTTATTTTAATACCGGCAGCTGCGTGCATCCACGGTGTATCACCTGTATCGAAATTGAACACCGATGTCTGACGCTCGTGAAATGGTGCCTGGATATCCACGAAGATATGAGCCTGTATGTCTCACGAGAAGAATTAGCCGGACCAATTTGCGTGGATGAATATTAATTGGGGACGTAGTAAATCTCAAAAAGGGACAGGGCAAAGTGCAAAAAAGGGACGTAGTAAAATTCAATTTTACTACGTCCCCAATTGTTATAAATTTATATTCCCGTTCTTACCGGATGCGCTCAATCTTGACATTGCACGTGCCAAGGATGCAGAAGAAATATGGTATTCCTGTATGCTTTGTTTCTGTCTGAGTTGTTCTTCTGCACGCTCTTTTGCTTCCTGTGCTCTTTTTACGTCAATCTCTTCCGGACGTTCTGCTGTATCTACAAGCACATAAACTCGTCCGTGAGATACTCGTGCAAATCCGCTTCCGACAATCGCAATCTGCCATGTCCCATCTGGCATCTTAATCTTCAATTCTCCGCAATCAATTGCCATGATCACGCTCTCATGATGTGCCAGCACTTCCCGCTGTCCATCCAGTGCCGGAATAATCACTCCGGTACACGGACCATCATAAAAGAGATGGTCACTGGCAATTAATCTGATACTAAATGTAGTTTCCATAACACTCAGCTCCTTTTAATGTTCCATTGACTTTGCTTTTTCAATCACATCATCAATTGTACCGACATTAAAAAATGCAGCTTCCGGATACTGATCCATCTCACCATCAATGATTGCTTTAAATCCGCGGATTGTCTCTTTTAATGGAACATATCTTCCCGGAATTCCTGTAAAGTTTTCCGCTACAAAGAATGGCTGGGATAAAAATCTCTGTACCTTTCTTGCCCGGTAAACAGTTGTCTTATCTTCTTCTGATAACTCTTCCATACCTAAGATAGAAATGATATCCTGAAGTTCTTTATATTTCTGCAAGATAGCCTGTACATTTCTTGCTACTTCATAGTGTTCTTCTCCCACAACATCTGCTTCTAGAATACGAGAGTTTGATTCAAGCGGATCTACCGCCGGGTAAATTCCCTGTTCTACAATCTTTCTTGACAATACAGTTGTCGCATCCAAGTGGGCAAATGTTGTCGCCGGAGCCGGGTCAGTCAAGTCATCAGCCGGCACATAAACAGCCTGTACAGATGTTACAGAACCATTTTTTGTAGACGCGATTCTCTCCTGCAGTTCACCGACTTCATTTGCAAGCGTCGGCTGATATCCTACTGCTGAAGGCATACGTCCAAGAAGCGCGGAAACTTCTGAACCAGCTTGTACGAAACGGAAAATATTATCAATAAACAACAATACATTCTGATGTTGTTCATCACGGAAATATTCTGCCATGGTAAGCCCTGTCTCAGCCACACGCATACGCGATCCAGGCGGCTCGTTCATCTGACCGAACACCAAAGCAGTCTTGTCAAGAACCCCTGACTCTTTCATCTCCGACCACAAGTCATTTCCTTCTCTGGAACGTTCTCCTACTCCGGTAAAGATAGAATATCCTCCATGCTCTGTTGCGATATTACGAATCAATTCCTGAATCAACACGGTCTTACCTACACCGGCACCACCGAACAGACCAATCTTACCACCTTTTGCATATGGAGCCAAAAGATCGATAACTTTGATACCTGTCTCCAAAATTTCTACTACAGGACTTTGTTCTTCAAATGTAGGAGCATCTCTGTGAATTACCCAATGCTCTTCATTCTCCAAAGACTCACCGCCATCAATTGTATCTCCAAGAACGTTAAATAAACGCCCCAATGTCTTATCTCCTACAGGTACTTTAATCCCTGATCCGGTTGCAGTTACTTCCATATCTCTGCTCAATCCTTCACTGGCATTCAGCATGATACAACGTACTGTATTATTTCCAATGTGCTGTGCAACTTCCATCACGCAGCGTTTTCCATTGTTATCTACTTCCAACGCATCTTTGATATATGGAATATCATTATTTTCAAATTCCACGTCAACGACAGGTCCCATAACCTGTACGATTTTCCCTTTATTCATGCGTTTGCAACCTCCCTTCTGTTATTTCGCTTTCTTCTTTTTCTGTGCTTTCGCACCACTGATTACCTCTGTGATCTCCTGCGTAATGGCAGCCTGTCTCACTCGGTTAAATTCGATATTCAGATTACGCAAAATTTCTTTTGCACTCTTTGTCGCACCATCCATTGCCATCATCCTTGAATTCTGTTCACTGCAGAACGACTCAACAAGTGATCCGTAAATAAATCCAGTCACATAATTCGGAATGATACAATCCAATACATCCTTTGGTGTCGGAAGCATCGGAATCTCATCGAGCTGAATTCCCGCCGGGACCTCACAAAATGCTCCCGGCTGAAGTGGAAGCAGCTGCTTTGTCTCAGCCACCATCTCCACGGCATTCTCCATTCTCGTATAAATAATATGCACCTCATCCAATTCTTTTCGATTGAATAAATCTAACATCTTCTCAGCAATCACTCTTGCGCGGTGCATCGTTGGCTTTTGAACTGTGTATTTAAAAGAAGTATCTACATCCACATTTTTCTTTTCAAAATAACTTCTTCCAAGCTGTCCCAGCACAAACAACTCATTATGTCCCGGCTTATCCAAAAACTCCTGAGCCAGTTTGATAACATTATGGTTATATCCTCCTGCAAGACCTTTATCTGCCGTTACCACAATATAGCCTTTCTTTCTGTCAGCTTCTTTTATCTCTGGGCGCTCATCAAAATACTGATGTTCGATCCCACCCTGCATATGTCCAAGAATACCGGCAATCATGATTTGCAATGTATAAAAATACGGCTCTGTCTCTTCCAAATTCTTTTTCGCTTTCTGTAAATTAGAAGAGGCAATCATATGCATAGCACTTGTGATCTTCATCGTATCTTTTATACTTTTCATTCTGCTTTGCAGCTCTCTTGTATTTGCCATACTAACACCTGCTCTTGAATTCTTTTGCTAACTCTACAATTTTATCAATTAATTCGTCGGACAATACTTTCTTTTCTTCAATTTCATTTACAATCTCTGCATGTTCTATTTCAAAGAAATTCAGCATATCCTTCTGGAAATCTTTGATTTTTGAAATCTCTACATCAACTAATACTTTATGTGTTGCCACGCACAACGTGATAACCTGTTCATGTAAACTCATTGGATGACACAGTGGTTGTTTTAACAGTTCCATCAAACCTTTACCATATTGCAACTGCTCTTTTGTCGCTGCATCCAAATCCGAACTAAACTGTGTAAACACTTCCATCTCACGGAACTGTGCAAGGTCGATACGGATACTTCCGGCAACTTTTTTCATTGCCTTTGTCTGTGCTGCACCGCCTACACGGGATACAGAAAGACCTACATTGACCGCCGGTCTCATACCTGCAAAAAACAGATCACTCTCAAGGAAAATCTGTCCGTCTGTAATAGAAATTACGTTAGTAGGAATATACGCAGAAACATCTCCTGCCTGTGTCTCAATAATCGGAAGTGCGGTAATCGAACCACCACCAAGCTCATCACTCAATCTGCTGGAACGTTCCAACAATCTTGAATGCAAGTAAAATACATCTCCAGGATATGCCTCACGTCCAGGAGAACGTTCCAATAACAACGATAATGCACGATATGCAACTGCATGTTTTGATAAATCATCGTACACAATCAGTACATCTTTCCCTTTGTGCATAAAATACTCTGCAAGCGCTGTTCCTGAGTATGGCGCAATATATTGTAACGGTGCAGAATCACTCGCTGTCGCAGATACAACAATCGAATAATCCATGGCATCATTTTTGGTAAGAGTTGATACAATTTTTGCAATTGTAGATGCTTTCTGTCCGATTGCAACATAAATACAGATAACATCTTTTCCTTTTTGGTTGATGATCGTATCTGTTGCAATAGATGTCTTACCTGTCTGTCTGTCACCGATAATCAACTCTCTCTGTCCACGTCCAATCGGGAACATAGAGTCAATTGCTAGGATTCCTGTCTCAAGCGGAACACTGACTGATTTACGATCAATAATTCCAGGTGCCTCTTGTTCAATCGGACGGTATCCATCAGAAGGAATATCTCCTTTTCCATCAATTGGTGCTCCCAGAGCATCCACAACTCTTCCTAAGTATGCATCTCCAACCGGAATTCCGGCTTTCTTTCCTGTTCTTGTTACCTTTGTACCTTCTTTGATTCCTGTGTCTTTTCCAAGTAAAATGACACCGATCTCATTTCTTCTGATATCCTGAACCATACCTTTTACGCCTGTTTCAAAGATAACAATCTCTCCATACATTGCATGGTCAATTCCGTAAACAGTTGTAATTCCGTCACTGATCCAGATAACAGTTCCGACCTCCTGGTCTTTTGTTTCTAACTCATAATTTTCTATCTCGCTTTTCAAAATAGAAATAATTTCTTCTGAACTAATTGAGCTCACACTTTCACCTCCAGATCAATCTTAACTGGTTCATACGGCCACGCAGACTCCAGTCATATTCATAGTCTTTCACATGCAAAATAAATCCTCCGAGCAGCTTATCATCCTGTTCAAGCTGCCACTCTACTTCTTTTACATGATACTTTTTACATAAAAATGTTTTCATTTGCTCTAACTGCTGTTTACTAGGGCAATCCACATACGTAAGAACTGCCGGTAAAATTCCGTTCTGTTCGTTATAGTACTCTTTGTATGCGGAAAATATATCTTCAATTACTTCTACGCTATGGTAGTCGCATAAAATTTTCAGGAAATTTTTGATTTCCTTTTGAAATACTTTTTCTATAATGCTGTGTTTTACCTGAATTGGAATAATCGGACTCATCAGGGAGGTTCTAAGCTTTGGCACTTTCTTGAAAGCTTCTTCTGTCTCTTCTATGATCGTTTTGTCAATTCCTAACTCATAAAGAACTTTCGCATAATTAATTGCCGTTTGCGTCATTTTGCTCACCTACCTGGGATAAAAATTGTCCGTATAGTGCCTGATTTGCCGCCGCATTTTTCTGCTCTCCAAGCATTTTTGAAACTGCCACAAGTGCAAGATTGGCAACTTCTTTTTCCATGCCGCGCACTGCTTTTTCTCTGTCTAATTCCACAGTCTTTCTCGCATTGTCAATGATTTTTCCAGCCTGCTCATCTGCCTCTTTGACAATTCTTGAATATTCTTCCTGTGCTCTTGCCTTTGAATTTTCCACAATTCTCAAAGATTCGTCATGTGCATCATTCAACGAATTCTCATACTGAGCTTTCAACTGCATAGCATCCTGTTCCGTCTTTTTTGCAGTTTCAAGCTGAGTTTTGATCATTTCATCTCTTTTCTCAATGATTCCCATAACCGGCTTGTACAAAAACTTTCTCAGCAGCAAATACAGTACCAATATGTTAATAATGGTGATAACAAGGTTTGAAACACTTAAACTAAGCATCCTGATAACCTGCCTTCCTGTATATTATTTGTTAATATTCACACCGTTGTCTGATACGTGAACTATAAAAATTATTTTAAGAATAAGATGATTAATAATGCGATAACGAAACCGTAAATAGCTGTTGCTTCGGCTAAGGCACATCCAAGTAAGAGTGATTTACTGATCTTGCTCTCTGCTTCCGGCTGTCTTGCGATTGCATCCACTGCTTTTGATGTTGCGATACCAATACCGATACCTGCTCCAATACCTGTTAAAACTGCAATACCTGCTCCAATTGCGATTAATGTTGTTGACATAATAATTTCTCCTTTTCTTCTCTTTTTGTAATTATTCTAGTGCTTCTTTTATAAATAGTGATGTTAAAAATACAAACACATACGCCTGAATCAATCCATCGAAAATGTCGAAGTAAAAACTGAATGGAATCGGCAGTAAAGCCGGCATGATAATCTTGATCAATTCCATTACTACAAATGCTCCCAAAACATTTCCGAAAAGACGCATGCACAATGACAATGGCTTGATAAATATCTCAAGGACATTGATTGGTGCGATAATAGGCATCGGCTCCGCAAAGCTCTTTACCCATTTCTTTAACCCTTTCTGATGAAACCCTGCGTACTCAATTAAAATAATACTCATAATTGCAAGCGCTGCAGTCACATTCATATCCTTTGTCGGCGGCTTAAATCCTAGAAGCCCTATCAAGTTAGCAATTCCAATATAAATGCCAACTGACATCAAATACGGAATGTATCTCTTTCCCTCTTTTCCAATAATCTCTTCAAAAAAGTGGTTCATTCCGCCAACTGCCGTCTCTAAAATAAGCTGTTTTTTACTTACACGTTCGACCGACAGATTCCTAACGAGGCAGATACATAGCAACGTGACGACTGCCATAATAATCCAGGTAACTACAACCGATTCTGAAATAGGAATACCTCCGAAAATCGGAATAGTAAATGCTGTCTCGCAGTTTAATTCTTCTAATAATTGCGTTCCTAAATTTTCCGTATCTATTCACTCCCTTTCCTCATTTTTCGTTCGATTTATTATACAACTTTGATTTCGAGATACAATCCGCAATCCGCGAATAATTTGACGAATATCGTTTGTTTTTTTCAGCAGTTTGTACATTGTATTTTTAGAAATGCATGTATTGCTGATATTTTAATAACGATTCATCCCCCTACATTTCTGCTTTATTTATATACTGGAAGTAATCTTGCGCCCTGAATAGGAAATTTACACACAACTGTCGTTGGGAATACACGGTAATATGCATTATCCACCTTCAAAAGTGTTTCGTTTCCACTCTTTATCTCTTCTACATAATGACCTCTTTCGGAAAGAAAGTTCATAATCTGCATTCTTCGATTCTCTACTGTCGTCCCCAATACGACAAAATCTATAAAAATCGACTGTTTTCTGTCTAAAAACGGATACAGCATATTGACCCCTTCCAAATACGGATTCCGAAAAATATTTTTCTTAAACTGCAGGAAATTGCTGACCATATTTTCCAGACTCTTATGAAACTCTGACTGCCACAATAGCCGGCAAACTTCATTTTCAGCTCCCAGTTGAATCATGCGTTCCTCTATCTTTTTCTGCTCTGCTACAGAAAAGATGTCATGCATACATCCACTTTCTCTAAACAGCCATAAAAGACAGATAACATTCAAAGTCAGCGTTTCCCCCTCCAAAGCCTCTTTCCGCACATGCTCTATAATCTGCATATAGACGTTTGGATCACAACGATATTCTCTTAAATTAACTCCGGCTGTGTAATAATACATGTCACACGCCAAGAGATTCGGCACCTCTTCAAGCACTCCATCTGCTTTCAGGTGCTCAACAATTTCTCTTTCTAGTGCCTGAGACTCTTTTTTCTTTTGTTTTCTTGTTTTTGACAATATTTCTTCTAATCTCTCACTCAATTGTTCCGCCGTCTCATCTTCCGATAAAAAACGTTCCAAAGACTGGGCCATTGCAATTGCTCGAATTACAGCACTTTTCGCCATGTCCATGTGAATACTTTCAAGTCCATTTAATCCCACAAGGGCGTATTGTTGCGCTAACGTATAATCTCTCATATTGAACCTCCTGCATCTTTGTTATTTTCATCCAAATTTTACATAGTTGCATTATAACATATAACAAAGAAAAAAATGGAGGAGTTAATGATTTCTGTAAACCATTAACTCCTCCATATCCTCAATTAGTTGCCAGCCATACACTTGCCATAATCCCAGCCAGCGTTGCAGCAAGTGCCCCGGCAAGTGTATATCTGGTCTTTCGCACTTTCGCCGCCATAAAATATACGCTCATCGTGTAAAATATTGTCTCTGTACAGCTCATCATAATCGAAGCAATCAAACCAATTCTGGAATCCGTGCCATATTCTTTAAATATATCTAGTACCAATCCCGTTGCCGCCGAGGAAGAAAACATTCTCACAATCGCAAGCGGAACCAACTGTGATGGGAATCCAATATACGCCGTCATTTTCCCGATTATTTCCGACAAAAAATCCAAGAAGCCGGAAGCTCTCAATATTCCGACTGCCACCATAAGTCCGATTAACGTCGGCATAATTTTAATCACTGTAAAAAATCCGCTTTTTGCTCCCTTGATAAAGTCATCATATACATTCACTTTATTAAATACACCATAAGCAACAATTCCTAAAATAGTAACCGGAACAATAAAATCTGATAAATATAGAAGAAGCTTCATAAATTACTCCTGTTTTCGTAATCTATAAAATATATGTACTTCATTAGCTAAACATACTAAATCAATCACCTTCTCTGAGAAAATCCCTCAAATTATCAATAAATAATACAACTTCCGTTCCCGCTTTTCTTCTTATAGTTTCTTCTTTATTATGTAAAAATACATCGCAATCAGCAATAACGATGCCAGAATCCAAGCTATGGGACTCGCCATACAAATTCCAAAATAGCTTTTATATCGTGAAGCAACAATTGCTGTCACACCTCTTCCCACAAGCTCCGCAATTCCCGCCATCATCGGAAGTAAACCAAATCCCATACCCTGAATTCCGTTTCGATATAAATTGACCACTGCCAAAGGGATAAAGAATACACCTGCACATTTTAGATAAACGTCTACGGAACCAAGGATATTTGTCAAATCTCCGGACAAGAACAATACCGTCAGATGTTTCCCGACCGTAGCAATCAAAACTCCTGTCACGATTGCATATGCAAATGAAATCAATGTTGCTGACTTAAATCCATCTCGAATACGTTTGATTTTTCCTGCTCCCACATTTTGTGCGGAATAGGTTGCAAGCGTCGTCCCCATAGCAACGAATGCCTGTGATACCAACTGCTCAATCTTACTTGCTGCTGTAAATGCAGCTACCATTGTAGAGCCGAGCACGTTCAACGCAGACTGTACCATCATTGTTCCAATCGCCGTGATTGAATACTGAAATGCCATAGGAAGTCCTATACTCAACTGAATTCTTGCCATTTTCCAATCCATTGTCCAGTCCTCACGATGCATCTTAAGCACCGGAACTGCCTTTATAATATACACAAGGCAAAGAATTCCGGATACTCCTTGTGAAATAACAGTCGCATACGCAGCTCCCGCCGCTCCCATATGAAACACGATAATAAATATCAAATCCAAGACAATATTAAGCATTGCTGCCAAAATCAGAAAATACAACGGCACCTTACTGTTTCCAAGTGCACGCAAAATACTTGACAGCAGATTATAAAGCACCTGTGCCACAATCCCTGCACAGATAATCATAATATATTGATAGGCATCTGCAAAAATATCAGACGGTGTGTTCATGAATGTCAAAAGCTTATGCATTCCCAGCATACTTATAATCGTAATCACAACCGAAATCACTCCCGACAGCACTGCTGCCATCGCAACCGTCTTTCGCATCCCTTTCATATCTCCCGCACCAAATCTTTGCGCAGTCATCACCGTAAAACCGGCAGTCAGTCCAATCAGACTTGTAATGATCAGAAACATAATCGTTCCCGTCGATCCGACTGCCGCCAATGCTTTTGTTCCAACAAACTTTCCAACTATGATCGTATCCGCCATACTGTAAAACTGCTGAAATACATTCCCTAAAAAGATTGGAACTGTAAAATTAAAAATCACTTTTGCAGGATTTCCTACTGTCATATCCCTTTCCATCAATAATTACCCCCCTCGTTAGTTCTTCTCTGCACAAATTGAGCGCAGCTTCAATCACCTTATCCATATCATAATATTTGTAGCTTCCCAAACGCCCTCCAAATATCACATTCCTCTCCTTCTTTGCAAGCTCCTGATACTGCTCAAACAGCCGATTGTTCTGCTCATCATTTACCGGATAATACGGTTCCATTCCCACTTTCCATTCCAGCGAATACTCTCTTGAAATAACCGTTTTTTCCTGCATTCCAAACTCAAAATGCTTGTGCTCGATAATACGCGTATACGGAACCTCTCTTTCCGTATAATTCACAACTGCATTTCCCTGATAGTTGTCCGTATTCAATACTTCTGTCTCAAATCTTACCGAACGATACTGAAGCGCCCCCAACTGATAGGAAAAATACTCATCAATCATGCCTGTGAACACAGTCTTTTCTGCAATGTCCGGATTTTCCTTGATAAAGGAAAAATAGTCCGTATCGGTCTTCACCGGGATCCCATCCAGCATCTTTTCCACGATTCTTGTGTATCCGCCAATGGGAATTCCCTGAAAACGGTCATTAAAATAATTGTTGTCATAGGTAAAACGCACCGGCAAACGGCGAATAATAAATGCCGGAAGTTCCTTACACTCTCTTCCCCACTGTTTTTCGGTGTACCCCTTTACCAGTTTTTCAAACACATCTTTTCCGACAAGAGACAGTCCCTGCTCTTCTAGATTCTTTGGCTCTGTAATTCCCGTCTCAGCCACCTGCTGCGCAATCTTTTCTTTCGCCTCCTGTGGCGTTTTGATCCCCCACATTTTGCTGAATGTATTCATATTAAACGGCAAATTATAAAGTTCATCTTTGTAAACAGCAATCGGCGAATTGATATAATGATTAAATTCTGCAAACTGATTGATATAATCCCACACCTCTTTATTGGACGTGTGGAAAATATGTGCTCCATACTTGTGCACCTGAATTCCTTCTATTTCCTCACAATAAATATTTCCGGCAATGTGATTTCGTTTTTCAATCACAAGGCATTTTTTTCCACTTTTCTTTGCTTCATGTGCGAAAACTGCACCAAAAAGTCCTGCTCCCACAATCAAATAATCGTATTTCATATTTTTTCTCCATTATTTTGTCTTATCTCTCCCCATTTTAGACAATTCAGCTTAGAATCGCAATATTTTTCTCCATTGATTTTCCCTTTTTATTGCACTAAAATAGTATTTAGAAAATTAGGAGGTGTTATTTTATGGGTGCAAAACAACAAGCTTACAAAAAACTTGCAGATACCATGATCAAAAATTTTTCCCAAAGAAATATCGAGGCTTTCTATTGTGATGATCGAAATCAAGCAGTTTCATTGGCAATGGAAATGATGAAAGATGGCAATACCGTCGGTTTTGGCGGTTCTGAGACATTGAACGAAATCGGAATTTTAGATACAATCAAGAATTCTTCTTTGACTTTAATTGACCGGAATACTGCAAAGACTCCGGAAGAGAAAAAAGAGATGTATTTTAAAAATGCGATGGCAGATTATTTTTTGATGAGTTCCAACGCCGTTACGATTGACGGAGAGTTAATCAATATCGACGGTAACGGTAACCGCGTTGCCTGTCTCATTCACGGTCCGGAGCACGTCATCCTCATTGTCGGGATGAACAAAGTAGTCACAGATGTAGAATCCGGAGTTGCCCGCGTCAGAAACATCGCTTCCCCTGCAAATGCCGCTCGTCTCGGAACAAGAACTCCTTGTGGAGCAGTCGGACATTGTGGCAACTGCAATTCTCCTGACTGCATGTGCTGTCAGGTTGTCATTACAAGACACTCCAGACACACCGGAAGAATCAAAGTTATCTTAGTTGGCGAAGAATTAGGTTATTAAGAATTTCTTAAAGGGGACGTAGTAAAATTGAATTTTACTACGTCCCCTTTTGAATGTTTTAACAATATTTTTGAATGATTTCCTGCATTTTATCAAACTGCTGTTCCATCTCGTCCACCAGTTTGAACTGTGTGCGGGCGCGAACCAGATTGTGTTCCGGATACGCTGTTTTAAAGTAAGTGTCTCCCTGAAGATAATCTGTCAGGAAACGGATTCCACACTCTAATGTCATCAGTCTTGCCCCCCAAGGCAAGCTTTCTTTTTCTTCCTGTGTCAACACATCACCAGTACCTTCCAAATAGCCTTTTACATATGTGTCATACAGAGAAATATCAAAGTGAACCAAATCCAGATTCTTCTCATCTTCCGCCGCTGTGGCAGCGCCAAAGCGAATCGAATCTCCGAAGTCATTTGCCGCAAGACCAGGCATAATTGTATCTAAATCAATAATACAAAGTCCTTTTCCAGTCTTGGCATCAAATAAAATATTATTTAATTTTGTATCATTATGTGTAACACGCAACGGAAGTGTTCCCTCTTCCTGCTGTTTTACAAGCACTCCACAGTCCTCTTTTCTATTTAATGCAAACTCAATTTCTTTCTTGCAGGAAGCTGCTCTGTTCTTAATATCACGCTTTAACGACATCTGGAATGCCTCAAATCGTTTTACCGTATTGTGGAAATCCGGGATTGTCTCATTCAACTCAGATGCCGGATAATTGCCAAGCTGTTTTAAGAAATGTCCGAAACTGTTTCCTGACTGATAGAACTGTTCCGGTTTCTCCACAGACTGGAAACATACCGAATCATGGATGAAGTGATAGCTTCTCCAAGGTTGTCCCTCGTTATCCTCAAAATATGTACATCCATTCTTTGTTTTAATCGCAGCAAGTGTCTCCCTATCCGGATCACCGCCTTCTTCTCGAATCACATTTCTCAAATACTCAGTCACACGGAAAATATTTTCCATAACTCCGGCAGGATCTTTGAATACATTGTTATTTACTCTCTGCAAAATGTAACACAACTCATCTTCCCCATCTACCGGCATATATACTGCATATGTCTCATTGATATGTCCTTCACCAAATGGCTTTACATAGCTGCACTGTGTTCCAAAACCAAACGCATACAATGCATCTTCAAGATTTCTGTTCTTGCCTACTCCATCTATCTTTCTTCTAGTCGAAAATACAACTTCGCCCTCTTCTACTTTTCTCTTTGACTCAATTGTACAGTTCGCCTTTACCACACTTCCAAGACCGATATGTGCGCCGCATCCCACAAAAGAATCATGGTCCACTACAGCTCCACTGTTTACCAAAACACCATGCTCAATCACAGTATTTGTGTTCACTACCGCATTCTGCATAATAAAACTTCCCTCGCCAATCTTTGCACTCGGGCTTACTACTGCAGACGGATGAATAATTGCCGGAACATTGTATCCAGCCTCCATCAATTGTTCTGTCCAATACAGACGCATTCCATTATCCCCAAGACCTGCCACTGCAGTGTCATACTTTTCCAGAAATGCTTTGTAATCACAGCATTTCCCTATAATATCTGTTCCTATAACAGCATCATCTAAAAAGACAACCTCTTCATATCCAAGTATTTTTGCCGTCTCCTGAATCATATGACCAAATCCGCCAGCACCTAAAATCAATAAATTCTTCATCGTAATCTTCTATGAGCAAATCCGCTCATGCTTCCCCTTTCACTATAATTTTTCTTCATTATAACATTTGTATCTGCTTCTGTCTCCCTTTTCATAAAATAATATTGGGTTTAGTTTTATTCATTTCATACCACTTATTGAGCGTATTGTAAACATACAACTTTTACGCTCAAAACATTTCTTAAAATTTTCAAACTCTTCGCCTTTTTCCCATCACCATCGCAAACACCACACCCACAGCCGTACTGATCGTTGTCGCCACAATCCCAGCACCTACAATCCCAGCCGGGTTCACACTTCCATATTGGCTGCGATATGCGATAATATTAATCGGTATCAACTGTAATGAGGAAATATTCAGGATTAAAAATGTACACATATCCCGGCTTGCAATTGTCTTATCCCGATTCGGATTGATTTCCTGAAGACTCTTCATCGCCATTAATCCTGCCGGTGTCGCTGCCCAGCCAAGTCCCAGAAAATTAGCAATCATATTTGTTGTAATATGTTCATTCGCTTTATGCCCTCTTGGAATATCAGGGAACAAAATTCGCACAATCGGTTGGATTTTTCTCGATGCTGCCTTAATGATTCCTGCCTTTGTTGCTATTTCCATCAAACCGACCCAAAAAGACATCACCCCCATCATCGTAATACAAAGCGTCACTGCCTCCTTAGAAGACTCCAATGCAGCATTCGTAATTTCCGGCATCTTTCCGTTAAATGCTCCAAACAAAATTCCAATTACAATCATACCTGCCCAAAGGTAATTTAGCATCATTTCACCACATTTATTTTTTATAAAATGTATGCAGGAGGTTTTCAACTTATGTTCCTGTTCACACCACGCCATTCGCAGTAAATGAATCCTCATGTAAACATGAACTCATTTACTATTGACTGATGTGGGAACTGTAACCAAATTATCAATCCGGTTCAATATATTCTTTCTCTTCTCATCAAATAACAGATTCTTGTTATATTGATAATAACGCTCGCACTCATAATTTTGCAAAAACTGTACGCTGTAAAAATTAGTGTTGAGCTCTGTCACAAACACGGTCATCTCCTGACTATTGCCAAATGCAATCTCCATAAAATCAAATCCATACTCCAACATTTGTCCTGCTGCATCCAGTTCTTTTTGATACGCCTCATTTTCTTTGGCAAATTCCTTTTTCACAAGTTCAAATGCCGCTTCATGTTCCGGATTTCCTGCTTCTTTTAGTAACTTTTCATATTGCTCCAATTTCTCAATTGTCTGCTTCAACGCATGCTCTTCTTCACGGTTTAGTATTTTTGCTTTTTTCTTTGACTTCAATGTCTGCTCTATCTCCTCGCAAATCTGTTTCAGAGATAGTGCCCCACTTTTATATTCCTTCAGTTTTTCAAACAGAACCGTAATGCTCGCTTCTTTCTTGTATGTCTGTCGAAATGCCTCTACCGTCTTTGCAAGTACAAGACTTACAACACTTAACTTTTCATCAAACGATGCATGTCCGACTTTTTTCACAAGAATCGGATCGATTTTTCCCTGCATCACCTGATCAATCTGGTAATCTGCCTGATATTTATAATAAAGCTCCAAATAATTTGCAAAATCTTTTGCTATCTTCGGATACTGAATATACTGCACTACAACCTCCCGGTCTACTGTGATTTCGAGTTTTTCATATACCTGAATCAGACGTGACAAATCCTCCCATCCTCGCGGAGTTGCAAACAACATTCCATCCACAGTTGTCTCCATCTGATAGAAATATGCTACCCTCGTTGTCAGATAAGAAATCACCGCCGGATGAATATCCTGCACATACGCATATTCTTTCCAAACCGAAAAATCCGGCTCCACCTCAATTTTCTTCACACGATCCATAGTCACCACGTCAAACTCACGCACTGATTTGTTATATTCCGGTGGGTTTCCCGCAGCCACAATAATCCACCCTTCCGGAATAGCATGATTTCCAAATGTTTTATATTGAAGGAACTGAAGCATCGCCGGAGCCAATGTCTCCGAAACACAGTTGATCTCGTCGATAAACAAAATTCCTTCTTTGAGGCCACTTTCTTCAATTTTATTGTACACCGATGCAACAATTTCGCTCATTGTATATTCCGTCACTGAATATTCATTTCCATCATATATGTGCGTTGAGATAAACGGAAGCCCGATAGCGCTCTGTCTCGTATGGTGCGTAATTGTATATGCTACAAGACCAATTTCACACTCTTTAGAAATCTGCTCCATGATCTGTGTTTTTCCAATTCCCGGCGCCCCAATCAGAAAAATCGGCCGCTGTCTCTGCGATGGAATCTCATAATTTCCTTCTTCATCCTTCAACAAATATGCCTCTATTGCATGTTTTATTTCCTGTTTTGCTCTCTTTATATTCATTCTATCCTCTTTTCCTCCAACTCTTCCGGTTCTATAATCAATTTTATCGCCCAAACCGGCACATCCACATCCCGATAATCTTCTTTTAGAAATACAAATGCAACCTCATAGTTTGGACGCTTTGCCGGAAATGTTCCATACCCATCCGTAAAATAAATTAACCCTTTTAATCTGTGAAATGCTTTCGCCTTTAGCAATTGGTTGACATACCCAAACACAGGACGAAAATCCGTTCCTCCAAATCCTTTTACCTCAAAATGCTTCATATATTCATCCAACTCCTGCCGATTTGTAATCACTACATCCGACTGCACTTTATCATCACACTGAATGACATGTACATTTATTTTTCGAAAGAAACTTTCTGATTTACCCAAAATACTAAACGTTTCCTCCAAAAATTTTTTTATTAACTCTTCTTTACAAGACATCGATGTGTCAATCGCAATGACAAAATCTTCAATTTTGCGCAATTCTTTTGTTTCCTGTGGCTCAATCAACGGCATATTCCCGTACATTTCCATTCCGTAATTATAAAAAATATAATCAAAGCTATCCTGATCCACCTGCATTTCCTCTTTTAAAATCGCAAACTTTTCCAAAAACTTTCGATAGTCATATCGGTTACGATTTTCAATCTGTACTTGATTTAAAATATTTTCTGCATTCTCAGAAGCCTCCTTTGAAAATGTCTCCATCTCCGTCTGCAATTTCTCATTTTGCTCTTTCCACTTTTTCTCCCGCTCAATGCATTTTTCAGGGGGCACATTCTCGTTCCACAAAACATGATCATCCACCCAAAATTCTTCCTGCATTTTTCCAAACTGCTCTTCTTCTAAATGCATCCCCAACAATTCTCGGTACACCCCTTTTGGCGTCAACACTTCCATCTTTTCTCTCAATTTTTGGTAAACTCCCTTTCGATATGGAGGCACATATTTGCGGACACTGTGCTCATTGAGTTCATCTATGATTGACTCCACAACAATATCACAAGCCAGATTCCAATACTGTTCCTCCGCATGGTCCGGCTGTTTCAAATGCCCGAAAAGACAGTGAAAAATCATATGAAGATACGCACGGTTTACTTGCACCGGCGTCCTCTGGTACAGCCCAATCAGATAGTCTGGATAAAAGTAAACCGTAAATCCATCCGTCCCCATACCGGAAATCTTCGTGTCCGGCAGAAATTCAAATCCGCTTAAAATCACATCAAAAAAGCGCATGGACAAATATAGCTCATTCCTTGCATTTTTCAAAATATCTATGCAAATCTCGATTTTCTCGAGTTCTTTTTGTTGTTGTTTTTGAATTGGATTCATAACTCAAACGTCTTCCTTTTTACTTGAAATCTTTGATGTTTTAACTCCATCAAATAGCTTGTCAGTTCCACTCTGCTTTTTTTATTAACCTGCTCGATTAAATACTCCAGCGTCTTTTGCTCTGAAATACAATGCTCTGCCAAAAATTTACATTCTTTCTCCCGCATCTTTTCCGCTGCCCATTTTATGCATGTTTCAATGTGATCCTTCAAAAAGCTCATATATTTTTTCTTTGCCTTCTCACTTAACTGATACGGATATAAAAGCCTTCCAAACACGAGCCGAAATAACGTATCTTCATATTCCCTTCCTTTTGCCCATTCAAACCGCTCATCGTACAGATGAAACTGAAGTTCTTGCTGAACAAAACAATTCCGGTACATCATACCACTTCCATGCGTGTGTGTCTCCAAAATCCTCGCAGGCGTATTTTCGACCGCCTCCTCAAAAAACTCTGGGAATATCAGTTTCGCTTCCCCCTGTTTACTGTGATAAAAAATTGTCTGCTCCTCTGGCAATTCCATCAAAAGCTCACGCAGACAAGATTTCTCATTCTCCACAAAAGTCACATCAATCTCCCTCACCTTGTGACACCCCGTAAAAGCTCCCGCACCGATATCTTTCAACGTATTGTAAAATTGTATTCGCCTTAAATTGCGGCAATTGTAAAATGCATATCGCCCAATTTTTTTAATAGAGTTTGGAAGGATGATTTCTTCAATCGGGGACGTAGTAAAATTTAATTTTACTACGTCCCCGATTGGTTGCGAAAATGCATAATCTCCTATCTCCGTCACTTCAAATCCATCAATTTTTTCTGGTACTTCTATAGCCATACTATTCCAAAAAGCTCCTGTAATTCGGGCTTTGTTATCATTTACTCTATACTCATACTTTTGAAAATCTTTTTCCATTTTATTATTTTACCTCTAAAAATTTTTCAAAAAACTACAAATTTATTTTAATAAAATTTTTTTAACTTGTCAAAAAGGGACAGGGCTATTTTCGTTTTGGGACACCACAATACTCAATTGGGGACGTAGTAAAATTAAATTTTACTACGTCCCCAATTTAAACTTCTATCTCTTTTTCTTTCAATCTCCGATGTACAATTCCACGAAACAATGTATAAACCACCGAAGCAATCGGAATAAAAATCAGCATTCCGACAATTCCCATGAGGCTCGCCCCGATACTGACCGCTACAAGCACCCAGATAGACGGCAGCCCCACAGAATTTCCAACGACATGCGGATAAATCAAATTTCCTTCGATCTGCTGTAATACAAGAAACATTACCACGAAGATCAATGCCTGCATCGGGTTCACCATAAAAATCAAAAGTGCTCCGATTACACATCCGATAAATGCTCCAAAAATCGGAATTAATGCCGTAAATGAAATCAGGATTCCAATCAACAGTGCATATGGCATTCCAAAAATTGTCATCGTCACAAAAAACATACTTCCAAGAATAATTGCCTCAACACACTGTCCGGTTAAGAAATTAGAAAAAGTCTTATACGTCAGTGAGCTAAGTGCGAGCAAAATCTCTGTCCAGTCCTTTGGCATAAATGCGTACATTACCTTGCGAACCTGAATGTTTAGCTTTTCTTTCTGAAGCAGAATATAACAAGAAAATACAAAAGCGATAAAGAATGTCGTGACACCACTTACGATACTTTTTGCAGCCTCAAATGTAGATCCAAGCACGCTTCCGGCACCATTTTTAAAGAAATCAATACCGCTTTTAATCATCTCATCCCACTTGAACTCCATACTGCCAATCCACTTCACGATTTCCTTATTATCCTGAAAAATGTTTTCCGCCCACTCCTGTACTTGCGGAATAAACGCCTGAATATTTCTTCCAAGATTCATCGCCGTATCTCCCAGCGCCGGCGCTACGACAAACACAACGATTCCAATGATTCCAAGTACAAACAAAATCGTAACCAGAAAGCTTACAGGTCTGGCAAATTTATTTGCCCATTTATTTTTTTTCATTTTCTTGCTTCCGAAAAACTTTTCCTCAATGAAATGCATTGGCACATTGAGTACAAATGCAATCGCACCACCAAGTACAAACGGAAAAATTACTCTGCCGATAAACCCAAGACCATCTAGCACTACTTCGTAGTTCCATAGCCCAATCAGTATAATTGCTGTAAAAACAATCAATCCTCTTATTTTCTTAATCGTTTCCTTATCCAAATTCATTTACTCGCCTTCCTATCGTCTTTTACGAATCCATTTCAGAAGCTGAATCACTGGAAGATTCAAAAGTGCAAGACCATAAACAGTAAATAATTGTGTCACATTCAACGGAACAACCTTAAATACATTCTGTAATGCTGGAATTGTCAATACACTTGTAATCAATACAAAGCCAATCAAAAATGCACCAATCAAGTAAATATTATTCCACAATTTTTTACTGAACATCATCGGTCTGTCTGATTTACAGTTAAATCCATGTACAAGTCTTCCTGTACATAATGTACCAAATGCCATCGTACTTGCAAGCACTGCATCACCGCCACGATAACCAATCAAAAATGCTAACATTGTCATCAGACCAATACAGAAACCTTCTGTTCCAACCTTAATCAAAAAGTCTTTTGTCAGAATCGATTCATTCATCGGACGCGGTTTCTCATCCATGACAGTCTTTGTATGCGGCTCCAGTCCAAGCGCGATTGCCGGAAGACTGTCTGTCAACAAGTTGATAAACAACAGATGTACCGGTGCAAACGGAACCGGAAGTCCTGCCAGCGAAGCATATAATACTGCAAGAATTCCACCAAAGTTACCTGACAGCAGGAACTGAATAGACCCCTTGATGTTTTTATATACATTTCTTCCATTTTCAACTGCTTTGATGATAGTTGCAAAATTATCGTCTGTCAATACCATTGCCGCTGCGTCTTTTGATACTTCACTTCCTGTAATTCCCATCGCAACACCGATATCCGCCTGCTTCAATGCCGGGGCATCATTTACACCGTCACCTGTCATCGCAACAATATTTCCTTTATTCTGCCATGCACGCACGATACGAATCTTATGTTCCGGAGAAACTCTCGCATATACGGAAATTCCATCTACAAAATCCATCAATTCTTCATCAGACATATTATCAATCACAGAGCCTTCACACGCTTCTGACTCATCTTTCAAAATACCAATTCGTTTTGCGATAGCTGCCGCTGTTACTTTATGGTCTCCCGTAATCATAATAGGCTTGATTCCCGCACGGATACAATCTGCAACCGCTGCCTTAGACTCCTCTCGCGGCGGATCCATCATCGAAATCAATCCCACAAAGATCAAGTCATCCTCATCTTCTAACTGCAGCACCTGATCTTTTTGAATCGGTTTATATGCAAACGCAAGTACTCGCAAACCACTTCTTGAAAATTCCTGATTCTGATTTTCAATCGCTTCTTTATCTTCCTGTGTAATCTGACAGACTTCTGTTCCCTTTTGAATCTTTGTAACACGATTTAAAAGTACATCCACCGCACCTTTTGTCACCATAACCGGTCCATTCTCCAGCACATGTGCTGTAGACATTAATTTTCTGTCGCTGTCAAACGGAATCTCACTTGTACGAGGGAATTTTCCCCTTACATAGCCTGCTTCTGCTCCAAGCTTTGTTCCTAGATTAATCAGGGCTGTCTCTGTCGGATCCCCAATTTCCACACCATCTACATTTGTAGAGTCATTACATAAAATACTATATCTTAAAAGTTCTTTTTGTCCAAGCGCCTGACGGTCAATCTCTGCCGCCGGAATTCGTTTTCCATTTACATAGTAGTCTTCTACAGTCATACGGTTCTGAGTCAATGTTCCAGTCTTATCTGAACAGATGATAGACACGCTTCCAAGACCTTCCACTGCCTGTAATTTACGGATAATTGCATGCTCTTTTGCCATCTTCTGTGTTCCAAATGACAGCACGATCGTCACAATAGAGCTAAGCGCTTCCGGAATCGCTGCAACAGCCAGTGCTACTGCAAACATAAAGGAATCTCCGATGTTGACTCCCTGAAATACATTTACACCAAACAAAATACCACAGAAAATCAAAATTACAATTGATAATTTCTTTCCAAATTCATCTAAGTTCATCTGAAGAGGTGTTTTCTTTTCAGATGTCGTCTTCAAAAGTGTAGCAATCTTACCTACCTCTGTATCCATTCCAATAGCTGTTACAAGGAAAGAACCACGTCCATATGTCACAAAGCTTCCTGAGAATACCATATTGGTTTGGTCACCTAATGGCACTTCGCCAGTAATCGTATCTTCTGACTTTTCTACCGCAAGACTTTCTCCTGTCAGTGCACTTTCGTCAATTTTCAAACTCGCATTTGTCAAAATACGTCCATCAGCCGGAACATAATCTCCTGCTTCCAGAAAAACTTCGTCACCGATTGTTACCTCTTTTGACGGAATCTGAATCACATTGCCATCACGGAGTACCTTCGCAAGTGGCGCCGATAATTCTTTCAGACTATTCAACGACTGTTCTGCCTTTACTGTCTGAACCGTTCCAAGAATTGCATTAATCGTAATTACGATCAAAATAACAATTGCACTCTCTGCATCTCCAAGTATCCCCGATACAACTGCTGCCACAATCAAAATAATGACAAGGAAATCCTTGAACTGCTCCAGAAATATCTGAATCGTACTTTTCTTTTTTCCTTCTACAAGTTCATTCAGACCATACTTTTCCTGGTTCTGCTGCACTTCACTTGAAGTCAATGCCTCTTCTTTTCCATTGACTTCCCGCCTCACTTCATTTTGTGAGAGCTGATAATAATTTTTCATTCCAAAATCCTCCATTCTTCCGTGCACTACCTAGTCTCTATTGTTTACATTTTCACCCTTTTTATAAAAAATTACAAAAGAGAACAAAAAGAGACCTCTATTGCACGCTAATTATGCAATAAAAGTCTCACTATTTCATTACGATACGGATGAAATTCATCGTATTGACGACATCGTAAACGTTTAGTAACGCTAGTTACTCCCTTTTATCTATAAAATACTATAGTCAACTTTTTTGGTTCTGTCAACTGTAATTTTTAATTCTTTTACAATTTGATACAACAAAAGCATCATAACCTGCGTCGCCGCAAGCGACCACCAAATCCCGGTAATCCCGAACACAGCCGGCAATAAAAATAGAAATATCGGTGCCACAATCAATGTCTCCCCATAGATCAACGCCATAGCCGGCTTTACTTTCAATGTTGCATTTAAATAAGATATATGAAATTTTGCAAGTCCGGTAAACAAAAACGACACCGCACTAATTCTCATTCCCACATGAAAAAACTGCTCTGACTGCTTTGACATTCCAAAAATAGCCGGAAAGAAATCCGATACTGACACGACAACTGCAAGCATAACTACTCCTAAAACAATGACACTTGCTGATGCTACTCTTTTAATATACGCAAGTTCCTCTCGCTTTCCTGCGCCACAGTAAAAGCTCATAAGCGGCTGAGAACCATCTCCCACACCTACCAGCATCGACTGCACCGGAAATACAATATAAGAAATCACTGCATAACACGCAACCGCTGCATCACCACCGTATTTCAGGCACTGCAGATTTGTAAAAATCAGCACAATCGACGGTGCCAGAGACAGTCCAAATGCAGACACCCCAATCTGAAAAATTTTCACACTTCTTTTCCAGTTCCAAACCAACTGTACCTTTGTTTTTCCTTTGATATAAATTAAATAAATGCAAATAAAAATCACGGATATCTGCGCTGCAATCGTGCCAAGAGCAGCTCCCCGAATTCCCAGTCCCACTTTAAAAATGAATACATAATTCAATGCAAGATTTACGAACATCCCTGTGACCATACTCACCATAGCGCTGACTGCCATCCCTCTGTTTCGAAGCAACGGTATCATTCCTGAACCAATGATCTGAAAAACACATCCTAAAATAATAATCTGCACATAGGCCTCAGCCTGCATCAGTACCTCTCCTCTTGCGCCAAGAAGCTGTAATAAGAGCGGATACGTCAGAAACAATATTACACTTAATAAAATTCCGACTCCCACAAGCAGACACACCGTCAGATGATACGTTTTTTCACTTTCTTGTTTCTCATCTTTTCCAGCTAAATTCGAAAACAAAACACTGCCGCCACTTCCAATCCCTATCCCTGTTGCAGTAATCACTGCAACAAGCGGCCATGCAAGGTTAACTGCTGCAAGTCCGGTATCTCCCGCTGCCCGTCCTACAAATAATCCGTCCATTACGGAATAAAGTCCTGACAGCATCAGCGAAAACACCGTCGGGAGACAATCCCTGATAAGATTTTTCTGAATTACTTTCTTTTCCATAGTCACTCCTTATCACACAAAAAAGGCAAGGATTTCCACCTTGCCCTAAAACTTCATTCTCACTAGTTTGTGATTGTTTTTTCTGTTTCTTTATCGAATACGTGAATTTTTTCTGCATCTAATGCAAATTTCACTGTATCGCCTGTTCTTGCTGTTGTTCTTGGGTTTACTCTTGCTGTCATACTTGTTCCTTCATAATCGAAGTATAAGTAAACTTCAGCACCAAGCATCTCGTATACACGGATTGTAGCTTCGATTACTGTATTTGGTGAAGCTTCAATAAACATCTGCTCATCATGTACATCTTCCGGACGAATACCAAGTACAACTGTCTTTCCATCATATCCTCCTTCAATGAGTTTTTTCGCTTTTGCTGGTGGAAGTTCAATTGCAGAAGGTCCTGCTTGAAGATAAACTTTATCTCCTTTTACCTTACATACTGCATCTACGAAGTTCATCTGTGGTGATCCAATGAATCCTGCTACGAATAAGTTACATGGTGTATCATATAATACCTGTGGTGTATCTACCTGTTGAACAATACCGCCACTCATAACTACGATTCTTGTTCCAAGTGTCATAGCCTCTGTCTGGTCATGTGTAACGTAGATGATCGTTGTACCTAATCTCTGGTGTAATTTAGAAATCTCGATACGCATCTGTCCTCTTAATTTTGCATCCAGGTTTGATAAAGGCTCATCCATAAGGAATACTTTTGGATTACGAACGATAGCACGTCCCATAGCAACACGCTGTCTTTGTCCACCTGATAATGCTTTTGGTTTACGATCTAATAATGCTTCCAAGTCAAGAATCTTAGCTGCTTCACGAACCATCTTGTCAATCTCATCTTTTGGCACTTTTCTTAATTTCAAACCAAATGCCATGTTATCATATACTGTCATATGTGGGTATAACGCATAGTTTTGGAATACCATCGCAATATCTCTGTCTTTTGGCTCTACGTCATTTACTAACTTATCTCCAATTCTTAATTCTCCAGAAGAAATATCTTCCAATCCTGCAATCATACGAAGTGTTGTAGATTTACCACATCCTGATGGTCCTACAAAGATGATAAATTCTTTATCTTCAATTTCAAGGTTGAAATCTTTTACTGCTTCAAATCCATTTGGATAAACTTTATTAATATGTTTCAATGATAAACTTGCCATTTCAATCTTCCTCCTAAAAGCTTTCGTTTTCTAACTCTTTCTAAAGTATATAAAAAAAGCCAATTAGGGTCTATGCCAAATTTGAACAAATTTTTTTCAGTTGTCTCGTCAAGTCGACGAATCTTACGAAATAAGCATTTGATACACATCCCGTTTCCCGATTCCCCGATCTTTTGCCACTTTTTTCATTGCCTCTTTCTTATCCATACCTTGATCCAAATAGAAGTCCATATGCTCCTCTATACTCATCTCTTCCCACTTTGCAACTTCTTCCTGGCGAAGTTCCTCGCGGCTTTTTCCTTCAATGACAAGCACACACTCACCCTTTGGTTCATTTGCCTCATAATATGCAAGTGCTTCCTCAATTGTTGTTGCAAATGCAGTCTCGTGCTTTTTGGTCAATTCCCGGCACACCGTAATTCTTCGGTTTCCAAGTCTCTTCAACAGTTCCCGCAGTGTACGAACAAGCCTGTGCGGCGCCTCATACAAAATCATTGTCCGTGTCTCATTTATAAGTTCGTTCAATACAGACTGCTTTTCTTTTTTATCTGTCGGCAGAAATGCCTCAAAAGCAAATCTTCTTGTCGAAAGTCCCGACAACGTCAATGCCGTAATACATGCTGCTGCTCCAGGCAGAGATGTGACTTCAATCCCTTCCTCATAGCACATCTTCACAAGTTCTTCCCCCGGATCCGATACCCCTGGTGTCCCTGCATCCGTCACAAGTGCAATCTGCATCCCATCTTTCAGCTTCTCAATGAGCTTTTTACCTTTTTCTATCTTATTATATTCGTGATAACTTGTCATCGGAGTCTTAATTCCAAAATGATTCAAAAGCTTTATGCTATTTCTCGTATCCTCCGCTGCGATCAAATCCACCTCACCCAATGTACGCACAACACGATATGTCATATCTTCGAGATTTCCAATCGGTGTCGCACACAAATACAGCTTTCCTGACATATTTGTGCCTCCTTCTTATTTCATCGCATACTCCGAAAGCAATTCTTCTGAATATACGCCCTGCTCTTTATAGACAATCAATGGCGGCTCCACGCGCATACGTGAATTCGCCCCACGCATTCCTTCAATCAGCACCATATTCGGTTCCTTATGTACAAATGGATGTACCATTCTCATACGTTTTGGCTCAATTCCTACCTGTATCATCTTTGACAGGATTTCCGCCAATCGAAACGGTCTGTGCACCATATAAAATCGACCTCTCAGCTTTAAAATTCTTGCGCTTTCCCGCAAAATATCATTCAAATCACAAAGCACCTCATGCCTTGCAATTGCCTTTGCATCCGACGGATTCTCAATACCGTGATGTCCAATCATATATGGCGGATTTGTTGTTATGACGTCAAAAGAGGCTGGTCCGAATAATTCGGCTGCCTCTTTGATATCTCCCGTCACAATGTCAACTTTCTCTTCCAAATGATTATGGGCTACGCTTCTTCTTGCCATGTCAGCACTTTCTTCCTGTATCTCCAGTCCGGTAAAATGCATCCCTTCGGTCTTTGCCGTAAGTAAAATGGGAATGATCCCTGTTCCTGTTCCAAGATCCAGCGCACATTCTTTCTGTTTTACACGGGCAAAATTGGCAAGTAATACGGCATCCATTCCAAAACAGAATTTCCCCGGATGCTGTATGATCTCATACCCGTTAATCTGTAAGTCATCCAGACGTTCGTCTGATTTCAGATTAGTTATCATCTAATTTTGACGCTCCTTCGTTCTTCTCCAATGCTGCAAGTTCCTTCATTTCTTCTTTGGAAAGTCTCACATCATTTTTTCTCTTTCGCGGTCTGAATTTCAGCTCATCCACTTTGTACTCGCGAATCTCTTTCTCATCATTTTCTAACGTCACAACTACTTTTACAAGCTGGCGAAGCACGCTGACACTCTGTACTTCTCCTTTCAATCCCTCATTCGTTGTAACTGTGTCCCCAATTGCCGGAAGACGGCTGTTCAGTTCTTCATATGTCTCTTCCTCATTGGTCAGACAACACATCAGCCTTCCACACACACCGGAAATTTTCGTCGGATTCAAAGAAAGGTTCTGTTCTTTTGCCATCTTGATTGATACCGGTGCAAACTCTGATAAATATGTGTGACAACAAAGCGGACGTCCGCAAATTCCGATTCCGCCCCGAATCTTCGTCTCATCACGCACACCAATCTGACGCAGCTCAATTCTTGTACGAAATACTGCTGCCAAATCTTTTACAAGCTCACGAAAATCAATTCTTCCGTCTGCAGTAAAATAAAACAGCACTTTATTATTGTCAAATGTATATTCGGCATTGATTAGCTTCATATCCAGATTGTGTTTTCTTATTTTTTCCAGACAGATTTCAAATGCCTCTTTTTCTTTCTCTCGGTTCTTTTCTTCCGCTCTTTTGTCTTCCTCTGTGGCAATTCGAATTACCGATTTTAGCGGCTGCATGACCTCTTCGTCCTTCACTTCTTTCGGTCCTGTCACAACAGTTCCAAACTCTATGCCTCTTGCTGTCTCCACTATTACTTTGTCACCCTGTCTGATGTGAAATTTACCTGGTGCAAAATAATAAATCTTTCCTGCCGGACGAAATCTTACTCCGATTACTCTTGTCATATTCTAGTTCTCCTTTATCGTAAGCAACAATAATTCCATTACCAGATCAAAGTTTACATTCGCTTTCAGGCGTGTTTTCGCCTTTTCGATACTGTCCAGAATAATCTCAATTCCCTCATAAGAACTTTTGCTTGCCTTCTCCTTGATGTAAGTCAATTGGTCACTAAATACAACTTTTCCTGCTTCTTTTGTTGCCTTATAAAGCAGAACATCCCGGTACCAGACAGTAATCAGATCCAGATAATCTGTCACTTCTAATTTATATTTATTAATCTCTTTTATCGCACTGACAATCTCGTTCAGTTCCATCTCATCAATATATTTTAACAACTGAACTGCTTCTTCTTTAATCTCATTAAAGTGTTCTGACGTTGCCAGCATAATGGCACGCCCCATGTTTCCCTGTGCAAATGCCGCACAGATATCTGCCTGATAATCCGGAATATGCAGTTGCTCCATCAAATACTTTTTAATCAAAGTATCCTTAATATTCCTCAATTTCAACATGACACATCTTGAACGAATTGTCGGCAGCAAACTGTCTGCATTCTCTGTCAGCAGAAAAATAATGGCATATTCCGGTGGCTCTTCAATCGTTTTTAGCAGTGCATTCTGTGCCTGCACAGTCAACAGATCCGCTTCCGGAATAATGTATATCTTATAGCGGTTGCTGTATGGCTTGATCATAATGTCACCATTGAGCTGCTCTCGTATATCATCTACACTGACTGACCCCGGCTTTTCATGCTGTATCGTAATGATATCCGGCTGATTCCCGCTATCTGCCTGCCTGCAGGAACGACACTCACCACAAGGTTCTGACTGGCTGTTCTCACATTGCAGAGTCATTGCAAATAATTTTGCAAGCATCTTTTTTCCAGAGCCTTTTGCGCCATTTAAGATATATGCATGAGATACTTTATCCTGCTCTACGGCATTTTGTATATATTGAATTATGTCTTTGTGTCCTACAACATCTTTAAATCCGCTCATATTATTACCTTTCTATTACGCACTTTCTTATACAGTTTCACTCGACGTGCAACCTTGCCGTCGCTTTGCCACGTCAAGGTCACGGGCAGTCGCCCTGTCTACACCTTCACTCGACGTGCAACCTCGTCTCCGCTTCGCCACGTCTCGTTGCTTACGTGAACATTATATCATAATTCTTGGTGAATACATAGCATAATTTCTTGGATGCAGTTTTCCATATTGTCATTAAAATAATGGTGAGTTATCCCCATTCTTTGTAAGTTTTCCTCAGAGAAATCCTCTGCATCTGCAAGGAATCTCCTGCACAGTTCTTCGTATTTTGGCTCTTTCTGTTTTCTTTCTCGTTCTACTGCCCTTAACAATCGCACTCCATCGTCAACATCAATGTATATAGGTACCAATGAGTCCGTCCCCATATATGCGAGCATCTTTGCATATGACTCTAAAGTCCCGATTGCAATATAATTCTCATCTCCGTCAAACTGTCCGTCATCCACTGTAAAATATTTCCACACTCCGTGTACCGTATTGTATGCGCGAAGCTCGATTACTTTCCCTTGTGCTTCGAGCTCAGCCAATCTTTTTTCATCGACAAAATAATATTCCACACCCTCCTGCTCACCTTCCCGAATCGGACGTGTTGTATAGATTACAATTGTCTTAAGATTTGGCATCCTCTCTTTAATCTGTTTAAAAATTGTATCTTTCCCGGAGGCACTTTTCCCCATAAAATAAAAAATCTTACTCATTTATCCACACCTTTATCTGTTTATCCACTGCCAGACCTTCAATCGAAAATCCTAACTGCTCATACATCTCCAAATATGCAATCACATCCTCCGTAATCTGCTCTCCCGGCACAATAATCGGGATTCCGGGTGGATACAAATACGCATATTCCATCGAAATTTTTCCGATACTCTCTTTCCATCCACAAAGTTTTCCGCACTTTTTATGCAGTACGTCAGAACTTTTTGCACAAAGTCTCGTTCTCGGAAGTTCTCTCCACACTCGTTGTTTGTTCATGGCAGACAAGGAGCAATCAATTTCTAACAATGCCTGTGTAAATCTTTCCAATCCTTCTTTCGTGTCTCCTACTGCCGTCATCCCAAGCACATAGTCTCCCGAGGTCATCTCCATCTGCAAATGATACTTCCTACGCAATATTTTTTCAAGGTCTCTGCTTGAAATATTTGTATTTCTCACTGAAATCACAAATTTAGAGCAGTCATAATGTGAAGTCTCGACAAGCCTCAAACAAGAAAGTTTTCCCAACTCTTCCCTCATTTTTTGCAAGTTATCCACATACGCCGAAAAGATATCCTCACCTTTTTTTTCAATCAATTCCATACATTCATCTATGCTTGCCATCAATACATACGACGGACTGCTGGATTGTAACATGTGTAGATACATCCGTACTTTTTCTCTATTTACAAACGTTCCATTGATATGAAGCAATGCGGTCTGTGTGAGCGATGGAAGTGTCTTGTGCACACTATGTATGATAATGTCTGCACCATTTTCATTCGCATTTTTCGGAAAATACGGATCAAATCCAAAATGTGCTCCATGTGCCTCATCCACAATCAACGGAATCTCATTTGCATGTGCCACTTCTGCAATCTTTTTCACATCAGATACCACACCGTCATATGTCGGTGATACAATCATAACTGCCTTGATATTTGGATTTTTTTCCAATAACAACGCAATCTCATCTGCTTTTACTTCCCCGTTTAATCCTGTTTTCTCATCGTATTCCGGATAGACATACACCGGTTCCAGCTCATTTAAATAAATGGCATGATACACAGATTTGTGGCAATTACGGGCTACAAGAATCTGGTCTCCTTTGTCAGTCACTCCCATAATCGCACTCAGAATTCCAACCGTACTTCCATTTACAAGAAAATGTGTCTCATCTGCACCATATAATCTCGCTGCACGTTCCTGCGCCTCCCGAATGATCCCGTCTGCGTGGTGGAGATCATCAAACCCATCTATTTCGGTAATATCAATTTTATAAGGCAGATCATTCTCCATCATTTTTTCATTTCTTTTGTGCCCCGGCATATGCATTCCATAGAAATCACTCTCACTATATTCGTTCAGATAATTGTAAATTGTCTTCATGTTCAGCTCCCTACTAAAATGAGCCACATCACAGGATGCAGCTCATTTCTTTATTTATGCTTTTCATATTTATCATAATATTTTCAATCGTTTGATTCTTGAAATACTATAACACAAATTCAAACAAAATGAAATACAGATATTTTATAATTGCTACTATTTTCTTCTTTTTATTCCGGTTACAAACACGCCTCCAATTACTAAAGAGAAAACTGTGAAAAGCAATGGCGTCTTAATATTCGATTTATCACTGGTTTTAACACTACTTTGACTCTTTATATCAGCATTTTGTGTTGTTGAAACATGGTTGTTGCTTCCCTCCGATTTATTTGTGTCTTGTGAATTTAAATCTGTAGCACTTTTTGTTTCTACTATAATCTCCCTTGTAACCTGTGCTTTATTTCCTGCTGCATCAGTTACTTCATAGACAAGCTCATATGTGCCCGCTACGCTGGTATTCACTTTTCCTGTTACGATAATCTTATGAGTGATATCACCATCTACATTATCTTTCGCAGTAACACCTCCCATTTCATCGAAAGTATCGCCTTCTTTTAAAACTGTTTTTTCCGGAACCGTTAGCACTGGCTTTTCTGTATCTGTTTGCACATTTACATAATAAACATTCGTTCTGGACAAACCTCCGTTTTCATCTGTAACTTCAGCATACCAACCATTGATACCCTCTTGTGCATCTTTCCACTCATAGGATGCTGTTGTTCCACTTTCAACATGATTTACACTTCCTATAACATCTTCCTTATACACATTTACTTTAAAATCATCTGTCTCCAATGTTTTCACTTTTGGAACAACTCCAAGTTCAGAAAATGGCACTTCAAAGCTTTCTGCATCATTTAAATTAGCATTTTCTACAGAAAACTCATTTCCAGGATTTGGTGTTTCTGATGGTTTTGCATCGTAATCTCCATAATTGCTAAAATCTGATCCACCGTAAGAAGGGGTAAATGTTCTTACAATCATACGCTGTCCCTCTACATCAAAATGCATCAGTCTTATATATCCGGCTCCTCCTTCCATAAGTCCCTGATAATCAAACAGCATATTGTACACTTTTCTTGTACTTCCATCTGCATTTGTAAATGTATCAATTCTTGTCTTCGCATTATGATAATGTCCGGAAAGAACCATGCAGACATTTTCATTTTTCGAGACAACTTCATCGTAGATTCGCTGTGGTTCCTCGCCAAGTCCACCGCTTGCTAGCAAATATTCATGGAAATTCAATATCGCTTTCCTTTCCGGATATTGTGCCAGCACATCGTTCATCCACTGTATTTCTTCATCTCCGATACCCCAGCCCATGTAAAGCATAATAAAGTCAATTCCATCTACAGAAATCAAATCATAATGACCACGGTTATTTTTGTAACTTCCACCGTACCATGGATTTGATAAATAACGATTTTCTCCAAAGTACTGTGTATAGTTTGAATAATCTCCATTTAAGTGTCCCACATCGTGATTTCCCGCAAGAACTCCATACGGGAATTTAGCAACATCTAATTTTTTATAAGCCGCGTCTGCCTGTTCCCATTCTTGTATATTCGGCTCATCATCAATGATGTCTCCATCATGGAACAAATACTGAATGTTCATTCTCTGTCTGTTACCAAGCAGCCAATTATGAATATTCATCTGATGCTGATATTGTCCGTCATTAGACTGATCAGTATTTCCATCATAATCTTCATTATAATACTGTGTATCACTCTCTACCGCAAAGGTAAAATCATAGTCTTCGCGCGGAGTATCGTTTTGATTATGTGTTTCCACATTATCCGGAGTTTCGTTCATTGCATAAGAAGCTATCTCTGGAATGTCACCATTTTGTGGTGGTGTGTATCCTTCTCCATTTTGCACAATCACTCTGACTTTTCCGTCTACAATATGATTCTTCAAGACAACTTCTCCTGCCAGTGTCATCTTATCACCTTCTGTTGTCTGCTTTGCATCTACCTTCTCCCATTCTTCTGATTCTGTGTTATACACATACATAAATGTCTTGGTATTATTTGATTCTCCTGACCATTGAGCCGTAATGACTGTGTTTTCATTTGCCTCTTCATCAAGCTGTATTTGGAAACTGTCGTAAGGAAATCCATTTCCTGTATTTTCCTCAAATGCCTTTTCAATGCTTCCACTCTCTGCACTTACACCACTGTCCTGTACAATATTGGTATCTCCCAGCTCATATTTTTCACCTTTCTTGAAGGTAACAGTCATTTCATCCCCTGCTTCGTCTTTTGGTGTCACAGAAAGAACCGGTGCCCTATTTACAGTCATTCCATTTTCCGGTGATACATTTTCCTCAAGACTTGCAGATTCTTCCGGTGTAGTAAAATGAATTTCCTTTTGTGCACTGTTTCCCACCTGATCTCTTGCTGTAATTTGAATCGTATGTTCACCTGCCACCATTTCCAATGCACGGAAATCATACGGAACAGAAATTGTTTTACCGTCAAGTGTTACTACTGTTGAAACGCTCTCGCTAATTGCATCCTTACTTGTAACCTCTATTGTTCCATTGTGATATTGCTTTCCCTCCTCAATATTGCTTGTAATCTCCGGTGCGGTATTGTCTACTGTTACCGATACCTGCTCATCTCCATTGGATACGGTATGCTCTCCATCCGTGGTTTCTGTTGTATCCCAAACATAACGCATAGCTTCAAAGTCACTATCCTCTAATTGGAAATTTGCATATAGAATTTCATATTTTGAAACACCGTCTCCCATTGAGATATTGGATTCCTGTGACGGAATATTAACATTTACTTTTGGAACTTGATCCAAATTCTCATGCTCCACTTCACCTAAACCTTTCTTGGCTTCATAAGAGACTGGTGTCAGTGTTTTTCCATTCGGCAAAATCATACGAATATTGCGAAGTGTAAAGTCATCGTTATTTTCAATATTATGCTCTAATACGTTTGCTTTATTTCCCGCATGGAATTCCACAGTAATTGTTTTCTTCTCTGCGTCAAACTTGTCCGCATTTATATCGTATACATAAGTTGCAACATTACTATACGTTCCCTCATTGAATACTCCTACCACATCTCCGTCTACTGCCACTGCGTTTTTGAAGAATACATCCGTGTCTGTAGCTTCAAAAGCAATTTTTCCGCTGCCGCTAATAGATTTCTGAGCCTTACTTGAATAGTCAGTTCCATCTATAAGCAGCTGTGAACCATTTGCTATAATCTGCTGTTTGTCTGTAATGACATCACCGTTCTTCAGGTTTAACCCTTGAGACATTTCACTGTCTGTATTATTAACGGTCTTTTCTTCCGTTGTAATGACAGAATATCCATCACTCACTTCAAAATAATACGAAAAACTCTTTTTATTTAAAAGATCAACATTACTCAATATCCTTTCAAAGCGATTTTCCCCCGCACTTCTTCGTGTCAAATTATAACTCTTATAATCTGACTGATTACTGTCTTTCATATATAATGTGACTGTTTTAACTGTGGACTCTTCAGAAATAGCTTCCACTGAAAATGCCAAAGAATCTGTTTCATTATTAAATGTCGTTTCTGTATAATCTGTTACTGCAGGTTGTTTCACCGGTACTGTTATCGATGCCTGGTACATCGCTTTTTCTTTATCTGTAATTGTGCCAGGAGTAGGTGTTTCCTCGTCAGAAGTCATTGCTGTTGTAAATACATCATTTACATACTGATTCTGGAAAGTAATAGATTTATCTACTGTTGTATTGTCTGCATTATTATCATTATACACCACATTATCTACCATATCTCCTACATTAGTCGTAAGGCACAAGCCTCTTTTTCCACTATTTGCCATTCCTCCAACAGAGATATCAATTAATTGATCCTCTGTTAAACTGACACCAAATTTACTATTAAAATCCGAAAGTGTCAGACCATCATTGGAACCATTTTTAATCCAAAATATAAGAGTTTCACCTGGTTCGAGAATTTTATCTTCTGCAGTTTCCCACCATACAGTCTGCACTCCCGTATCCGGATATGTATATGACAAACGATAGTCTTTCAAATTAATACTTTTGTTTGCATTGTTACAGATTTCCACAAATTCATATGCATCGGCTCCCTCTACATTAGAACTGTCAGGAAGAATTTCTGTAATTGTCAATGTCGGAGCTTTCACACTTGATGGCGCTAACTGTTTTGCTGCTTTAGTTTCTATACTTCCCCCTTGAACTGCCAGCAGTCCGATAATTCCCAAAACTGCCAGTTGTCTGCTTCTTTTCTTCATTTTTGTCTCCTCATACTTTTTTAACTATATTTTTATCTGATATATAAAAAATACTCCTTAACTCTTTGTTTTTCTATCTTGTTTCTGTAAACACTTTTTTTAATAATTGTAAAAAAGGAGACTACTAAAAAATAAAACCCTGACTTTTACCACAACAAAAATCAGAGTTTTATTTTAACATATTTTATTTATCTTTAATCTCACTGTGAAGTTCTTGCAATGATTTCACTTCACCGCAGCCCGGTTTCTTCAATGATTGAATACCACTTACAGTTGCTTTCGCTGCTGCCATTGTTGTCATATACGGCACTTTTTTCTTAATTGCAGCTTTACGTAAATAACTATCATCTACATTTCTGTCTTTTCCAATCGGAGTATTAACGATTAAATCAATCTTTCCGTTTGTGATCAGGTCAAGGATATTTGGTCTTCCTTCCTGCAGTTTATTCACAATCTCTACTTCGATTCCGGCATCCTGAATCAATTTTCCTGTATGCTTAGATGCAAGAATCTTGAATCCTGTATCCGCGAAGTCTCTCGCCAGATCAACTACTTCATCTTTATCTTTGTCATTTACCGTAATCAACACAGTTCCTTCCAACGGAAGTTTTGTCTGTGTTGCTTCCTGTGCTTTAAAGAATGCTTCTCCGTAAAATCTTGAGAGTCCAAGTACTTCACCTGTTGAACGCATCTCAGGTCCAAGTACAGGGTCTACTTCCTGGAACATATTAAATGGAAATACAGCTTCTTTTACTCCATAGTAAGGAATATCCTGTTCTTTCAATTCCGGTACCGGAGATTTTCTTCCTGTCAATTCACTTGTCACAATATCAATTGCAAGAGGCACCATTCTGACATTACATACTTTTGATACAAGCGGCACAGTTCTAGATGCTCTTGGGTTCGCCTCAAGAACATATACTTTTCCGTTTTCAATTGCATACTGCATGTTCATAAGACCTTTTACATGCATTTCTTCTGCAATTCTTCTTGTATATTCTTTAATTGTTTTTACGTTTTCCTCAGAAATATATTTTGACGGAATGATACAAGCAGAGTCCCCTGAATGAACTCCCGCGAGCTCAATGTGTTCCATTACAGCCGGCACAAATGCATGTGTTCCGTCGCTGATTGCATCCGCCTCACACTCTGTTGCGTGTCCTAAGAAACGGTCGATCAAAATCGGACGATCCGGTGTCACACCAACTGCAGCATTCATGTATCCAACCATGCTTTCTGCATCGTATACAACTTCCATTCCACGTCCACCAAGTACGTATGACGGACGAACCATAACCGGATAACCAATCTTCTCAGCAATTTCCAATGCTTCCTCTACATTAACAGCCATTCCTGATTCCGGCATCGGAATATCTAATTTTTCCATCATTTCACGGAATAAATCTCTATCCTCTGCAAGATCAATTACAGAAGGAGCTGTTCCAAGAATCTTCACACCGTTTTTCTCAAGATCAGCAGCAAGATTCAATGGAGTCTGTCCACCAAATTGCGCGATTACTCCAACCGGTTTTTCTTTCTTATAAATACTAAGTACATCTTCCAATGTAAGTGGTTCAAAATACAACTTGTCAGATGTATCGTAATCTGTAGAAACTGTTTCTGGATTACAGTTTACAATAATTGTTTCAAATCCAAGTTTTCTAAGTGCAAGAGAAGCGTGTACACAGCAGTAATCGAACTCAATACCTTGTCCGATTCTGTTTGGTCCACCGCCAAGAATCATAATCTTCGGTTTTTCTTCACTTACCGGATTCTTATCTTCTGCATTGTATGTTGAATAGTAGTAAGCATTGTCTTTCGTAGCACTTACATGTACGCCTTCCCAAGCTTCCTCTACACCAATCTCGATTCTCTTTTCTCTGATATCGGCTTCATCTACTTCCAAAATCTGGCTCAAATATTTATCTGAAAAACCGTCTTTTTTCGCTGCAGTTAAAGCTTCATCGGAAGGAAGATTTCCTTTATAAGCTAAAAGAGCTTCTTCTTCTTCCACAAGTTCTTTCATTTGTTCAATGAACCAGTGTTTTACTTTTGTCAATTCATGGATTTCATCCACAGTTGCACCTTTGCGAAGTGCCTCATACATAATAAAATGACGTTCGCTAGTCGGTGTAATCAACATTTTCAACAATTCTTCTTTTGATTTTGTATCAAAATCTTTTGCATGTCCAAGTCCATAGCGACCTGTCTCAAGGCTTCGGATTGCTTTCTGGAATGCTTCCTTATATGTCTTACCAATACTCATAACTTCACCTACGGCGCGCATCTGAGTACCAAGTTTGTCCTCTACACCTTTGAATTTTTCAAATGCCCAACGAGCAAATTTGATTACAACGTAATCTCCATCCGGAACATACTTATCTAATGTTCCATATTTTCCACATGGAATATCTTTCAATGTAAGCCCTGTTGCAAGCATTGCTGATACCAAAGCAATCGGGAAACCTGTCGCTTTAGAAGCAAGTGCCGACGAACGCGATGTTCTTGGGTTAATTTCGATAATGATATCTCTGTCTGTTTTTGGATCATGCGCCCACTGTACATTACATCCACCGATTACCTTAACAGAATCTACAACTTTATGAGATTTTTCCTGCAAACGTTTCTGTACTTCTTCTGAGATTGTAAGCATAGGAGCTGAACAGAATGAGTCACCTGTATGTACACCAAGCGGGTCAATATTCTCAATGAAACATACTGTAATCATATTACCTTCAGAGTCACGAACTACTTCAAGCTCTAACTCTTCCCAACCTAAAATAGATTCTTCAACAAGTACCTGGCCTACCAGACTCGCCTGAAGACCTCTTGCACATACAGTCTTTAATTCTTCTACATTATATACAAGACCGCCTCCTGCTCCACCCATTGTGTACGCCGGACGAAGTACTACCGGATAACCTAATTTATCCGCGATTGCAAGCGCCTCATCTACCGAATATGCAACCTCACTTCTTGCCATCTCAATTCCAAGACTGTCCATAGTCTTTTTAAATTCAATACGGTCTTCACCACGCTCAATCGCATCTACCTGAACACCGATTACTTCTACATTATATTTTTCAAGAACTCCCGCCTCAGCTAATTCCGAGCATAAATTAAGACCCGATTGTCCTCCAAGGTTTGGTAGTAATGCATCTGGTCTTTCTTTTGCGATAATCTGCTCAAGTCTTTCAACATTGAGAGGTTCAATATAAGTAACATCAGCTGTCTCCGGATCTGTCATAATAGTAGCCGGATTCGAGTTCACGAGTACGATTTCATAACCTAAATTTCTAAGAGCTTTACATGCCTGTGTACCCGAATAATCAAATTCACACGCCTGCCCAATAATAATAGGACCTGAACCAATAATAAGTACTTTCTTAATGTCTTCTCTCTTTGACATATCTATTCTCCTCCTATTCCGTAATCTCATAAATTTTTATCACCAAACATTATACATGTTGGTGATAGCGATGTCAATTACTAATTAAACTCCCTTCCTTCGTTGCCTTAACAGGCAAGAATTTTATATTTTTGTTATTTTTTCTACAAACCTGTTCAAATCTATGATATACTAAACGCTGGAATTTATTACAAAAGAATATAGGGGGAATTATGAAACACTTAAACGCATTAAAAAAGGCAATTGTTGCAGGAGTTTTAATCGGGATTGGATGTACCGTATATCTCAATATGGATAATTCGATCGCCGCTTCTTTTCTGTTTGGATTAGGTCTTTTCACGATCATCAATCTAGAATTGAACCTATTTACCGGAAAGATTGGCTATCTCGGAAAAAACAACTACATTGAAATTCTCATTACTCTGATCGGTAATGCAATTGGCGTAAATATCATGGCATTCCTTATCAAACAGACCCGTCTTAATGATCGGTTAGTGGAAAAAGCCATACCAATTGTGGATAACAAACTCTCAGATACCTACATAAGTTTATTTCTTCTTGCGGTTTTCTGCGGAATGCTAATGTTCATTGCAGTTGCAACATTTAAAAAACAGCCAAATATCCTTGGAACACTCGCGGTTTTCCTATGTGTATCTGTTTTTATTCTAGCCGGATTTGAACACTGTATTGCAAATATGTTTTATCTTGGACTTGTTGGTACTCCAACAAAATACTTCTTACCTTTGATTGTCATGATCTTAGGAAACAGTACAGGGGGAATTCTTCTTTGTAAATTAACAAAAGATGGACAATAAAAAAAGAGATAACCTATCTCTTTTTTTATTGCATAGAACGCAATTTTCTATATAACAAAAAACATCTAAGAAATCTCTTAAATGTTAAAATAAATGAAGCATCGGGGATTCGAACCCCGGACAACTTGATTAAAAGTCAAGTGCTCTACCGACTGAGCTAATGCTCCATGGAAAATGCCCAGAGCCGGAATCGAACCAGCGACACGAGGATTTTCAGTCCTCTGCTCTACCGACTGAGCTATCTGGGCAGAAAAAATTGCGGGGGCAGGATTTGAACCTACGACCTTCGGGTTATGAGCCCGACG
>OASZ01000199.1_pt1 | contig 82238 bp, 74 predicted proteins | sample 1501241 | NCBI WGS metagenome assembly OASZ01 (sample SAMEA2579926, study PRJEB22360) | human gut metagenome | biome: human gut; feature: human-associated habitat; material: faeces | place: Denmark | collected 2008/2010 | reverse complement strand
TAATGAATATCTGTTGATGAGATAACAATACTGATTCTTAACTTAATGACATTGCAGCAAGCTTGGTGTGCTGCCTGAGCGAAGCGAGACAAGGAAAGCTTGCGGATAAGCGACCTGTCAAAATGACGTGCATAAATTTCCTGGTCTGGATCCTTTATTATTTTGTTTTTCTCATATACACTCCCCACGACTACCATTTCAAACTACAAATTACAATTTACATCTTCCAATTAGCCGCCTCCACCTGCAATTCCACCATATGTCGATAAATCCCATCACAAGCTTTCAATTCATCCGGCGTTCCGTTTTCAGCAACAACCCCGTCTTTCAACACAACAATCTTATCAGCGCCATCCACAGTTCTCATTCGATGTGCAATAATTAATACAGTCTTATCCTTGATTAATTTTGATAATGCTTCCTGTATCAATGATTCATTATCTACATCCAAAGATGCCGTCGCTTCGTCCATCAGGATGATTGGTGCATCTTTTAAGAATGCTCGTGCTATCGAGATTCTCTGGCGTTCTCCGCCGGATAGTTCTGAGCCGTTTTCTCCGATCATGGTATCCCATTTCTGTGGCATTTTCTCGATAAAGTCTTCACAGTTTGCTAATTTTGCTGCTGCCATAACTTCTTCGTCTGTTGCATCTTTTCTTCCGATTCGGATGTTTTCCATAATCGTGTTGTTAAATAGTGTTACATCCTGAAATACAATGGAATATAGTGATAATAATATTTCTGGATCGATCTTAGAGATATCCATGCCTCCGACCGTGATCGTTCCTTTGTTGATATCCCAGAATCTTGCAGCTAATCTTGATACGGTTGTTTTTCCACTTCCGGATGGTCCGATCAGTGCGGTTACTTCGCCTTGTTTTGCGGTGAAGCTTACGTCTTTTAAGATCTGTTCATTTCCATCGTAAGAAAATCCTACGTGATCAAAGTTGATGTCATATCCCTGATTGCTTAGTGTTTTATTTCCATCCTGTTCTTCGTGGCTTAAGATTTCATCCATTCGTTTGCACTGTGTGTCTGTGGAGATGATCGCGGATAAATTCTCTAATGCTACCTGGAATGGATCGTACATTCTTGATACGACCAGCAGATACATGAAGAATGTTAATGCATCGATTTCTCCTTTTGCAAATAGGATTCCTCCGACTAAGGTTGTCGTTCCGATTCCTACTTTTAAGATCAGCTGTGACAGGCATACGAACATTGCGTTGATCGCTTCGGATACTACGGCGTGTTTTTCAACAGCCTGAATCTTTTTGTTTAAGCCTTCCATATAGGTATTTGTTGCGTTGTATGATTTTAAATCTCTAACGGTTTCCAGCCCTTCCTGAATTCCATCCTGGCATTCCAGTTTGTATTTCATTGCATTTTCATTTAATCGGTGTGAAATTGGTCTTGCACCGAATACAACAAAAAATGCAACTGGTAATACCCATACAGCTGCCAATGTCATTTTTACATTGAAAAAGAATAAACAGATCGTTACGATCGTTGTGGAACACATGGAACCGAATAACTGTGGGAAAAAGTGAGAACTTGCTGTTTCCAGCCATGCACAGTCTCCCATGATCGTACTTGTAAGGTCTGCAAGGTCCTTTTTACCGAAAAATGATAATGGAATCTTTCTTAATTTCTCTGCCAGTGTACGTCTTCTGACTCCACTTTCCACATAAGTTGCGAGGAATGTTGCGTTGTACTGGAAGTATGTTGTAATAATAATCAACAATATTGAAATAACCATTCCTCCGATATACATTGGCAATTTTGAACTTGGAATTCCACCATTTAAAATATCAGATGCCAGCAGATATAGAAGTCCGACTGGAACCATAAATGCTAAGTTTGCAATTGTTACGATGATGACCGCTTTAATCATATCATTGACACCCTGTTCAGAAAGGGCATATTTATGTTTTAATCTTTCTCTCATAATTATAATACACCCCCTACTTTCCAGTTCACTGATTTGTTATATTCTTCCCACATATGGGCGTAAATGCCGTTACTCTTTAATAATTCGCCGTGGCTTCCTTCTTCTGCGATCGCTCCGTCTTTCAAAACATAGATACGGTCTGCATTTGTAACGGTTGATAATCGGTGGGCGATCATGATGACGGTCTTGTCTTTTGATAAGTTTTCAAACGCTTTCTGTACTTTCTGTTCGTTATCTGGATCTGCAAATGCAGTTGCTTCATCAAGGATCAGAACTGGAGCATTTTTAAGAAATGCTCTGGCAATTGAAAGTCTCTGTGCTTCACCACCGGATACATGAATTCCTTTGGCTCCGATCATTGTATGGACGCCGTCTTTAAATTTGTCGATGATATCCATACACTGCGCATCTTTTAATGCCTGCATAACTTCCTCGTCGGTTGCATCTGGTTTTCCAAGTCTGACATTTTCAAGGATGGACATCTTTAATAATTTGCTGTCCTGAAATACATAAGAAATCTGATTCATAAGTTCACTGCTTGTGATATCTCTCACATCAACGCCGCCGATCTTTACGCTTCCTTCTTTGACATCCCAGAATCTTGCGATCATGGATGCTAAGGTTGTTTTACCGCCGCCAGAAGGTCCAACAAATGCGACATGTTCTCCCGCTTTGATCTCAATGGAAATATGATCGACTGCATTTTTCTTTGCCCCTTCGTATGCAAATGTTACATCCCGAAGAGATACGGAACTGTCTTTTGGAATCTGTCCGTTGGTTGTCTCTTTTAATGACTGTCTGTTCATCACATCACCCATACGTTTTAATCCATCAACGATCTGCATCTGGGCTTCGCCTGCGTATGCAAGTTTCATTAATGTTGTTGTTAAAATTGGTGTAATGATGATATAGAATAATAAGTTTAACCCAAATGCTGCTGTGATCTCATGTCCGCCAAATACATAGGCTGCAATGATGATAAATACAAAAATGGAATTGACCGCTGTTGTAAATCCAACCATTGGTTTTCTCATTTTTTTCGTAAATCCCAGTGTCCATTTTTCATATTCATCAATTGCTTCTTTGAATCTCTTAAATGAAAATACCGTCTGTCCAAATGTTTTGACAACGGGAACTCCACGAATATATTCAACCGCTTCTGCTGACATGACTTCCAAGGAATTCTGATACTGTTTCATACTTTCTGCCAGATCTTTTCCACTCATGGAACTCATGAATACGAATCCGATCGCTGCCGGGATCAGACACATGATTCCTAACCTCCAGTCAAAGACTGCCATTAAGATGATAAGTCCGATCGGTGTTGCCTTGGAAACTGCTTTATCTGGAAGGGTATGTGCCAGATATGTTTCTGTTGCTGCACTGGAATCTGTGACGATCTTTCGAATCTTACCAGTTCCTTCGCTTTCAATATATCCTAATGGTAATGTCATGATGTGGTTCATCATTGCTGTTCTCATCTGTGCCTGTACATGGAATGCTGCGATATGAGAGCACATGAGGCCCGCCATATAGATGATCATTCCAAGAATCGCAAATCCTACCGCACGCCATCCATAAGTGCTGATTCCTGCTGCCTTTGAGAAATCAAATCTGACTCTTAACACTTCCTGCATCACTTTCCAAATATAATAAAATGGAACTAACGCAACAAATGCACTGATCGCTGCAAGAATGGTTGAGAGAATGCTTAAATATTTGTAACTGCCTGCGAAATGGTATAACTGCTTTGTCAGGCTTTCTTCTTTTTCTTTCTTTTCTTCCATTATATTCACCTCCGTAAATTATTTATTGTCGGACAATTCCATCTGTCTGCTGTCCTTATTTAAATTGTGCTTGCGCTTATATTCAAGCGGTGCAGCCCCGTAATAATTCTTAAATGCTTTTGCAAATCTTGATTGTGTCGCAAATCCTACTGCATCACTGATCTCTGATATTTTCATTGAATTTTTCAGAATCAATTCTGCTGCCTTTTTCATTCGGATCTCATTCAATAATTCGCTGTATCCTCTTCCATATACTCCCTGGAAATAATTCTTAAGACTTGTCTCACTGATTCCAAAATGTTTCGCAAGTGTCGCTGCAGAATATCGTTTGCTTAAATCTTCTGTCAGAATATCCATGGTCTTTCTCGCAATCTGAATCTGTGAACCTGAGTAGTACACCCTGTTTGTCTCCACTGCATCCCTTTTGCTGCAAAGAACCTGAAGCCACCGGCTGACATCCACCGCAAGAAGATTCATATCTGCATCTGCTTCAATGTCATCTTGAATCACTCTCACTGCCTGTTCAATTCTTGCATCTGCTTTTGAAATAAATGGTGTCTCTCTTCCCAGAAACCGTTCTTTTAATTCAACGCTCATTTTGGTATTCCTGCCATTTAATGACAGTTCTTTGTCAAGTTCTGGACATGGATACAAGATCAACTCCATTCCATGATACTGTGCTCTTGGATAGTAAAATTCATCCGCTTCTCTTGAAGCAGTCCCATAGTCGATTGAATATTCCCCGGTATCCACATAAGTACCGCCACCATTTTTCAAAAGAACCTCACACTTGCCAAGGAAACTGAAATTCACTGTCATGACCGCTTCCCCTTCGTAGGCCTGAATCTGGACTTCTGGGATTCTTCTTGATCTGATATCAATATACAAAAGCTCCAGATATGAGCTGATCCGATAACAGACGATCTTTCCTTTCTCTCCTGAAAAATCTGATGGCAGGATTACTTCTCGTTTCTCATTCATGAAAAACTCCTTCTCTCTTCCTTTCTTTTATAATTTACGGTTATATGTTAGTATACACTAACTTTTGATTCAAGAACAAAACAGCAAAATAGCTCCTTTTAGCATCTGGTTTGTTCTTGATTTTGTCTTTTTGGTAAAAAGAATCCTGTTTTATGGAATCTCCTGCAAACAAAAAAAGGAAAGGATCATCACAAAACATGATAATCCTTTCCAATTTGTTTAAAATTTCAAATTCTAAATCTCATTATTTTCTAATAATATCAGTTGCACTGAAGACTTTATCACCTTTGCCTGCTTTCACACCCTTAGCTTCTAACAGCTCGGATACTGTACAAACTTCATATCCTTTCTTCTTAAGGATCGGTAATACTTTCTCTACTGCTGCAACAGTTGGCTTATGAATATCATGCATTAACACGATATCTCCGTCTTTTGCATGTTTTAAGATTGTTTTAACAGTCGCATCTGTGTTCTTTGTCTTCCAGTCTAAGGTGTCAACACTCCAAAGGATCAGTGGTGTATCAATTCCTTTTTTAACATTCTCATTGATCGCTCCATATGGAGGTCTTACGCTGACTGGTTTACTTCCACATGCTTTGTAGATTGCATTCGCTGTCTTGTCTTCCTGTTCTCTTACCTGTGCAGCACTTAACTTTGGAAGGTATGTATGATTCCATGTGTGGCTTGATACTTCATTACCTGACTCTAAGACTTTCTTGACTGTCTCTGGATAATAATTTGCATTCTGTCCTAACATGAAAAATGTTGCTCTTGCATCGTTCTTCTCTAATGCTGCTAATACTCTTTCTGTATTTCCTTTTAATGGACCATCATCAAATGTAAATGCGATCAGTTTTTTTGTCTTATCGATCTTTCTTGGAACGTAGAGTGATTTCTTCAATTCTTTGTCTGTTCCTTTACCGAGCAGATCATCATTTGCCTTTACCATGTATTCTCCCATGGATTTGTTCACTGATGCATAACTTGTTCTTCCAAATCTTGTCGTTACAAAAAATATTCCTGCTGCGATCACCAAGATAATGATCAATAGTGCTGCAACTCTTCCTTTGTTGATGCGTCTTCTTTTTCTTCGTCTTGCCATTGTACCCTTCTTCTTTCCTTATGATTTTAATAATTGAAATGTATCTACATCCACAAGTCCAAGGTCTGTCAGTCTTAATGATGGAATCACTGGAAGTGCCATAAATGATAATGTGATAAATGGATCAATATCTCTGGATATTCCTAGTTTCCATGCCTTCTGTAACAGCTCATCGATACCTTTCTGGATGTCTTTCGCCGGTTTCTGGCTTAAAAGCCCCGCAACCGTCAGCGGTAAAGTACCTAAAACTCTGCCTTCAGATACCAGTGCGTATCCTCCCTGAATCTCCTCTATCGTCTGTACAGCTTTGATGATATCTTCGTCATTATCTCCTGCCGCAATGATGTTATGTGAATCATGTGCTACAGATGTTGCGATCGCACCGTTGGTTATCCCATATCCCTTGATCGGTGCCGCAGCTGCATTGCCTGTTCCGCGGTGACGTTCAAATACACATAGTTTAGAATATTCACTATCTGGAGTAAATAACCCATCCTTTGATGGAACCTCTTCCTGTAAAAACTTCGTGACGATCTGCCCTGGGATCATTCCGATCACAGGGATCTTTCCTTCTGCTTTTACCTGAATCTTATCTTTGGAGATATTCTTTAATACAACGGTGTGAAGCATAGATTCATTCACTGGTTTTGCTTCTTTTGTAAAGAATTCTGTGTTCACAATTCTTCCTTGTTTGTATACAGAATGTACTTCGACACTCTCCAAAGAATCAAGGATCACGATGTCCGCATCTTTTCCCTCTTCTAATACTCCGATATCATTTAAACCATATGTCTTTGCAGCATTATATGTTGCCATCTTTACCGCTGATATTGGATTCATTCCAAGCTGGATACTCTTCTTTATATTGTAACTAATATGTCCTTCATTTTCAATAGTATCAAGATGTTTATCATCGGTACAGAACATAAAATGTGCAATAAATTCTGGTTCTTTGACAAGTCCCGGAACTATATTTTCTACATTCCTTGCTGCACTTCCTTCACGAACTAAGATTTTCATGCCTGCAAGACATTTTTCTTTGGCTTCTTCAAAAGATGTACATTCATGATCTGTCATAACTCCTGCTTCCACATATGCCTTTAAGTCTTCTCCGCTAAGTCCCGGTGCATGTCCATCAATGACCATTCCTTTACACAGCTCTAATTTCTTCATAATCTGCTCTTCTTTGCTTAGAACCGCTGGATAACACATCACTTCTCCAAGTCCTAAGACAAGCGGATGGTCCTTCCACTGCTTCATATCTTCCGCCGTAAAGTCTGCCCCATTTGTCTCAAATGGTGTCGCTGGAATGGATGAAGGCATCATGACATAGATTCCAAGTGGGGCATCGCCTGCTGCATCCAGAATGTATTCCATCGCTTCATTTCCTTTGACATTGACAAGTTCATGGGGATCTGCGATAACCGTCGTTGTACCATGCGGCATAACTGCTTTGGAAAATTCCATTGGTGTCGCCATACTAGATTCAATATGTACATGTGCATCAATGAATCCAGGTGTGATATATTTTCCTGTACAATCTATTACATTCTCCCCTGAAAAATGACCAATTCCTGCGATTTTTCCATCTTTCACTGCAATATCTGCCTGAAGGATCTGTTCATTTTTCACATCAACGACATTTCCATTTTTAAAGATCACATCATACATCATTCTTCCTCCTTAAATTTTACGATTCCCACATAATATTTCTTATCTGTATCAAATAGCATATTCCAGTCGATTTCTTCGCACTCTCCACAATTCGACCAGATCAATTTCTCTTCTTCCTCATCAAATCCTGTGATCGTCACCCAGTGCCAGTTATCTTCTCTTAATTCATGCGCCGGATGTCTTAAGATCAGAAATGCAACTGGATGATCTTCCTTTAATGCTGGCAAGATAAAATCCAATGCCTGTTCTTTACTTTTGGGTAAAAATAGCTGTTCTGAACTTAATGTGATTCCATGATCTTTTGCATATCTTTTGAAATCTTTCGCAAATCTCCCAATCAGTGGATATCCCATAAATCCAGGTTTCATATAGCGATACATCGTCTGCATCAAATTTAAATATTGTTCATAGTCTGCTGCTTTCTGACTATCTTTTATCGGATATAAATCTTTAAAATCTTCTCGACTGAGTGCATAAATAGCTGCAATATTGCTGCCTGTCACACTTCCACATCCTGCCAGGCGCTGAAAATCTCCTGGAAACCATTCCTGATCACCGCCATATCCTATGGTTTTACCGTCCTTTATGATCTGTGGACAGTGAAGTTCTTTCCTCATAGTCTGTCCTTCCTGTTATACTCTTAAATTCATTGAATTCTTTTATTTCTTTATGTTAAGATTGTTATCATTAGCAGATATAATCATTTACAATTTACAGAAAGGATGAGAACATCTATGAAAAATATCCTGATATCCTTATGTCTTGCACTATTTATCATCAGTGCATCCGTAACGATAACATTAAACTTCCGACCTTTATATTATCATGATATTTCCTCTTTGAAAATAGAAGAAACTTCCGGTTTTTCCAAAAAAGTGATTCGTGAAAATTATGATGCTTTGATTGATTATAATCAGTTCTTTTATTCTGGCAAATTAAAACTGACCTTACCTATGTCAAGAGAGGGCAAGATTCATTTTGAAGAAGTAAAACGAATCTTTGTTGGTATCGAATATCTTTGCGTGATCACACTGATCTTATCTTGTTTCCTCATAAAGAGAAAAATAAGGTCACGAAATATTGATTTTTTGAGATCAGCTTCTATTATAACTGTTTTATTACCCGTAATCGTTGGTATTTTATGTGCGGTCAACTGGGATGCCGCTTTTACTTTGTTTCATGAGATCATGTTTCGAAATGATTATTGGATTTTTGATGAAGCTACTGACCCTGTGATCATGATCCTTCCAGATGCATTTTTCTTTCACTGCGCCGTTATAATCATCTTACTGATCTTAATTGGCAGCTTACTTTGTATGGGATTTCGTTCTTTTTTTCGACACAGGTTTATGCTATAATGGATAGATATTAATTATTTGTTTCAAATGTTACATTTTTATTAAGCTAGGAGTTTAGCAATGAGACTTTCAAAAATAAAAACAAAGGAAATCCGATATGTAGTCTGGAAATACCGATTAAAACGATTTCTTCCACATATCTTAACACTTTGCCTTGCTGTTATTGTTGCTGGCGGAGCTTTTAGTGCTTATTCGGTATATCATAAAAAGCATCAAAAGCAACTGGCAAAACAATCTGAGGTCCAGCGTGAAAAAGATGTTAACACTGCTCGTAAAAAGGCACAAAAAGAAAAAACAACACTGAAACCTTGGTATACTTACCACAGCATTGCCCATGCAATGGGCGGGCTTGATGGCAAAGATTATTTGAATTCCATCGATGGCTTTTACCCTGCTTATCAGAAGGGTTATCGTGTCTTTGAAATGGACATCCTTCTTACTAAGGACAACGTTGCGATTGGGAAGCACCAATGGGGTTGGAAACTTTCTGATCCAACCAGTAAAAAAGGCGACCCAGTCAGTTACCGTAAATTCAAAAATACTAAGATCTATGGGAAATATACACCAACTTCTTTCCTTGATGTATTGAATCTCATGGAAAAATATCCTGATTTCTATCTGATGACAGACTCAAAAAGCACAGAGCCTGCAGATGCAAAAAAGGAATTTAATGTTCTTGTACAGACAGCTAAAAAAGTCGGTAAAGAAGACCTCTTAGACCGTGTGATCGTTCAGGTCTACAATCAGAGAATGTACTGGGCTGTAAAAAGCGTGCATCCATTCAAACATTTTGTATACACTACTTACAAACAGCCCGATGCCGCATTTTATAAAGTCGTAAAGTTCTGTAAACAAAATGGTATTGAGGCGATTACTTCTCCTAAGAATGATATCAATGATTATCGTATGGAACTACTTGCAAAAGAAGGTATTTATTCATATACACATTCCGTGAATAATGCTTATTTTGCGAAGGAGTTTATGAAACTTGGGGTTTATGGAGTATATTCTGATTTTCTTAGCCCAGCACAGGTGAATAATAGTTATATTAGGGCGAATTGTCCGAAGTTTGCTTCACGGTATGTGAAGACGATATTGCCGGGGATTAATCAGTAAATCCTGTAGGTAGTCTTTAGTATATGTGACAGAAATAAGATAAGAACAAATATTTCTGTCACATAAAACTGAAGACTATTCAAACCACTACACAGTGTGTATGTTATATGATATCGGTTATTGTATTTATCAACTACTTCGTAGATCTGACTTTGGATTAATTCCTATGAATTTTCAATCACATACTCATCAAATAATGGTAATGTAAAGTATACATATCCTCTCATTTCACCTGATAAAATTCCTTTTTTTATCAAACGTTTTCGATATGGATTAAATTCATTCGTTTCCATTCCTAAACGTTCCCGGATATCTTTGATCTTCCCACCATCAACCTCTGCAATTCCTCTTGCTACTATCCTATCTTTCTGTGATAATTCTGACCAAATCTTATCATAAACAAATTCACTCAAATACTGTTCATATTCATCAATGACTGCTTCGTAATCACCCTCATGATTCCATGTTAAATATCCAAGAACCTGAAATGCAAATGGATAACCTTTTGTAAGTTCTGCCATCTTCGCAGCTTGTTCTGATTCAATTTTAAAAATTGTTTTATATTTATTCATGATTGCCCGATTATTTAACGGTTTTAATTGTATCTTTGGTGCTCTATATAAGAATGTAAGATTCTTTTCATTCTGTAACTCATCGATGTTCTCATATAAACCCGTTGCTAATAAAAATACTGGTAGATCCTGCCTTACAAAAATCTGAAAAGATCCAGCAAAAACCTGCATAAATTCATTATTCGTAACCTCATCAATTGTGATTAAGAGCCTCTTCCCATTCTTTTTCATCTTTTCCAGAATTGCTATGATCGCTGTCTCTTCATCTGTAATTGGTGACATTCCTTCGATCGCTACTCCAAAACCGAAAAATGACAGATCAATTTTGGCAGATTTAATGATTCCAGCACATACCTTGTTGCTATTTAACTTTGATAAAAGTCCTTTCAATAAATCTGTTGCTGGATTCAATTCTATTACGATCCATTGATCATTTTCTCTCAATTTCTGCGAAATCTCAGTCATCATTACAGTCTTTCCTGACCCACGCACTCCTGTAATAATAGACATCTGCTGATTGATCTGTTCTGCTGTAAATGTATCAATGATCTCTTTCGTCTGTACTGGACGTTCCACTGGTTCTAACGGACTTTTTCCAAATGTAAGTGTAAAAGGATTTTGCATTTCTTATCACCTCTTATCTCTTTTACTGTTCTTTACTGTTTTTATACTATTTTACTGTTCTTTACTGTTTGTGTCAACATTCCAACTCTTGCAGCATTATGATCAAAATTTAAGCCTCATCTGATTCCACTTCACTCCTCCATGCTCAGACTCAGATACTCCCTCATTCTCAAATCCAAATTTCGCATAATAATGCACCAAATGATCCTTACAAGTAAGCACTAATCCTTTTCTTCCCTGCTTTCTTGCATCTTCGATCGCACATTTGATCAACTCTCCGGCATACCCATGTTTTCTGTAGGAAGGTATCGTATTCACCCCAAAGATCATCTGCCACGCTCCACTTTCATTGTGCAACTGAGCTTTTGCATACATCTCATCTGTCAGATCTTCTTCATCCGTTACAAATCCATCTACAAACGCAATTAATTTATCTCCATCAAACATCAGCCAGAAATGATCAGCATAGTATTTTAATCGTTCTGCTAATTCTTCTCTTGTTGCTGCTTCTGCTGGTGGAAAGCATTCTGCCTCTACAGATGTTACTGCTTCTAGATCTTTGATTGTTGCGGTTCTTATATTCATATTTTCCCCTTTTTTGTTTCTTGTAGTTTATTATATGATGTAAGTGTCAAAAGTATAAAAATCTATCTACCACTACATAAATTGGAAACCAATAACGTTTAACATACACATCCTCTTGAATTTTTTAATCTTGTAATTGTCCACACTTTAGACTTCTGGTATATGATAAAAAATAAATAAACGATCGGAAGAGCAAAATTCTCTAGCTGCTCTTCCGATCGTTTATTTATTTTTTATCATATACTCAAAATCTACAGTTGGCCAACTACAAAAATTAAAATTTAATACTCTTCCTTAATATTACGGATCACTGTCATTTCCTGATTTGTAATATGTTTCTTCATGATCTTGCGTGCTTCTTCTTTCTTACCTGCTCTGATCGCATTCACAAGCTCTTTATGCTCATTCAACAATACAATATGGTAATCTGTATCCTTTACATATTCCAGACGATAACGGTAGAACTGTTCTCTTAAGTTTCCAATGATCTGAATCAGTCGTGGATTCCCTGTTGCATCGAAGATGATGTCATGGAATTCCATATCGCTGTCTGCGATGGCTGCATTATCTCCAGATTCGATTGCTGATTCGAATTCTACTAATGCCTGATCTAACTTCTCCTGTCCTTCTTCATCCATACGTTCCGCTGCAAGTTCTGCTGCTAATTCTTCTAAGGAACAACGTACTTCTAAGACATCTCTTAAATCTTTTTCTGTGATCCTTGCAACTTCTGCTCCCTTTCTTGGGATCATGACTACAAGTCCTTCCAGTTCCAGTTTACGGATTGCTTCTCGGACAGGTGTTCTGCTGACTCCTAATCGATTCGCAAGTGCGATCTCCATCAGACGTTCTCCTGGTGCAAATTCTCCTGTGATGATCGCCTGTCTTAATGTATTAAATACCACATCTCTCAATGGCAGATATTCATTCATGTTTACTTTTAATTTATCGCTCATAGTTTCTTCTCCTCCTGCTTTCTCCAATGTATCTTCCATACTGCTTTCTTATTTGTGAAAATACATTATTGTATCGGTCTTACTACGTATGCCTGTTTGATGTCCTCAATACCTCGTAATGATTCCATTGCATCGTCCGCTGTTTTCTTATCCTCAAAGATCGCGAAGATCGTTGGTCCACTTCCACTCATTAAAGCTCCCTTTGCTCCCTGATCCATCAGATGTTTCTTAACTTTCTCAATGATCGGATATTCCTTGATCGTGACTGTCTCCAGTACATTCTCCAGACGATTACAGATTCCTGTAAGATCTTTCTCTTTCAGGCACTCCAGCATTCCATCGATATCCGGATGCTTCGAAAGTGCTGGAAGATCAAGGTTCTTATATACAAATGCTGTTGATACACTGATCCCTGGTTTTGCGATCAGAATATAGCAATCTGGCATCGCATCAACCCTTGAAAGTTTCTCTCCGATTCCTTCTGATAGTGCTGTACCACCCCAGATACAGTATGGAACATCTGCTCCAAGCGTTACTCCTATCTCACATAATTCATCGATCGATAATCCTAGATCAAACAGCTGATTCATTCCTTTTAATGCTGCTGCGCAATTAGAACTTCCGCCAGCCATACCTGCTGCTACCGGAATCCGTTTGCTGAGATTGATCTCAACTCCATCTTTAATATGATACTTATCCTTTATGAGTTTTACAGCCTTATAAATGAGATTACGTTCATCGGTGGGCAGAAACGAAAGATTACAGGTCATCTCAATCTTGTCATCTTTCCTTTTCTTCATTGTAAGCACATCATAAAGTCCAACCGTCTGCATGATCATACGCACTTCATGGTATCCATCTTCGCGTCTTCTTAAAACATCCAGACCAAGGTTGATTTTTCCATATGATTTTAGAACAATACTATGATCCATATGCACTCCTTTATCTTATGTGAAATAGTTTCTATCTCACACCTTGTATACAGAATATTATAGTATTGTTCTGAAAAAAATGCAATCCTTATTTGCTAAAATATTTTCATTTCTTTTACGATTAAAAGCTTATCTCCTGGTTTGATATCGGAAATGTCCTCATTTTGCTCCCGAATGCTCTCAACCGTTGTAAAATACGCCTTGGCAATAGACCATAGAGTGTCTCCTTCTTTGACGATATACCCAACGATCCCTGGGATCTCACGTATTTTGTCGTAGTCTAGCGGTCCTTGCTTCATATCCGTCATAATCCGCTGTCTGACTCTGTGAAAAGCGATAAAATCAAATAAAACAGAAGCTCTGATCTCTATCTCTTCTCCTTCTGTTGGAATCGCTGTCATCTGATCTACCCGCACATCCAGTTGATAGTCCTCATTTCCAGTCAGATTCTTCGTCTCAACAAAAAATGTAAACGGCTCCATATAAGAACTGCTCATCACTGGTGTCATATCTTCTGTGGACAGATACAAGACATCTGCCATCCACACACCTTCTACAGATAATCCTTGTGCTGTCATTTCCACATCGTCTACGGTTGCACTTCCTTTAACGGATAACACTTGCAACAGCTTTCCTGACTCTTGTTCCAGCCGAAAGCGTTTGTCTGCTTTCATCACCGCTTGGTTCTTTCCTACCAGTGTCTCAAAATCGAACATATGATATTCTGGAATTAGCGTTTCTTCCATACTATATCCGTCATCAATATATGAAATCTTATGATCTTCATAAATTTTAATATCACAGTCGATCGTAACATCCAAAGAAATAATTCTTTCTTCTCCATCCTCATCAGGTCTTATCTCCAACTGCTGTCCTCCGAGTGTCATCCCGATCCGTCCGATCATTCCTGGCATACATTCATAACATTCCAGCTGCGTATCTACCGGAATCTCCCATCTCGCATACTGTACCGGCATCTGGGCATCTTCTCCAAGATATAATACAAATATATGCATTGCACCCTGAATCTCGATCATGTGCTCTCCAATTTTTGCCTGCAGATTTTCCATATCTACCTGTGTCCATAAAATCTGATAAATGTTCGCCTTATTTGCAGGAAGTACCAATTCTTCTTTTAATCTCGCGATATCCTTTTTATTTACGATCAGATCTGTGATCTGTACATCTTTCTTTAACACGGATACATTTTCTTCATGAATTTCAATGATCCCTTTTTCTTTCATTTCTTCCGTGATCTGAAAGGAAAACGTCAATAATACACGAATGCTTATTTTCCTTGAATTGATCAAAATCGTATTGATGTCATCGATCGTATATTTTACTTTTACATAATCCGATGGGAGCACTCCTTCTATATGTACATATTCCTCAAACGGAAGTGAATATTCCAGCGATTCAAGATATGCTGACGTATCATTTGTACCATATAGCCCCTGAAATACAAATTCCCCCTTGATCCTTACCCGGTCAACCATCATTTCCGTTTCCTGTATCTTTACGATTCCTCTGGTCTGGATCATCTTTTCTACATCTGGTTTTGTATCTGCAACATTGCAGTCCTGATCGATCGTGATCTGCATCTGTTTCTTCGCTTTCGCCACGATCCCATAAAATTCTTTCTTATCAAAATCCATAAAAAAATTCCTCCCTGTCTGTATATACAAATATATTCAGACAAGAAGGATTCTATGCATCACCCATTAGTTTTCTAATAACATCATACGGACATCTCTTGTGATCACGTCCTGGTAGCTGAAACTTACAGTTTTATTCTGGTCATTGCCATCTGCATTCTCTAACTCTACCAAAAAGATATTAGGATATGTCTGTGTGATCACTCCCTTAGCTGTTACAAATTTATGTCGTCCTCTGTTTGCACTAATCTTGATTTTGCTGCCAATCTGATTCTTGATGGATTGGCGTACTCTGTTAAGATCTAATTGTGTCATAAATTCACCTCTTCCATATACAGAATATTCTGGAAATTCTATATAATGATTTTAATATTATAACATTTTGCCCAGTTTTTGTCAAATTTATGCATACAATATCCAGTTTTATCACTATTATTACCAAACAAGAAAACTGTACACCGATGAGGCGTACAGTTTTCTTAACATATTATATGGTGTTTATTTTTATATGGAGTGTTTTAACTATTATAGACATCCTTGTCTAATTCATTTTCTTTATAGCTGACGATCAATGTTGTTCCAGCTACCGGAATCGCAGGTGTTCCCATCGCTACACAAATAGACAGGAATTGTTGTTTCTGGAAGATTCACAGAGAACCATCCCATGGATTTGATAAAGTATGCAAACAATCCAGCTAATGCTGCACCGCATACATAAAACCCTACGAATGTTCCAATTGTCTTTCCTGCGATTTTTCCAAGTCTCTTTGAATCTGCCATGCTGCATAATGCACGGCTTAATGATGATAAAACAAGTGGTACGATTGAAACGGTAGCATCACAGACTATCATATCTTCTTAATAAATCAACGTGATTCCTTTTTCTTTACAAAATTCAACCCATTGATCTGACGGTCTTTCATCGGTTACCAGATAGGTTACCTTATCCCAGTCTAAAAATTGTACAAATGCCGTTCTCTCAAATTTTGTATGATCTGCAAGAAGAGCTACTTCTAGTGCCTGTTTTACCATCTCTGTCTTGACATCTGCTTCTCGTTCGCTGGAGTCCATGATACCTTTGTCCATATCAAGTCCTTTACAGCTGAGCAGTGCAAGATCCACATGATACCTTCTAATATTTTCTTTTGCTAAGTTCCCTTGCAGAGAGAGGGAGTCCTCATTGAACACGCCGCCTGTTGAAAGAATATGAATCTCTGATCCTGTCATCTCACGGAAAATCTCTGTTGATGAACTCAGTACGGTAATATTACGGTTTGCCTTCAGTAAACGAATAGCTTCCATGACAGTTGTACTGGCATCTGCTGCTATCGTTCTCTTCTGATCTAATACTTCCTTAAAGAGTTGCGCGATCTTAGCCTTTTCCTTTTGATTGATCGATGTTCGCTTGTAAAAATGGATATGTTCCTTCTGACTTGCACTGTTTAATACAGCACCACCAAATGTTCTCGTCAAAAAACCTTCCTTTTCCAGCTTCTCAAGATCTCTCCGGATCGTCTCTTCCGTTACCTTGTAAATCTTACTTAGTTCGGATACTGTGACTTTCTTCTCATTCTTAACTTGTTCTCTTATATGTTCTAAACGGTTCTTCACGGGACACCCCTCCCTTATAAATTATCTAGCATAGTATATATCCTTATTTGTCATATACTTCTTAAATGTTCTGTGACTTTCTTTTATTCTATCATTGATATTGTGGAATTCAAAGACTTTTTTCCATGTTTTCCAACATTTTCAATTTTTCTCTCACAAGGGATCTCTTTCTGATTTTTATTTATCGATTTCTTCTGCGGTTTTCTTTTTATTCCTTTCTTTTTTCTGTAAAATGCAGATTTTTTTATGTTGTTCCAAATTTAGTTCATTCTGGATCGGAATCTTTTCGTTAATTAATAAATTAACATAATTGTCAGATAATCAACGAAATTATTCCTTGATTTCACACAATTCGTCTGTTATGATTGTCTCATCACTTAATAATGAGAGGTAAAACTTATGGGATTTTTAAAAGGTAAAACAGCCATCATCACTGGTGGCGGAAGATCTGTATTAAAAGATGGAAGCTGTGGGTCTATTGGTTATGGAATTGCAACTGCATACGCAAAGGAAAGTGCAAACCTCGTTATTACAGGAAGAAATAAACAGAAACTTGCCGATGCCAAAGAGGAACTCGAGAAATTATACAATATCGAAGTTCTACCAGTCCAAGCCGATGTAAGTGCCGGTGCTGACAACGAGACAGTCGTGCAGAATGTCATTGATGAAACAACCGCCAAATTCGGACGGATCGATGTTCTGATCAATAATGCACAGGCATCTGCTTCTGGAGTTACTTTAGCTGATCATACGACTGAACAATTCGATCTCTCACTTTATTCCGGTCTTTATGCCGCATTTTACTATATGAAAGCATGTTACCCTCATTTGAAAGAGACAAAAGGCTCTGTCATTAACTTTGCATCCGGTGCCGGATTATTTGGAAACTATGGTCAATGTGCTTATGCTGCAGCAAAAGAAGGAATCCGTGGTCTTACCAGAGTTGCCGCAAATGAATGGGGTCCTGACGGCATCAATGCTAATATCATTTGTCCACTCGCATGGACAGCACAGCTTGAAAATTTCCAGCAGGCTTATCCTGAAGCCTTTGAAGCTAATGTTAAAATGCCTCCTGCAGGACATTATGGAGATGTTGAGAAAGAAATCGGAAGAGTATGCGTTCAGTTAGCTTCGCCTGATTTCAAATATATGAACGGAGAAACACTTACCTTAGAAGGTGGAATGGGATTAAGGCCGTAACAAGACCTGCTGAGGATAGAATGTATTTTTTACCTTTGGCATCCTTTTATATCAGCTATATGGAAAAATGCGGAGACATTCGTTTAATCGATCGTCTCCGCATTTTTATGCTTTTCGCTATTTTATTTTGTTCACTGACTCTGACAGATTATTCTTCATCGTCATCATCTTCCACCCACTGGGCATATCCAGTATTATATGTCGATGTATTTTCTTCTTCTGTCTTGATCTCAGAATCTGTTTTCACCTCTGCTTCTGAAATTTCTGCATCATTTTCAGCTGTCTCTGATACATTTTTATCAGACTCTTCTACTGGATTCTTGTATTTGTTGAAGATTTCCATGAATTCTTTTCCTGTGATCGTCTCACGCTGGATCAAAAACTCTGCTGCTTCGTCAAGAATGTCCATATTTTCACGAATGTATGTGACTGCTTTGGCGTAAGCTTCTTTTAACATCTTCATGACAACTTCATCGACTTTCGCTGCTGTTGTCTCTGCACAGTTCATAACTGCACGTCCATCTAAGTATCGGTTTGTAATGGACTCTAAACCGATCAATCCAAATTCATCGGACATACCATACTGTGTTACCATCGCTCTTGCGATCGCTGTGGCACGCTCAATATCATTGGATGCTCCTGTTGTGACAGAGTTAAACTTCACTTCTTCTGCCGCACGTCCACCGAAGAATGATACAAGGTCTGCTAACATCTCATCCTTCTTATTTAAGTATTTTTCTTCTTCTGGACGCTGCATTGTATATCCAAGTGCTCCCATGGTACGAGGTACGATGGTGATCTTCTGTACTGGTTCTGATTCTTTTTGCAATGCCATAACCAGTGCATGTCCGACTTCATGGTATGCAACGATGTGTTTCTCTTCATCGCCAAGAATTCTGTCCTTCTTCTCTTTACCCGCAATGACAACTTCCACTGCTTCAAATAAGTCTTTCTGTGAAACAGCCTTTCTTCCTGCCTTGACAGCTCCAAGTGCTGCTTCGTTGATCATATTTGCAAGATCAGATCCAACAGCTCCACTGGTTGCCAGTGCGATTTCTTCAAAATCAACGGTCTCATCCATCTTCACATCTTTGGCATGTACTTTTAATGTCTCAATTCTTCCCTTTAAGTCTGGGCGTTCTACAATAACACGGCGGTCAAAACGTCCTGGACGAAGAAGGGCTTTGTCTAAGACTTCTGGACGGTTTGTTGCTGCAAGAATAATGATACCTTTAGATGTATCAAATCCATCCATCTCTGCAAGTAAAGCATTCAATGTCTGTTCACGTTCATCATTTCCTCCACCATGCATTCCATTATCACGACTCTTACCAATAGCGTCGATCTCATCAATAAAAATAATACATGGTGCCATCTGCTGTGCCTGTTTAAATAAGTCACGAACTCTGGATGCTCCGACTCCGACAAACATCTCTACAAAGTCAGATCCAGAAAGTGAAAAGAATGGAACTCCTGCTTCTCCTGCTACTGCTTTGGCAAGCAATGTCTTACCAGTACCCGGAGGTCCTACAAGCAATGCACCTTTTGGCAGCTTCGCACCTATCTCTGTGTATCGTTCTGGGTGATGAAGAAAATCTACCATCTCTGTCAGTGTTTCCTTCGCTTCTCCCTGTCCCGCAACATCTGCAAATGTCACTCCTGTCTTCTTCTCAACATATACCTTCGCATTGGACTTTCCAACCCCCATCATTCCGCTGCTTCTTCGCATCATCATGACAAGGAATCCAAAGATCACGATCGTAGGGATCAAACTGATCAATATCGATAAGAAAGTATCCATCGGATCTTCTGGTTCCTGTTCAAATGCGATCTTACTCTTGATCAGACGATTCACCAGTTCATAATCTCCGCTGATCCTCTGTACCGTATATGTTGTCTTGTAAAAAGGATTTCCCTCGTTCTTTGGTGTCACTTTCAACTGGCTGTCTGTGACCTTTACACTTTTTACCTGATCTTTATCAAGCATTGTGACAAATTTATTGTACGAAATCGTTTTCTCCGTTCCGTTTCTCCATTTTGTTAAAATCGAATTAAAAAAGAAAGTACCAAGAATTGAAACGATCAGGAAGATTGCAAGAATCTTCGCGTTTTTCTTCTTGTTATCTTTATCATTTTTATCATTCTTATTATTCTGTTGATTATTCAAATGTCAGCTCCTCCTTTGATTCATAAGCACCATTATATGTTTTCTGATTTTATAAATCAATAAAACTATTCTAAACTTTTTATAATTTTAGTGAAAAATCACATCTTTTTCGTAAAACTGGCTTTTTAGTACAATATATGGATAAGATTTTCCATGCTTCTGGTGCTCTTTTGTAACCCCTGTCAGTATCGTATCAATATAAATATGTGTCCGGTCTGCACTAAATTCTCTAACCTTGATCTTATAGCCGCTCCCCGGCTGTCTTCCATATCCGATCACATAATAAGTAAAACCACCTGTCGTATATGTAAAATGAAATGCTTCCCTCTTTTGTTCATCGATCAGTTTGCCTAATTGTACCGGGATCACACTTCTTCTACAGACAACATATACAACCTTCTGTTTTTGCCCTCGTTCATCCTTTTTGATACATCCTGTCAAAATCACACATAAAATAATACTAAAAATAAATATCCAGATTCTTTGTTTCATGGATCTCTATCCTTTTTATCATTTTATGCAAATAGATTTAAGATAATACTTCCCGGATCATTATCGGTTTCGTTGGTTTTTCTTCTATTATATGGTAGTTTTCTTTAAAATGAAGAACTGCCTGTTTTACTTTTTCTTCATCATTTCCATAAATCGTTGCAAGCACATCGCCTTTCTTCACAGGATCCGCAACCTTCTTTGAGAAAACAAGTCCAACCGTTGGATCGATCACACTTTCCTTCGTTTCTCTTCCTCCACCAAGGATCAAAGAGCAGATTCCCATTTCCTGTGCATCAATACTTCCGACAAATCCATCTTGTTCTGATCGTATTTCTTCTATAGTATCTGCCTGTTCAAATAACTCTGGATGATCGATGTATTTCGTATCACCACCTTGTGCAGCAACAAATTGTTTGAATTTATCCAATGCTTTCCCACTTTGAATAGATTCCCGGACTCTCATAAGTCCTTCATCAAAATCCTTCGCCGCACCGCCAAGGATCAGCATATGCGAAGCCAATGTCTCAATAAGCTCCACAAAATCATCTGGTCCATTGCCTTTTAATGTATCGATCGCTTCTTTGACTTCCAGAATATTTCCAACTGCCATTCCAAGAGGTTCATCCATATTCGTGATCACAGCCGTCATCTTCCTTCCAGCACTCTTTCCAATCTCTACCATCTCTTTGGCAAGTTGCATCGCATCAGATTCTTCCTTCATAAATGCACCGCTTCCGGTCTTTACATCCAACAAGATCGCATCTGCTCCTGCTGCCAGCTTCTTACTCATAATACTGCTTGCGATCAAAGAAATCTGATCCACCGTTGCGGTCACATCCCGCAATGCATACAACAATTTATCTGCTGGTGCAAGATCCTTCGTCTGCCCCATAATCGAAATACCAATTGAATTCACTTGTTCTTCAAACGCATCATCTTCAAGCTGTGTTGAAAAACCTGGAATACTCTCCAGTTTATCGATCGTACCCCCAGTATGACCAAGTCCACGCCCAGACATCTTAGCAACCGGGATTCCAAACGAAGCAACAATCGGTGTCAACGCCAAAGAAGTCTTATCTCCAACCCCTCCCGTACTATGCTTATCAACCTTGATCCCCTGAATCTGAGACAGATCAAGCATCTCACCACTTCGCGCCATTGCCATCGTAAGCTCATAAGTTTCTTCTTTATCAAGCCCTTGAAAACAGATCGCCATCAACAAAGCTGACATCTGATAATCCGGTATCCTGCCATCTGTGTATTCACGGATCATCCATTGGATTTCATCTTTCGTCAAAGGTTTCCCTTGTCTCTTTTTTAGTATCAGATCATACATTCTCATAGATTCGGCCTCCTTTGCTTTTTGTTGTATATAGTATAACACAAAATTGTAATTTGTAGGTAGTGTTGCATGTATGAGTCAGAAAGAAGATAAGAAGACTTTTAAAGCACCGATTTAGCGAGATATTTTGGAATATAATAAACATCTGTCTACCACTACAAAAATTGAAAACCAATATCGTTTAACATACACACCCTTCCGTTTAAAAATTCTTAATTTTATACGAGAATGTCTTCAGGTATTCATAAAAACATAAAAAAAGATAGAGGTACGAAATGATAGAATTCCATAGGATCTTTTGCAAAATCGCAGCCAACACGGGCACTGTTTGAACGCAGTGAGTTGTGCAGGAGTGTTGGCGGATCGGCGTTTTGCAAAAAATCCGTCAATGGAATTCGTTTTTCGTACCTCTATCTTTTTTTATGTTTTTATGAATACTCGATACATTTCCGTTATACAAATTAATTTTTCTTCTTCCGATTCTTAAGCAGCCCGATAACTACCACAATTGCTGCCATATCAATCACAAACATAATCCATTTTCGTGTTTTAAACGTCGTTTTTTCTTCTATATCATCTACCAGACTTGTTTTATGATCCATTTGTTTTAGCTTCTCTGAATTTCTAATCTCTTCAATCGTTAAATATTTCTTCATATTCCACCTCGCATCATAAATCTTTTTGCTTTGGTAATAAACTTTGCTTCCATCTGTGTTACAGGAGAATTTTTTCATCATTCCATCTGTGTTAACGAAGTATTTTAACATAATACTTTGGACATCCAGATTTTTATTATATGCTTTTACGGCTAGTGTCTGATAATCATCACTGTCTGTTTCATATAACCCGTTGGAAATGGTCCATTTCCCTTTTGTCTTCTTTAATGATGCAATCACATGATCTCCTTCTTCAACCGTTGTTTTCTCATGATAGGATGACGTATATTTTATATTTTCATTCTTCATGATGACATATCGATGATCTTCCGTTCTTTTTGCAATTGCTTCTGATGTTGATTCTGTGTTGATATAATCCTTTGCACTTAAAACAAAATAGTTATCTGAAACATAAGTTACAGATCCCACAAACAAAACATCTTGATTTTTATTGTTCATGATCCTGTTGATCTCTGTATCTGCGGATACGAACTTTATATTTCCTAGCATCATGAAGAGGCAGATAAAATAAACTGTTATACGTCTCATCCTGCAATGCACCTCCTTATGTTGTTATTATACATCGAGCGGTGTTGCGAAATATAACGGAAAATGTGAAATATACTTATGATTTTCTTAAATTCTGATTTGTAATAGTGTTTCATGTATGAGATAGAAATAAGATAAGAACAAATATTTATAATATATCGGTGGCAACACGCAGATTTTAAGAGCGTTTTTTACAAATCGCTGGTCCGCGCCTGTTCCTTTGATAACTTCCTCGCTGCGAGCCAAAATGCCCGCAGCTACGGTCAAACAATCAACCACAGGACGCTGCGAATTTGTAAAAAACGCACTTAAAATCTGCTAATCGTTGCCCACCGATATATTATAAATATTTGTTCTTATCTTATTTCTATCTCATACAACGGAACGCTATTCAAATCACTACAGGGTGTGTATGTTAAACGGTATTGGATAATAATTTTTGTATTCGTAAACGGAAATTTAAAGAGATGCATAAGCACCGATTTATCGAGATGTTTATGACACATAATAACATTACCTTCTGTTTAAAAATCCCCTATTTTACAATCAATACTGTTCTCCATACACATCCACTTAAATTTTCCAATCTTGTAATTGTCCACACTTTAGACTTCTGGTATATGATAAAAAATAAATAAACGATCGGAAGAGCAGCATTAGAATTTTGCCACGTTTTTTACGGATTCGCAGCCGGCTTGGTGCGTTGTCTGAGCCTCAAAGAGTTTCTGTTTTGAATACCCTTGAAGGCGAGTTACGCAAGGAAAGCCGGCGGATCAGCGATCTGTAAAAAACGTGAGGAAAATTCTCTAGCTGCTCTTCCGATCGTTTATTTATTTTTTATCATATACTCGAAATCTACAGTTGGCCAACTTACAAATTAAAATTTTATACTTCTACCATATTCATCTGTTTCTTTCATACACTGAATAAAGCTTTCCTTCGTAACCCCAGCATTCTCAGGTTTGAAGTCCCATTCTGTAGTGGTCATTGCTTTCTCTGCCATTGCATCAAAATCATCTTCTGTGATCTCAATGTCTTCAAAGCATACTGGCAGTCCCATACTTAGGTTGAATTTTGCGATTCGTTCTCTTTCTTCGTATTCTTTTCCGAATGTTAACAAGCATAGCACACCTAATGATACGATTTCTCCATGTAAATGTTTTTCTCCGCCTTTTGTAACGGTTGATCCGTAATATACACAGTGTGCAAGGCTTGAGTTATAGTAATATTTTGGTGCTGCACTTACCATGTTAGATACTAATCCTGTACTGATGATGATGTCTAACGCTACCTGTTCTAATTCATAAGATACTTTATTCGCTCTTAAGTCATCTAATGCTTTCTTTCCATATTCAACAAGTGGTGTAGTACAAATCTTGCTTAGCTGTACTCCCATCATTGGTGTATGGGATAATTCGTCTTCTTTGGATGCAAATACTGCTTCACATTCTTTGCTTAATGCATCTCCGATTCCTGCCCATAATAATTCTTCTGGTGAATCAGCGATGATGGATGATTCGATGAATGTATGGTTTGCATTCTTTGGATAGTAATATTCTCTGAATGATCCATCTGGATTATAAATTACAGAGATTGCTGTGACAGATGCACAGTTTGATGCTACGGTTGGGAAGCAGAATAATGGTTTATCCATTTCATTTGCCACATATTTACATGTATCACAGGCACGTCCTCCACCGACTGCGAAGATCATGTCTGCTTTCTTGACAACGTCCATGTCGATCAATGCGTTACCATTTTCATAGGTGGAATCACCACCGTACCAGATAAAATCAAGGATTTCTACATCGGAATCTTTGATTCCTTCTAAGATCTTATCTTTTGCTTTAGACATCGCAATCTTTCCACCGATCACAACAGCTGTTTTTCCATAAAATCTTGTTGTATGCGGAATCTCTTTATAACATCCCTCTCCGATCGTATAACTTGGTAAATTCACACTATAATAACTCATCTTGTTCGTTGCCTTCTTTCTCTTTATTCTTTTGACTCTTTATATTGGCTACATTATAGTCCTCAATTCTCAAAAAATCAAAGAATCTTGTGTTCTTTTTCTTATTCATGAATTTTATTCCACATTGATAAATTTTACTTGATTTCCATGCAACTTTATGACATTCACAAGATCAGCAAGTTTCATCCAGATCGTTGCTGTATTATCATTTGGATGGACTGCAATGTATTCATATTCTTTCAGATCTTCGTCAAAGAATACCGGAATCACACATTCCTGATCGTTCAAAACGCCTAACGGCGAAACAGATCCGGGTTCAATATTTAAATATTTCATTAGACGCTCGGCTGAGGCAAAACTTAGTCTGGAACTTCCAATCTCATCTCTTACTTTCTTAAGGTCCGCCTGCTTGTCTTCCCGAATGATCACAAGAAAATGATGCTTTCCGCTGCCATCTCGTAAAAATAAATTCTTAGCCCCTATTCCATTCTCATGATTCCACAGGTCAGAGTCTTCGATTTCATCGACTGTGTATACCGCTTGATGTTCAAACATTTCATATTCGATGTTCTGCTCATTTAAAGTATCTAACACGATTTTTCTATTTTCATTCATTTTATTCATTATCTTATCTGCTGCTGTCCGCTTGCTGCATAAATCTCGTACCATTCATAATGCTCTAATTTAACATCCATTGCTTTCACTGCAGATTCAATCCTCTCAACCTTTCTGCTTCCAACGATCGGCATTGCCTGTACTGGATGATACATGATCCATGCATACACGATCGTATCTGGTTCACAGTTATGTCTCTCAGCGATTTCTTTGATCTTATCCATTGCTTTCTTACATTGTAGATCATCTTCTTGAAATAATCTTCCTCCTGCAAGTGGTGACCATATCATTGGATGAATTTTATTAACTGTCAAATAATCCATCATTCCAGAATTGAAATGTTCAAAACATACTGGGTTCCATTCAATCTGATTCGTTACAAGTGCTCCGTCAACCGCTTTATTCATTGCATCAAATTTAAATGGATCAAAATTTGACACTCCGATTTCTTTGATCAGCCCTTCTTTCTTCAGATCCAGCATTGCTCTGCCTGCCTCCCATGGATCTAAAAGAGGGTCTTCTCTGTGAATTAAATATAGGTCAAGATAATCTGTATGTAATCTCTGAAGACTTTCTTTACAGGATCGTACGATTCTATCATAAGTTGTATTATAATACCCAAATGATTCTCCATTAATTTCTTGTTTGTAAATTCCTGTTTTTGAAATCAGCTCTACTTTTCCCCTTAATGCCGGATCTTTGGCAAATGCTTCACCTATCTGAGATTCACATAAAGTATCTGCATAAATCTCTGCTGTATCAAAAGATGTTACACCTAAGTCTATGCTTGATTTCATGTTATCAATAAGTTCGTCTGTTGATAATTCCCAAGTATCTAGTCTCCAAAAACCTCGGATGATCTGAGATAAGGAAAGGTTATCTGTTAATTTAATCTTTGTCATATTAATATCCTTTCTGTTTTTCTTTCATCATAACATATTTTCTTTTAACAACGCATATTTTTTTACCTGCAGGAGCTTGTGATTTCTTAAGGTTCCAGAGACCTTAAGCGGTACTGGTTAATAATTTTTGTGTTTATTAACAGAAGGTAAAAGGGGTTCTACTGCACCGATTTGTCAAAATATTTAAAATATAAACTTAAAAATGTTAAATTAATATTGTATACTTTATAAAATTTAATAAATAGAATATTTTAATTGAATAAGTATACATGATTTGATAAAATAAAAAACAGGTGTTACTTCACTTTGACGTGAATGGCGGTCACTTCCTACGTGGGAGTTATAGCCCCGATTACATAGATCATCTCTTGAAAAAGAGAAATTCGACGGAAAGGGGACTTGAATTATGCTAACGATTGAAAGCTTAATTGCTGTACTATCATTGTGTATCGCATGTTATAGTCTTGGCTACAATCGCGGAAAGCATGATGCCAAGACAGAAAAATGATCGCCCTAAACCTGTCAATTTAAGCGATCATTTTTTGATTCATTAAATATCAGGTGACCGTCATATCGGTAGCACCTTTTTCTATTATTAGAATATCATTTCATTTTTTTTATGTCAAGACTTACTCCATTAACAACATAACATACTTCTTTCATTGTTAGTGTTCAACAATTAGCTGGACATTAACTAAAAAAGAAAACCTTCAGACAAGATTTTTAGAATACATGAAACTCCAAAATGCGTATACTATAATTCCAGCAGTAGTCAAAATGAAATGAATAGTCTGTAACGACAAAAAACGTAGACATTGATACCGTAGACCTTATGTTATCTGGCAATTTCCATATCTTGTTCTTTTTTAATATTACTACTTCTGTTTTTCTGATTTCTTCACTCTACACTCTTTTATTGTGTTATTAATTCCTTGTTTTCTGACTTCGTAAGGTCTCAGGGAGCTTAAGTTTTTCCTATATCAATTTGATACTGTATCGTAATTATGTGCCATTGAACTTTCTTTTTTATAATATCTTAAGTGTACGTTCTAAGTACTCCCAATAATAAATCAAAAACTCTTCAAATAAGAAATCAAAAATAAGAAAAAGAAACCATACATACTAACCATTATCTCAAAACTAACTCTTACTACCTTAGACACTTTATTTTTTAAATAACAATGCGAAAAAATAAAAATTATTATCATTAATGCTAAGCCAATAACTATAGTATTTCTATTCATGTTTATTTCTGAAAATGCTCCCAAACATATATTAGCTATTAATACACATATAGTCGAAATACTTTTTTTGAATACGGTCCTCCAAATCCATAATGATCTACAGGATTTATCAAAAAACGACTTATAATAATTATTGGTAATATCCAAAATGTCCAAATCATCCATAACTTAGCAATTGTTATCATAATAAAGGTATTGTTTTGATTTACTGAAAACAGCCACCAGGCGGGAATTAATGATATTAAAAAAATAATTTCTGGAATTGATCCATATTTAATTTTAGTTATTTCGAATTGTGATTCTTCTGCATTTTTATAGGTATAAAACATCATATATACAAAAAAAATCCCGGCCGCAATAGTTACACTTATTAATAACATCCACATTAATTGATTGATATTCTCACACCTTTGTATCTGCTTAACTTAATAGGAAGATAATTTTTTCCATCTACTTTTAAAGATAACACCATTTTATTGTCATTTATCAAATATGTTATTTTCTTATTGTGTTTTATTTCATTAGGAATTTGTGGATATTTAGGGAATTTTCGCTCTTTTTCTACAAGATAAATGGTTTCTCCATTCTTCAATTTTATCATCAATCTCTTATCTTGATTCTTTGTTTTCTTTTCTAATATAGTATATTCAACATAATCATTCTTCAAATGATAATCGGCCTTCTTAATTTTTTCATAATTTCTCATTTTCATTTGTTGTAAAAGAAATAAACTCAATCCACATGAACATATAACTAAACTAAAAAACAAAAAAATCCATTTTTTATATACTGTATCTATTTTATGAAACTTCACAATTATCCCACCTCCATCAATATAATTTTTATCGTCTATGCCATTATTACATTTTAAATCAAAATATATAAACCTTAAATTTCTTTCATCACAATTATTATTTCCCTCCTTTTCCAGCTCAAACCAGTAAGGAGGGAAATAAATAGCTTCTTAAATATATTGGATAAATATCAATAAAGCTTTACACATTGGGTACCGCAGACCTTATAATATCTGGCAATTTTCATAGCTTAGTCGTTTCTATGACTCCTGCTTCTATTTTTCTGATTTCTTCATTTTTCTGACTTCGTAAAATCCCTGTGAACCTTAAGAAAAACAGACCCAACATAAATATCCCTTTATCCTCGGTTTTTATTTATGTTGAGTCTGTTATTTCTTTATTCAGATAGATAAAAAACTAAATTATTCAATAGAAAGAATCTCCATATTCGCCTGTCCTTCCACAGCTCCATATGTAAATGTGATCTTAGTTCCTTCGTCCATATCATTTAATTTATTCACAAGTTCTTCATCATTCACCATAAATGTCTGGTAACTTCCGTCAGACATCTCAATCTCTACAGAACTTGTGTCTGCAAATCCATTATAAGTACCTGTTGCACTCTTTGGTTTGGCCTGTTCATCTTTCTTTGTTGCTGTTGTTGTCTTTGTCTGTTCTTTTGTGCTTTCTTCTGATGTTGCTGTTGCAACTGGTTTTTCTTCTTCTGTCGTATCTTTTTCTGTGTTTTCTTCTGTTGTAGGTTCTGCTGTTGTCGTTTCGCTGTTTGTTGATTCAGGGCTGCTTGGGCTCTTCTTTCCGCAAGCTGCAAATGTAAATGCGCTTAGCACGATGATTGTTGAAATTAATAAAAATCTTTTTCTCATAGTTCATGTACTCCTTTCTGAGATAAGTTCAGTATATCCTATTTATACTTTCATGGCAAGTTTCTATCATATTCCTAGTCTTATTTTCATATCATTAGAGGTAGAACATAAAGGAGGATCTATGTTGAACGAAAAATATCAGGCACTACTGGATCAATATGATATTTCTGTCTCTCATACTCGACGGGGCCGAGGCTGTGTTTTGTGTTTTGGGGAAAATGATGTCTATGCTTTATCCCAGACTTCTCTATCAGAAGAACGTCTTTGTGCTGTTTCTGAATGGACTTTGGCAATGCATGACCATCATTTTTATAAAACCGACCAGTACATTTTAAATAAAGACGGATATTTTCTTACTTTTGACCGGTATTACGAAACATTTGCGCTTAGAAAAACTTATTTGGGTACGGAATGTGATATTCATGCTTTAAAAGATATCAGATCTTCTGCAGAAAATCTCGCAAGCTTTCATAATCATTGTCTTGCTATTTCTTTTTCATCTGAAAATCTTAGAAAATATACATCCATTTCCACATATTATGAGCAAAAATATTTGGAATTAAAAAGCATTGCACGTTACATACGCAAACGCAAAAAGAAAGGGATTTTTGAATATTTATTTTTGGAACAGACGAAAGCCTTCTGGGAACAGATGGAGCGTTCCATCCAAATCTTAAATGAAACCACACCTTCTCGCCGTGGATGGTGTCATGGGGCTTATAACCACCATAATATCATCATGACATCCTCTGCCCCTGCTACGATCCATTTTGAACATTTTTACCATGGATATCCGATTCTGGATGTTTATTATTTCCTAAAGAAGGCACTTGAGAAAAATAATTATAATTTTGCCTTTTGTGAAACCTTTTTATCAAACTATGACCGCTTTATGCCTTTGTCAAAAGATGATCTTTTATGCCTGTATGGATTGTTTTTATTTCCGGAAAAATTCTGGAAGATCTCGAATCAGTATATGGCACACAAAAAACATTGGATTTCTCCACGATATATCGAGAAATTAGAGGAGTTTATTCACAATAAAGAAGCTCGCTCGATTTTCCTCGAAAAATATGTACAAATTTATAATGTTTTTTCATGAGTTTTAAGGTATAATTAAACAAAAGGCATTTTTATAACTTAAAGGAGGAGTAATTTATGAACTACAAAGAAACTTATCAGGAATGGCTTTCTAATCCTTATTTCGATGAAGATACAAAAAAAGAATTAACAGCCATCGAGAACGATGAAAATGAAATCAAAGAACGTTTTTACGCAGATCTTGCATTTGGTACTGCTGGACTTCGTGGAATCATCGGTGCTGGTATCAACCGTATGAATATTTATGTTGTAAGAAAGGCTACTCAAGGATTAGCTGATTATATCTTAGAACAGGGAACAGATAAGAAACGTGTTGCTATCGCATTTGATTCAAGACATATGTCTCCTGAATTCGCTGACGAAGCAGCCCGCACTCTTGCTGCTAACGGAATCAAAGCATTTATCTTCGAATCCTTACGTCCAACACCAGAATTATCATTTGCCGTAAGACATTTAGACTGTATCGCTGGTATCAACGTAACAGCCAGCCATAACCCACCTCAGTACAATGGATATAAAGTATACTGGGAAGATGGTGCTCAGTTTACAGATCCTCATGCTTCAGGTGTTACAGCGAAGGTTAATGCGATCACTGACATTTCAACTTGCAAGACAATGTCTAAAGAAGATGCCGTAACTGCAGGTTTATATGAAGTGATCGGTAAAGAAGTTGATGACGCTTATATCGCAGAAGTTGAAAAACAGGTGATCAATCAGGCTTCCATCGATGAGATGGCTTCCAAATTAAAGATCGTTTATACTCCTCTCCATGGAACAGGTAATCTTCCAGTACGTCGCGTACTTGACGATCTTGGATTTAAGAATGTATATGTTGTTCCAGAACAGGAACTTCCAGATGGTGACTTCCCAACAGTCAGCTATCCAAACCCAGAAGCAAAAGAAGCATTTGCATTAGGTCTTGCTCTTGCCAAAGAAAAAGATGCTGATCTTGTTCTTGCTACTGACCCTGATGCTGACCGTTTAGGTGTATATGTAAAAGATGCTAAGAGCGGAGAATATATTCCTTTAACAGGTAATATGTCTGGTTCTTTATTATGCGAATATGTATTAAGCCAGAAGAAAGAAAAAGCTGGATCTCTTCCAGCAGATGGTGCTGTTGTTAAATCTATCGTTACAACAAACCTTGTCGATGAGATCGCGAAGGCTTACAATGTGAAGCTGATCGAAGTATTAACTGGCTTCAAATGGATCGGTAAAGAAATCCTTGGATTTGAACAGTCCGGAAAAGGTACATATCTGTTCGGATTAGAAGAAAGCTACGGATGCCTGATCGGTACATATGCAAGAGATAAAGATGCTGTTTCTGCTACAGTTGCTCTTTGTGAAGCTGCTGCTTACTATGCAACAAAAGGTAAGACATTATGGGATGTTATGATCGACATGTATGAGAAATACGGATACTGCGTAGACAGCATCACAGCAATGGACTTCCCAGGATTAGAAGGTATGGATAAGATGAAAGCTATGCTTGCTAATTTACGTGAGAACCCATTAAAAGATATCGCTGGTTATAAAGTTCTTAAGATCCGTGATTACAGCAAAGATACTGTTCTTGATGTAGAAAGCGGTAAAGTAGAACCTACAGGACTTCCTTCTTCAGATGTTCTTTATTATGAACTTGAAAGTGGAGCTTGGGTTTGCGTTCGTCCTTCTGGTACAGAACCTAAGATCAAATTCTACTATGGTGTGAAAGCTTCTAGTATGGATGAAGCTCAGGTTGAAAGTGCTAAATTTGCTGAGTGGGCTAAGGCTCAGGCATAAATTCTGATTTGAAGAGTAGTCTTTAGTATATGTGACAGAAATAAGATAAGAACAAATATTTATAAAAAACCGATGGCAACACGCATATTTTAAGAGCGTTTTTTACAAATCGCCTATCCGCGCCTGTTCCTTTGAAAACTCCCTCGCTGCGAGCGAAATGCCCGCAGCTACGGTCAGACATTCAACCACAGGGCGCTGCGAATTTGTAAAAAACGCACTTAAAATCTGCTAATCGTTACCATCGGTTTTTTATAAATATTTGTTCTTATCTTATTTCTGTCACATAAAACTGAAGACTATTCAAACCACTACACAGTGTGTATGTTAAACGGTATTGGTCAATAAGTTTTGTATTCGTTGACGGAAGATGAAAGGAACTCTTAGACACCTATTTGGCGAGATGTTTGAAAAAATTTTTAACTTAATTTCTACGAGACCTTAAGAAGATAATTTCTCTGGGTGGAGAAATACGTCATAATTCACTTACTACAACTGGTCAGATTGCCGAATCGAATCTGAATTCATTCCAGCTTGACTGTGCTTTTATTGGAGTTAATGCTGTTGATGAAGAAGGAAATATCTTTTTAGGAAGTATGGCTGAGGCATCAATTGTACGCCTGCTCTGTCACATGGTTCCTGAAATCTATTTTCTCGCAGATGAAACCAAACTTATGAAGAAAGATTTTATCTACATCTGTCAACTTGGAAAAGGTCGCAATCTTATTACGAATTCTTCAATCTCAGAAAAATGCATTCATACATATGAACAACTCGGTGCCTGCGTGATCACAGAAAGTCAAAAAGACCGGAGATAACTATTCCCGTTATCTCCGGTCTTTTCATTTCTTATAATTATTTACTCTTTGCAGCTGTTGTTGCGTTCTTCGCCGCTGTTGTTGTAGTAGTTGTTGCTGCTGTAGATGCTGTTGTAGCTTTATATTTAAACTTAACTTCTTTCCACAGATCCTGATCTACAGACTTCTTGTCATCCCACTTCTTGTCTGCATCTTTTGTCCACTTCTTGTAGACTTTCTCGTATGCTGCCTGCTGTTTTTCCTGAAGCAGTGTGGATTTGTTTGATGCAGCTGCTGTTGTGTCGTTTGGATTTAACATCTTGATGATCACGTATGCATCGTCTAATTCTACGACTCCGCTTACCTGGTTCTTCTTAAGTTTTGCTGCTGCTGTTTCGAATTTTGTTCCTAATGTGGCTTTTCCTTTTGTATAGGATTCTTCGTTGTCAGAGTTTACGCTGAACTTCTTAGCTACAGAGCTGATACTCTGACCTTTCTTGATCATCTTTAATGCGGATTTTGCTTTCTTTAGCTGATTTTTCTTCTCAGCGGCTGTCATGTCTTTTTCTTTTCCTGTCTTGCTGTCTGTTGTCTTTGTTGTGAAGACAAGTTTGTAAACTTTAACAGTTTTGGCTTCGTCATCTGTTACTGTAACGTTTGCTTTCTTGATGATCGCCTGCATAACTTTACTTGCGATCGTGCTTTCTTCGTACAGTTTCTGGATCATATCTTTATCTGCTTCTGTCTTCTTCATGACTTTCTTACCTGTTGAGTCTTTTGCGAAGGCAGTTACGCTTTCTTTGATCTGCTTCTTCTCAGATTTTGTTAACTTCACGTTGTAGTCGTCTGCGTGTGCTGCTAAAACTTTGATCTGTTTTAACTGGTTGATAACGCTGTCTTTGACAGACTGCTGCATTGTGATCTTCTTTCCTTTGCTGTCTGTTCCGACCTGCATAGACCACATGCTGTCTCCGAAGTATGCTCCGTACTGAGCTTCTGCCTGATACTGCATGATTCTTGCATATACATGTGCTTCCTGGAATGTTACTTCTTGTCCTGCATATTCAAATAATGTCTTCTCATTCTTGCTTTTACATCCTGTAAATAAAGAAAGAGTTAACGCAAGAACTGCAGTTAAACATAGCAACTTCTTTGCTAATTTCTTCATTTCATTTTCTCCTTCATATTATGATTATATTAGGCTAATGTCTGGCGATATTATAGCACAAACTTATCGGATTATCAATGAATTGAGCGAGTTCACACAATGTTCAATCTTTTCTAACTGCTTCACTTTCTTTGTCTTTGACAGATCCAGTACAAATGTCGGATTCTTGCCTGCCTGGAAGGATAATTCACGTTTGTATTCTTCTAATACCACTGGAATTTTTTCTACGTCCACAGCTGCATCTGGTTTCATTTCAAATGAGACTTTTTCTCCTTTTTGTTTCACATCTGTCATATAAGCGTGGTGTGCTAATGATTTCAAATATGCAACATATAACAGATTGTAGACTGCTTTCGGCATTTCCCCAAAGCGGTCGATCAACTCATCTGTCATATCTTCCATTTCATCTTTGGATTCAATGGATGAAATACGTTTGTATAATTCCAGTTTTTGATATTCATTATATACATACGTTGATGGAATAAATGCGTTGATATCAAGATCGAGCGTTGTGTCAAATTCATCCTCGTCTTTTAATTCGCCTTTTAATCTCAAGACTGCTTCATTCAGCATCTTGCAATACAGATCGTATCCAACTGCTTCCATATGACCGGATTGTGCCTGTCCCAAGAGATTTCCTGCTCCGCGGATCTCCAGATCTCGCATTGCGATCTTATAACCGGATCCCAGATCTGTAAATTCCCGGATCGCCTGTAATCGTTTTTCTGCGGTTTCTTTTAACAGTGTGTTCTTTTTGTACATCAAAAATGCAAATGCATTTCGATTCGATCTTCCGACACGTCCTCTTAACTGATACAACTGGGACAGTCCAAGCTGGTTGGCATCGTGAATGATCATTGTATTTACATTCGGAATATCTAGTCCTGTCTCGATGATCGTTGTGGATACCAATACATCGATCTCATGGTTCATAAATCCCATCATGATCTCTTCCAGTTCGCGTTCTTTCATCTGTCCGTGGGCAAATGCAACTTTCGCATCTGGAAGCAATCTCTGTAATTCGGCTGTCACTTCTGCGATATTATTGACGCGGTTATACACATAATATACCTGCCCGCCACGTGTCATTTCGCGGTAGACCGCTTCTTTGACCAGTTCTTCATTATATTCCATAACATATGTCTGGATCGCTCTTCGGTCATGCGGTGGTTCTTCTAATACACTCATGTCACGGATTCCGATCAGACTCATATGCAGGGTTCTTGGAATTGGTGTAGCAGATAATGATAAGACATCGACATCTTTTTTCATTGTCTTGATCTTTTCTTTATGTGTCACTCCAAAACGCTGTTCTTCATCAATTACGAGCAGTCCCAGATTCTTATACTGCATGTCTTTGGACAATAAGCGATGCGTTCCGATCACAACATCTACCGTTCCATTTTTGAGTCCTTCGATCGTCTCTTTCTGCTCTTTTGCTGTACAAAATCTAGACATCATGCGTACGGTGATCGGGTAATCATGAAATCTCTGTGCAAATGTATTGTAATGCTGCTGTGCAAGGATCGTGGTTGGTACGAGATACGCCACCTGTTTTCCATTGTCTACTGCCTTAAATGCTGCACGGATCGCTACTTCTGTCTTGCCATACCCGACATCTCCACAGATCAGTCGGTCCATGATCTTCTTGCTTTCCATATCCCTTTTCGTATCATCGATCGCATTTAACTGATCCTGCGTTTCATCGTATGGAAATAATTCTTCAAACTCTTTCTGCCATACAGTGTCCTTGTCATAGACATATCCTTCTTTTGCCTGTCTTAGTGCATATAACTGCACGAGTTCTTCCGCAATATCTTTGACTTGACCTTTGACACGTGTTTTCGTCTTCTTCCATTCATTTCCACCTAATTTATGAAGTTTCGGCTTTCTTGCATTTGCACTTGCGTATTTTGCGATCTGGTCTAGGGCTGATGCTAAAATAAATAAATTATCACCGCCCTGATATTCAATACTGATGTAGTCCTTTTCAACCCCATCTGTTGTGATCTTTTCGATACCGCGATAAATGCCGACTCCATGTTTTTCATGAACAACGTAATCACCGATATTGATATCTGCAAAACTTCGGATCTTTTCTCCTTGTTTTTTCTTCTCTTTCTTTCGGCGCTTTTTTTCTTCTCTTCCTTTAAAAATGTCTCCTTCTGAGATTAATACCCATTTAGCTGCCGGATATTCAATTCCTGTCAGAAGCTTTCCTGCTGTGACAACGATCTGCCCTGCTTCCACTCCGTATTTCAAATCCTTATCATAGGTCACAACCAAACCATTTTCTCTCAGATCACTGCTTAAACGTTTCGCTCTTGTAACAGATGGAGAAGCAACAACGATCCTGTAGTCCTTACTCTGATATTTGGTAAGATCTTTGACTAACTGCTCAAAACTGTTGTTATAAGACTGAATGGATTTTGTATCCATAAATAAGGTTCTAGCAACTCTAAAATCATTGATCTCAGCAGATAAGATTGAATAACACAGCATCTTATGTTTCTCAATCTGATATAAAATGCTCTCGTAATCTGTTACCGTATTTGCCTGTTTAGGCAGAAGATACCCACCTTCCAGACGACTTTTCATACTCTCTGAGAATTCCAGATAAAATGCATCTGCACGTTCTCTGATATGTTTTGGTTCATCCAGATAGATCATACTTTCTTCTGGAAAATAATCTAAGATGCATTCTGTATTTTCATAAAAATATGGGAGATAACCTTCTACTCCGATCAACATATGAAGTTCCCTTAATTCCTCACGAACACGGTCCATTTCTTTTCTTAGGCGGGCTTCCTGATCATATTTTTTTTCTTTTTTAAACTTCTGTGATAACTTCTCATAATCTTCTTCCATATTTCGAAGACCATGTTCAATCCTTGGCTGGTTTAAAATGATCTCTGATGCCGGATAAATGGTCAGAGTATCGACTTCTTCGATGGATCTTTGGCTTTCTTTATCAAAACTTCGGATCGAATCAATTTCATCTCCCCATAGTTCGATACGATATGGGCTTTCCTGCGTGTATGGGAAAATATCAATGATTCCTCCTCGCACAGCAAACTCGCCTGGAGCCTCAACAAATGGTGCTTTTTCGTATCCTCTGGCAACAAATTCTTCTGCGATCGTTGCCTCTTCCAGTATCTCTCCCATTTTAAACGTCATCTTATGATTCTTGATATCACTTAATGGAACAACCTGATCCATCACAGCATCGATTGTCATCACAAAGGTTCCACATTTGTCATCCACGATCTTCTTGATCGCCAGCATACGGTCTCTTGCGATTGCATTTCCATGAACATCGGCTGTATAGAATAATGGATCTTTTGCTGGAATATACTGAACCTTTTCTCCAAAGAAATGACTTGCCTCGACCCATTGTCTTGCTTTGTTCTCGTCTGGTACGATGATGATCTTAAATTGCTTTTTCTTATGATTTCCGATCAGACTGGTCAGATGCCATTTGGCTGTATCGGTGCATCCTGATACAAGAACCGGGCCACAGTAATCTTCGACCTCATCCTTTAATTGTCTGTATACCGGATCGTCTTTTAATATATTTTCTAACACTTTCTATCCCTACTTTTTCTTATTGTGGCGGTTCATCGCTTCTGTGATGTCGCCCATAACGATCAGCTGTACTGCATCGTACACTTCATCAAAACGTTCCGCAAAGATTGCCTGTTCTTCTTTTGTAAAATGTCCTAATACATAATCTGCCAGATCATATCCTTTTGGTTTCTCTCCAACACCGATCTTCACCCTTGGGAAATCCATACTTCCTAAATGACTGATGATACTTTTCAGTCCATTATGTCCCCCTGCACTTCCCTTTCTTCGGATACGCAGTCTTCCAACATCAAGGTCGATATCATCATGAATAATGATAAAATCTTCTGGCTCTAATTTATAGAAATCCATGATTGGACGAAGACTTTCCCCGCTTAAGTTCATAAATGTCTGTGGTTTCACAAGAAGGACTTTTTCTCCTCCCATATAACCAGTTCCGATCAATGCTTTGTGTTTCCCTGTATTTATACTTATGCCTTCTTTGTCTGCAATATAATCAAGGGCTTCAAATCCAATATTGTGTCTTGTGTTGTCATATTTCTTTCCCGGATTCCCCAGTCCGACGATTACTTTCATAAGATATCTCTCCTTTTTCCCTAGAATCTATAAAACTGACAAACACCCGGAAATCAATGGATTCCCGGGTTGTCTTTTTCTTTCTTTAGTTATAGTATATCCCAATTTACAATTCTCAGCAAGATTTTTTCTAGTTATAATGCCTGAAAGAATTCTCTTGTCTTATTTACCTTCTTCATCAATGTATCAAACTGTTCTGGTGTCAGTGACTGTGGTCCATCACATAATGCTTTGGCTGGATCATTATGAACTTCTACCATTAATCCATCGGCCCCAGCTGCGATCGCTGCTAATGCCATTGGCTCTACCATATCTCTGATTCCTGTTGCATGAGATGGATCTACCATGACTGGAAGATGGGATTTCTTCTTAATCATAGGGATTGCAGAAAGATCTAATGTATTTCTCATAGCTGTCTCGTATGTTCGGATTCCTCTTTCACAAAGGATTACATTTTCATTTCCACCTGCCATAATGTATTCTGCACTCATTAACCATTCTTCGATCGTTGCTGCAAGTCCTCGCTTTAATAAGATTGGTTTGTTGATCTTTCCTAATTCTTTTAATAATTCAAAGTTCTGCATATTTCTTGCTCCAACCTGAATCAGGTCCACATCTTCGAATAATGGAAGATGACTTGCATCCATGATCTCTGTAACAACTGGAAGTCCTGTTGCTTTCTTAGCTTCTAATAATAATTCTAATCCTTCTCCATGAAGTCCCTGGAAAGAGTATGGGGAAGTTCTTGGTTTGAAAGCTCCTCCTCTTAATAATCCTGCACCAGAATTCTTCACATCGTTTGCGACTTCTGTGATCTGTTCTTTTGTCTCAATAGAACATGGTCCTGCGATCACCTGGAAGTTTCCACCACCAATCTTTACTCCATTTACATCAACAACTGTATCGTTTGGATGGAATTTTCTGTTGGCCTTCTTGTATGGCTCCTGAATACGCTGTACATTTTCAACGATGCTGTTTGCCATGATATGACGCATATCTACAACAGATGTATCTCCCACTAATCCAAGGATCCTTGTATTAACACCTTCGGATTCGTGGATTCCCAGTCCCTGCTCTTCCATCTCTTTCTTTAATGCGTTGATCTTTGCTTCTTCTGCCTGTTTCTTTAAAATAATAATCATGATGTTCGTCCTTTCCTGGCAAGTCGTTTCTATCTTGCTTCTCTGGTGCGGCCTTTGTTTCTTTGAGTAAAAAGAAAAGGCATGCACTCTGTTGCAAGAATGCATGCCTTAAATGTTTTACTCTGTCGGTTTAAAGTGACATAAGTTTTGGCGATGATTCATTGCAACAAAAATAGTCAGGATAAAAATAATAACCCTGAAAGCTAAAGTAATAAAATGTGCAATTATTCATCTTACTTGTTGTCATCTTAGTTTCTCCTTGTTTTGATGTTTTTACGATACATGAAATTTTTTTCTGTGTCAATAGATTTATAGATGTTTTTTATAAAATCCATAGACCGTATTTATGATTTATTTTGTGAATTATAAAATTTATTTTTTGCGCACTGCAAGAAATGATGCGATCAATGCTGTAATCGGTACTGTTAATACAACACCAAGACTTCCAGATAGTCCTTGCATGATCTCAATTCCGATCACATAAGAGTTCGCTAACTGTCTGTAGCTTAGATCATATGCGTAATTGATCACTAATGTTGTTATTGCACCGCCCACATAAGCAAAGATCAGTGTATTCGTCATCGTTCCCATCATATCTCTTCCAACATTGATTCCTGATACAAAAAGTCGTTTCATGGACAGTGTTTTGTCTGTTTCATAAATTTCCTGAATCGTAGATGCAATGGACATACCAACGTCCATGACGGCTCCTAATGCTGAAATGATGATTCCGGCAAAAAGCAATTCTCCGATCTTTATCTTTGTATTTTGTCCGACATAGTTCAATGCTTCGATATCCGATACATTATACCCTGTGATCCCTGCTACTTTTCCAAATGCCATCGCTGCCACTGCTGCGATCATGACTCCGATCGCTGTTCCAAGGATCGCGGACACTGTTTTGCTCGAATATCCACCAAGAAGTCCTAATGTTACGATCGTTGTCAACACTGCTACAATGATCGTCAACACGATCGGTGAATTTCCGCGATACATCATCGGAAACATAATACCGATAATACATGCAAATGCAAATCCAAGGCTTAAAATAGCATAAACACCTTTTTTCCCACCAATCGCACATACCACCGCTGCAAAGATCAACGCAAATCCATAGATTGCCATGGTACGGTCCTGACTATATACGGTAAATCCTACATTTGTTCCACTTTTATTTACGATCACGATGATCCTTGCTCCTACTTTACAGTCAGCTCCAAATAAAGTTCCGCTTGGATTGATCGCCTGTTTTTCTTTTCCTTTGTAGGTTCCCGTTGTCATTTTAACCAGGACTTTCTGCGTTCCATAACGACTTCCGTCTTCTGCAAGATTATCTTTTATGATCTTTGTTACAACTGCTTTTTCATATTTTTGTCCTTTATAGGATGCCAATGGCGTTTTCTGAAACTGGTTGCATTTGACTATGATCCCTGCAAATAAACACACTGCTATTGCGAAGATCAAGATTTTTTTCCATGATACTGCTTTTTCCATAAGTTGTCTTCTTTCTATAAATCGTAGCCTTTTATTTATAAAGAAAAATCAGAGAATGCCTGTGTCCGGATCTATCATTCCGGGCGCAGGCTTTTGCTCTGTCTGATAAATTAAGTTACGACACTAATTCTTTATCATCTCTATTTGATTGTTGCTTTTTTGGCTGTGCTGTAGGCTCCATAAATACGTTTTCCATTTACTGTTTTGTAAGAACGGACTTTTACGTAATATTTTTTCCCTTTTTTCAGACCTTTGACCTTGTAAGATGTTGTTGTTTTCGCTTTTCTTACTGTCTTTTTACCTGTAAATTTCTTGTTTGTAGAATATACAACTTGATATCCTGATGCTTTCGTATTCTTTTTCCATTTGATCGTTAGCTGTTTTTTGATCTTATTTATTAAAGAGATACTCTGTTTCTTTGGTGCTACAGTCACTGTAACTGTTTTGGAAGCTGCTTTGTAGTCTGTAGTTGCTGCTGCTTTGACTGTGATCTTGGCAACTCCTGGTCCTTTGACTGTTACTTTTCCTGCGGCATCAACTGTTGCAACTGCTTTGTTTGATGTTGTGTAAGTGAGTTTTCCATTTCCATTTGTTTTTGCATTTAATTTAAATGCTTTGGATGTTTCACTCTTCTTATAAGATGCTGTTGCTGTGATCGTCTGGTCTTTTGTCTGTACTACTGTTGTATCATCTTTCTTTGTTGTATTTGAGTTCTCATCATCTTTTTTGGTATCTTCTGCTTTCTTCACGATCTTATATGAAGATGATCCGTCTAATACTTTTCCTGTGTCCGCATCGTATGTTGTAACTTCAAAAGAGTCATCTGTTACATTGACTACAGAATAACTTGGTGTCCATGTCTGGCTTCTCTCAGAAATGAAATCCTGTTTTGCTGTGATCAGATTGTAGAATTTAGATCCTGTTGCTGAGTTTGCTTCTAAATATACAGTTCCTTTTGGATTTACAACCGTTCCACCTTTTGTTGTATCAACGATTTCGTAGCAGTTGTTTTCTTTTGCGTAATTTGCTGTATTTTCTGTTTTTGCGAATTTATCATGTGCCTGCCCATCACTCTGTAACTGATATGTTCTGGAGTATGTATGGTCATGTCCCTGAAGTACAACATCAATATCATATTTATCCATTAATGGTGTTAACTGTGTTCTTAAAACCATTCCGTCAGAATCTGAATGATCATATCCTGATCCATAAATGTCCTGGTGGAACATTACAACTTTCCATTTTACATTTGGATTTTCTTTGATCGCTTTACGCATAACATTTTCGTGAGTTGCACAGTTGTAATTGTTTGTGTCTAATACGATAAACAATGTATTTCCATATGTGTAATAATAGTCTGTTCCTGCTGCTGTCTTTCCTTCTGTATACTTTGCTGTGTTTCTATATCCACCTGTATCAAATGCATTTGGATTGTTGTAATGCATCTCATACTGTGCTGATCCAGAATCGTGGTTTCCGATCGTTGTTGCTACTGGAAGAGATCTTAAAGCATCTGCTCCAAGGTAACCTGCATACTGTTTTTCATTGTTATTGTTATTTACCTGATCTCCTGCGGATGCAACAAAACTTAGATTTGGATTCTGTTTTACCGCGTTATTTAATACGTTGTTCCAGTTATAACTATCATTTCTTGCTGCATAGTTATTATCTTTCATCGCATCTCCTTCAGTACTTGTCTGTCCTGAAGATGCTCCGATCTGAGGATCTCCTACATATAAGAAAGAATAATTTTTAAATGATTTTGTAGAATATTTCTGTACATCCTGATATTTTCCGTTCTGGAATACCTGATAGTAGTAAGTTGTATTTTCTTTCAGGTCATTTACAGATGCTTTGTTTGAATAGTACTGAACACCTTCGATCGCTACTGCCTGTGTCTGTTTTCCTTCGACTTCTTTTGCATCAGACATATCTGCTTTTGTTGCGATCTTAACTTTTGGTGTTTCTTCTGTCCTGCTGTAGTATGCAAAATTAAGCTGTGATTCTGTTGCTCCTGGTGTTAGGGATACATTTTCATAATTTGTGCTGTATTTATCCCAGTTCGCTTTCCATGTGGACCAGCTTTCTGTTTTAGAAGCAGATGCATCATTCCAATGTTCTGTCGCTGCGCTGACTGTTGATGAAAGGATTGGAGATGCCATCATAACTCCGCCTGCTAACATCATGGCTGATACAGTTGCTTTTGCTGCATATTTTTTTGCATTTCTTGCTATGTTTCTGCGAATTGTTCTCACAATAAGATCCTCCTTTGATATAGTCAATCATTCTCTGTTGTGTTTAACTATAAACTTGTGAGATTAAGAAAAGGTACATGGGAATGATAAGTTTTTGTAAAATTTTTTAATTGTATGACGGGAATGTGTCGAGTATTCATAAAAAGATAAAGAAAGATAGCGGTACGAAAAACGAATTCCATTGACGGATTTTTTGCAAAACGCTGATCCGCCAACACTCCTGCACAACTCACTGCGTTCAAACAGTGCCCGTGTTGGCTGCGATTTTGCAAAAAATCCTATGGAATTCTACCATTTCGTACCGCTATCTTTCTTTATCTTTTTATGAATACCTGAAGACATTCTTGTATAAAATTAATAAAATTCAAGCTGATGGGTGTATGTTAAACGTTATCGTTTTTTAATTTTTATAGAAGCAGACAGATATTATTAATGCTAATACAGTAAAACATACACACTGTGTAGTGGTTTGAATAGACTTCATGTGTATATGACAGAAATAAAAGAAAAACAAATATTTAAAAGAATGCGGAGTTGCCACCGGATTCTTTTAAATATTTGTTTTTCTTTTATTTCTGTCATATACATGCAAGCCTACATACAAAAACGCCAAAGACATTATTCACGGAATGTGATTTCTCCTGTTTTCTCGTCCATAGCATCTACGATCGCAAGGGATTCTAAGTGTGTCTGTTTTCTTAAGAAATCTCCTCCTGGCTGGAATCCTTTCTCGATCACAACTCCTGCTCCGACCAGTTCTGCTCCGGAATCTTTGACTAATTTCGCTAATCCTTCTAAGGCTTTACCGTTAGCAAGGAAATCATCGATCAGCAATACATGATCTCCTTCTCCTAAGAATTCTTTGGATACAATGATGTCGTAGACTCTTCCATGTGTGAATGATTCTACCTTTGTTGTATATACATCTCCTGCGATGTTCTTTGTCTGTGTTTTCTTTGCAAATACGACTGGTACATCAAAAATCTCTGCCACAACACATGCGATTCCGATTCCTGATGCTTCGATCGTAAGGATCTTATTGATATCTTCGCCTTCAAAACGTTTCTTAAATTCTTTACCGATCTCACGGAATAATTTTACATCCATCTGATGATTCAAAAAGCGGTCTACTTTTAGGACATTTCCTTCTTTCACGACTCCATCTTTTCGAATTCTCTCTTTTAATAATTCCATCACTTGGCCTCCACGCTCTTTTGTATTTTAAATAATATTTTAACTACTTTTGCCTCGCTTTGCAAGCATTGCTTGCATTTCTTTTGGATAATCTATATCGCAAAGTTCAGTTTCTTCCAATACCTTGAAAAATCTTGCATTTTCTATGTGTTTTTTGAGGATTTTCTTGCCACCTTGATCTTTTGTAAGCGATAACAATTCTCGTTTATATTTCTTTGAAAACCATACGGGATTCCCAAGGTTTTCTTCTGTTCTGACACAGCCAAGTTCACAAGATTCATCTGCCATAAAAGAGAGAAATCTTTCGATTGTCTCTCTTTTCATATTGGGCTGGTCTGCTACGAAAAATGTATAGAATTCTGCATCTTTCGCTGCTTTGATCCCTGCTTTGATCGACCATGAAATCCCATATTTACTTTCTGGACAAAACACTGTCGTTATTTGGTCGTATTGTGTTTGCTTCATAATTTCCTGATACTGTGTGACAACAATGATCTCAAACCCTTCATGATCTTTGCATAGATCGATCAATCGGTCCAATCCATAACGATACATTGGCTTGGTTCCGATCATTTGCAATAATTTATTCTTCTGACCGAAACGTTTGCTGTTTCCTGATGCAAGATAAATGACCGCTGCTTTTATTTTATCCATGTTATATTATTCTTTCTCCAATAATCCCATAACGATCTTTTCACTGGTGATCGGCAATTCTCGGATCCATAATCCGGTTGCATTAAATACGGCATGGGCTAATGCTGGAGATGGTGTGTTGATAACGATCTCTCCGATAGATTTTGCTCCAAATGGTCCTGTTGGCTCATAACTGCTCTCAAATTCTACACGAAGCTTTCCAACATCGACTCTTGCTGGAACTTTATACTGCATGAAAGAATTTTGTTTTACATATCCATTTGGTGTGTAATCAACACCCTCATACAATGCCATTCCGATTCCCTGGCCGAGCCCGCCTTCTACCTGAACTCTTGCAAGATTTGGATTGACTGGTGTTCCACAATCTACAACTGCAACATAGTCTAAGATTTCAATATGTCCTGTCTCTTTATCAAGCTCAATCTCAACCATTCCTACCATAAATGGTGGTGGGGATACTGGAGAACTGTTTGTCTCTGTCACTTGGAAAGTTTCATTATTGTTGCACATAGATGCTGTTGCGATGTCCACTAATGAAACTTCTTTGCCGCTCTCTGCATCTCTGACTTTCTTTCCGTCAAATTCCAGAGTATCTGTATCTGCAACTTCCATCATCTCAGCTGCTTTATTGAAAATATGTCCCTTTAATTTTTCGCAGGCACGTTCCACTGCTTTTCCTGTGACGTAGGTAGAACTTGATGCGTAAGATCCAGAATCGTATGGTGATGTATCTGTATCTGCTCCGCTGACCATGATATCATCAATAGAACATTCCAGACATTCTGCCGCCATCTGGGCCAAGATCGTATCGCATCCAGTTCCCATATCCGCTGCTGCAATAGAAAGTGTATACAATCCATCGTCATTTAATTTAATCGTTGCAGAACCAACGTCAACGCCTGAAATACCGGAACCCTGCATCGCCATTGACAGTCCGACACTTCGAACTTTTCCATTTCCCATATCTTTGCATGGATATTTTTCATCCCATTTGATCATCTCTTTTGCACGTGCAAGGCATCGATCCAAAGCACAGCTGTTTGCTGTTTCTCCATAATATGCTGGCATCACATCGCCTTCACGGACCATATTCATCTCACGGATCTTCGTTGGGTCCATTCCTATCTTAGCTGCAAGTTCACTGACTGCTGATTCCAGCGCAAACACACCCTGTGTCGCACCATATCCACGATAAGCCCCGGCTGACATACGATTTGTATACACAACATCATATGCAAAACGATGTGCTTCCAGATCTCGATATAATGGAATTGATTTATGCCCAGATAATCCTACTGTTGTTGGACCATGTTCTCCATAGGCTCCTGTATTGGATAATGTATAAACATCGATCGCACGGATCTTTCCATTCTTGTTTGCTCCGACACGAACTGTTACCTGCATCTCATGTCTTGGTGAAGATGCGATCTGAGACTCTTCTCTTGAAAAAATGATCTTGGATGGTTTCTTTGTCATCCATGTGACAAATGCTGGATATACTTCGGAGATAGAACTCTGTTTTGCTCCAAATCCTCCACCGATTCTTGGTTTTGATACACGAATCTTTGATTTTGGAATGCATAATGCATTGGATAAGATCCTTCGTACATGGAATACGATCTGTGTGGAACTAACAACGTTCAATCTTCCATATTCATCAATAAAACAATAAGTTCTGAATGTCTCCATCATTGCCTGCTGATTTGCTTTTGTATGATATGTATGTTCTACAACCACGTCGCAATCTGCTAATACCGCATCGACATCTCCTTCGTGTGTTTCTTCTGTTGCACACAAGTTTTTCTTATTATCTGCACCAATATTACATAATGCTTTCCAGTTATCTTCTGGATGCACTAACGGTGTGTCTTTATCCATTGCCTTACGTGGATCTAAGTTTGCTGGCAGTACTTCGTATTCCACACGTAACATCTTGAGTGCCTGATCAACACACTTTTCATTCTCTCCGGCAACGATCGCAACAGGATCTCCAACATAACGGACATGCTGATCCAGAATCTGTCTATCATATGGGCTTAATTCTGGATATGTCTGTCCTGCCATCGTAAAACGTTCCTGTGGCACATCTTCCCATGTATAAATTGCCTCAATCCCTGGCACTTTCATAGCAAACTGGGTGTTGATCGATTTGATCATTGCGTTCGCATATGGACTTCGAAGTAATTTCACGATCAGACATTCTTTTGGTGCCTTATCATTTGTAAATACAGGTTTCCCTGTCACAAGTGCCATAGCGTCTTTTTTCATGATCGGCTGGTTAACTACTTTCATTCGGCACCTCCATCTTTATTTTTCTTATATTCCAAAAAGTCTAAGATCCCTCGAAGCTGTCCTTCATATCCAGAACATCTGCAAAGATTCCCCGCAAGGTATTCTTTGATCTCTTCTTCACTCGGATCTGGAATCTCTCTAAATAATGCGATCGCATTCATGATCATTCCTGGGTTACAAAATCCGCACTGTTCAGCCCCTTGGTTCGCAATAAAAGCTCCAAACTCAGCTGCTTCTTCCTGCAGTCCTTCTAAAGTATCGATCTTATGTCCATCAACTCTTGCTGCAAGAATGGAACATGATAAGATTGGCTGGTCATCCATAAATACCGTACATAATCCGCAATTTGATGTCTCGCATCCACGTTTCACACTGTAACAACCAAGATCTCTGACAAGATCGATCAGGAGAGTGTCTGCATCAATCTGTGGGGTTACTTTCTTTCCATTTAATGTAAATGTAATCTCCATGTTTATTTTTCTCTCCTTTCTTCTAACTGTTCAAAACCTCTTCTTAATAAGACTTTTGATAACTGTTCACGGTAAGCAGCACTTGCTCTCATGTTGCTTCCAAAATTCATCTGACCGGTCACTTCATCTGCGAGTTTTCTTCTTCCTTCATCATCTTTGATCTGTTCCATCCACTGATCTGATAATCTGACTCTGCAAGCTCTGGATGGTCTTGCACCGACAACCGCATATGCCTCTTTCTCACCTAATGAAACAGCACATGTCAAAACTGGAAAATCTGTCTTTGTATTTCTATGAGAAAGATAAACACTTTCCTGTGGATGTTTCTTAATGATCAAACGCACTAAAATATCATTTGGATATTTATTTGCTGCAAATTGGTCTAATGGAATGAGTCCTTCATGATGTAACTCCACATAACTGTCAAACGCCAGAAAACAGCTTAATACATCAGAAAAACCGAACTTTCCAAAAATACTTCCACCTACTGTCGCAAGATTACGGAACTGCACTCCGACAATGTGTGTCACACTTTCTTTTACCGCTCCCTGACTCCATGTATTTAATCCTTCATGAAGTTCGATCTGTCTTAGTGTTACCATTGCTCCGATTGAAAATTCCTCATCATTTTCTTCGATCTGATCAAGTCCAAGACCCGACAGATCAATTGCTTTTTGTACATTTCTTGTGACCATCTTAAGCCACAACATGCCACCGATCACGCAGTTTGTCTTCTTCTGGTTCAGCTCATAAGCTTGCTCAAGACTTTCTGCTTTGACGTATTCCTTGATCTTTAACATCTTATTTCTCCTTTAATTTTTTAAAATATCCCTTGTTTATACATTCTTTCACATTCTACAGAGCAACACAGGCAATTGGCAAAAAAAAGAGTACTTTCTGAGAAAGTACTCTTTCAGGTATCGTCCTATAATCCCCAGTATTCTCCATAGGTATCTTTGATGTTCTGTACATCGCTGTCTGTAATTCCATCAATCGTACTCTTAACAAACTGGTAAGTTCTTGGTCTCTTTGATCTTAATGCGGATGGATGCTCCTTATAATCCTTGTAAGATTCTGCAAAATACTCAGATGCTGATTTGATCGCATATGCTTTGTTATATCCATCAAATTTATTCTTCTCAGCATTGTAAATTGACTTCCATTGACTCGTTCCAACTTTATCTCCTGCAAGGAAATTAGCAAAATGTCCTAATTCGTGAAGTAATACAGAAGATCTCGCACTCTGAAGTGCGATCTTATGGCTCTTAACGCTAAATACACCTGTCGCTTCCGCATTTTTATCAATCACCATCTTAAACTTCAGATCTTCAAATGCATTCAAGATCTTACCATCTGCCTGAGAACCAAGTGTTCTTAATGTTGTTCCAGAAACACCAGACATCTGACTCAATTCAACCGTTGTTGTCTTGATCGTTGTCTGAACGACTGTCTTGATCGTTCTCTTCTTAGAACCCTTCTTGTCATAATCCTTCTGTGTTTTGACAACTTTTGTATTCACAACCTTACGTCTGGAATGATTCTGAGATGTTGTTGTTCTTCTCTTTGTTGTTCTTCTTGTTGTTATTTTGCTTCTGCTTGCTTTCTTCTTAAGCTTCTGGATTCTTGTGCTTTTCTTTGTTGTTTTCTTCGTCGTTACCTTCGGTTTCTTGCCAAGCGGTACTTGAATCCCATCAATCGATGTTGTTGCTTCGCTTGGATGCTGCATAGTATCAACGCTTTCATAGGAAGCCATCTGCTTCTCAAACTTCTCCTGCTGACGGTTATTGTAAAATGTGACTCCACCAAAAACCAATGCAACAGCTACTACCACGGACACCAATCCGACCATGACTTTCTTCTTCATAACTCTCGCCCCTTCTTAGTATTAATATCTATACTCTTTGCTTTTATCTCTCAATCTCCATGTGAGAGACACTCACCCTATAATATATTTTTATCGTACAATATTCGCACTTTTTTGTCAATAAATTCCGATGGATTTCAGCCTGTTTCTGACCATATTTCTTAGCGGATCCTTTTTATTATCATTTCTGGATTGGATGCATATAAAATCGCAGTTTCTTTGCTGATCTGTCCTTCTTTATATAGATTGATCAATGACTGGTCCATAGATATCATTCCGCTCCCTGTAGAGGAGTAGATCAAACCATCTATTTGATGCACTTTATTTTCACGGATCATATTACGGATCGCCGGAGTTACTTCCATGATCTCAAATACAGGGATCAATGTTCCATCCATCGTTGGTATCAGCTGCTGGGAGATCACTGCCTGTAATACAGAAGCCAGCTGAATCATGATCTGACGTTGCTGATTTGGTGGAAATACATCTATAATACGTTCGATCGTATTCGCTGCCCCGATAGTATGAAGTGTTGAAAATACCAGATGCCCTGTTTCTGCAGCTGTCATAACTACCTGAATCGTTTCATAATCTCTCATTTCCCCAAGCAATATCACATCCGGACTTTGTCTTAATGCGGCTCTTAAGGAAGTAACATAATTTATAGTATCCATGTTTACTTCTCTCTGACTGACGATACTTTTCTTATGTTGATGTAAAAATTCCAAAGGATCTTCCAATGTGATGATATGATCTTCTTTTGTTTCATTGATTTCTTCTATCATGCATGCAAGTGTCGTGGATTTTCCACTTCCCGCTGGTCCTGTTACAAGCACAAGTCCTTTGTTTAATTCACTTAATTTCATTACCTGTTCTGGTATTCTTAATTGCTTATAGTCTGGCAGGCGGAATGCGATCACACGGATTACTGCCGCTAAGGATCCTCTCTGTTTATATGCACTGACACGAAATCTTGACAATCCAGGAATTGCAAATGAGAAATCATCATCCCCTGTCTTCAACAGTTGATTTATGTCTCTGTCTAACGCTTTCTCATAAATCTCCCGGATTATTTTTTCCGTATCTTGCGGCATCATTTTTTCTTCATTGATGCGACGCATCACTCCATTTACTTTCATCGTCAATGGAAGCCCTGCTACAATAAACAGATCTGAGGCTTCCTCTTTTGCTGCTAATGTTAAAAATTCTTCAATATTCATGCTGGCCCCTTTTACTTATTTCTATAAACCGGAAGGGAATCATCCTTCTTCCATACCCCAACAGCTTCTTTCTTCCATTTGATCACTTCATAACACGGATCATTCTTTTTCTCCGGATAATAAATCTGCAATTTCACAGATAACTGCTGTTTGTCTGTGATACTTTCCTGAAATGCAATTGTTTTCTCTTTTTTATTATATGAAATCCCCTTGCTTTTTGTAAACGATCGTCCAACCCTTTTCATATAATCTTTTTTATCCTTAGATCTGCGATACAACTTCCATAGTTTCTCATCAATCGCTCCAACTTGTTCATTCGCCGCATTGGATGCCTGATAAAAAGCCGACGTACGTTCCAAATTCTTTTTACTTAACGTATGATCTCCCTTGGCACTTGAAAGTGTCAAAGCCGCAAAAACTGCTAAACAGACCATAGCTAACACGAGCACGATCGAAGCTGCTCCAATCCCTAAAAATGGCATTTTACGATCTTTCATTATCTTTCCTTTCCTGCCTGTATCTTAAAATATCAAGCTGATAAATCTGTTGGTTTTCCCTCCACATCGTAATCTTTCCCAGAACTTTCGCTGGCTGCCTTTCAAGCTTTATCGTCATATGATAACGGGCTTTTGTTTTCTTTATCTCATTCCAATCCTGATCATAATAACACTGATAATCTCCGGCTTTACCATCTATTTGTGTAAAATATTCTTGAAAATCTTTGATGTCATAAGCACCCGCTTCTATCAGTTCTGCAGCTTGTGTTACATAATTTTTTGTCTCAGTCATTTCTCTTGCTTTTGCACTGATGTTATGAGCTTTTACAAATACCTGAAGCAGGATTGATCCACAGATTGCAAAAAAGAATAATACCATCATTAATTCCATCAGGATCAGGTGTGTTCCATTGCTTTTTTGTCTCATACTTCCTCCTAATTCCTGCTGTGTCTGTATACACAGTTCTGATATATCTTACCATCACTTCCCTGAATCTTTATATGATACAGCTGTTTTGTTTCTATTACAGAAAAATCTTTTGCTGCCACGATCTTCTCTCCCTGCATCGTTGTTGTATCCAGACCTTCTCTTACCATTAATTCTCTCAATGCACCCTTCTCTTGATAGAGATATGTATTGTATTTTTTCCCATTGATCCTTTCCGTATGGATCAGGGCTGTGCGTCCATGAAAGCTGCCGATCTCGATGCTGTCCTTTTCATCCCACTGTCTTATCTTTTCTGTTACATAAGAAATATCGATCCGTTCCTCATAATCCTCATTCATCACAGAGGCTGTATGACTATATATATTCGCCCCGATCATACTTAAGGAAAATGCACAAACTGCAAACACTGCAAATAAGATCACAAGAAACATCTGATCTGTCATATGTCTTTGTCTCTCCAAAAACCTCACCTCTCATTCAATGGGATCACCGTAACTTGTGGCATGCGGTTAGACCCAATGATCTCGTATGAGATCACAAACTCGTCTTTGTCATACTTCAATCCATAATGTTTCTCCAGATAAGAAAGACTTTCTGGATATCGCCCTTCTACACTGTAACATTGTACCGCCCCTTTGATCACGGCTTCTTTCAGACTTTCTTCCTGTCTTTTCTTTGTTTCGCGAAAAATCTGGCTGCTGCTATTCCATAACACAGCCACCATAATGCCACAGATCATAACTGGCAGGAAAATTCGATTTTTATTGTCAATTTTTCTTTGTTTTTGAAAACGATTTCTCAAAATCTGCCTCCCTTATCCAATCCCAGCCATAATACCAACTAGCGGCAACATAACAGATAATAAAATGATCCCTACGATCACACATAAGATTCCTACCAGTGTCGGTTCTAAAACAGCGATCATCTTCTGAATCTGATCCTGCAGTTGTTTCTGATATAGATCTGCTGCCTGCTCCATTACCTCATCTACGGCACCCGTTTCATAACCGATGATCATCAATCTTTCCTGCATTCCATCAAAAATATGTGCCTCTTTCAACGCTTTCGGAAATATCTCTCCTTCTTTCATCTGTTCCTGACATTGCTGAATCTTCATTTTCAATGGTTCATAATCTGTTAGTTTCTCAGAAAGTGACAAACTTTCATCCATGTCAAGTCCACTCTTTAAAGCCATCGCCATTCCACTTGCGAATCTTGTTCTTGCACGTTTCCATGCGATTTTCTTCATAAATCCGATGGTCTGTATCTTAGAGATAAATTTAATTCTCACCTTTTTATAAAAAATAACAAAACATGTTATGATCAAGATCACCACTGCCAAAACTACCAGAACAATTGCTGACTGTCTCATCCAATCTCCAATATTCAATAACTGACGTGCAACTCCTGTCATCTCTTGCCCTAATTGCATATATACCTGTTCAAATACTGGCATAACCTTTATAAATAATACTGCAACGATCATTAACAACATCCCGAGCATCGCAACCGGATAAGTCACTGCACTCTTGACCGCATCTAATGTCTCTTCTTCCCTCTGGTAATATGCTGCCAATGCTTCCATCGTCTCATCCAGTCTTCCTGTCTGTTCTCCGATCTCCGTCATATGAAGTGCATATTCTGGGAAAACCCCTGTTTTCTCCATTGCAGGATAAAGCATTCCACACATTTCAAGTTCTTCACGGATCTCTTTTAATATCTCTTTGCCTTCTGTCTGAGCATCTCCATCTTCCATAATGTAAATCCCCTCAAGCGATGAAATCCCAGATTTCAAGATCAGTGCCATCTGACCACAAAATGTGATCAGTTCTTCGTTGCTAAGTTTCTTCTTCATATTCTATCCCTTCTTAATAACTATACTGAAGTACATAATGTTCTCCATTCCCAATATATTCTTTCACATCTTCCTTGTTATCACTATTCGCTGCCAGTGTCGGATCCATTAACTCCCAGCTTTTCCCGTCAAACTGAATGATATTATCTACCCATCCCTTTTCATTCAGCCAGGTACTGATCCAGGCATGATAGATGTCCCCTGAATACCCGATCTCAAGCTTGGTCGGAATTCCCTGCGAACGCAGCATTGCCGTCATCAGCGCAGCATAATCAAAGCAGATTCCTTTCTTTGTCTTCAATGTCTCATCTACCGATGGCAGATATCCACTCTGAACATTCTCTGCTTTCTCATCATCATATTTTACATTCTTGACCACATAATTATAAACAGCTTTGACGATCGCCAGATCATCTTTGGAATCTTTTGCCAGTTTCTTCGCTTCCTTTACTGCTTTCGTCTTACTTGTAAATTCTACATACTGGTTAGGATATAAAAATGGCAGAAATTTATTTTTTAATTTCACCTCAAAACTATCCATCATCAAAATACCGTATTCATCGTCCTGCACATTTTCATATACAGAGATCTGATATGTACCATTTCCACTCGTCAATGGAAAATATGTCGGCTCTTTTGTCTGTTCAATAAAATATTTATATACTTTATTATTCTTTCCGATCACTTCAACACTGATCTTCTTTGCACTTCCCTTATATCGCAGTGCTACATAGCCTTGAGCCACATTCGATATATCAACCACAGCCTCCCCATGATCCAAAACTTCCTTCCCCGGTGCTTCTAGCTTTAATACTCCTGCTTTCTGAGCTGTTACCTGCTTCTTCCGTCCACACCCACTGAATGGTAACATAATGATCAGGCATGTCACGATCAGTATTATTTTTATGACATACTTCATAAGAATTCTCCTTGTATTTACTTCCTCTAGTATAACAGATTCACAATATGCCTTCTAATTTTATTTACATATACAAATGCTCTCTTACATAATTTAAAAACTGCTTCTTTGCATAATCCAATGGCTTATTTTTTCTATAAAATAGTGATATCACAGAATGTAATTCATCTTCTAGTGGTATCATTTTAACTCCAGCACATTTAGCTTCTCTATAAACCGTTGAAAATGTGATCGTAACCCCAACCCCTTCACTTACAAAACTCATGATTGTATTTGCTTGTGGAAATTCAAAAGCTATTTTCGGTTCAAATCCTGCTTTCTCACAACTCTTATAAAACACTTCGTAACTTCCGCTGCCTCTCTCTGGGAAGATAAAAACATCATCTTTCAATTCTTTCAGTTGAAGTCGATCTCTTCCATAAAGCGGATGTTTTTCATATAACACTGCACACAATTTATCATCATACAGTGGGGAAAAACGGAATTTTTTCTGATCTTCCATCATATTTTCTCTCAAGATCAAGAAATCATAACGATCGGAGTTTTCCTGAATCTCACTTGCGATTCTTTCATCGATCACAAGTTTGATATCTGGATATTCTTTTCTGAAATCCGCCACCAATCTTGCAAAATGATATGGTGCAAGAACCGGCATACAACCAATCTTAATTTCCTGATTTTTCTGAACATTTTTCAACATCTCTTCATAGGTTCCCGTCATTTTCTTTGCATAAGATAAAAAGATCTCTCCTTCTTTGGACAACTCAAATTTCCTTGTATTCCTGCGGATCAGTGTAATTCCTAACTCATTTTCCAACTTACGGATCTGTTTTGATAATGCACCTTGTGTCATGTTACAGGCATATCCAGCTTCTGTGAAATTTTTCTGTTTACATAATTCCATATAATAATATAATTGCTGTATTTCCATTTTTCCATACCCTTTTCAAATATCTTCGTATATTCCTATTTGGAATATATCAAATCTCAACTGGAATTGCAATACTTCGCTCTCTCTATATATAATAAGAAACACAAAAGGGAATACGATTGATAAAATATGAAATTTTGATGAAAGGAATCGTTGATATTATGAAAAACAAAAAAAGATTTTTTTACCATAGATTGTTATTTTATATTTTAGGACTGTTGATCATGTCTGTTGGTTCTAATTTATTTTTGAAAGCAGCTCTTGGAGTTGCACCTAGCTGTACGATGGCTTTGACATTAAGTTATCTTTCCCCAATTCACAGCTATGCCTTATTTAACTTCCTGATCAACTCTACTTTCTTAGTTTGCGAAGCTCTGATCCTTCATGAATTCGGGAAAATGCAGTTGACTCAGCTTGGTTTGACTTTTGTTTATTCTTTATTTATCGAATTTACTTCTTATGGTTTATTCTTTATTGAACCTCATGGACTTGCCGCTAAGATTTTACTATCTGTCATCGCATGTGCCGTTCTATCAATAGGTGTCGGATTCACGATCAGTTCCGGATTCGCTGTTATGCCAATGGAAGGACTTGTGAAAACTATCTCTGATAAGAAGAATATAAGCTTTGGCGCTGTCAGAGTTTGTCTGGAAGTTTTATTTACTGTATGTTCTGCGATCTCTTCTTTTGTATTGCTTCCAGAATTACCATCCGTTGGAATCGGAACCGTGATCGCCGCTTTCTTAAGTGGTAATATTACAAATATATTTTCTTCTCTATTTCATAAGAGAATCAATGCCTACCTTGGATTTCAGGCATGATCCTATAGAAAAAAACGTAATCTCAAATGAACCTCTTGAGATTACGTTTTTTATTCTATCCTGCTTCTTTAGTTTTTGCCTATTCCCATGGATCGATTTGCTGATTCGTCGGTACGACTTTGATCTTCTTTGAAAGCGTTATCTTTGTCCCTGTTTTTAATTTTGCAGAAATCGTCGCTGTTCCAGCTTTATTTCCTGTGATTCTTCCATTCGAGTCAACAGATGCCACGGACGGATTACTACTCTTCCATGATGTGAAAGATGATGTATTGATCACTGTTGGATACACACCGTACTCTTTCATCATTTTACCTTGATATGTTGGCTTCATCTGCATTTTTTCTGTTTCCCATATTGTACCGTATCTGCTGTCTAGTTTTAAATAACTCTTCTTTAAATATGAATTCTTTGTCACGATATTTTTTGTAAATTGCTTTCTTGCCTTGGATTTTTCTACTTTCTTTGCTTTGGAACTGCTAAAGTCTAATACCCAGATATTGGCTTCGTATCCGTCTCTTGACACAACCGTAACTGCTGCAACCCCTACACTTTTTGCATTCGAAAGTAACAGACCTTTTCTATGTGTGGAAGAATTGATCCAACCCTTTACGATCTGCTTCGGTGTAGTTCCTGCAGATTGTGCGCAGTTTTCATAGATGATCTTCTTGTTGATACTTTTTGAAAGCTTTCCATTTGGTCTTCTATGCGGACTTGTTTCTGGAATATAGATCGTTGTTTCAAATCCACGCATAATTGCTGAATTTGTCAATCCTCGATCCATCTTCAATGCTTTGCGTCCATTTTTCTTACGGTATTTGTTCACTTCTTTTAAGATTTTCTGTGCATCGTTATAATCCTGATATCCTGTAACAGATAATTTTCCTGTAGAAGCAGCCTCTACCTTCTTCTGACTGACTCCTGCAGTTGTAAATAGCATTGCCGCTGCTAATGCAATACTGGCAGCTCTTCTTGATAGTTTCCTCATAAACTTTCTCCTTTCATACTTTTGATCATGGTACCTTTATATAATTTGTGCACAGATATCATTCAAACAACATCTCTCACAATGAGGCTTTGTTCTTGCCGTACAGACATCTCTTCCATGCCATACTAGCCTGTGGCAGAAATCACTTCCTTCTTCTGGTGGAACGATCTCCCATAATGCCATCTCAACTTTTTTAGGGTCTTTTATCCCATCAACTAATCCAATCCGGTTGACCAAACGGATACAATGTGTATCCGTAACGATCGCAGGTTTGCCAAAGACATCTCCCATGATCAGGTTGGCACTTTTTCTTCCGACCCCAGGAAGACTTAGGATCGATTTAAAATCGGTTGGGATCTTACCGTTATATTCATCTCTTAAAACTTTCATACATTTGCTGATATCTCTTGCCTTGCTCTTTCCAAGGCCACAGGGCCGTACGATTTCTTCAATATCTGCAACGTCTGCTGCTGCCAGTGCTTCTACTGTTGGATATTTTTCAAATAATCCTTTTACTACGACATTTACTCGTGCATCCGTACACTGAGCCGCCAGTCTTACACTAACTAATAATTTCCACGCCTGATCATATTCCAATGTGCAGTCTGCATCTGGATATTCATTCTTCAGACGCTCAATGACTTCTAGTGCCAGTTCTTTTTTATTCATAACAGTATCCTCCTTGAAGGTTGTTTTATCCTTATTATACCTTACATTTTTGCATATTTCTATGCTATAATGATTTTGTATTTTTTGTTCATCGAAAGGAGATTTTTATGAAGAAAAGTTTTTTAAAAGGTGCCTCTATTTTTCTGGCATCTGTATTAACAGTAGGTATGTGTTCTGCTTATAGTGTAAATGCGAAAGCAAAATTTTCTCTACCTAAAAAGACAACCTTAAGTTATGACAAAAAAAATAATGGTGGGAATGGTTTTTACACAAATGTGATCTATATCAAGGGAACAAATCGCTCTAATTCAGAATCCATCCTGCGTAATGGTATGAAGGTTAAATCTTCAAATAGAAAGGTTATTTCTACAAAAACTTTTGGAAAAGATTATTATCTTATTGCAGATAACAATCAAGTAGGAATCGGTGTAAAACTTAAGAAAACAGGATCAACAAAAATCACTGCAAAATTTAAATACAGAGGTAAAACTTATTCTGTAAAAACAACAGTCAAAGTTATAAAATACTCAAATCCTTTTAAGAAGATCGTAGTGGATGGAAGAGACTGTACTTCTGATTTTAAGAATAAAAACGGATCTTCGATCTCCTTTATGGGACGTAACATCAAGATCACTCCTAATAAGAACTGGAGAGTAAAATCTATTTATACTTACAAGCCAGGAGCTACTAAAATGAAAAAAATAAAAGGTTCTTCCGTTACAATCCCAACAAATTGCCGTGCTTTTATTACAATGGAAAATAAAAAGAATAAATTAACGGAAAAAGTTACTTTTGATGAAATGGATACTTCTGAAGATCCTGGATTTATATTCTAGACACAAATTTTAAAACATCCCAGAATCGTCTTTTTATACCTGACGATTCTGGGATGTTTTTATCTTCTACAATTTCTTTATTTGATCTGTTTCATGTTAAATCAATGCCATTCTCTGCCATTTCCCTTGTATGTATCGTTTGACAAACAGGATTCCTCTGAATACCCAGTCTAATGTCATTGCTACCCAGACTCCGAAGACTCCAAGTCCCATCCATTTTCCAAGAACAACGCTGCAGAAGATTCTAAATATCCACATCGTAGCTGATGCTACAACCATACAGTATTTGACATCATTTGCGGCTCTTAATGTGTTCGGGATCGTGAATGCTGGCGGCCAGATCGTTACACAGCATAAAGTATGATATAATAAGATCTTTCTTGTGATCGCTGCTGTTTCTGGTGATAAATGATATACCTGAATGATCAGTGGTAAGATCATAACTACGATGATATTTAATGCGATCAATGCTGCATAAGCTACTTTTAACAGCTTCTTTGTATAGTATCTTGCAGCTTCATAATCTCCAGCTCCGATGCATCTTGATACAACGGTCAACACTGCAAATCCTACTCCGATTCCTGGGATCAACTCAAATGATGCTACCACATTTCCGATGGCATTGGCTGTGATAGATGATGTCCCAAATCCTGCAACGATACTTAATACCATGATTCTTCCTAGCTGGAACATACTATTTTCGATTCCGTTTGGTACTCCGATATGTAAGATCTTCTGTATTAAATATCCCTTAAAATGAAAATGGATATGTTTGCTTAAATGCACATCCTGATTTTGTTTTGCGAGCAGTCTTACCATAACAACTGCTGCAACAATTCTTGATACTAATGTTGGGATCGCAACTCCTTCAACTCCAAATTTAAACCCATAGATCAAAATCGCATTTCCTGCGATGTTGATACCGTTCATCAACATAGACATATTCATAGAAATCTTTGAATTCCCCATGATACGGAATAATGCGGCGCATCCATTATATATTGCAATAAATGGAATAGATGCCGTGACGATCATCAGATATATTTCCGCGTTATGCATAACTCCTGGTTCAATATTTCCAAACACTACATTTAAAATAAAGTTTTTACATGCATAAATTCCTGCCATGATCACTACAGATAATGAAACAATAAATAAGATCAACTGGTCTGCTGTCTTACATGCCATGATATTTTTTCTCTGTCCGAGAAACTGCCCTGCAACGACGGCTCCTCCAGTTGCCAATGCCGAGAACAGATTGATCATCAATACCATAACACTGTCTACCAATGAAACTCCTGATACAGCTTCTTCTCCAACATTCGCTGTCATGATAGAGTCCGCAAGTCCTACCGTTACAGTTAGCATCTGCTCAATGATCAACGGTATGATCAATCGTACGAGATCTTCATTTGAAAACATCCTGTTCCTTGCATCGTCTGTAATTTCCATATTATTTCCTTTCTTTTTCTGTGTTTTAAATATTATTTCTGTGTTTGTCTTTTGTTTTACAGTTTTTATCTTATCACACTTTTGATTTTGTTCAAGGTCTGATTAAAAATATTTACATTTTCTCATTTTTATACAAAAAATATACAAGGTATCTTTTGATACCTTGTATACATTGCATATCATCGTTTTTTATTTCACATAATCCATGATAATTTCAACTGCTTTCTGGATTCCTGTCCTTGCTGAATTGATCATGAGATCATAATTACCGGGGTCTCCCCATTTTTGTTTTGTATAATAATTATGATAAGAAGATCTCTCCCAATCGGTTTGCTTGATCATCTTCTTCGCTTGTCGTTCTGTCACATGTTCTGTCTCTACAATCCGTTTAATCCGTTCTTCTAGAGGACTGTGGATAAAGAAACTGTAGCAGTTTTCGTGATCCTTAAGCACCACATCTGCACATCTTCCCACGAAAATGCAGGATTCATTCTCTGCTGCCAGTTCATGGATCACATGTGCCTGGATCATAAATAATTTCTCTGGTGTCATGATTTCTTCTGTGTCAACGCCTGGAAATCTGTGTCCGATCGGGACATTGATAATGTGGCTGTAGACTGCATTCTCCTCGTGATTCTTTACAAACTCTTCCGACATATCACTTTCTTCGGCAACTCTTGCCAAAATCTCTTTGTCGTAGAAAGGAATTCCAAGCTTCTTGGATAACTGCTGTCCGACCTCTCTTCCTCCACTGCCGAATTCTCTGGAAATGCATATGATCGTATTTTTCTTCATATTGCAACACCCCTTTTCTTGAATTACTTTATGTATTCCTTTGGTAATTGTATTAACCATCCTGTGACTGGTTTTATTCTTATATCAAAAAATTACAAATTTCTTTTTCATCTTTATCAGGATATTTTCTTATTAAATTATATATTTTCTCAATAATTTCTTGATCTTCTAACAGATCATCTGCTATTTTATCTACCGTATCTCCTTTTTCAATTTTTCTCTGTACTAGTGTCACTAATTTTAAAAGTTCACCTTTCCTTATTCCTATATTCTCTGCACTTCTTAATTGACTCGCTTTATCGCGGATTGCCATTTGTTCCCTTAAATAAAGATATCTCTCACTCTCATCTTGGCTCATCTTAATCATTTCATCCCTCACCTTTTCCATGTAATGATTTCCTTCAGATTCTTCTCTGATTTCTTCCCAAGTACTTGCTGAAATTAATTTAGCCCATTTATAAAGATCTTGTTTTCTTGCTTTTCCTTTTGTCGTTGCTATTTTACTTAATTCTATCACATGAAATTGAAATTTACTACTATACAATTCACCTGTTGTATCATCTTTTAATAAAATCCAGGACTTTTTAAATAATTAAAATCAAGAATTCCTACATGAATACATGGAGGTAATTCATAATAAGATTCTCCCTTTTTTAATCCCTCTGTAAACATCCGACAATTATAAAATAAACTTCTCTCTGCCCAATCTTCCTGATACGTATTTTGCATCTCGATATTAATCTTTTTGCCACCATTTAAGATTAATTTGACATCTAGTATTCCCTCTTTTTCTTCTTTTACTTCACCTTCCACAAAAGGATCCGTAACCTCCAACTCTTCAATATCTGTTTCCTTTAAATGCAACAATGCTATTAAAAATCCTTTTACTATCTCTTCATTCTTAAATATCTTTTGAAATGCATAATTATTGGTCAAACAAATATTTAATTCTTCCTTACTTGCTGCTCTCTTTCTTAATTGCGCTTCATTGAAATCTGTAATGTCTTTATTCCCCATATTTTCTCCTTATATTACAAATTATGTAAATTGTTTCATTTATATTTTAACAGATTTCCATTTATTGTCAATTATTTCTTACCTTTTAATTTTGCTTCCTTACGATTGCATATTCATCGTCCATCTGGAAATAAGGGCAATCCCAATCGCTATAGCTCATAAATCTTGCCATCTCATCTTCATCTAAATTAATATCACATACATAATATTCATAATCTTCATCATACACATAATTACTACAATATTCGCACCCTGCGCTTTTCTTCTTTGCCATATATTCTCTCCTTATTTTTGTGTTTCTTCTATATCTAATGTTACGCCCTGTAAAATCTCTGCAAATTCCAGCAAAGATTCACATTTTCCAAATAATATATCATCGACTTTACTTGTATCCTGCACGATATCTGGGATCATCACTGGATTCATGCCTGCTCCATGTGCGGAACGGATTCCATTGATTGCATCTTCTAATGCGATCGCTTTTGATGGATCGACTTTTAATTGTCTGCATGCTTCGATATAAATATCTGGCTTTGGCTTTCCGTGTTCGATCATATTTCCTGTGATCACGGAATCAAAGTAGTCAAAAATCCCTTCTCGTTTCAGATTACTTACGGCGTGTTCTTCACTGGAAGATGTTGCAACTCCGATCTTTAGTCCTTTTTCTCTGAGGACTTTCAAAATCTCATGAAGACCTTTCTTGGCTGGCACACCGTCTTCAACCAATTCATAATATGCATCTCTGTATCCATCCAAAAATTTATCAAATGGAAAATCATTTCCGTAATGTTCTAAGAAATATTTCTTACGATTTGTAAGGTTTGTTCCCAATGTATTGACAATATTATGCCCCAGAGGTCCATATCCCAGACGTTCTCCTGCAATATCCCATGACTTCTGTACATAGCGTTCACTGTCAAACATCAGCCCGTCCATATCAAAAACAACGGCCTGTATCTCTTTTAATTTATTAAGATCCATCGTCTCTATTCCGCCTTCCTTGTTGATCATCTTTCTATGATACCACGGATTCCCTTTGATTTCATCTGGTTTACAAAAATCGCACTGACTGTTATCATGGATTTTAGGATTAGGAGGAATTGATTTATGAAATCATCATCGAATTTAAAATCACTATTAAAAAATATTGACCGTAAAGGATATCCTGCATATAAAAATACGCAAGGTACTTATGATTTTGGAACTTATTTTCTTTCCATTGATCATGTACAAGGCGATCCTTTTGCATCTCCATCAAAATTAAGCATCCATGTGAAAGGAAGATCGGCTGGATTTCCTGCTTCTTTTTATGATACAAAATATAAACAGATTGCACTCTGTGATCATTTGACACGATTATTTTATCAAACTTTATCTAAGATCTCTTTTCGTGCCAAAGGTTCTGGAAAAAGCGGTTTATTTTCTGTCAGCAAATGTGGACAACAGGTACTAGAACGAACTGCATGTACGATCAATCCTTCCAACGGTGACATCTCTGTTCATTTTGAAGCTGGTTTCCCTGCAAATGGACGAACTGTAAATGCGAGAGAATTGGATAAAATGTTGTTTGGACTGTTGCCAGATTGTGTTTCATCTTCTTTGTTTTATAAAAATATTGATCAAAAAATGTTGGAATCAGTAATTTATTTATCCGAAGATCAACATACAATCCGTAAAAAACTGTCTTCTATGGGACTTGTCGCATTTATTGCAGATGGCTCTGTTTTGCCTAGAGAAAGTGGTATCTCACAGAAACCTTTAAGAAACTGTGTGAAATTCCAGTCACCAGATACTTACCGGGTATCTTTTGATCTTCCACACCATGGGACGATCACAGGTATGGGAATTCCGAAAGGAATCACCCTGATCGTCGGTGGTGGATATCATGGAAAATCGACGTTATTAAAGGCATTGGAACTTGGTGTTTACGATCATGTCAAAGGGGATGGTCGTGAATTTGTCATTACTGATCCAACTGCCATGAAGATTCGTGCAGAAGATGGAAGAAGTATTACAAATACAGATATTTCTATGTTCATTAATAACCTGCCAAATGGCAAAAATACGGTTTCTTTTGACACAGAAGATGCCAGTGGAAGCACCTCACAGGCTGCAAATGTAGTTGAAGCCATGGAAACGGATTCTTCTTTATTCTTAATTGACGAGGATACGAGTGCCACCAACTTTATGATCCGTGATGAACTGATGCAGCGTGTAGTTCTTCGTGATCAGGAACCGATCACTCCTTTTATCGAACGGATTCGTGAATTGTACGAAAGATATGGTATTTCTTCGATCCTCGTTGCTGGAAGCTGTGGATCTTATTTCCATCCGGCAGATCATATCATTCAGATGGATCAGTATATACCAAAAGATATCACTACAGCCGCCAAAGACGCAGCAAAAGATTTCCCTATGGTTTCACTGCCTGAGAAGAAACATCCAGATCCTTGTTTTGACCGTTGTTTCAATGCTGGAAATCATTTGAAGAAAGAACGCAAGATCAAGATGAAAACACTTGGAAAAGATGCTTTTTCGATTAACAAGGATACAGTTGATCTAAGATATGTGGAGCAGATTGCTGATACTGAACAGACAACAGCTCTTGGTTATGCTTTGTTGTATGCGAAACTTCATTTGATGGATGGGAAGAAAGATCTTTGTGCAGTTGCAGATGAATTAATGCAGATGATTGAAACAAAAGGACTTTCTGCACTCTTGGATAGTAAGTATGTGAAAAGTAATCTGGCAATGCCTCGGAAACAGGAAGTTATGGCAGCGATGAATCGTTATCGAAATCTCTGATTTGTGGATAGTGTTGCATGTATGAGTCAGAAAGAAAATAAGAAAAAATATTTAGAAGAATACAGGGTGACACTCCGCATTTTTGAAAGCGTTTTTTACAAATCGCTGATCCGCGCCTGTTCCTTTGATAACTTCCTGGCTGCGAGCCAAAATGCCCGCAGCTACGGTCAGACAATCAACCACAGGGCGCTGCGAATTTGTAAAAAACGCATTCAAAAAGTGCTCATGTTGTCACCCTGTATTCTTCTAAATATTTTTTCTTATTTTCTTTCTGACTCATACAACGGAACGCTATTCAAATCACTACACAGTGTGTATGTTAAACGGTATTGGCTGATAAGATTTAACATACACGTCCACCTAAATTTTTCAATCTTGTAATTGTCCACACTTTAGACTTCTGGTATATGATAAAAAATAAATAAACGATCGGAAGAGCAGCATTAGAATTTTGCCACGTTTTTTACGGATTCGCAGCCGGCTTGGTGCGTTGTCTGAGCCTCAAAAAGTTTCTGTTTTGAATACCCTCGAAGGCGAGTTCGCAAGGAAAGCCGGCGGATCAGCGATCTGTAAAAAACGTGAGCAAAATTCTCTAGCTGCTCTTCCAATCGTTTATTTATTTTTTATCATATACTGAAAAACTACAGTTGGCCAACACACAAATTACAACTTATCAGAAATCTGTGCATGTAATCCCTGTAATGAATTCACTTCTTCATTCTGATCCTGATGTGCTTTTACATAAGCGATTCCTTCAGCTGCTGCTTTGGCTGCTGCGATTGTTGTATAATATGGAATCTTCGCTTTGATCGCACCTTTTCTTAGGTAACTATCATCGTTCACGCTGTCTTTTCCGACTGGAGAGTTTACAATAATATCGATATTACCATTTGTGATAAGGTCAAGGATGTTTGGTCTTCCTTCGCTTAATTTATTGACTTTCTCAGCTTCAATTCCAGCTTCTTTGATCAGTTTACATGTGTTTTCTGTTGCAAGGATCTTGAATCCGTCGTCTGCGAATGCTTTTGCTACTTCTACAACTTCTTCTTTATCCTTGCGATTTACAGAAATCAGTACCGTTCCTCCTAATGGAAGTTTCGCTCCAACACCTTCCTGTGCTTTGTAGAAAGCTTCTCCATAGGATTTGGATAATCCAAGAACTTCTCCTGTAGAACGCATTTCTGGTCCTAGAACTGGGTCTACTTCTTGGAACATATTGAATGGGAAGGCTGCTTCTTTGACTCCATAATATGGAATTGCCTGCTCTTTTAATTCTGGTACTGGTGATGGTTTTCCTGTTAATTCAGATGTGATGATCTGTGTTGCCAGTGGAACCATTCTCACGTTACATACTTTGGATACCAAAGGTACTGTACGAGATGCACGTGGGTTTGCTTCTAATACATAAACTTTATCATCTTCGATCGCATACTGCATATTCATTAGTCCTTTGACATGCATTTCTTCTGCGATCTTTCTTGTGTATTCTTTGATCGTTTCCAGGTTTTCTTCTGAAATATGAACAGATGGAAGAATACAAGCGGAGTCTCCTGAATGAACTCCTGCAAGTTCGATATGTTCCATCACTGCTGGTACAAATGCGTGTGTTCCGTCACTGATCGCATCTGCTTCACATTCCATCGCATGATTTAAGAAACGGTCGATCAGGATTGGGCGGTCTGGTGTTACACCAACGGCTGCTTTCATATATCCTGCCATGCTTTCGTCATCATAGACAACTTCCATTCCACGTCCACCAAGAACGTAGGAAGGTCTTACCATCACTGGATATCCGATCTTTCCTGCGATCTCTAATGCTTCTTCTACTGTTGTTGCCATTCCTGATTCCGGCATTGGAATCTCTAATTTATCCATCATTTCACGGAACAGATCACGGTCTTCTGCAAGGTCAATGACAGATGGAGATGTTCCAAGAATCTTCACACCATTTTTCTCAAGTTCGGCAGCAATATTCAGTGGTGTCTGTCCACCAAACTGAGCGATCACTCCTAATGGTTTTTCTTTATTATAAATACTTAATACATCTTCCACTGTTAATGGTTCGAAATATAATTTATCGGATGTATCGTAATCTGTAGATACTGTCTCTGGGTTGCAGTTTACGATGATCGTCTCGAATCCCATTTTCTTCAGTGCCTGAGATGCATGTACACAGCAGTAGTCAAATTCAATACCCTGTCCGATACGGTTTGGGCCTCCACCTAAGATCATGATCTTTTGTTTATCTGTGGATACTGGGTTCTTGTCTTCTGCATTATATGTTGAATAATAATATGCACTGTCTGGCGTTCCGCTTACATGAACCCCTTCCCATGCTTCTTCGACACCGATTGAAATACGTTTATTTCTGATATCTTCTTCTGGAATCTCTAATAACTGACTTAAATATTTGTCAGAGAAACCATCTTTCTTCGCTGATGTTAACATTTCATCAGATGGCATGTTTCCTTTGCATGCAAGAAGCTTTTCTTCTTCTTCAACTAACTCTTTCATCTGCTCGATAAAGTATGTTTTTACTTTTGTCAGTTCAAAGATCTCATCGACAGTTGCACCTTTTCTTAATGCTTCGTACATGATGAAATGACGTTCGCTTGATGGTGACACTAATTTCTTTAATAATTCTTCTTTTGTTAAAGTATCAAAGTTGTTCGCATGTCCAAGTCCGTAGCGTCCTGTCTCTAAGCTTCGGATCGCTTTCTGGAATGCTTCTTTGTATGTCTTACCGATACTCATAACTTCACCAACAGCACGCATCTGTGTTCCAAGTTTGTCTTCGACACCTTTGAATTTCTCAAATGCCCAACGTGCAAACTTGATAACGACATAGTCACCGTCTGGTACATATTTATCTAATGTTCCGTATTTTCCACATGGAATATCTTTTAATGTTAAACCTGCTGCAAGCATTGCAGAAACTAAAGCGATCGGGAATCCTGTCGCTTTGGATGCTAATGCTGAGGATCTTGATGTTCTTGGATTGATCTCGATAACAATAATACGGTCTGTCACTGGATCATGAGCAAACTGTACGTTTGTTCCACCGATCACCTGTACAGAATCTACAATCTTGTATGCCTGTTCCTGTAATCTCTGCTGACATTCTTCAGAGATCGTGAGCATCGGTGCGGAACAGAAGGAGTCTCCTGTATGCACTCCTAATGGATCGATATTCTCAATGAAGCAGACTGTGATCATATTTCCTTCTGCATCACGGACAACTTCTAATTCTAATTCTTCCCATCCAAGAATGGATTCTTCTACAAGTACCTGTCCAACTAAACTTGCCTGAAGTCCTCTTGCCATAACGGTCTTCAATTCTTCTTTGTTATATACCAGTCCTCCACCGGCTCCACCCATTGTGTAAGCTGGACGAAGTACCACTGGATAACCAAGCTTATCAGCGATCTTCAACCCATCTTCTACGCTGTAAGCAACCTCGCTTCGAGCCATCTCGATTCCAAGTTCGTCCATTGTCTTCTTAAACTCGATACGGTCTTCTCCACGTTCAATACTATCTACCTGTACACCAATTACTTTGACATTATACTTATCTAAAATACCCTTTTTATATAACTCTTCGCATAAATTTAATCCGGACTGCCCACCTAAGTTTGGAAGTAAAGCATCTGGACGTTCCTTTGCAATGATTTCCTCTAAACGTTCTGCGTTCAGCGGTTCAATGTAAGTTTCGTCAGCTGTCTCTGGATCTGTCATGATCGTTGCTGGATTGGAGTTGACCAATACGATCTCATATCCAAGTTTACGAAGCGCCTTACACGCCTGTGTCCCCGAATAGTCGAATTCGCATGCCTGACCGATGATGATCGGACCAGAGCCAATGATCAACACTTTGTTAATATCTGTTCTTTTTGGCATAAAAATAATTCCTCCTTTAGACTTTATTATTATTATATAAGAAAATCAGTGAAATCGGAATCATTTTGTGAAGTTTTTTTAACTATGTTAACTTTGGATTTTCTTACCAATTCATAAGAATTTCTTAATGACAATTTATAAATCGTTTATATTTGTTTATATTCTGTATATTGAATCTCGAAATGGAAATGATTATACTATAACCATACCTCAAGGAAAGACCTAAAAGATAAGACAATAAAAGAATTTCAGGAAACATCCTACAGGTATAGTTTTTTCATATATATTTTTAATCCTCTCTTTTCAAAAAGGAAACCATCACACCCCAGATGGTTTCCTTTTATTTTTGTCAGATTTTCCCGCCTTGCTTTTCATTTTTGCCTATAATATAATGATGTTTGTTACTTTTTTATAGATTTTCAATAAAGAAAGAGAGGAACGTATGTTTTTACATACGGAAAAAAACTATGTTGGAAAACTTATTTAAATTAAAGGAGAATCATACCTCCGTAAAAACTGAAGTCATTGCTGGTATTACTACATTTATGACAATGGCTTACATCCTTGCGGTAAACCCAAGTGTGCTTTCTGCAGCTGGCATGGACCCTACTGCTGTATTATTAGCTACATGTATCGCTTCCTTTATCGGAACTATATGCATGGGACTTACTGCGAACCTTCCATTCGTACTTTCCGCTGGTATGGGATTAAATGCTTATCTTGCCTATACCGTTGTTGGTGTGATGGGTTATCACTGGCAGGTTGCTTTACTTGCTGTATTCGTTGAAGGTATCATCTTCATCGTATTATCTTTGACCAATGTTCGTGAAGCGATCTTTGATGCGATCCCTTTGAATCTTAAGAAGGGAGTTTCTGTCGGAATCGGTATCTTTATTGCCTTTATCGGTCTTCAGAACGCAAAACTTGTTATTGGAAATAAATCTACATTGGTATCTATCACAAACTTTACAAAAGATTTCCATACTGCTGGAATCTGTTCTTTACTTGCAGTTATTGGATTATTGATCACAGTCATTCTTTATATTAAAAAAGTACCTGGATCTATCCTGATCGGAATCCTTGCTACATGGGTGATCGGAATGCTCTGCCAGATAACAGGAATCTATGTTCCTGATTTCAAAACAGGTTATTACAGCCTGTTCCCTACATTTGCAATGACAGATTTTTCAAAATTAGGAGAGACTTTCGGTAAATGTTTCCAGTATGACTTGGGCAAAGTCGGAATCTTTAATTTTATCGCCGTTGTATTATCTTTCTTATTTGTCGATCTGTTTGATACACTCGGAACTTTAGTCGGTGTCAGCACAAAAGCCGGAATGCTTAACGAGGAAGGTAAACTTCCTGGAATCAAACCTGCATTAATGGCAGACGCCGTTGCTACAACAGCTGGTGCGGTTCTTGGTACTTCTACTGTTACAACATTCGTTGAATCTTCTTCTGGTGTTGCTGCAGGTGGACGTACTGGTTTAACAGCTGTTGTTTCAGGATTCTTATTCCTGATCTCAACATTATTTGCACCGCTCTTTACAGCAATCCCATCATTTGCGACAGCCCCTGCGCTGATCATGGTTGGGTTCTTAATGTTTGGAGCAATCTCTGATATCAAATTTACAGATGACAATATGACAGAAGCCGTACCTGCTTACCTTTGCATCATTGCAATGCCATTATTCTATAGTATCTCTGAGGGAATCTCTATCGGGATCATCTCTTATGTGATCTTGAATGTAGTTTGTGGTAAAGCAAAGAAGATCACTCCTTTAATGTACGTACTTGCAGTATTATTCATCCTGAAATATGCCGTTTTATAAGTATAGAAAAACAGCCGTATCATGATCGATACGGCTGTTTTATTCTTATCTCATATTAAATTAAAATGCTTGTCCTACTGAACGATTCTTCTGACACCCCATACAGCTCTGTAATCAGCATTCCGCACATTGATTCCTGTGTCTTTGCTTCCTGCATGAATGATCTGGTTATCTCCAATGTAGATCGCTACATGTCCTACACCGTTCACTACCTGATAGCAGATCAGATCTCCTGGCTGCTTCTCATTCCATGATACTGCTGTTCCTTCATATCTCTGTGCTGTTGAACTGTGTGGCAGTGAATATCCAAAATGTTTATATACCTGCATCGTGAATCCAGAACAGTCAACTCCATTCGTAAGGCTTTCTCCACCCCATACATAAGGATTGCCTCTAAACTGCATTGCGTAGTCTACAACACTTTGTCCTGTTGCCGTTCCATAAACTTCCCATGTATCTTCTTCCGGTTTTGACTCAGATAGATACTGTGAACTTACATAACAATAAACTCCACTATATCTTACCGTTGTCCATCCAGACCGTTCTCCATAACAGGTGATCTGCGTACCTTTCTTGTATGATCCTGCCTTTGCTGCACTTGTCGACGCTTTCTTACGGATCGTCAAAGAACTTGCCGTTACATATCTTGTATATGTATCTGTTGTTATATTCGCTGCTTTCTGTGCTGTTACAACAACTGGTTTCTTCTTTGACAGATATCTTGTTGCGATATATCGATAATATCTTCCATATTTGATCTTCGTATAAGATCTTTTCTTCTTGTAGCAGCGAACCTTTGCTGCTTTCTTGTATGATCCAACGATCTTTCCCTTATTTGATGCTTTTTTACGAACCACTACGTTATTGGCTGTTACATATCTTGAATAGGAAGCATATACATCATGTGTATGTGAACTCATGGATAAGACCACCATACAACATATACTTACTACACAGGAAATGAGGATTCCAGTAGTCTTTCTCTTCATATTTCCTCCCTTTAGTTCCATTTTTTACCGACTACTTCTAGTTTACTACCTCATTTTTCATATGTAAACCATTTCGTAATATTTTTTTCATAAATTCTTATGAAAAATGTACCTATTTGCAACATTTTTCATCGTTTTGAATCAAATCTTTGATCGTCTGCATGGACAAGTCAATCGATGCGATCTCGTCCGCACATCGTTTTAATTCGGAGCGGATCATTATTTCATCCTTAATATTTTTCTTATACTTCATCTGGTGTTCAAGATTTGCCCAGAAATCCAGCGCGATCGTGCGGATCTGAATCTCCGCATTTAAGCTCAGGTCATTCAGATGAATGATCATATGATAACTTCGATATCCATTTGGCTTTGGATATGCAATGTAATCTTTGATGTTAACCACTTCTATATCATTCTGTAAAGTAATCCAATCTGATACTTTGTAAATATCATCTACAAATGATGTGATCACACGGACTCCTACTGCATCATTTACTTTTGAAACCGCATTTTCAGCATTTGGTTCTTCCCCCTTTTTCAAGAGTTTCTGCTTCATGCTTTCCGGACTTTTGATTCTAGAGCTGCAGTATGCGATCTTTTTCTTATTTTCGTTTGTTTCAAACTGAGTGATCAGATTCTTCAATTGTTCTTCTGCTTTTAATAAAACCGGATACTGTTCTTTATAAAACTCTTCGTATGTCATAAATCCTCCTGTTTTTCATATCTTTAAGATAACCGTGATCAAAAGAGAGTTCCCATCTTCACTTGATGCCATAATCTTCCCATGATGTGCTTCAACCACAGCTTTTGCGACCGATAAGCCAATGCCATAACCGCCGGTCTTGGAATTTCTTGATTCATCCGTTCTGTAAAACCTGTCAAATAAATGATCAATATTTTCTTTTGTCAGTGGCTGTGAGGTATTGTATATAGATAAAATAATATTTTTCCCTTTATGTGCAGCTGTCAGTCTGATCTGTCCCTGCTCGGTACAATATTTGACCGCGTTGTCCAGCAAAATGGAGATTAGCTGCCGGATTGTTTTTTCATCTCCTTTAAGTGACAACATCGGTTCAATATCTACCATAAAATTTTTTCCTTTGACCTTGGCAAGTCCTTGAAATGACTGAGCTTCTTCTGATATTACTTCCGAAAATGGGAATTCGATCATCGTTGTTTTTGTCTGTTTTTCTTCCATCCGTGACAAATAGATCAGATCATTTGTAAGACCTGCAAGCCGCTTTGTCTGTACCTGAATATCATCAAGCCATTCATTCTCTCCGTATTCCATCTCTAAGATCGATGTATCTGCATCAATGATCGTAAGCGGTGTCTTGATCTCATGTCCTGCATCTGTGATAAAGCGTTTTTGTTTTTCATAGCTTTCTGTCACTGGCTCGATTGCCCGTTTTGAAAGCAACACCACCAAAATAAAAACGGTGCTAACACCAAAAATAGAGACAAAAAAGCTAGTGACAAGAAAAGTCTGAAATGACATCATGGATTTTGTACAATCCAGAAAATATATTTTTACTTCGTTTGAAGTATTTTCTTTCATATATCTGTATTTTGAAATGAATCCACAGTTCTTGTTACTTCTATTGATTTTTTGTGCATATTTGATCGCTGTTTCTTCATCGATCGCTGAGATATTATCGGTATCCGCTTCACATCTCTGTCTGTTATTGCTCAAAAATACAGAAAAATAGCGGGACTCAAAGGAAGTTTCTGGTGATATTCCATTTGTCTTTTTATGTTGAGATTTATAGAGATTTTCTGGCAATTCTCCATCATTCTCTTTCAGGAAATCTAAGATCGTATCTGCATTATGACTCATCTCCCGATAATTCAGCAAATTGATCGATCCAAGAATCAGAAATAATACAATGATCGTTGATGTCATGGAAATCGCTATAAATTTTATTCGAAGTTTTCGGATCATCCTCCCACCTCCAAAATATATTCTGCGTGACTTGCCTCTGTAATCTGAAGATTTGCGTGGAGTGCTTCTAATTTCTTTCTAAGATAAGAAATGTACATCCATACAACGTTCGTCTGTACCTGTTTTTCATCTCCCCAGATTTTTTCCAACAGACGTTTGTGCGTGATACTGTGACCCTGATTACATAAAAACATCTCCATCATCTGAAATTCCTTATTTGCAAGACGAAAACTTCCTGTTGGTGATGTCAGTTCAAAAGTCGCTCTGTTTAATGTGATATTTCCGACATGCAAAATTGATTCTGTTTGTGTTGTCTGCGTTCTGATCATGGTACGGATTCTTGCCAACAATTCTTTTGCCGCAAATGGTTTTGTGAGATAATCATTCGCTCCAAGATCCAGTCCTTCTACTTTATCGTCAATCTCTGCTTTCGCTGTCAGCATCAGAATTGGAATCAGATTTTTTCTTATCTCTGATGGTTTTTAATACTTCCTCGTAACTAACGCTCTTGATAATGATCTTTCATCTTCTGCAAGTAATAACCGCATTGTGGAATTCCTCCTTTTTTGCATACTTCTCTGATTTTTGATTTATTATAGATGGAAAATGTTATGAATTTGTGAGAAATGGAATTGTTCACAGAACTTTGACATTTTTATGTATCTATCACCGGAAAAAGGCATCCAAACTTAGAATTTCTATGCTAAGCCTGAATGCCTTCTTCCTTATTATTTTACTTTTATTACTTTTCATGTCCGTTCTGGATAATATTTACTTTTCAAGGTTCATCCGACCAATGCATCTTAGTCGGAAGACTCATGATTCCGAGAGCCTATTAAAATATAAAGGGCAGAATTCTATCTTCTACCCCTTATATTTTTATATCATTATTTCATATCCTTACTAACAATAAAGACAATCCCTATTGGTATTTTCACTTTTCCTGTTGTAATTTTATCATCAAAAAATAAGTCTTTTTCATAAAGTTGAATACTATAGCTTTGATAAAAAATACATGCTTTGATATTTTTCTTATATCCATTTTTCACATTGACATATTGTGAGGCAGAAATAAGTACTTTATTTTTTGGATGAATATTTTCTTCAACAACTTTTTTTAAAATCCTCAGATTTTTATTATTATAATCTTTATTTACTTGGTATTCTATTGATAATTTTTCACGAAATTGCATGCCACCTTTCGGTGCCTCATACCAAGATGAATAACTTGGTTCTTGTAGTTCCTTTTTTTCATCTTTAGCTTTAATATAATATTCTCCAAATCCAATATCTACAACGTTTGATTTATCCGTTATTCTTTTATTTCCTATGATTTTTTTATCCAATGGAATATATTTAATGCTTTCAACATTTGATACATCTTTTATATAGAAAGATAATAAGCTATTTTCCATATCTTTTGATTTTTTATCATTCGCAAATACATTTTCTGTCTTTCCACTTAATATCAACATACCTAATAAACATATAATTACAACTACATATTTTTTTATCTTGTTTTCTTTTATCATGATTTTTTCATATCCAATCGTATGTTATCAAGCAGAAAATATCTCAAATAAATTCTCTGCTTGATTAAAATCCTTTTATTATCTATTTTTTATAAACCTTCTAATATTTTCCTCACATCTATATCCTAAAACACAAAATAATAATGCTTGTATTCCTCTTCCTACTGCATTATTAATGTCTGGAGTTAGAACAATAAAAAATAAAATAAGATAACCAATTCCTATAATTAAATATCTATTATTTTTTTTATTTTTCAATTCATTTCACCTACCTAAAACAAAACAAATACAATTAATCTTGCTCCTATTCCAGCAAATGTTTTTGGAATTCCTACTTTTTGTAATGCATGCTGAATTGCGTCTGTAATTGTCCCCTCTTCCATAACCATTACTCACATTGATATTATCTTCCTTTAATGAAAAAATCCCGAAACCCGCATAAATGCGTGGTTTCGAGACTTTTAACCGAAAGCGATAGACGGGGCTCGAATAATCCTACGTGTCGCTAAAGCACGTAAAAAGGAGGGTTTCAGGGTTCTCTTTTTTCGATTTATGCAAAATTTATGCAAAAATTTCCTATTGGCTATGTATAGCATTGTACTACTATCATTGCCTTGATTAACCCTTTATTTTAAATTGCAATCATTGTCAAAGTTGCTTTAGCACCATGCACTGCATGGCATGACTTTGATAATGATTGTAATTTGAAATATCCTTCTAAAAGGTAATGTATTATTTATAAAAATCATACTGCAAAACAACTTCTATTGTATTTTCTCTAGCAAAAGCTTGTATAGAACTACTCTTCTCAACCAATTCTAAAAATTCTTTTCTTTCATTATTTACTGTATCGTCAAATAAGAAAAATCCACTTGCATATCTTATAATTCCACTATCTTCATCAGATTCTACTGTTATATTAAGACATAATCTTTCTGCTAATTTTAATGCTTCATCTGCTATTTTTGAAAATTCGTCCTTTAATTTTTCATCAATTTTAATATTTTGCTTCTTATTTTCTACTTTCTTTTGTATTTCATTGAACTTATCTCGATTATATTGTTCCATTTGTTCTCTTGCATTGTCTGATAAACATTCTTCTATTAAGTCCATTTTCTTTTCAATCATAGAAGTTCTTTTTTTCATTTCTGAATAATACTCTTTTTTTACAAACATATTTCAACCGCCATTCCTAAGTTATATTTAGTGTCAATATACGCACACTATTCATAAATCAATTTTACAAGGATAATTTATTTATAGCAACTATAATCCATTTATTTACGAGATATTTTTTATGATTAAATACGATAAACTTTGGACAACAATGAAAAATAAAGGTATCACACAGTATGATTTGTACACATATTATAATGTCAATCGTTCTCAATTAGCACGATTAAGACATAATCAAAATGTACAGACCAATACCATTGATAAATTATGTAATATATTGGATTGTGATGTTGAAGATATTATGACACATATCCCAGATGATAATTCTTTTTGATTCCATTGATTTTTTTACTAAAATGATATATAATGGATATGTTGGCGAATAGAGGATATGTCGCCATCCTTAGTCGGCAGTAGAGAGCTGGGGTTTGCCGCCTTTCTTTTTAGAGATTTTACTTTATTATATTTTAGAATAGAATTATATTTATATATATAAAAGCAATCGTATAAATGATTGCTTTTTTTATTTTTAGAATAGACAAATCTTGAATTTTTGGCAGGCTCACGAAAGGAGGTTTTCTATGTTAAAAATAGTTTTTAAAAAATTGAACTTGTTTTTTCAGTTACTATTAACAACATACCATGTAACTATTAACAATCGCCTGTCTAATTGCAACCTCAAATATGGAAGAATTAAACACTTCCTATTTGCAAGAAGTTGCTCTGAATCATACTTCAAGATTAAATAATATTAAAAAAGAAATTAACTCAAAGCAATGTTTTGCTCTGATAAAAAATGAAGAAAGAAGTCATTTACAACTTGGACTTTATTATTTAATAAAAAATAAATATACAGTTGTATTAAAAAATAGAAATGGAAATAAAAGCTATCAAGTTAAAGACATTGAACGCCTTTCTATACTTAGTAACGTACACAAAAATACTCCTGCAATAAAAGCACTCTTTAACGATGCTAGTTATGATTCTGGAGTTTCTGTGCTCTTTCGACTGTGTATAGCACTAGGTCTCAATTTTGAAGAATCGTATGATTGGTTCCGTCTCTGTGGTTATGAACTAAATTCTACAATACATAGATGGAGAAATATATCTTATTTGTTGATAAAGTATACTGCCAATCCTGAACATGATTTATATAATGTTCGTAAAAAAATAGAAGAAGCAAATACAGAATCTATTGCAAATTGTGGAGAACGTTTATGTCCAAAAAGTAAAGATAAATAAACAGTAATTTTCTCAGTAGGGATATCTGATTTATAGGATATCCCTACTTTTTTATTGAGTTTTTGATTGTATTTGTATAAGTACAAAAAAAAGTTTTTTTAACTTTCTTTAATAAAAGATTATTCGCTACAATATCAACATCATCGATGATACGTAACCCGTTGTTAAGCACACAAAAGGAGAAAAATAATGAATGTACTAGATGTCACTATTGATGCCGATGCTACTGTTGGGAAGACTTTACTGTTAACAAGTGTTCGTCCTTATTATGCGTACAAAGGTAACCAGAAATTAGATAAGATTGCTGGTTACCGCTACGAAATAGCAATGGCAGAGAGAAAATTTGAAAAATTATCTGTCAAAATCGAAGGTGAACAGAGAGTAACGTTAAGTGATTCAGTTGACTATCTTCCAGTAATTTTTGAAAATCTACAGCTTAAGCTGTACTTTATATCAGAAGTATGTAACATAGTCGCAACAGCGAGCAATATTAAGGTTGTCAAACGTGAATAACCGAGTTCAGTTTAATGGAATTAAATTCTATTAAACTGAACTCTTGGATGCAAGGTAGTATTACCTTGCATCCTATGTAGCAAGTAGCATTTTTATTATAGAAAGGAGATTAAATAATGGATAATCCAAATCGTCAAGGGCGTAAATGGTTGTTAACGATTCAAAAGCCGGCAGAATGCAATTTGACAAATGATTATGTTAATTCCACATTGCAAGGATTACTATCATTAGATTATTATTGCTTCTGTCGTGAGATTGCGACCACAGGAACGGAGCATATGCATATATTTATATATAGCAGCTCTCCAATACGATTTAGCACGGTCAAAAACAGATTTCCGATGTCTCACATTGACAAAGCATACGGAACTTGCAAGGAAAATCGTGAATATCTAAAAAAAGAAGGCAAATGGGCAAACACTAAAAAAGCGGAAACTAGCATTCCAAATAGTTTCCAAGAATTTGGGCAGTTGCCATCAGAGGGGAAAGAAAAAAGTCCTCAAAAAAGCGAGTTAATCGAATTAATTCAATCGGGTGCGTCAACTGCCCATATCATAAAAAGTAACCCGAATTATGTATTTCGTACCAACGATATCAATGTACTAAGGGAAACATTACTTTCAGAGAAATTCTCATGTGAAAATCGTGAAGTAAAGGTAACTTATATGTACGGAGAAACAGGAACTGGTAAAAGCAAATATATTTTTGACCACCACTCTGCACTAGATATTTGCAGAGTAACAAATTATGGGACTAAAATGAATCCAGTTAAATTTGATAATTATCATGGTCAGGATATTCTAGTTTTTGAAGAGTTTCATCATCAAATTCCAATTCCTGAAATGTTGAATATCCTAGATATCTATCCTGTTCAGTTACCCGCAAGATATAATGACCGAACAGCTTGTTATCATCAAGTGTATATTATATCAAACATACCTCTGAATGCACAGTATGTAGATATTCAATCTTTAGACACAAAAACATGGAATGCTTTCGTAAGAAGAATCTCTTCTATCAAAGAATTTCAATCAAATGGTGTCATCATTGACCATAACCCAAAGGAGTATATGTATGAATAATCAATCATATAAAAACACCAGTGCAAGTAGTTATGTTTGGTTACAGATATACTATCGTATTTTAAGTTTCCTCGAAAACTTTAAGTGCAATCCGCAAGTACCAAAAGAAATTTTGGTACTTGCAGTCATAACTCTCGTATCTGATGTGACAATTAATCGTACACAAGCTAATGATGCTTTTGCATTTTTATTTGCAAAACTCGGATTATTTGTATTTTCTTTTGTAGCTTCTGCTGTATTGATTCTAAAATACAGTGATGCTTTTAAATCACGTAAATATTATGATGCTTTTATCTCCATCGGTTTTGTAAATTCAATAGGTATAACCCCAATTTTGATAAAACAAGTCAAAACAGCAAATACCATGACAATAGTATTTGATAATGTTGGAATTTCACTATGTGAATGGGAAAATCGAAAAGCAGAAATCGAAAGTATTCTTAATATATCAATCGCATTAATCAAAATTGGCGACACTAATCGCCAAATCATAATAAATGCTAGAATAGGTAAATTTGATTATGCTAATACTTTGTATTGGAATACAAGAAATAATTATAAACAAAATGACTCGCTCTTATGTCTGGGCGAGTCAATGTTTAATTCTGTAGTAGTTTCACTAAATGATTATCCTCATTTTCTAATTGGTGGAGCAACAGGTTCAGGAAAAACACTACTTTTAAAGCTAATACTAATGCAGTGCATCAATAATGGATTTATTGTTAACATTGCAGACTTCAAAGGTGGAGTTGATTTTGGTCGTATTTGGGAAAATCACTGTACGTTTGTTACTGATATTCCAAATACAACAAAAAAACTAGATGAAATCATTGCTGAACTAGAAAACAGGAAAAAAATATATGCCAAAAATGGTTATAAAAATATCTCTGACTACAACAAGCATGAGCTCATCAAACATAAGCGAATTATATTCGCTTGTGATGAATTGGCAGAGCTTCTTGATACCACTGGATTATCAACGAAAGAAAAAGAACCAATCAAAAAAATTCAAAATCAGTTAAGTAGTCTAGCACGTTTAGGACGAGCATTCGGAATTCATCTGATTCTTGCAACGCAACGTCCTGATGCTAATATCATTAGTGGTCAAATCAAAAACAATATCAGTTATAAAATCTGTGGACGTGCTGACCAAGTATTAAGTCAGATTATCCTTGATAATACCGATGCTTCAACATATATTCCATCCGATTCAAAAGGGTTGTTTCTAAATCAAGATGGTACATTATTCAAGGCATATCTATTTGATGAAACGACAGACATACAAGGCGGTGGTCGTATGCACACGGAACAATAACAACGAGAGAAGAACTTTTATCAATTCGCTTTCGTCAGCTGTTTAGACCTGTTATAATTATTCCTGAAGAGAACCCTGTTAAAAAAGAAATGCAAACTTTAACAGAGAAAAAATTTTTAGAGGAGTTTTATAATACAAAAGGTCACAACTGGCGAAAGGATAAAACTTCTGGAAGATATCTTGTATATGTTTATGATGAAGCATATAAAAATCATCGTAAACTACTATCTAAACCAACTAAACAAGCATTAGATAAAGCAGTAATTAAACATTACCATGCAAATGAATCTACCTTTGAAGATTTATATTTTGATTATTACTCATTAAGATTTGGAACAGAAAGCAATTCAACTCGTGACAGATGGGATTGTACATGGAATACTTATTTTGCGAATAATCCTTTTATTCAAAAACCGATAAGTCAATATTCTTTGGGCGACATTGAAGATTTTGTTTACCCTATCGTAAATAAAAAAATGACTCGTAAGCAGACTCAAAAAATATTGAATATCTTAAAAGAGGTATTTCATCGTTCTGTTTCCAAAGATTATCGTGTAAATAATCCGATGACTGAATTTTCAATTCCTGACTCTTATTTTGTTCGAGAATACGATAAAGATGTTGAAGAATCTGTTTTAAATTCCTTTGAATTTAAACTTTTACAAAAGGAACTTTTTCGAGAAATTGAAGATTTTCCAAAATATTCAACTGCTTTCGCCATCTTACTGGATGCTTATACTGGTGCTCGTGCTGGCGAGGTAGTCGCATGGAAATGGTCTGATATTTCTTTCAAGAAAGGAATTATTTCCATTCGTCGTGCGGAGAGTCGTCATTCCAAACGCAATGAGCAAGGCGAAAAAATCAAAGGTTATGATTATATCATTGGAGATGTCAAAACAAAAAATTCAAGACGTAATCTTCCATTGTCCAAAAATGCCTTGAAAGTCTTACATCTATTAAAAGATTGGCAAAAAGAACATAACATCCATACAGATTGGCTTTTTGTCAACACTGACGGTCAACGTATCACTGCCAGTATCCTTGAACAAAAGTATCGCAGATTATGGAAACGTCTTGATTTAGATTCAGGTAATGGCGGTATCCATTGTTTACGAAAGACTTTTTGTACCGAACTTGCATTAAAAGGAATGTCCATCTATGAACTACAAAAACTGATGGGGCATTCAGACATTGCCACAACGCAAAAATATTATATAAAGATTGGTATTGATAACGAAAATTCTTTACAATATCTGGAAGCTTTATAGAGTTTATGCAAATTTATGCAAAATCGAAAGAAAACATAGAAATGAAAAAGTCCCGAAACCCGCATAAATGCGTGGTTTCGAGACTTTTAACCGAAAGCGATAGAC
>OASZ01000197.1_pt1 | contig 82542 bp, 102 predicted proteins | sample 1501241 | NCBI WGS metagenome assembly OASZ01 (sample SAMEA2579926, study PRJEB22360) | human gut metagenome | biome: human gut; feature: human-associated habitat; material: faeces | place: Denmark | collected 2008/2010 | reverse complement strand
CCTAATATTATATCTCATTAGGTCGAGCTGTTACAACTATGTTATATCACAACATTTTTCATCATTCAAAAAATCATCATCTATCCATAAAGCAGGTAAAATATGCTCACAATAATCAGAGTATCTTCTGCATTCAATACATTCTTCATCTAAAGAATCTACGCCTACATAATGAACATCATAATCTACAGTATCGTTTATAAATCTTTCAAGGCAGCTGTTCAAAACAAAGGCTACTCTATCATCACAATAAACATAACCAATTAAATTCTTATCTGTGATTTCTACACATTCATTATATCTGTCTACTGATGAGTCGTAGTATATGGCATACCAATATGCTTCTGGATTTCCTGCTTGTGAAAGAAAATAATTTCCAATAACAGCTTCCAAATGTCCACATAATGAAATCCATTGAGGGTTTGTACTACTACTTATCAAAAAAATACCACTAATATCCGTCATTTCATCACACTCTCTATTGTATATCTTCAAATTCATATTCTACTTCTATAATACTTTTTAGTGAACTCTGCAAGCTTTAAATAATCTTTACCAAAAACAAAAATGCGGTATGCATTTTTTCCTTTTGAATAATTAGGCACATCGTTCCTCCCAAAGCTTATATTATAATTTTTCAGTTCCTCCTCTGCCTGTTGGGTTTCCGCTTCAGACCAAACCCACGCAACCAAATGTGCTTTATAGCTTATTTCGAATTCCCTGCATTTTTAGGTTCAATTCCGCACTTTGCTTTGCGCTGTACAATGATTGCCACGATACCGCAAAAATGATATAATAATCTTTATAAAGCTGTCAACCCCAATATTTATAAGGATTGCAAGCATCGTTTGCCCTAAAAAATCAGGATGCAAGTACGCCTTGCTTGATAAAAAAGCATGGTTTCGCTTATGATGATTTCAAGATCAAGCAAGCAGAAAGAGGTATTTACAATGGACTTTGGAAAACAAATTAAACAAATGCGGTTAGAAAGGAAACTAACTCAAGAGCAAATGGCTGAACAATTAGGTGTTTCAAGACAAGCTGTTTCAAATTGGGAAAACAATAAAAATTTGCCTGACCTGGAATTGATTATATCTATGTCTAGATTATTTTCTGTTTCGCTTGACGATTTAATATTAGGAGGTAATACGATGAATAATCTAACAGAAAAACTAATCAAAGACGGTAACGAAACGAAGCGAGCAAAGATCAACTTAATTTCAATATCAATCGGCGGCATATTATTGTGCATTGGAATCGCCTGCATTTTTCTAAAGGCTGTGTCAGTTGAATATATTGATGCACAGGGAATTTTGCATGAAAACTTTTTCTTAATTCCTATTGGCTTTTTATGCTTATTAAGTGGATTTTTTACATTTGTTGCTGTGGGAATAAAAAATATCATTCACAGACTGAGAAGGAGATAGAAAAGGGGCTGTCGGTAAATACCAATTTTTAGCTCCTAAGTCTTAAAATAAGAATCTCCTGTAGAACTCAGTGTTTTTATACCTGATTTTCTATAGGAGATTTTTATTTTTCTCTTTCCTGTATGTATTTTAGGGCGCAAAAATCCCTTAACTGCATTTTTGAAAACGCTTTTTTTCTATGCAGTCTTTTCTTCGGTTTTTCCCTCAAATTTCTTGATTTCATCATGAAGAAAACGATGATATTTATTTATATTTCTTCCAATCGCATACAGCATGAATTCTTTATACACTTTTTCTGCTGTTCGATAATTGAAACGACGAAAGCCACCATTTTCTTTGATATCTCCAAAATGTCCTTCCGTCTGAATAGAACGGATCTGACGGTTTAAGATTCCCTTCTCGCTTTGGATATTTGCATGAGATTCTTCTTTCAAAACTTCCCATTGTTCATTGATTTTCATGATCTTATTTTTTTCTGCATCTTTTTCAGCATCATATTTATAAAGACATTTTGCTTTGTGTATACAACCACTACAGTCTGCACATCCATATACTTCAAAGGTTTGCGTATAACCTGGCTGTTCTTTGGTTTCTATTCTGATATGATGAAGTTCTCTGCCGTCATGGCATACATAATAAAGTTCATCCTCAAACATCTGCGTTTTCATATTGTAATACTTTCCGATATCTTCCTTATAAGCTCTTGTTTTCCGTTTTTCATGATCCTGAAGCTTAATATAACTGGAAATTTTATTTTTCTTTAAATACAAAAGATTCTTTTCACTGCAATAACCACTGTCAGTAGTTACTTCTTCCAAAATTTCTCCAAATGCATTTTTGTGCTTTTCTAACACAGGAATCAATGTATTATAATCTGTCCGGTCATTACTTACATAAGCCTGGACAATGAAATAGTTCTCCACTGCTATCTGAACATTATATGCGGCTTTTAATTGTCCATTTAGCATATGGTCTTCTTTCATTCTCATAAATGTAGCTTCTAAATCTGTTTTGGAATAATTGTTCCGATCTTTTCCCATGATTTCAAAACATTCTTTATAGCCCATGAGACGTTCACCACAGGTTTCCAGCTCCTCATATAGTTGCTGGATTTCCGGTTTTCTCTTTCCTTTTCCATAAACAAACCCAATCTGTTCCTGTTCTGCAATCTGTGTCAGGTTTTTCTGAAGTTTTAGGATTTCCAATGGGGAACAGTTATCAATCTCAATGATTGTATTATTGGATAACTTTTTATGTTTTGTCCGTTTCCGTTTCCGGTTCTTTTCAATGACATCTCTTACTTTCTCCATTCCTTCAATCACAAACATATGAGCATGGGGAATGTCATATTTCATGCCATACTCATGTTCATCAATCAGAACATTATATTTCTGATACAGCGAATCAATCGTATCTAACAATCCTGCAAGATGATAGTTCAGCGTCCCCCTCCAGACAAACGCATAGCGGTTTGCATTGGCTTCTATTTTTGTTCCATCAATAAAAAGCGATTTTAACGTAATGAATCCTTCTTTTTGCAGACGGCGGAGAAACTGATAGTTCAGTTCATCCAATACATCAGCCGTTAGTTTTTTATTTTTAAACTCATAAAACGCATCTCTTTTGGGTTTCTGTCCTTTGGTAAGCCAGATAAACGCAAGATCCCTTTCACATAATTCCACAATACGGTCAACAGCCCTTACCCCACGCATGTTTGCGTAAGTAACGACAGCATACATCATAATTGGATTAAACCCGGTTCTTCCCTTATCTGAACAATTGGCTAACAAGCCAGAAAAATCTAAATCCTCCATCACTTTTTTCAGGGTATAGACTGGATCGTTGTCAGGTAAACACAATTCGAAGAAACTGAAGTTAATTTTCTGTTGCCCTAATTCAAAAAATTCGTTATAATAATCTTGTTTTTGCATAGTTCCATTATAACATGGAACAGAGAGGAGATGGTTATCGTTAGCCATCTTTTTCTCTTTTACGGGAAAATTTTAGGGGCAGATGTGACTCGCATGAGTCGTATCTGCCCCTATTTAGAACTATCTATTTCCCGACAGCCCCTTTTTAGTATGTTGGTGCTCTAATTCTGCAATTTTTAAAAGAGCTTTTTGCAGTTCATCCTGTGTGGAGTGCAGTTCATCCTGTGTGGAGTGCAGCTTATCCTGTGTACTGTTTAGTTGAGTGTGTGCATCATTTAATTTGGATTCTGTATCTTGCAATTGTATTTTCTTTTGGTCTAGCTCATCTTGCATTTCATCAATCATATATAAGACAGTATTTCTGTCTAATTCTCGTAATTCTTTAGAAAACATCCCCATGACCTCCTCAATATTTCTACAGATATCGTAGATATGTTCGTACATTGGCTTGAATTCAGGATATGTTTCGATAAGTTTTACAATCATTTCGGGATTATCCATACTTAAAAATACAAGCCATGCATCTAATTTGTTTTTGATATCTTTATTTTGCTGATTTTCTTTAAAGATGTCAAGAGGAATAAAAATATATTTTTATAACAATTCCATCTGCAATCCAGTATTAGATTTTTGTTCAAAAAAATGAAGATAATTTTGAGGAAATTTATGAAATGTTTTTGGACTTTTTTCAAAGAAGACAATGGTGTAGACGTTTTTGATACTTTTATATGTAAATTTTCTTTTCTGCATTCCTTTTATTCTTTTATATTGCCGTAGAAGCAAGTCTGAGGAATAGCAGGCACATCTTTCACCGGGGAACTGATACCCGATTTTTTGTATTTCGATGTTTGCGATACTGCCGTCTTCTAGTTCTACAACGATATCGGTGATAATAAGAGATGTTTCATCAGCGATGCGGGTAGTATCATTTGGCAGTACGGTTAGTACTTTTATTTTCTGGTTTAGCAGTAAAGACAGTAGTTCTCCAATTCGTTCCGGCACTGCCTCTGGATTCAGTATTTCTTTAATCATAAAATCGTATAATACTTTGACTCCGGATATACCTGTACAGATATTCAGAAATTCTTCTTGAAATTCTGTTTCCCAACTGTCAAATAAAGTTTTTAATGTTTCATCTTTGATAATGATTTCCATAATTTCTGTACGTGTACGAAGCATGGGAAAATATTGTTTTAATCTGTTTGTCATAGATAAACCTCCTTTGATTATCTCATGTGTGTTGTTGGATCAATGCTTCTGAGTGGAAGCTGGAAATAAAGAAGCCTTTAGGCTTAAGAGATTTTGCTGCGAAAAAGGTGAAATGCAGCGAGAAAAGTTGTTTTTTCAAAATAACATACTTTTTAGGAAAAGTAAAGAAGTTTGAGCACATAAAAGTGCATAAAATGGAATACAGTATGAATAAAAAAACATTAAAAGTGTATAAAATACAAAAAATACTTGAAAAATAAAAAACAGGATGTATAATATAAGAATAAAATGTATGGTTATACAAAAAGGAAATGAAGGGAATGGGGAAAATGATAAAGAAGAAAAAAATAGCAGCACTGGTTTTGGCAGGCACAATGGCCATGGGAAGTTCTATGCAGGCATTTGCCTGTATGGGAGTATATGTAGGGAAAGAAGTTTCAGAGAATGGCTCGTCCTATATTGGAAGATCAGAGGATATCGGAGTGGGACATACAAAAATATTTACGGTGCACCCGGCAGAAGACCATGAACCAGGGGCAATTTTTGAAGATGCATATGGATTTTCAATGCCATATCCAGAACACACATACCAATATACACTGGCAAAAGATTCACCACTGTTTGGAGAAGGAGAAGAGCCTTATGCAGAGGTAGGAATCAATGAAAATGAGGTTGCTATGACGGCCACTGTATCTACCTATTACAATGATAAGGCAAAAGCGGCAGATCCATTGGTGGATACCGGTATCTGTGAATTATCGATGGGATCGATTCTACTTGGACAGGCAAAAACAGCAAGAGACGGCGTGGAATTGTTAGGAGAGATTGTGGAAAAATACGGTTCGGGGGAATGTAACACGATTATGATCAGTGATCCAAATGAAGCGTGGTACATGGAAATTGTTTCCGGTCATCAATATGCAGCCATTAAGCTGCCGGAGGATCAGGTTGCAGCAATTCCGAATATGATGCTTCTTGGAACGGTTGATGTTACAGATACAGAAAATGTGATTGCATCTGAAGGACTGGTATCATTAGCGGAAGAAAATGGATTTTTAAAGACGGAAGATGGAATGATTCATGTCGCACAAACATATGGTGCAGAAAACCCGGGAAAAGGTCAGCTGACACGTTTGTGGCAAGGGACATATTACTTGAACCATGAAAAAGGAGAGAGTTTAAGTATTGAACCTTCAGAGGATGGAGTTTATGGTCCGTATGATTTGTTGTTTACGCCAGATAAAAAATTTTCTACACAGGATATCATGAAGTTTCTGGCATACAGAGGAGAAGGAACAAAGATGGATTCCAATGTAAATGAATCAATCTATGCAATCGGCAATAAGAATCAGGCAGAATGTCATATTTTGGAGATGCGTGACGGGATGTATCAGGGAATGTCAGGAGTAGAATGGCTTGCGATGTCAAGAGCAGAGTTTTCTTTATATCTTCCGTATTATGGAGCAATGCTGACAGAGACATGGGAAGGATACCACAATGATGAGCTGACATCTGTAGAGGATTCTATGTTTTGGGTGTTCAATGACTTGAATGATCTGGCAGATGACAATCGAGAATTGTATGGGACAAATATTCGAAAATACTGGGATGCGTATCAGGCAGAATTGATTGAACAGCAAAAACAAGTTGATGTGGATATGCAGAAGTTATATGAAAAATCACCGGAACTTGCACAGGAAAAAGCAACAGAGATTGGAAAAGTAATTGCACAGGATGCATTTAACAGTGCAAAAAGTATTTTGACAGAATTAAAAGCGTTCAAAGAAAGTGGATCAACAGAAATGTTTGTACCATCTGTATTGACAGAGAATGTAATGCCAAATTACACAGTTGCACGTGTGATGGATGAAGTTTCAACAGAAGCGTTGGAAGCGTTGATTGCCAAAGCGGAAGCTGTTCAGAAAGATATGTATACAGAAGCCAGTTATGCTACATTAGAAAAAGAACTGGAAAACGCAAAGACGGTATTAGCAGATGAATTTGCAGTTCAAGATGAGATTGATGCAGCGACAAAACAGCTTGACAGTGCATTACAAGGCTTGGAAAAAATACAGGCAGCGGTACCACAACCAGAGAAGGAATCGGTATCGGAAGAGAAAACGACGCCAACAGATCCTTCACCAAAAACAGGAGATGCTACTTTGTTGATGTGGCTGTTGGTTGCAGCGGCAGGAAGTGCGTTGGTAAGTGTGAACGTTTGGAAACGAAGAGAAGAAAAATAAAGTCAAGAGAAAAGAGCTTTTAGAGGCTCTTTTTTCTTGCTTAAAAGCACTTATTTTATAGGTTAAGGAAAACTTAAGATTTCCTATATAATATTCAGAAAATCCTTTGGTATAGTAAAATTAAGAAAAAAACAGGAAGGAGAGTATCTGTGGGGAAAATTATAGAAGTGAAGAATTTGTTTAAGCTCTATCGTGTCGGGGACAGTGTTGTGCATGCTTTGAATGGAGTGAATTTTTCAATCAACGAAGGAGAGTTCTGTGCGATTGTAGGGACTTCGGGATCAGGGAAATCAACGTTGTTAAATATGCTTGCCGGACTGGAAAAACCGACAAAAGGAGAAGTGATCATCAACGGCGAGCACATGGAGAAGTTGAAGGAAGATCAGCTTGTCAGCTTTAGACGTGATCATGTTGGATTTATTTTTCAATCTTTTCATCTGATTGGGACGATGAATGCGGTGGAAAATGTGGCATTGCCCTTGAGCTTTCGCGGAGAGAAAAAAGAAAGCCGACTAAAAAAAGCAGATAAGATGCTGGATCTGGTCAATTTAAAAAAGCATAAAAAGCATTTGCCGAATCAGATGTCGGGAGGGCAGCAGCAGCGAGTCGGGGTTGCAAGAGCACTGGTTGTTGATCCGAAGATTATATTTGCGGATGAGCCGACAGGAAATCTGGATTCGCATACATCCAAAGAGGTGATGGAACTGATGCAGAAGGTGGTAAGGGAGCAGAAAAAGACGCTTGTTATGGTTACACATGACAATCATTTAGCTTCGTATGCCGATCGGATTTTCCATATTATTGATGGAGAGATTGTAAAGATAGAAGACAACCGTACAAAGGGAGAGGAGAAAGAAGATGAGAAAGATTAAGAAAATAATGATGGTTGCCATGAGTATGATTCTGGTGGCAGGGATGGTGATGCCACTGCACGCAGCGGGAAAAGTGACCGTAAAGGCGAGTGGAACTGCGACACCGGCTTATCAGTATGGACAGGAGAAAGAGTTAAAGCTTACGGTTACAAACGGTACAGATACAGCAATTGAAAATGTAGTAGTAACTCCGCAGGTGAAGGCAAATATTGAGAAGTGGCCGTTTGAAATTGAAAATGTATCCTATGAGCAGAAAGTGGATAAGATCGAAGCGGGAAAATCTTATGAGCTCACATATGATGTGAAAGCAAGGGAAGATGTGGTATCAAAATATTATAATGTGAAATTCGATGTTAGTTACGATGGATTGGAAAATGCATTTGAGCAGAGTGTATTTGTAAAAATGACAGCTAAGCCGGAAGAGAAGCCTCAGGAAAAACCGGAAGAGAAGCCGCAGACAGATCCGCAACCACAGCAGCCTTCAGCAGATACAGGCATCTCCAACAGTGAACCGATGGTGTATAGTGGTGGAGATAGTGGAGATAGCGGAACAGCAACGACATCGACATCTGTTCCGAGAGTAATTGTCACAGGATTTTCAACAGATCCAGAGGAAGTAAAGGCAGGAAGCAATTTTAAACTGATCGTACATCTGAAAAATACATCCAAGACAACAGCGGTAAAAAATATGCTGTTTGACTTTAACGCACCGACAGAAGGACAGGATGCAAACACTGCATCTCCGGCGTTTCTTCCGGCGTCCGGTTCGAGCACTGTATATCTGGATGGCATCGGGGCAAACGGAACAAAAGATATTTCGATTGATATGAATGCAAAATCAGATCTGGTACAGAAACCGTACAGTATCGAGATGTCTATGAAGTATGAAGATGGAGACGGAACACAATTTGAAAGTACATCAAGTATCTCAGTTCCGGTTAAACAGGATGCGAGATTTGAATTCAGCGAATTTGAACTGAGTGGAGAGACTGTGGAAGTCGGCAGCGAAGTCAATGTCATGTGCAACCTGTATAACATGGGAAGAATTAAATTGTATAACGTAAAAGCAAAATTTGAGGGTGAAGGAATCAAATCCAAAGAGATTTTTGTCGGAAATGTAGAATCCGGAGCGACAGCTTCAATTGATGGTATGATAACCGGAGAATCAGAGACAACAGGTGATGGCAAAGTCAAGATGATTGTCACTTATGAAGATGAGTCGGGAGCAGTATTTACGACTGAAAAGGAACTGACACTTTTAGTGACAGCGCCGATGACAGATGACATGATGATGAATGAAAGCGAAATGGTTGAGCAAGAAAAGGCGTTTCCGATTATTCCGGTGATTGTCGGAGTAATTATTATCGGAGTGATTGTTGTCGTTGTAATTGTGAAGAAGAAAAAAGAGAAAAAGAGAAGAGCAGAAGAGGAGGAAATTTTAGAGGATGAGCTTAATAGACTTACTGAGAATGAGTAGTGGGAATCTGAAACGCAGAAAGCTTCGTACCTTTTTAACCGTTCTAGGGGTTGTGATTGGGACAGCTTCCATTGTTGTTATGATTTCTCTCGGACTTGGTCTTCAGCAGTCTACCTATAAAGAAATAGAAAAATCTGGTGGTCTGACGACCATTCAGGTGACAGGAAAAGACGGGCAGGGTGGCATGATGGTAGATTCCGGAGAGGAATCGAAAGAATATATCACAGACGATGTGATTGAAAAATTGAAAAAATTAGAAAATGTAGAATTTGTAAGTCCTGTTTTAGAGGTATCGGCAATTGCGTTAAAAGGCAATTATGAAGGATTTTTGACGGTGCAGGGAATGTCCCATGAGGCACTGGAAAAAATGAACATTCCATTGAAAGAGGGCGGAAAATTGCCGGCTGAAAATGGAAGCTCATTAGATCTGGTGATGGGGAACATGGTAATCACGAATTTCAGCAATAAATCAGGAGGCAGTGGTTACTGGGATACCGGAGAACTTCCGGATATTGATTTCGTAAAGGATTCTCTGTTTTTGATCCTGGATACAGATGCCTATTACCAGAGCCAGTCGGGAAGTGGTTTTGGTAACGTGGAAAATGGAGGAGAGACAGCAACAAAGACACCAAAGACAGCAAAAAAATATGTTGTAAAAGCGTCTGGTGTCGTGGAAGGAACTGTTGATGAATACAATGCATATTCGTATTCAACCTTTTGCGACATCGAGACACTGAAGACCATTTTGAAAAAAGAATTTCGGGGAAGAGTGATTCCTGGTCAACCGTCCACAAGCAGCGGAAAACCTTACAGTTATTTTACGTATAGCTCAGCGCAGGTGAAAGTGGATAATCTTGACAATGTAGAATCTGTTTCAAATGATATCAGGACACTGGGATTTCAGACATACAGCAATGCAGAGTATCTGGAAAGTATGCAGAAACAGTTTGCAATGATACAGGCGGTTCTGGGAGGAATCGGTGCGGTATCGCTTCTTGTTGCAGCGATTGGTATTGCAAACACGATGATGATGTCGATTTATGAGAGAACGAAAGAAATCGGTGTCATTAAAGTGTTAGGCTGCAGTCTGAAAAATATTCGGCAGATGTTTCTGCTGGAAGCCGGATTTATCGGACTGATCGGGGGCGTGATCGGGAATATCTTAAGTCTTATGATGTCATTCGTGGTCAATAAAGTGGTTGGAAGCATGGGAACTGAGATGGGGATGACAGATGGAATTTCTTACATTCCACCTTGGCTTGTGCTGATTTCACTTGCATTTGCGATTCTTGTGGGAATGGCGGCAGGATACTTCCCGGCACGGCGCGCAATGAAATTAAGTCCGCTTGCAGCAATTCGAAATGAATAGCAATTTGAAAAATGATAATTGGGGATGTGGCTTTTGAGAAGCTCACATCCCTCATTTGTTACTCTTCAATGATATGAATTTCCAGATAGTCAAAATCAATGGAATCTACGAAATTGTCCTGATAAAAGCGTACTTTGTCATGTTTTTTGAATTCGGCAATCGTAGAATCCAGCCAAATCGGTTTACTTAAATCAAACTGGTAACAAATCTCATCCAGTGCATGAAAAATCTTGTGCGTTCTTGTATCGTCTGTATCATCACAGATGACAGTATCTTTTAACATTCGATTATCTTTAAATATTTTTCCCCATAAACGAAACATGGTTGTCATCCTTTCTATATTTGTTCGTATGCATCATTATACAATACTTTGCAATTGATTTTCAATATAGACATGCTTGACTTTTTATAGGCAGATATGGTAGACTCTGCTAGTGACAAGACACATGTAAAATAAAATGTAATGGGAGCGTAGAATGGAAAAATTAAAGAAATTATTAGATCGTATTTTTATTGATGGATTAACAGGAATGGCGCAGGGACTTTTTGCAACATTGATCGTCGGCACAATTATTCAGCAGATTGGAAGTTTGATTGGCGGGAATGTCGGGGATATGATTTTTGTACTTGGAAAGATGGCAGCCACATTTACGGGGGCAGGAATTGGTGTAGGTGTTGCATATCGCTTTAAGGAAAGTCCGCTTGTTGTGCTGTCAGCAGCGACTGCCGGAATGGTGGGCGCATTTGCGGCAAAACTGCTCGCGGGAAGTGTTCTTGTAGATGGTGCCATGGTATTTGCAGGACCGGGAGAACCGTTGGGAGCATTTCTTGCGGCTTACGTAGGGATTGAATTCGGACATCTTGTCTCAGGAAAAACAAAGGTGGATATTTTGGTTACTCCGATTGTAACGATTACAGCCGGATCGGCGGTAGGTCTTTTAGTTGGACCTCCGATTTCTGAATTTATGACAGCGCTTGGAGCATTGATTAATTGGGGAACAGAGCAGCAGCCGTTTTTGATGGGAATTATTGTCTCGGTTTTGATGGGAATGATTCTGACACTTCCGATTAGTTCCGCGGCACTTGGGGTTATTTTGAATCTTTCCGGTCTTGCGGCAGGAGCTGCAACAATTGGATGCTGCTGTAATATGGTTGGATTTGCGGTTGCAAGCTATCGAGAAAATAAAATCGGGGGACTATTAGCACAAGGAATCGGAACATCGATGCTTCAGGTGCCAAATATTGTGAGAAAGCCAATTATCTGGGTTCCTGCAATTTTATCAAGTGCTATCTTAGGACCTGTCGGAACGATGATTCTGCACATGACAAGCAATGCAACAGGTTCTGGAATGGGAACAGCAGGACTTGTCGGACAGATTATGACATGGCAGACGATGACGGCAGTGGAGCCGCCGATGGTTGTACTGGTGAAAATTATAGTGATACAAATTGCCCTTCCAGCTGTTGTGACACTGATCATTTCAGAATTTATGAGAAAGAAAAAATGGATTCAGTATGGCGATATGAAACTAGAATTATAAAGGCTGATGAAGAGAAACTTTCTAAAAAAAGCATGAAGTTTATGACAGTCTCTTTGGATTATGGTATACTATTGTAGTAATAATTACTCTTCGAGTAAGATAGGGGAGAAGAACTTGATGTTAGATGCAATTAAAAGTTATGAAGATGTTGATAGTTGGAAAACAGTTATGTTTTTGTACAATTCAGCATTGAAAGAAGTGGGCACAAAATTAGAGATTTTGAATGATGAATTTCAGCATGTGCATCAGTATAATCCAATAGAACATATTAAAACGAGAATTAAGACGGCAGAGAGCATTGTCAAAAAATTAAAGAGGTACGGATACGAGGCAACGATTGAGAATATGGTAAAATATGTGAACGATATTGCAGGAGTGAGATTGATTTGTTCGTTTACTTCCGATATTTACAGACTTGCGGAGATGATTGGGAATCAAAGCGATTTGAAAGTGCTTTCCATCAAGGATTACATTAAGAATCCAAAAGAAAGTGGATATAAAAGTTATCATATGCTTGTGGCAGTTCCCATTTTCCTGTCAGATAGCGTTGTGAATACAAAAGTTGAGATTCAGATACGTACGATTGCGATGGATTTTTGGGCTAGTTTAGAACATAAGATTTACTATAAGTTTGAGGGAAAAGCGCCGGCTTATATCAGCAGAGATTTAAGAGAATGTGCGGAGATGGTATCTGCGTTGGATGAAAAGATGTTGTCTTTGAACGAAGCAATTTTAGAATGTCTCATGCAGCAGAAGAATGGACGAGAAGAGGAAAGACAGGAAGAATTTGATGAAAATAATATTCAATTTGGATTATAGAGGATAGGGGTGCCAAATGGCACTCCTTTTTTGGTGTCATGGAAGGATAGAAGATTGTAATTCATTAAAGATTACTTCATATTCCTGTGAAAAGACACTGTCTTTATTCCAAAGAAATGTAAAATCATGCATGACCATAAAGTCAGAGAGCGGAATTTGTCTCAGGCGACCATCATTTATTTCCTGCTCAACGGCTGATTTATATAAAAATGAGATGCCACAGTCCTGACAAAGCAGGCTGACGATAGCGTGGATGTTTTCAATTTCCACAATATGAGGGAAATTCTGAATCGACATATTTTTGAGAGCAAGTGTTTTCGTCAGGATTGCTCTTGTGCCGGAGCCGTGCTCCCGAATCAAAAGACGTTCAGAGGTTAAGTCTTTCAGACAGTGAACAGGTTTTTGAAACACATGGTTTTTGGAAGCCACAGCAATATATTCTTCTGTCTTAAAAATACGGGTCTCGTAATTATCGGATTTAAAATACCCTTCCACTATGGCGAAATCAATGCTTCCCTCGTATAAAAAAGAGAGTAGTGTTTGCGTATTGGCGTAACGAACGTGAATATCGGTGTCGGGGTGCTTTTTGATGAATGCAGAAAGGGAAGGGACTATGGCATATTCGCCAATTGTCATTGTGACACCAAAAGTCAGGATCTTTTTTCCACAGAGACTTTCTTTCATGCGTATCTTCATAGTGTTCTCATCATTTCGCATCGTCTCTAAAGCAGAGCGAAGAATTTCACCCGCAGGAGTCAGTGTTAGTTTTTTCTTATCACGCAAAAACAATGGTGCATCATACTCCTTTTCCAGATATTTGATGTGCTGTGAAACAGCAGGCTGAGTCAGATTCAAATCATGGGCGGCATGTGTAAAATTCATATATTCACAGACCTTTAAAAATGTTTCCATTCGAAAATCAAGCATAGGTTCTCTCCTTGTTAGACGAAATCATTGTTTTTATAATCATAACAAATATTTATCATTATATCAATATATATAATTTTACAAAATGATAATAATTGTATATAGTGTAATTGTAAAATAAAGAGAGACAGGGAATAAGGAGGAGCAATTATGTATGATATTGTGATTATCGGCGCAGGACCGGCAGGAATCAGTGCAGGAATTTATGCGGTAAGCAGAGGAAAGAAGACGTTGATTATTGAAAAACATATGGTTGGCGGATTGATCCGAAAGGTATCGACAGTTACACATTATGCGGGAATCGTGGAAGGTGAGACTGGAGAGACATTTTCAGAACGTATGAAGCAGCAGGCAGAAAATGCCGGCGTGGAGATTGTATATGAGACGGTAAAACAGGTGGAATTGAGCGGAAATATCAAAAAAATTCACACAGAAAATAGCGTTTATCAAGCAAAAAAAGTAATCCTCGCAAATGGGACAACACCTAGAATGCTTGGGATTCCTGGGGAATTAGAGTTGGCGGGAAAAGGAATCGGTCTCAATGCTGCAAGAGATGGGAAAAAATATGAAGGAAAGCATGTGTATGTGGTCGGAGGAGCGGACGGAGCTGTAAAAGAAGCACTGTACCTGGCAGAGTATGCAGAGCGGGTGACGATTATTCACTTTGAGGAGACATTGGGATGCATTGCGGAATTCCGGGAAAAGGTTTCAAACACTTCCAATATTGAGCTGTGGCTTGATTCGAGGTTACATGCGGTATACGGAGTAGAGAAAGTGGAATCTTTAGAAATTTCAGATGAGAGAACTGGAAGCATTGAGACGATTTCTGATCCGGGATGTGGAATTTTTGTCTACGCAGGTACGAAACCAAATACAGAATTGTATACGGAATTACAGTTGCATAACGGATTTATTGCAGTCAATGAGAATCAGGAAACAGAGATAGATGGAGTATATGCAGCAGGAGACATTTGTGAAAAACAGGTACGCCAGGTGGCAACAGCAGTTTCAGATGGAACGATAGCAGCAATTCGGGCGTCAATGTAGGGGAGGTTACTATGAATTTTATTAGACAAAACTGGAAAGGACTTTTATTGTGCCTTGTGCTGGCAGCACCGGCAAGTTTGTTTGGAAAACAATTTCCGATTATTGGAGGTCCTGTATTTGCAATTCTTGGAGGAATGATTTTTGCACCGCTTGTAAAAAAGAAAGAATCCTTTGCACCTGGAATTAAGTATACATCGAAAAAAATTTTGCAGTATGCGGTTGTGCTTTTAGGGTTTGGAATGAATCTGGAAGTTGTGATGGAGACCGGAAAACAGTCGTTGCCGATCATACTCTGTACAATTACGATATCACTTGTGATTGCATATGGACTTCATCGTGCACTTCACATACCGGGGAGAATTTCAACGCTGATTGGAGTGGGATCTTCTATCTGCGGGGGTTCTGCGATTGCAGCGACAGCACCTGTGATTGATGCGGATGAGGAAGAAGTAGCACAGGCAATTTCTGTTATCTTTCTGTTTAACATTTTAGCGGCACTTATTTTCCCGGCGCTGGGATCAGCACTTGGATTTTCTACGACATCGGGAGAGGCATTTGGTGTATTTGCTGGAACGGCGGTAAATGATACATCTTCTGTTACTGCGGCAGCATCTACATGGGATAGCCTTTATAACCTGGGAAGCCAGACGCTCGATAAGGCAGTGACTGTAAAATTGACAAGAACATTGGCGATTATTCCAATTACACTTGTTTTGGCATTTATGCGGGCAAGAAGGGAAGAAGAGAAAGAAGGGGATAAGGTCTCCTTAAAACAAGTATTTCCATTCTTTATTCTCTTCTTCATCGGAGCAAGTGTAATTACGACAATTGCTACGGCAGTGGGTGTTCCGGAAACAGTGTTTGTGCCGCTTAAGGATCTATCAAAATTCTTCATTGTTATGGCGATGGGAGCAATTGGGTTTAATACAGATGTTGTAAAACTAGTAAAAAGCGGAGGGCGACCGATTCTGCTTGGAATGTCATGCTGGCTTGGGATTACACTTGTAAGTCTGGGAATGCAGCATATGATGCATATATGGTAAAAAGAAATCCTTTCATATGGAGTTACGTATGAAAGGATTTCTTTTGTTATGTGTGTGTCCAGCAAAGATTGACTATACTTGCTGGTGTAAGTTGAGCTGCGGTAATCCGTCTGCTCTACAAAACTATTTTACATAGATTTAAAATTAATAGGTTTATTGAAAATCCTTGTGGTTGACGCAAATTCAGAGAAAACCTGTCAACCACGGGATTTTTTGAGTGTTAACATATCGCAAAATATAACAATTAGTAATGCGATATAATAAAACGGTTTACAACACATTTACAACAAATCAGGGGAGACTATTTTTTCAATCTCAGTTCGTAAATCTTCAATGTCCCTGTGCCCGTAAATTTTGTTTGTCACATCTTTAAATGCATGCCCGAGCATTCTCTTTCTATCATTTTCTTTCACCTCAAAATCTTCGCATAATTTTGAAAAGGTGTGCCGGCAGTCGTGAGGTGTATGCTTCGCTATACCGAGTTTACTTAAAAGAGCGTACATATTTTTCCTGAACTGCACATCGGATGTTAGGAGTAATTTTTTATTCTTTTTCATTCTTCGGACAACCAGCGGAAGAATGGCAGAGTGAATTGGAACTATACGGTCCTTCCCGGCATCAGTCTTTATTCCGCCCAAGAAATATTTTTCTTTCAAATTTACTTCCAGTGTTTTGTATTCAGTTATCCGGAAACCGGAATAACACATAATTATTAACATTTCTGCAATTTCATTTTCTTTCTTATCCCATAATTTTTTTATGTCTGTTTTCGAAAATGGGATTCCGTGCTCGTCATCATCTTCTTGGATTATTTCAATAAATGCTGAGTAGTCTTTTTTAACAATATCGTTTGCAATGGCATATTTGTACAAATTACGAAAAACTCTTTGTATATGTTCGATGCTGGCGTGTTTAAGCGTGCAATTATCCATTACTTCTTGCAGATCGTCAGATACGATGTCAGTGAAAATTCTGTCATGCAATGATTGGCAGTTTTTAAAACCTGCACGGAACGCATATTCTAAACTACTGCGTTTCTGTACTTTTTCGTCAAACTCGTGCCCGAACTTTCTTTTGTAAAATTTATAAAAAACTTCCTTGAAACTCAAACTTTCGTTTGACTTACTTTTAATTCCTTCCATTAAGTTGTAATTTGCAAGCAGGCTTTGTATAAACTTGTCTGCACTTTGCGAGTTGTTGATTTCCGCAAAATCTTTTTCCATTCCCTGTATATACGTGCCGGCTCTGTATGCCGTCAATACCGCAAAGCCAGTAGTCCAGTCCGGGACGTAGCAGAGTGCCTTTTGTGGCTTCATTTGTCCATTAGGGTATTCTTCTGTAGCCGGAGGGTAAACACCATAGGGATTTCGGCGATTAGAGCCCAAGAATCGAATCTGTCCGTACCCGTTAGGCAATTTTGGATATTTCTTTCTTTTTGCCATATTCATCTTCCTTTCGTGATTTTGAGTATAAAAATAACAGCCTATGGCTATTTCCGTTTTGGAAAGAACCACTTGCAGACTGTTTCCGAAGATGATACAATATAACTTGCAATATGGATGTACATCTTCGGGTGTATATAAGCCGTTCCTGTTGGCGCAGGGGCGGTTCTTATTTTTCCTCAAGTTTCTTTTGTTCGCGTTCGATTTGCTTAATACTTTTGCTCGGAGTAGGTAGATCTTCCGGCATTGTTCCACCTAATTCTTTAATAGTTTGCCGAACTTTTTTACCAACTTCGTAGTGTGTACGATTTGCAGCTTCTTTACCAATGATTTTATCATTGCGAAGCTTTTCATCAGTCTGTGTAGCACGGAATAAGTTTGCAGCCAACTCGGTACTTCCCATATGATCCAATATATCTTGACTTTTCTTCAATCCTTTTCTTGCGTGGATTTCTTTTCTACCAAGTCCTCCATACAAACCTTGATACCCTTTATTTTGGAAGATTGCGTAATCTCTTGGGTCGGAAATACCGGAAAGATTAGCAGCTTCAGCAAGAGATTTATTATGAACTTTCATTTCATTGCGAATGGCAAGTCGCTTTTTATCTTCGGTGAGGTCGTCGAAGTTTTCAATCAATTCTTGTTGTCTCGTTTTTACGGCGAAATACGTTTGACCGAGAGCGATCACTTTTTTACGAGAATCACCGTTTTGAACAATGAGGTAACAAGCATAGCGTGAAAGCTCATAATCAACAAGAATTCGTTCGCCGCCATTTGGCATAGGAGATGATTTGCCAACGTCGGCAAAATGTGCAGATATAGAGTTTCCGCTATTTTTGCAAGCTGTTTTCGCTCTCTCTATAGTTTCATTGAATCGTCTCCATTGAGTATATTCAAGGGCAATCTGCAATTCTCTTGCATACCAAAATTCTTCCCCGTATTCGTTAATATGCTTGATAGATTCAAAAAGAGATTCGGTATAATTATTTTGTTCTTCTTCTGTAAGAGCATTATTAAGCACGCGATCATGTATCTCTGTTAATTTATTTTCAAAATCGTCCATAACTTACAACTCCTTTTCTTTTGTGATTTTCAACTATCGGTCTGTCCCATTAACTGTTGTGGGGCAGGAGAGGGGAAATTAGCTTATAAAACATACGATGAAATTATTTGTCCAATTGTCTTTATTTCTCCACCTGCCGAAAAATCAAACTTTACATTCCCCAATCCACTATAGCAAAGTGTCAATTCTGCATCCATATCTAAAGTTCCAGCAGTTTCAATTGAGAAAGCTTGAATTTTAGAATAAGGCAAAGAAGTGAAATCTTTTTTTGAACCAGTGATTCCTTGTACATTGCATGCAATAAGACGTTTGCTTGTAAATACAACGTAGTCTCGTAGAGAACTATAATATCCGATAATCTGTTCATCAGGAACTAAGAGTTCGATTATATCTTTTGGTACGTTCTTTTCTTTTGATTTGCTAAGTTTAAAAACTTTTTTGTTTTGAAAATCAATCATTTCAATTCCTCTCTTTCATTTCTTTTTTATATAATCGCGTTACGGTTATATCAGTTGTAAAATAAGCATAGAATTTATAAAATGTGTGTTCGAATTATTGAAAAAACATAAAATACCTATATAATAAAAATACAAGGTGGTGTATGTTATGAAAAAACTAATAAGCAAAATAAAATATCATTCAGCTATGATTTTCCCAATAATTCTCATTGTTTTATTATTGATAGCAGATAATGCATATAAAATATTTTCAAGAATATCCGAGAAAAAAATGGATACATTGATAGGTGTTATTATATCTATAATAGGAATTTTCTTAACGGTTCTAACCATTTACCTTTCATTCCCAAAGACTGACATCGTAAAGCAGAGAATGAAAAATACTGGGCATAATCATATTTTACTAAGCAATATTTGTATAGGAATAGCAATTCTAAGCATTGCTTTATTAATTTGGTTGTTCACAAATTGGTATTCTGTCGTCATTTGTTTATTTTGTGCAGGGCTAGTAAATCTTCTGATCACAGGCTACTATATTTTAGTACTTAGCGATTTTTCCTAAATGAAGATTTAAAAATTCCTCTAATTTATTTTTAATATAGTTGATATTTGTAGCGGTATCATCGGTCAATGCCAATGGTACTGTTTTTGTATACACAGATTCAATGAAATTTATAGTTTCATCGACTCCTAATTCGTTTTTCCCATATAACTTTAATAATGGAATGTCAGTTGGTGTAGAATTATTTTTTATGCTTATAAGTCTATCTATTAAACTTGGATTGTGTTTTTCTTCTAACCGAATTTTTATTTTATATTTTTTTGCATTAAAATCAGTACCGAGAGCATTTTTTAATTTTGGTATGTCATCCATACAATTTGGCTTTGCAAATTCCATTTCAAGCCAAGATGGGTCTATTATAGAGTTCGCTTCTCGTTTGATATCATCTATCATTTCAGGAAAAATGGATATTTTAGATAAATTACCAGATTTTTCCCAAATGAACTGACATAGAGCTTCATGAATTTTTGAGATTTTCTTGTTTGCGATTACTGCCATTCGATTATGGGCAAAATCTATATAAAAAAAGGTATATGCTTCTAATTGTTCCTCGCTTCCGACAGTAGTGTATGGAACAGCTTCTTTGGTCTGTTTATTTCTTTTCTGCACAAAATTTGTCGCTCTTATCGTTTCATCTGTAGAACAAGTTCCAAACATTTTCTTATCGTCATATTCCTTTATATCGAAAAATAATTTCTTTTTTTCGAATTCCATGTCGTAAAAATTTATTTCCGGAAAAGCAGATTTAAAAATCGAGTAAGTTGCATTAGCGAAGTCCTTATATGTTGATCCATTTGCAGTAATGCAAGGGACAGGTTCTAAAACATAAAATTTTATCATCTTATGCACAGCCATAAATAACATCTCCTACAAAAACACCAGTTCGATAACAAGGTGTTTTTTTTAAGGATTTACGATATCTTTTTAAACTCCATAATCTTTTCATCATATCCAGCTAGCCTTGCAATCTGGCTTTTTGTCATGCCTGGATTCTCATAGATTAAAGAATCTGGTATGAGAAGTTCTGCGGCAAATGTGTTAGCTTCTTTTTCTATCCTTGCAGTAGATAAAAATGTTTTGTTACGGATAAAATAACAGTTTTCTTTCCTGTGCAAGATTGCGTGTCCGAGCTCGTGAGCCATAACAAATTGCAGTTCCTCTTCGGAAAGATTCTGATTTAAAAAGATATATCTGTGATTTTTTAGGAACATATAACAGCCTTCGCAGTTTATATTTCCTGTCTGATATAAAATTCCTAGACATTCTGCAATTTTAAAAGGGTTGTTTGTTCCTGCTTTTCTTATGCAACAGGCAACTATGCGCTTCACATCTTTTCGCAATTTGCATACACCTACTTTTTGTTTTTATTTGGATTGTATTTTTCCTTGTTTATCAGTTTCAACCTTTTGAGTGCGATTTCCAACTCCTCTCTAAATAAATCCATTGATTCTTCTGATAAATTTTCTCCGTTATATGATACAGGACCATCTTCTTTGTTTGATAATTTAGCCATGATTGAATCTAAATCTTTTGCAATATCTCTCTTATCTCTACTGTTAAGCATTTCGTTCTTTTGGCCAGTCATTAGATAGTCTGTTGTGACGTCTAAAAAGTCAGCGATTTTTTGAATTTTTTCAATGCTTGGTGTTATAGTTTTGAATTTTCCTATATAACTCCTTGCAAATCCTAATTCTTTCTCAAGGCGGTTAATCGAATATCCCTTATCCTTGGCAGCATTTTTGACATTTTCATAAAGTCCCATAGTAAATCCTCCAAATTTTGCGCAATTTACTATTGACATACGCCAAATCTTGTGTATAATATAATTATAAGTTACGCAAGATATTACGAATGCCTTAAATAAATAGCGGTTATTTTATGTTTGTTGGTGGTACTTTGAATATAGAATATTTTACGCAATTTGTCAATAGATAAACGTAAAATTTTGCGTTTCCATAAAGGAGGGAAGAATTTGACGATTTACGATAATGTTAAAAATGCTTGCAAAGAATCCGGGACTTCTATTTCGAAATTGGAAGAGACGCTAGGGTTTGCAAGAGGCAGCATTTACAAGTGGGACAATCACTGTCCTAGCGTTGAAAAGCTGAGAGCAGTAGCAAGGCAGCTCAATAAGCCAATGGAATATTTCTTAGAATAGAGAAAGGGAGTGATGAAAATAAGATGGATTAAAACATTAACAAAAAAGCACAATGAAAAACAACTTTTAAAACAAGGATTTATTCGTTGTGCTTGGTGTAAAAGACTGATATTAAGGTCTGACAAATACTGTCAGTATTGTGGAAAAGCTACGGAAACAAAACTTTCTTAGTGGTTTCACTAACAACATCAACAAGAAGCTGACGCAAGGAGTCTTTTAAAATTTGACCAGAAGATGATATTCCTTTTCTATATTTTGCAATTGCAACGGGAGTGGTTGTGGTATCGACAATTAATTCGGGAATTGCAGTTTTAATTAGTTCTTTAGATGCAACATCTAAATCATCATCTAATGACAACAATTCAACGGCATTATCAAGAATCTTTTGAGTCCAAGGATAAGGAGCACCGCATTCGTAGCAATAGTATGGAAGGTGGTAAGTACGATTCCCTAATATAGTTACTCCGGGAGTGTCATAAAGCCCTCGAATAGGTGCTTGACATTCAGGACAAAAAGAATATGTATCAGTTCCGCACCGAGAACAGTACTTTTGGTGATTTGCATTGTACTTACTTAAAACGTGACCATTAAGACAAATAGTAGCGTTATTATATGGCATAAAATCATTCCTTTCATAATTTGATAGGAAAATTATATCAAAGAAAATATTTAGAGACAAGTGTGGAGGTAACAGCATGAAATTAACTTACAAAGAATTGGCTTTATTAAACAGAGTGATAGGTATTGCTTTAATGAGCGGTAAAGTTGAGTTCGATGAAGTTTCGGAATCAGTTCACAAGAAAGTTACTAATGAAATTGTAAGAAGGAATGAAAAGCAGTTCATTACTTCGGGGTAAGCATTGAGTATTTCTTAGAGTAGGGAGGTGATGGAGATGGTATTGAACAATACGGGTTCCATTAAAAAGATGGATTCACTAGAAGAAGTAACGCAGCCAGTAGTTAAGTTTTTGTTAGAAAACTACAATCCTCACACATCAATCATTATTGCAAGCGAGAGGATTGTAGTAGTTGAAGATGTTTTATCGATACCTCATACTAATTAATTCGTTGGTATCGATGGATTTTGTCTAGCCTAGACAGCTCAGAGCCTAAAGAAGACGCATTCACAAAGTTTAGGTATTCAGAACGAGATACATTGTAATATTGGTAAATAGCACCGTTGTGAAATTGAACTTCGAGAACGTCATTCTCCCAGCCTACGCTTGAGATACGGCTAGATGATACAGATTGTCTGTACATGGTTTTTCTCCTTTCTTTTGTACTTGGCATTGGCAGTGTCCTGTATTTAAAGTATAGGAGATGACAAAAAGAAATACAAGTCAGGAGGTGATAAGCGTGAGTGAAATCATACAAGCACCGGCAATTGCAAAAATAATGGGATGTAATGTCGGTACAGTTCATTACAATATGAAAAATGGTTTTTGGAAATTCGGTCGAGTTATCAAAACCGGACCGAAAAAGCACAGATATGAAGCTACGATAACAGAAACAGCGAAGTATGCTGAGATTAGTAGGGAAGAGGCGATAGCTCGACTGAAGGGAGGTGATAGATAGTGAACTGGAACAGAAGAAAAGCACTCCCTGATTGGGAGAAGCGGAGAATCCGCAACAGACATGAACGGAAACTAAGAAAAGAGCGTGTGTTCGCGTATAAGCTTGCGATTGCGGTGCTGATAGTAATCGCCATCGGAGTTGTAGGTAATGCGATTTTGGTAGGAGGTGTAGTGAAATGAATGAGATTACGGTAGTTGAAAAACCGGAGATTCAGGTTATGGAGTTTGAGCCATCAGATGTCTTACGGCAGAGAAGACTGGAAAACCAGTTGCTTAAGAAAGATATCCGTGACGAGCTGATGTTTCGAAGAGTGATGACAGGCGGTGTGATGGTAATACTCACAATGCTAGGGTTTTTAGCTGGAGAAATTACAGCAGCATCAATTTTACCGTAAAAAAGAGCACCCACATGAGCCGGCAAGCTCCAAGGTGCCCAAACAAAATTAATCAATTAAATTGTAAAACAGAAGAGAGGGAAAGTCAATGGAACAATTAGACGGAACAGTAACAATGCCGTTGATTACATATCAAAAAATGAGAAACGATGTGAGTCAGATTTTTGATTCGCACGGTACCGCTTACAGAACGAATGATGAGAAAAGCGGGATTTGGCTCTATTTGAATCAAGAAAAACTTTTTGACCTTGCGTGGGAAGAGATGATCAGACGTGGTATTGATGTATCGAAGTATGACAAAGAGAAAGCAACGTACGAGCATGGATTTGTCAAGTTCGGGTTTAAAGAGAGTCAGGTCGATGTAAATGTATAAATATGTGTGTCGAAGCTGTGGAGCAAATTTGGATCCTGGAGAGAAATGCGACTGTATGGAAAAGCGCAAGGAGGCAGAAAATCTACGTAAGCAGCTGTTTGTACAGGAAAAAGACGGACAATTTACATTAAAGGAGTTGATTGCATGTACATAGGTATTGCCGGACAAGAGAAAGGAACATGCGTAAATGATTGTGACGCTTATCGATACGCATTAGAGCAGATGCAATGGAGCGATGAATTGAGAAAAGAGTTTGTCGAGTGGTTTTACTCGGGAAACTATGTGCACGAGGAGGAAGAAAATGCTTAAAAGTTATGATGAGCTTAGAAATATAGATGTAAAGCCATATTGTGAGAAACGAGACGGGTTACTGTATCTGAATTGGGCTATGTGTATTGACTTGCTTCGAAAAAATGGAGCCACGAAAGTTTACTGGGAGCCAATTCCAAACGAAAAGTCAGGCGGAAGCCTTAGAATGTCTGATGCTGTTTTTACAGATTCCAAAGGGAATACAAACCGCTGTTACGAGACACGCATTCGAGTGATCATCGATGATAATGAGTACGAGATGCAGACGCCTGTAATGAATGGAGCGAATCCTGTGAAAGACAATTCGATGTCGCAACAGAGAGTATGGAATAGTATGTGCAGGGCGTTTGTGAAGTGTGTTGCGATACATACAGGTTTGGGATTTGATTTGTGGCTTAAGGAAGAATATGACAAGATGGATGCTCAAATCCCTGAAACAGCTGATAACCTAGTTTCTTCAGCAAAAATAAAGACGTTGGAGAAATTGTGCGTTTCTCACGGCATCGATTTAGATGCATGGATTTGCGGAAACGGAAGAACGCGTGACACTTTAACCGAAGGAGAAGCGGCTAAAATGCTAAACGCAATTAAAAAGAAATATGGTGATGAGTAGTGAAATTTACAGGACAGTTAAAACAACCGGTAATTGATTTTGTAACCGGTAAGCTGACATTGTTATTTGAGCCTGTCGAGGATTTTCGGCAGGCATACGAAGAACTTAAGGACTGCGAGAAGCTAAGTCTTGAAATAAAGCCGTACAGGCGCAAGCGAAGCCTTGATGCAAATGCATATTACTGGGTACTGCTTACTAAATTAGCAAAAAAGATAGGCTTATCAAATTCAGAGACGCATAACATGCTTCTTTGTGGATATGGACAAGTTGAGCTTTTTGGAGATAAAGCAGTATATATTACCATTCCAGATACAGAAGAGGCAGAGAAAAAAGTCAAGAACGCAACAGACTACCATCTGCAAGCGACTTCACAGGTCCGAGAGGGAAATGATGGCATTATGTACCGGACATACAAATTGCTAAGAGGGTCGCATACCTACAACACGGAAGAGATGGCTAGATTGATTGATGGATTAGTGCAGTGTTGCAAAGATACAGGTATACCGGATGCCGATATTGCATCACCGGATGAAAAGAGGATTTTGAAAGAAAGGTATGGTGTGGATTTTGGCTAAAAGGCTATGGAGCATCTTCACAGACGACATGGATCACTGTGTGTATACCGGTTGGTATGGAGTGGAAAGACATCATATTTTCTCGCATACATCAAATGAGAGAGATTTGTGCGAAGATTATGGTTTTATTGCTCCACTGAGACCGGATTTACACCCGAATGGAGTGCATAGAGGAAAAGATGCAGGAAAGATAGATAAGGATTTAAAGAAACGCTGTAAGGCGTATTATTTAGAACATTACGGAACAGAAGAACAGTTCCGGCAAGAATTTTTTTACAGAAGTTAGCAAAGGAAATCCTTTGCTATAGAGTAACCCGTAAACTGTTCATGGCAAATATATATATCACAAAACGTAAGCCAAAATACCTCCAGCTACGCAATTGGTTTAGTTGGAGGAGAAAGGAGTGATACGGGCTTGAATTACTTAGCTGAGATTATCGCCTTTGAACGATGGCTCGAAAATAACTACTTGACCAGAGACGCCCAACTCCTTTGGTACAGATTAATGTACCAGGCTAATAAGTGTAACTGGCCTGAGTGGGTTACAGTAGATAACCTGAGATTGATGGCAGCCATGCAAATGAGTCGTGAGGCAACCTTTATAAAGGTGCGAGACGATCTCCTAAAAGCTGGTTTAATCGAATACCAAAAGGGCAAAAAGGGAAGCCCGAATAAATACAGATTAATACCTTTCACTTTCAGAAACGTAGTAAAAAGCGAAGTAGAAACGGTAGTAAATCAAGTAGTAAAAAGCGAAGTAGAAACGGTAGTACAACAAGTAGCAGAAACCGTAGACATAGATAAATATAAAACAGAAACTAAAAATAAAAAGAAAGATACTAACGTATCTAAAGAAAAAATCGACTTTGTGGCGATTTCCGACTTGTACAACAGCATCTGTGTATCTTACCCAACATTGAAGACCATGTCTGAGAGACGGAAAAAGGCTATCCGTGCAAGGATGAATACAGGCTACACCATAAATGATTTTCGGACATTGTTCGAAAAAGCAGAATGCAGCAGTTTTTTGAAAGGACAAAACAATCGAAACTGGTCTGCTACATTCGACTGGCTGATTATGGACGGTAACATGGCAAAGGTGCTAGATGGAAATTATGACGACAAGGGACAGAAAGGAGAAAAGCATGACGCTAGAGGAGAAACTGGAAGAAATGAAAAAAGCCTCACAGAACTCGGAATCGAAGCAGGACTTGGGAAAGAGTTCTCAGGATTCTAAGTGTCCGAAGTGTGACGGTATGGGGTGGATACTGTACAAGAGAGATGGTTTGTTGTTTACAAAAGAGTGCGAGTGTCGGGCGAAAGAAATCGCAGAGAGCCGTCTGAGATTTGCGAACATACCGGAACTGTTCCGGGAGCTTACGCTTAAAACATTTCGGGCAGACATCTACAGAGAGCCGGAGAGCGTAGCGAAGATTAATCTTGCTTGTAATATCGTGAAAAGGTATCTTTCGAATTTTGAGGAGATGGAAGCCGCTGGAATGGGATTGTATCTTGTATCGCACACAAAAGGTTCCGGAAAAACCCGGATGGCGGCAGGAATCGCAAATGAATTGATTGCGAGAGGAAAGCAAGTGAAATTTGCGGTAGCCTCTGCAATCTTGAAGGAGATTAAGGATACATGGCATGAGGGTAGCGCTTACACAGAGAGCAGACTGATTGACCAGTTATGCCTTACAGAGGTTCTGATTGTTGATGATTTTGGAGCTGAGAAAATTTCGGACTGGGTAAATGAGAAGTTTTATCAAATTTTGAATGAGCGTTATGTCCGTAAAAAAGTGACGATTTTTACCAGTAACGAGAAACTCTGTGAGAGCAAATATGACGAGCGGATCATAAGCAGGCTGAAAGAGAATTGTTACGAAGTGGAATTCCCGGAGGAATCTGTAAGAGAGTTACTGGCAGAGCAGAAGAAAGCGGAAATGCTTGGGAGATTAGGATGATACACACAGAATTGATCAAAAACAGATTCGACTCCCTCGAAGACTATGAGAAATTCGCAGCAGAATGGACAGAGGTATGCTGCATGGTGAATCAGAATAGTAGGAATATTACTGACATGGAGAGATTTAGAAAGATTGTAGAAATACGGAAGAGGAGAGGAAATCATGGCAAAACGAGATAAGGAATACGAATCCCGAATGCAAGGTATGCTATATGCGTTAAATGTGGCGAAAGAGCACGGGGTTGACTATTTAGAGAAAGAGATTAAAAAGCGTGGAGTTATTAAAAGCCCACTTGCATATACGGACAAGCAAATTGACGAATTTTGGGAGCAGTTATCCGCTAACCTGTACGCCACAATGACCTGTGTGACAGGAATGGTTCTGCACAGTGCATTCGGATTTGGTAAGCAGAGATTACAGAAATTCCGAGAAGAGTTCCTGGATGCGACAAATAAGACAATCGATTTGGATTGGCTTGGCGAGCATTATGTGACGCTTGAAGACTATGCGGTTGAGCTTAACGAAAAATACAATTTGGGCTTAGATATTGCGAGGATTGCGGTATGTCAGGAATCGCATGACAAAGGAAATGTAAAGTACAAAATGGCGGATATTAGCCATGTTTTGGCGGAATTGAAAGAACATGGATTTGAAGACGCAGCGGAGTTTTTAGAGAGGAAGATGTAGGAGGAACTTATGAGATATACAGAATATCACAGCGGAAAGGCAGTTATTAAGGATAAAACACTTTTGAGCGCTGCTATGGAGAAACTGGCAGGCTATGAAGAACTAGAGGATAGAAAGAGAAAGACAGAACTTTCAAAGCCGGACTTTCCGGTTCTAAGAAACAATGAGAAGAGAAAAGAATTTCTGAAAGGATTTCGCGAATGGTCGGTATGGTTTGAAGTACCAGAGAAGAAAGAAACGTATTATCGCTACAATCTGCCAGATGGCAGCAGTATCGTGATCTGTGAATACGGTATGTGGGTAGAATGGAAAGAACGCTTTACAGATGAGAATCCGGATTCATTACGAACAGAAATGTATCTATTAAAACCAGGATACAGGTATATGAATGATTGCAAATCGAATGAAAGTGCGATTGTGGAGCATTTGAAGAATGTACAGAAAGGGTTGAAATAAATGAGGAAAGATATGCAGAAAGAATTTACAAAAGCAGATTTGAAAGATGGCATGGTAGCGGAGTTAAGAAATAAACAAAGATATTTCAAACTAGGAGAGAGACTGCTGAATTTTGACGGATGGATGCCTTTAAATAATTATGTAGACAACCTATGCGATGTAGACACAGAAGAAGAGTTTGATATTGTAAAAGTATTTAAGGTAAATACAAACAGGGTTACTGATCTGAAAATGGTGTTGCGTGACGAATATCTCGAACCTGTCTGGAAAAGAGATGAAGTTAAGCGCATGACCGCCGAAGAAATGCGACAGAAGTTGGAAGAACTGACGGGTGAGAAGTTTGAGATTGAGCCGAGTAGAGAAATGATAATTGATATGGCTACAAGTTATTGTTGTTCAGATCGTTGTTCAGATTGTCCATTATGTGACATTGGAGATTGTGACTTTGATAATTATTCAGATGAACAGTTAGAACAATGTTATGAAAGAATAATTGAAGATAGACGAAAAAACAGAGAAGAATGTTAGAAGATAAAGGGGATTATGCAATGAACGTACTAGAGAAAATTTTGGAAGAGATAGAACATGAAGCCATGACGAACAAAGAAATCGGTAGAAAGCAATGTGAAGGAATGGCTAGAGCAATGAATATTATCCGTTCACACATGAACCATAGCGGTGATGATACCGAGATGGGTGATTGGATTCCGGTAGAAGAGAGGTTACCGGATGGATTAAACAAGGAATTATATGACATAAATCTTGTGACGCTTGAAGATGGAGAAGTATGTATTGGCGTTTACAGAGATGATAAAAAGGAATGGTGGACGAGAAAAAAAGAAGGAGAAACATTATATACAACAAAACATAATGTAATCGCTTGGCAACCACTTCCGGAACCGTACAAGCCGAACAAAGACAACTCAGCAACAGAACATATTATGAGCAGATTTATGAAAGTGGAGTAGATATGAAGAGAATATTAGATGTTTGCTGTGGCAGTAGGATGTTTTACTTCGACAAAGAAAATCCGGATGTAATATTTGCAGATTGTAGAGAGGTAGAAACAACCCTATGTGATGGCCGTACACTTTTAATTAAGCCGGATGTAAAGATGGATTTTCGAAATATGCCATACATGGATGATACATTTAAGGTTGTAGTGTTTGACCCTCCGCATCTAAAAAATGCCGGAACAGGTTCATGGCTGGCACAGAAATACGGAGTGTTGCCGAAAGATTGGCCAACGTACTTAAAGCAAGGTTTTGATGAATGCATGAGGGTATTGGAACAAAATGGATTACTTGTGTTTAAGTGGAATGAAGAACAGATTAAATTAGCGGATGTGCTAAAGCTGTTTGGAGTAAAACCACTTCTCGGTGACAAGCGAGGAAAGACAAGGTGGATAGTTTTTATTAAATAGCTATAGAGGACGTAAAAATGGACAAAGAACAAAAAGCGATAGAACGAATCAAAATGGCATCGGAAATGAGCTTGCATCATTACGGCAAGCCTTTGGTTTGCACGTATAGCGGAGGAAAAGACAGTGATGTGATACTGGAGCTGTTTAAGAGATCCGGAATCCCGTTTGAGGTACATAACAGCCATACTACGGCAGATGCACCGCAGACAGTAAAGCATATTAAGAAGAAATTTGCACAACTGGAAAAGCAAGGAATTACTTGTACAATCGAAAAGCCAACGTACAAAGGGAAACCAACAAGCATGTGGAAATTGATTCCGCAAAAACTCATGCCCCCAACTAGAATGGTTAGATATTGCTGTTCCGTTTTAAAAGAGACAGGGTGTGCGAATAGATATATAGCAACGGGAGTAAGGTGGGATGAATCAACTCAAAGGGCGACAAGAACAGAATTTGAGAAAATCGGACGTACAAAGAAAGACAAAGAGAAGTTTTCCAACATTATGTTAATGAATGACAACGATGCTAAAAGACGCATGAGTGAGTTGTGTATGCAGCAGAATAAGATGGTTGTCAATCCAATTATCGATTGGACACATTCAGATATTTGGCGGTACATAGAATCAGAACATATAGAAGTATGTGATTTGTACAAATGCGGATATGATCGAGTTGGATGTATTGGTTGCCCAATGGCAGGCAAGAAACGTTACAAGGAATTTGCGGACTTCCCGGAATACAAGAAATTGTATATCCACGCTTTTGACAGAATGTTGGAAGAACGTAAAAGACGCGGAAAAGAATGCAAATGGAAGTCTGGAGAAGAAGTGTTCCTTTGGTGGATGGAAGATGAGAACATTCCAGGACAAATGAACATAGAAGACTTTTTGTAGAGGACAGCGGAGCACGGTCTTAAGTGCTGTTGTCCCGACCTCAATATTTGTTCCTCTACTATATATACATAAGTCGAGGGAAACTAACGCTATTTTTTGAAAAAAATATAAAAAATTGGAAGAAGGTGGGGAAGTTGCGAAGAAAACGTACAAGCGACGAACAGAAGATTGAGCAGAATAGCCATTACGAAGAAATGGAAACTTGCAAGCCTCCTGACGAGGCAAGCACAGCATTTAATCGAAAGGCATATAAGAGCATAGACGTAATGGATTATGTAAGGAAAATACATAAGGGAGGTGGTTCCGGTGGAAATGACAAAGGAACGGTTAGCATCGTACAGAAGCAATAAACAGGAAATTAAGGAATTAGACTGGATGCTGAACAACCGATGGAAAAGTGAAAGCATGGTTGGGAATGATGTTGTATTTGATTATAGCAAAGGTTATCCGATGCCACAGTCGGTAGTCGGGTTTGATCAGAAGAAGTATGAAAGGCTGCAGAATCGGGATTTGCGAAGAAAAACGCATCTTGAAAAGGAAAATGAGGAGATAGAGGATTTTGTAAGCCAAATTCAAAATAGTTTGATAAGAAGAATATTCAATCATTACTTCATAAATGGGGAAAAACCGGTAAAGCAGAGCGATGTGGCAAAAAAAGTACATTTGGATCAAAGCTGTGTGAGCAGAAAAATTGATGAATATTTGAAAAACGCATAGCATACATACGAAACATATTTATAATAACAATAGAGCCAATAGGCGAACAGCAATCGGCTCGGAGAATCATTTGGTTTCTCCTGACAAAATTCTTCTTGTATATCCATAAAGGCGCCCTATAGAAATACGGGGCGTTTTTACTTGCTATAATATCGAAGCTACTGTAGAATTATGTCATAATAGTTTTATAGATGGGCGCGAGGAGGAGTATACGTGGAAAATAAAAAGATATTTAGTGTTTCAATAGTGGGAGGTTTCTTATCGCTACTTGCAATGATAGTGATTGAGTATTTTCCGAGTGGAATTATAAAATGCAATTTAATAGCTGGACACAGAAGTTTTTTTGAATCAATTGCTATTGGAATTTTTACAGGGATGATAGTGACGGTTATTACATCTCGAATAATGTATAAAAAATATTTAAATGATCTAAATACAAAGCTGTTAGGTCATTTGCTATATATGAGATTTTATCTTAGTCATTTGCTTAGTCAAGTTAATTACACAGAGGTAAATAATGAAATGGCATTGGGGCGCGAAGTAGACTTTTCACTAGGGATTTACGATAAATTAATTTTTGAGTGTGATGAATTAAGAAAAGGAGTGGATCTACAGAATATTTTTAGGTCAAATATGGAATTATATGATGAAATTATCAAAAATATATCAGAGCTTCGTCTATATTGTGCAATGATATCAAGGGATTTACGACATCCTATTGATATGCGTCATAAACAACAATTATTAAATGGAAGAAAGAAAAATGTCGAGGTCTTTTCAAAACAACTTAAGGATTTGCTCTTGAAATTTGGTAAAACAAAAAAATTGAAAGGCAAGAAGTTACAAGAATATGAAAGTGTGATAGATAACTTTGTAGTAAAAAATAATTGATAGATTGGCACCCTCCGGGGTGCTTTTCCAATACATAAAACATTCCATTCCTCACATACTATATCCGAGGTGAGAAAATGGATAAGAAGAACCACGAGAAGTTAAACAGAAAGAAAAGCAATGAAGAATTCAACAGCATTACCGAGAAGGTAAAGCCGGAGAATCAGAACCAGCATCACAATGTCAGGAAAGAGGCAGTTGATGTGAAGATGAGACAAATGTAAGGCGTCCATTAGGGCGTCTTTTTCAGTACAAAAATTTAAGTAGAGAAAGGTGGTGAGCCCTATGACAGAAAAACAGAAAATATTTGCAGATGAATACTTGATTGATTTGAATGCCACACGGGCTTACCGTGCGGCGTATCCGAATTGCAAAAAAGATAGTTCGGCAGATGCAGCAGCGAGAAAATTACTCGGAAATACTCGGATTCAAACCTATATCACAGAACGAATGGAAGAACGGCAGAAACGAACGGAGATCACCCAGGACATGGTGCTTCAGGAACTGGCCGCCATTGCTTTTGCTAGAGCGACAGACTATGTATCTGTGAGAGATGGAATGGTGCAAGTAAAAGATACTGATCAGTTATCGGATTTACAAATAGCAGCTATTGCCGGAATTAAAGAAACACAGAACGGGATAGAAGTTAAGCTAGGGAGTAAAGAGAAAACGCTCGAGCTTCTCGGCAGGCACTTAGGTATGTGGAATGACAAGGTAAATGTCGTAGGGCAGATAGAAACTAAAAATCCATTTTCAGATTTAACGACAGAAGAGTTAAAGAAGTTGGTTGGCGATGGATAGAAAGCAGCAGATCATACAAGGTGCCAAGATAGAGCTTGCAAGGCGCGAGTTCTTTTTTTATTGTCAATTAAAAGCACCGGATTTTTATAAAAGCGATAGAACGTTTTTAGTAAATCTCTGTAATGAATTGCAAGAATTTGTGGAGTCTGACGAAGAAGTGTGTGTTGTGAATATTCCTCCAAGACATGGAAAAAGCCGAACTGCAGGAAATCTTGTGGAATGGTGTCTAGGGAACGACCCAACATACAAGATTATGACTGGTTCCTACAACGAAACACTGTCTACTATGTTTTCGAAAAATGTGAGAAATAGCATACAAGAGAAAAAAGCTGATGAAAGTAAACCGGTGTTTTCGGACGTATTCCCGGGAGTTGAAATAAAGTATGGAGACGGTGCCATGAATCTGTGGAGCCTCGAAGGTGGTTATAACAACTATCTTGCGACATCGCCTACCGGAACGGCTACAGGATTTGGATGTAATTTGATGATTATAGATGATCTTATCAAGTCAGCGCTGGAAGCAAATAATGCAACGGTATTGGAAAACCATTGGTCGTGGTTTACAGATACGATGTTGTCACGTTTGGAAGAGGACGGGAAAATTATCATAATCATGACGAGATGGCACAGCGAAGACTTGGCAGGGAAGGTGTTGGAATGGTGTCAAAGTAGCAACAAAAAATACCGGCACATAAAGGACAAGGCCCTACTGGATCCTGTTAAACATAAAATGCTCTGCCCGGAGATCCTCAGCTACGAGTCTTACAAAGATAAAACGAGCGCGATGGGAGAAGATATTGCCAGCGCTAACTATAATCAGGAGCCAATTGATCTAAAAGGGCGACTATACACAAAATTTAAGACTTACGAAGATATACCGCGGGATTTCAACGGGAATCAACTTTTTACGGAGATTAAAAATTACACTGATACAGCCGATGAAGGAAGCGACTACTTATGCAGCATTACTTATGGGGTGTACAACATGGAAGCTTATGTGCTCGATATAATCTATACTCAGGAGGCTATGGAGCGCACAGAAGGAAAAGTAGCAAAAATGCTATTTGATTATAGAGTAAACATTGCCGATATCGAATCTAATAACGGAGGAAAAGGATTTGCAAGAGCGGTAGAAAGCATATTGCAGCAGCAATTCCAAACGAATAAAACGTCAGTTAATTGGTTCCATCAGTCGCAGAACAAGAAAGCAAGGATTTTGTCTAACTGCACTTGGGTGATGGAGCATATTTATTTTCCGAAGAACTGGAGAGATAGATGGCCGGAGTACTACAAAGATATGAACAAGTATCAAAGAGAAGGTAAAAACGCACATGATGATGCACAAGATGCGACTACTGGAATTGCTGAGAAGATAAGTAAAGGCAAAGTAAAACTAAAGACCTTTAGAGGAGGAATATAGAATGAATGGAAAAAGACCATATAAATTGCCGGAACCGCTTTTATGTTCCGCTGATAAAGAAATCAATATGACATTGGTGAATGAATACATTCGCAAGCATGAGGAAAGGATGCCGAGATATAACTACCTTGAAAATCTATACAAAGGATTTCACGATGTATTCCATCTTCCGGAAAAGGAATCCTGGAAGCCAGATAACCGACTGGCTGTAAATTTCCCACGGTATATCACAGAGACCTTTTTGGGATATGCTTATGGAATCCCGATGAAAAAATCACATCCGGATACAAAAATTAAAGATGCGATTATTGAGTTTGACAGAGATAATGATATCTCAGATCAGGAATACGAGCTTGCGAAGAAATGTTGCATCTATGGACATGCATTTGAGTATTTTTACCAGGATGAAGAGGCGAAGACAAAGACCGTGATCTGCAATCCAAAAGAACTGTTTGTCGCCTATGATGATACCGTAAAGAACCGTGCACTATTTGCTATCAGATATGGATATAGAGATGATAAAGTCACAAGGCACGGAGAAATACTGACAAGAGAGAAAATCATCCCATTCGAGGGGGAAATCATGCAGGAGAGCATACCGAATCCCTATGGTCGTATTAATTGTGTAGAATACATGCTGAACGATGAAAGGATCGGGCTTTATGAAGAAGTTGCCGGTATGGTAGAAACATATAATAGGGTGATCGGAGAAAAGGCAAATGACGTAGACTCTTTTGCAGAAGCATATCTTGCAGTGCTTGGCGCCGAGCTGGATGAGGATGGTGTTTATAAGATCCGGGACAATCGAATTATAAATCTTTATGGTACGGAAAATGCAAAAGATATTATCGTGCAGTTTCTTGGCAAACCAACTGCAGACGGAACGCAGGAAAATCTTTTGAATCGGCTTGAGGATTTGATTTATCAGACGAGTATGGTAGCAAACATCTCCGATGAATCTTTCGGAAATGCTTCCGGAACCTCTCTTGCGTATAAATTGCAGTCTATGAGCAATCTTGCCCTAACATTCGACCGTAAAATTGAAAAGTCCATGAGAAAGAGATATAAATTGTTTTGTTCTCTTGCAACGAATGTGCCAGATCGGGACGCATGGAAAGATATTGATTTTACAATGAGCAGAAATATTCCGAAAAATCTCCTCGAAGAAGCACAGACAGCACAGGCACTGGAAGATGTTGTGTCAAAGGAGACCCAGCTTTCTGTTCTGTCTATTGTAAGAGACGTTTCCGAGGAAATAGACCGAATGGAGAAGGATGAAGAAAAGAGACAGAAAACAATTGTAGAAAAACGGATGTTCGGAGGTGCGGCAGATGAGCAGCAGGACGTACTGGAAGAATAGGGAAGAAGAGCAGCGAAAGAAGAATATTAGTGATGAAGCCGAATATGTAAAAGAGATTGGGAAGATCTATGTGAACATGATGGATGAGATCCAAAAAGAGATAAATGGATTCTATACAAAATACGCAAAAGCAGAGGGGATCTCGATTACAGAAGCGAAAAAGCGGGTATCCAAAATGGACATTGATGCGTACAGCCGGAAAGCAGCACAGTATGTAAAGGATAAGAATTTTTCGAAGGAAGCTAATGAGGAAATGCGACTCTACAATGTAACAATGAAGATTAATCGCTTGGAGATGTTAAAAGCCAATATTGGAATGCATCTTATTGGTGGGTTCGATGAACTTCAGAAATATTTTGGGCAGATCCTGACGGAAAAAACACTGGAAGAATTTGAAAGGCAGGCAGGAATCCTCGGAAAATTCATTCAGAACAATGCGAAGATGGCACATGCAATTGTAAATGCTTCTTTCCACAATGCAAAGTATTCGGATCGTATTTGGATGTATCAAGATATGCTGAAAGCGGAGTTGTCTAAGTTGCTGCAGGCGGGGCTGATACAAGGCAAGAATCCAAGAGTACTGGCAAGGCATCTTACTAAACTATTTGGAGTAAGCCGGGAAAATGCAGAGAGATTGATGGCAACAGAATTGTCTAGGGTGCAGGCAGAGGCGCAGAAGCAGTCCTACATCCGCAATGGATTTGATGAGTATGAGTTTATCGCAGAGCCTACTGCTTGCCCGGTTTGCAAGGCTTTGGACGGAAAGCATTTCAAGGTATTGAAAATGATGCCGGGTGAAAATGCACATCCAATGCATCCACGTTGCCGGTGCAGTACAGCAGCATATATGGATGATAAAGAGTATAGTGAGTGGTTGGATGGGTATTCTCAACATGGAATGAATTTTGAAGAATGGAAGAAGTTGAAAAAACATAAGAAAAGAAGTATACTAGAAATAGATGACAAGGAAGATTTATATACAAATCTTAATAGTATGTCAGATGATTTGTCAGAGAAATCCTTACAAGTAAGCCATTATTTAGACACACTTAATCTACCAAAAAGTAAATGGAGTGGCATCACAAAGATTGTAACCAGTGATGAGTTGCCACATTCCCTTGGAAGGACAAAATCAAATGGAGACATACTTCTTAGAAAAGATGCGAGCACTAAAACGATAGTACATGAGCATTTGCATACTCGTTCGGTTTTACATAACAAAGGTGCGTATCGAAGGAATAAATGGTTTGAAGAAAATGCTTGTGAAATGCTTGCTGAGGAATTGTGCAATAAAAATGGTATAAGATACAAACGGACATATAAAAATGTGACAGAGCCACTTAGGGATATAGCAAGTGTTACGAGTCAGTATATATCAGATTATGATTTTGCATTAGATTATTTTAACGCTGGAATCGAGAACAGAGAGCAGTGGTTGATAGAATTGGCAAATAGAGAAACTGATAACTCCATAAGAAGGCGCATTTTGGATTTGATAGGAGAGATTAAAAATGCTTAGAAACCTAAATGAGTTGAAAGAAATTATATTTGGCGAAGATATGACGGATAAGGAATGGTTAGAGTTAAGCAAAGAAGTGGATGATGCTTGGGAAAATGCAACAGATAATGAAAAACAGGAATTTGAGGACAGTGGAGCCGGAGATATGCTGGGGCAGATATTAGAATTTATGGATTGACCATCAGTCAAAAATGATTGGTGGTTTTCTTATGCAAATTTTTAGGAAAGGAGTGATGCAAATTGATTGAGGTACATATCACGCAGGACGGTTTGATGGTAAAAGGTCATGCAGGCTATGCAGAACCTGGAAAAGATATTGTTTGTGCAGCTGTTACAGCACTCACACAGACGTTGATCCAGTCTATTGAAGACTTAACGGATGATGAAATAGAATACAGCATATCTCCCGGAAGGGTTGATATAAATCATAGGAATCTATCAGAGAAATCAAAAACTCTGGTGGATTCCTTTTTCGTTGGCATCCGCTTGATTGCCGATGAGTTTCCGAATTATGTAGCAATTATGTAATTCACGCCCAAGTCTTGAAGGCGTAAAAAGCTAGGGGAAAGGACCATGAAGAATGTCATTAAACTTTTAGGAGGTAAAGAAAATGAAGAGCAGGATGTTTAGAATGCTGCAGTTATTTGCAGAAGAAACCGTAGATCACACAGCAGAACCTGATGCGGTGAAAGATAGTGTTAATCCGGAAAACACATCTGATGATAGCGTGGAAGAAAAGAAGTATACAGACAAGGATGTGGATGCAATTGTAAACAAAAGATTCGCAAAATGGAAAACTGAGCAGGAACAGGCGGTAAAGAGTGCTAAGGAAGAGGCAGAAAAGCTGGCAAAAATGAATGCTGAGCAGAAACAGAATTACGAGATCGAGAAGTTGCAAAAAGAGAATGAAAAACTGAAGCAGGAGGCTGCAAAGGTTGAGCTTAGCAGAAGCGCCACAGGCATTCTTGCAGAAAAAGGAATTGAAGCAACGCAGGATGTTCTTGATTTTGTTGTAGGGAATGATGCTGATGATACGAATGCAAGAATTGATAAGCTTGTAAAAATCGTAGAATCCCAGATTAAGAAAGCCGAGATTGCTAGAGCAACCGGAACCACACCAAAAACCATGACGAACTCAGGAAGCCAGTTGTCTGAATTTGAAAAGAGACTTGCAAAGTATAAGTAAAGGAGAATGTGAAGATGAAGAACAAAGAATTTATGATGTTACAGTTATTTGCGGCAGGAGATAACAATAACTTACCAGTGAAAAGTTACCAACTGGAATTTAAAAATCTCTTGCAGGCAGTATTTGGAAAGATGTCCTATTTTTCCGATTTTTTCGGTGGGGGAATTGAGGCATTAGATGGTGTCAGGGAGAACGAGACAGCCTTTTATGTGAAGACATCTGATATCCCGGTTGTAGTTGGTACTGGTTATGATAAGACAGCTACAAAGGGATTTAAGACTGGGACGGGGAATTCCAGCCGCTTTGGAGAAAGAACAGAGATTATTTACACGAATACACCAGTTAATTACTCATGGGGATGGAACTTCCATGAGGGTATTGACAGACATACAGTTAACAATGATTTTGATTCCGCGGTTGCAGATCGTTTGGAATTACAAGCGAGGGCTAAGACGAAGCAGTTTAATAAGCAGCATGGAAAATTTATTTCTACATCCGCTGGCAAAACAATGACAATGGAGGATTACACAGCGGATAATGTGTTGAAGCTGTTCAATGAGCTTTCGAAATATTTCAATAACATTGAGGCGGTAGGAACAAAGAAAGTTAAGGTTTGTTCCGATTTATACAATGCTATTGTAGATCATCCGCTTAATACAACTGCGAAGAATTCAAATGTAAATATCGAAGGAAACGAAGTTGTGAAATTCAAAGGTTTCCTTGTAGAAGAGATTCCAGATGAGCTCTTCCAGTCAAAAGAGTGCGCTTATGCTTATATTGCAGGAGTTGGTAAGGCGTTTACTGGAATCAACACGGCAAGAACAATCGAATCAGAAGATTTTGACGGTGTAGCTTTACAGGGCGCCGGTAGAGCCGGAGAGTTTATCTTAAACGATAACAAAAAAGCAGTAGTAAAGGTGACAGTGGGGGAATAACACCCACTGACGATACAGCCTTGATTGGCAGTGGGAAAGTAGGAAAGGCAAAAGTAGGTAAAGCAAAATAAGAGACGGAGGTAATGAATATGGCATATTCTAAAAAAGATTGGGCAGATGGTGAAGTAATTTCAGAGGCAGCAATGGACAACATCGAAAACGGTGTAGCCGCGAATGATACAAAAAACACACAGCAGGATTCTAAAATTTCCGAATTAGAAGGCAAACTTGCAAAAGCAGTTGCGGGTTCTAAAGATGGTTTAATGTCTAAAGAGGACAAAACGAAACTGGACGGAATTGCAGAACAGGCGAATAAATACGTTCTTCCAGCGGCGAATAAAACAACGATTGGCGGTGTGAAACAGATGGCTTTAATTGCAGATTTGTCTACAGAAACAGCATCTGACCTGAAAAGCAAAATCAATGCAATTCTTGCGGAGATGAAAAAACAGGGTATCATGGCAAATTCGTAAGGAGTTGAAATTCAATGCTGAATGATTTAAAAAAACTTCTTGGAATCGAGGATGATTCTCTTGATCAGAAACTGGAGTTGATACTCAGATCTGTGCAGGGGCGCCTAAAGCTCCTGCTCGGAGGAATTGAAGTACCGGAGGAAATGAATCATATCGTTGTGGAAGTGGCGGTGATCCGGTTCAACCGGCTAGGTTCCGAGGGGATGTCTTCCCACAATGTCGAGGGCGAGAACATGTCCTATAATGACAACGATTTTGATGGATTTATGAATGAGATACAAGCTTTTTTAGATTCGCAGAAGGAATCAAAACGAGGAAGGGTGAGATTTATTTGAGATGTGATACAGAGGTATTCTTCCAGTCGATCACGCCCGGAGAATATGATGAGTCTACCGGAGATTATGAAGAAGATAAGATCACGGAAGAAAAAAAGCATGCCAGTGTTACAGATACTGGCACGGATACGATGAATCTTGTGTACGGTGCTATAAAGCAGGGAAGTAAGACAGTGCGCTTGCAGATGCACTATAAAAAGCCGTTCGACCTTATCCGGATAGGCAATGTCCTATACAGAGTGGATTTTGAACGGAAACTTCGAACAAAGCATGTGTTTGTAGTGTCGGAGGTGCAGTGATGGCAGGCATTAAATTTGAAGGAATCGCAAAGCTGGATAAAGGTTTGAAAAAAAGAATGGATCTGAATGCAGTCAAGACAGTTGTCCGAAAAAACGGAGCTGATATGCAAGTAAAATCACAGAGAAATGCGCCGGTTGATACCGGGACTTTGAAGCGGAGCATAGGTCTTGATATGTCAGACAATGGAATGACTGCCACAGTAGAGCCGACAGCTGAGTATGCTCCATACGTGGAACTCGGAACCCGGTTCATGGAAGCACAGCCGTATTTAAAACCCGCATTTGAGGAGCAGAAGAAACAGTTTGAAAAAGATTTACAAAAGCTTGTGAGGTGAGGCATGGATCCACAACAAGAATTATTTACAGAATTACTTACAGAGATCAAAGCATTAGGATATGACGTATATGACGTATTCTTACCGCCGGATGGTACGTCGTATCCTTTTGTTTATCTCGCAGATAGCCAACAGACAGACGATGCCAATAAAACGGCTGTGTTTGGCAATGTGTATCAGACAATTCATGTCTGGCACAACAATCCAAGACAGAGGGGAACGGTGTCAAAAATGTTGCTGGCGACTAAAAATGTGTGCAGAAGACTGGATCATACCGAAAATTTTGCATGGAATGTCCGGAATGTAAACCAGAGGATACTTCCGGATACAACAACAAAGCAGCCTCTTTTACACGGGTTGCTGGAAATAGAATTTAGTTTTAGTTAGAGAGGAGAAAAAGCATGTTTAAGACAGGTTTACAGTTATTTGCCGAAGCCGTATCCGGAAAGAAAATCGTATATTTATACAGGTTGGCGAAGAATGCTTCGAAAGAGGCGGGAAAAAATTTGGCGTTCACAACGGAAAATGGGAGAACGAAAAGTAAGGATGCGGATTCTACTGCGACAAAGGATGGTTCTATCAGGACACCAGGGACAACGGAAGTAGAGATTACGGCTACAAGTATTTTATCAAAGGGAGACAAGACAGTTCAGGAACTTGAGGATGCAATGGATTCTGATGAATTGATTGAAATCTGGGAAGCGAATCTCGCTGATCCGGCAGAGGAAGGACAGAATAAATTTAAAGGAATGTATTTTCAAGGGTATCTTACAGAGTTTGAAATCACTTCGGCAGCAGAAGATAATGTGGAAGTGTCTCTCACATTTGGAATCAACGGTTCTGGAAAGCGTGGGGATGTCACTGTGACAACCCAGCAACAGGAAATCGCAAATTATGTGTTCAAGGATTCTGTGAAAGAGGGGGAATAATACCCTCTGAGGATGTAGCCTTAATCGGCAGAGGGAAAATTGGAAAGGCAAAAGTAGGAAAGGAATAAATATATACATAGAGGGCGGGAAACTGCTCTCTTTTGTTTTGCTGAAAAGCAAGGAGGAGTTAAAGATGATGGAATTAACAATTAACGGACAGGTGTATCAGTTCAAGTTTGGGATGGGTTTTTTAAGAGAACTGAATAAACAGATGGTCATTCCAGTGGACGGAATACCAGGGGCAAAGAAAGACATCGGATTCCGATATACATTAGGGTCTTTTTTGGATAATGACCCAGAAGCACTTGTAACTATTCTTAATACTGCAAATAGAGGACAGGATCCTCGTGCGACAAGGGAAATACTTGATGATTACGTAGACGATGAAGACACAGATATTGACCAGCTTTTCGAGGGTGTTTTGGGTTTCTTAAAGAGTTCGAATGCTACCAAGAAAAACACAGTGGAATTATTGGAAGCTGTGGAGAAGGAGAAGAAACAGGCAGAGATGGAAGCGAAAAAACAGGAGATGATGGCATAAGTTTTGAGGAATTCTATCAAGAGGTTGCCTTGAATTGTTTCCGGTATCTCGGGTTTCGTAGTTTTGCTGAGGTCGATAATCTAACGATTCCGGAATACAACCTTCTGATGGAGGCTGTGCGGTTGAAAGAGGTAGATAAAGACTACCGAAACCACCTGCAGGCGTTTCTGAACTTTGCTGTGAGAGCGGAGAAGAAGATTGGAAAAGGGAAAACGAGACCGGTATATCAGCGGTTTCGGAAATTCTACGATTATGAAAAAGAGGTTGACAAAGTAAAAAACAGAAAAAAGAAGCAGGAGAGATTATCGGTTATCGGCAAAATGATGAGAAAGGGGGAGTGATGGCATGGCAGAAAGTTATTCAGTAAAGGCAATATTATCTGCGCAGGATAAAGGATTTAAGTCTGCTTTTGGTGCAGCAATGAAATCGGCTAATAATCTGAAAAACACGATTACAAGCGGACTAGGATTTGGAGTAATGATGGCAGCAGGTCAGAAAGCATTTTCTGTAGTGGCAGGAAGTATGTCAAGCCTGACAAAAGAGACAATCCATACATCGGATTCTATGCAGAAATTGCAGCAGGCGATGCGGTTTTCCGGGGAGAGCGAAGCAGAGATTCAGAGGATTGCGGGTGCAACGGGGACACTGAAAACATATGCGGATAAGACGGTATTTTCGTTAGAAGATGTAATGTCTACATTTGGTGCTTTGTCTGCGAACGGAATTAAAGATGCAGATAAGATGACCGAGGCAGTAGGAAATGCGGTGGCTGTCTTTGGCGGTGGAGCTCAGGAGTTTAGTAGTGTTGGATTGGCGTTTTCGCAGGCTATGGCATCAGGTGCACTCCACGCTCAGGATTGGAACCAGATATTGAATGCGAGTCCACAGCTTGCTGGAGGATTGAGAAAAGAATTAGCAAAGCTGAATCCGGTGCTTGAGAAAGATTTCAAAGGTGCAATGGAGGAAGGTGCTATCACAGCCGATCTTCTTGGTCAAGCAATGAATAATATCGGGATGACTGATATGGCGAAAGAAGCAGCAACATCAGTTACGACGTTCGAGGGTGCAATGGGAAACCTGGAGGCAACGGTCACAAGTGGTATGATGAATTTGTATGACAGCTTTGCAAAGTCAGGTGTAGTGGACGCAATTAACAGCTTTAACGAAAAAGTGGGAAAAGGCTTTGAGTGGCTTGCTGCTACAATCCCGAAGGCAATCGACAAGATTTCCCCGTATTGGGAAGTATTTAAGAAAAATGTAGCAGAGGTTAAGAATGCATTTGGCAGTGCATTTCGAGCAGTTACAAGCGAACTGCAAAAACTCACAGGAGCGTTCGGCTCAACGGAGAGTATAAACAGTTTTTCTGACGTGATGGAGTCGGCATCAGGTGCATTGAAATCTTTTGCTTGCTTCATGGAGGAACATGCGGATGTTATTGCAAAGGTACTGAGGGAGCTTCCCAAATTGCTTGTAGCATATAAGGGTTTTAAGATTGTAAAATCAGTAGCTCCGTTTGTTGGTGCATTTACGAGTGCGATTGCAGGACTTGCTGGGAAAGGAATTTCAAAATTAGGCTCAAAATTATTCGGAATTTCAAAAGGACAGGAAGCTGTAGGGAAAAGCAGTGCCGGGAGTTCTAAAAAGATATTGGCATCAGCAAAAGCATTTATGATGTTAGGCGCAGGAGTTGCTTTAATCAGCGGCGGATTCTTTCTACTTGCAAAAGGGGCAAAGGCAGTAGCAGATTCGGGACCATTGGCTGTAGGCGTTTTGGCAGGAATGGCAGGTACTGTGTTGGCTTTGAGTTTTGGTTTTATGAGTTTCTTGAAGAATATTAAGACATCGCCCCAAAAGATGAATGCTGCCTCCAAATCATTTGTAAAAATGGCGGGGGCGGTAGCTCTTGTATTAGTTGCACTGGCAGGGGTGGCATTAGCTCTTGTTCCACTTGGAAAATTAGGAGAGACTGCCGTTCCAGCACTTGCAGCGTTTGGAATAGTAATCGGAGGATTAACAGTGATATTTGGAGTGTTTGGGAAAAAGCTACAGGAGAGTGCCGTAGGAATTGGAGTGTTTGCATTATCTGTATCGGCAATGGCTTTAGCAATGGCTCCTATCGCTAAAACAGGGACAGATGGTGCAATCGCAATGGCTGCGTTTGGTGTGGTGGTTGCAGCTTTAGTGGCTGTGTTTGCTATTTTTGGAACTGCTTTAACAGCTGCAATACCGGCAATGCTTTCGTTTGGGGCTACCGTACTTATGGTTGGTGCCGGGATGAACCTGGCATCTTCTCTCATTAGCGCCTTGATTCCGTTTGTAAGGCAGTTAGGCGATACGGTTTCACAGGTCGCCACATCAATTGCGTTTTCAATCTCGATGATATTATCGGCATTTGGAGATTTGGTTTCCACTGTAGCAGATGCAGTAGGGACAATTGTGGCAACAGTCGGGAATACGCTTGTGAATGTGGTAAAAACAGCAGGGGATGTCATAAGTGATGTGGTGGAATCAATCAGTGACGGATTCCGCACGATTACGGATGGTATATCAGGTGTGATTGATGCAATAGGAGGTGCTTTTAGCAGTGTATTGGAATCAGTGGCAGATGTCATAAATTCCATTGGAAATTCGGCGAAAAATGCTGGAAAAGGATTTAAAAGTGTTGCAGAGGGAATTCAGATCATCTCGGAACTATCCATTATTGATATTGCGAAGTCTCTCGGAGCAGTTGCAATAGGTTTGGGAGAAATTTCGTCAAAAGGAAAGGGACTGAAAGAAGCGGCAGCCGGTGTTGAGGTTATGGTTGTCTCTATCACATCGGCATCTACACAGCTAGCCTTATTCAATGTGTCTTTACAGAAGATGGGTTCGTTGTCTGTATCAGTCGCTTCCGGTATTACGGCAATCAAAAAAGCATTTGCCGGGTTTTCAGTTCCACCAGTTGATACAAGTAGGATTACAGCGTCATTTCGTTCCATTGTTTCGAGTGCCAATATGGTAGCGGTTCAGGTGTCAGCAACAGGTAAAAACACTGCAAACAATTATGCAAGTACGATGGCTTTTGGTTTCAGGAAGGCTGCTACGGAAACGATGAGCGGGGTAAGCAAGATAAAAGATGCTGCAGGTAAACTGGCTACCTTGTTGCCGAAAACAGCTGTACAGGCTATGAATGGATTTAATAATGCATTTTCTTCTGGAAAGACGAAAGCGATATCTATTGCGAAAGCAATGGCAACTTCCGTTGTATCTGCTATGAAGTCGGCACAGGGAGGAGCGTATAACAGTGGATATTATATTGGTGTAGGTCTTGCGAACGGCATGGAGGCTTCTTTGGGGCGTGTACGGAGTATTGCAGCACAGCTGGCCGAGGCGGCAGAAAAGGCAATCCGTGCAAAAGCGAAAATTCATAGTCCTTCAAGAGTTTCGGAGGAGCTTGGGGAATACTATGGCGATGGCTGGATTGGCGGAATTCAGCGGAGAATGAAGGAAGCATATCATGTTGTGAAGGAATTGGTGTCAATTCCAGCAGTGGATGAGCCAAGGCTCGCTGTTGCTGGATATGGAACTGTTAAAGACTTGGATGAGGGGTACAGTTATAACAGGAATGCGACATATACAATTGTTGTTCCAGTTGAGGTGGATGGTCGGGAAATCGCAAAAGTGACAGCACCATACACACAGGAAGAACTGAATAAATTGGAAAAGAGAAATAACAGAAAAAGGGGATTTAGATAAGGAGGGCAAATGTACAATTTTATAGACACGACAGAAAGTCAGAGTGGCGGTACACTGCCCTCTGAGGCCCTGAATTTTGATGGGGAATATATAGAGAATCTGATTCCTGGCTACCGGACATTGTATGTATCTGGCAGGGAAGTGATTGATACAGAACTTTTGACGGATGAAGTAGGTGTGAGGGACGGAACAAGGTACCGGAGAAAAAGATACCCGGAAAGGATTATCACAGTAGGCTATCAGTTGATTGCAAAAGATGTATTATCGTTCCGAGCAGCTTACAATAAGTTGAATGCAATCTTAGATACAGATGAAGCAAAACTGATATTTGCGGATGAACCCGACAAGTATTTTATAGGGACCAAGGAAGGGACTGATGATGTTCCTACTGGAGTCAATGCAGTAAAAAGTGAACTGACATTTCATTGTGCTGATCCATTTAAGTATTCTGTGAAAGAAAAAGAAGTCATTCCGACAATGGATGAAGATACGACCTTTGTGGTTGATTACAGAGGAACACATAAATGTTTTCCAGTGCTGGAAGCGGAAGCAAATGGCGATATTGGATTTGTTGGATTTATAAAGCAGAATGGGAAAGTTATACAGATCGGGAATGCAGATGAGCTTGACGGAGAAAATTATGAGATGTCACAGACTTTGGTGGACGAAGAATTTGTATCCATTTCACCAGAATGGAAATTAAATTCCGCAAAAATTATAGAATTTACGAATAGTTCAGGTGGAACAGTGAGCACGATACAGACAGGAACGGTAACAGTTGGAAAAGATAGGAGTGGAAAAACTATTTTAGGTCCATCTAGTTACGGGAATATTGTTGCGTATGGTGGTCCAAGCGTAACCCGGCAGATACCCGCTGATCAAAGTGGTCATGTCGGTGCAAAGAATTGGACGTTTTCGTGGCATCATAACTTCACGCTTACCCATGCAAAGCAGTTGGGAGCGGTGGAATTCCTTGTGACCGGTCTTAAAAATGGGAAAAAGGTCACAATTGCATCTGTGACATACTCACGAAATGCGATGAATACGAAAGCGTGGGGATGGTTTTATGTAAATAATAAATGTGTAAAATCGTATATCACAATCGATGATGTGACTGCGGAAAACAAAGTGACTGGATACAGCGGAGGGCGTTCCGGCATCCGGAAATTTGGTGCGAAAGTTGCGTTTGATTTTGCGGGTCAGGTATTTGAGTTTACAGACCCGGAAATTGTGGATGTAGAAGCAACTGAAATAAGTGTTTTTTTCTTGGCAACAAAGGGGTATGACAGTATGAACTTAAATGGTGTTTATTCTGTAAAATTTGTTTCTCATTCCGTAGAGTCTTGGCGAAATGTACCGAATAAATTCGGGGAAGGCGATGTAATATTAGCGAACTGTAAAGCAGGAACTATTTTAGTAAACGGTGTGGAGATGCAGGGGCTTGGGGCTCTTGGAAATGATTGGGAACAGTTTTTTCTTCATCCAGGTACAAATCAGATCAACTGTGTATATTCCAATTGGGCAGAAAAACCGCATTTCAAGTTGAAATATAGAGAGGTATGGCTATGATCTTTTATTTCGCAGACAGACATATGAATATATTAGGACAAGCAAGTACAAATCTTCCTGATGGAATCCTAGTTCGGGATGACAAGAAGGTAGAAGAGATTGATACCGGTGTGGCGACGTTGGAATGCTATATTTCTGCTACTGGAAAAGACAAAAAAGGGGCGGAAATATATACAACAGTAGGAAACTATATATTAAAGAAAGATCGAGATGAGACAAGAGCATATACCATTATCGAGCGTGAAAAGGATACAAAAAACGAAGAAATTTGTATTTACGCAGAGGATGCAGGGCTGGATCTTCTGAATGAGGTTGTTGGAGAGTATGAAGCAGATCGGGATTATTCAGTCGTGTATTATACTGAAAAATTTGTTGGAAACAGTGGATTTGAAATCGGTCTGAATGAGATTAGTGATCGCTCCAGGAAACTGAAATGGGAAGGTGAAGCGACTGCGACAGAAAGACTTGCAAGTGTAGCAACGCAGTTTGATGCGGAAATCTCATATAGTTTTGAAATAACTGGACTTCAAATTTCGAAAAAATATATCAACTTTTATAAAAAACGTGGAAAGGATATTGGTACAGAATTACGCTTGAATCGAGATATAGACAGGATTCGTACGAAAGAGTCTATTGCGAATATTGCGACAGCCCTTGAAGTGACTGGGGGAATACCGGAAGATTCCGAAGAGCCTATTACGTTACAAGGATATCAATATGATGATGGTGATATTTATATTGACGGAACAAAGGTGAAATCACGAGAAGCATTGAAGCTTTGGGGACGTTATATGATGAAAGATAGCGATATTGTAGGGCATATCACAAAAACGTATAGTTATGATACGATGAGTCAATCGGAGCTTTGTACTAGATCTGTAAATGAATTGAAAAAAGCTTGCAAAATGGAAGTGAATTATGAGATTGATATCAGCAGACTGCCAGAATGTGCACGGGTAGGAGATTATATTAACATCGTAGATGATGAAGGTGGATTGTATTTAAAGGCAAGAATTTTGAAACTGGAAAGTTCTGAGACAAACGATGAACATGTGGCAACTTTGGGAGAATATCTGATAAAGGATAACGGGATATCACAACTTCTTGAGGATTTGGCAGAGCAGTTTAAACAGTTGGCGGCAAATAGAACATTTTATACTTGGATTGCTTATGCGGACGATAATAAGGGAAATGGAATTTCTTTGAACCCGGATGGCAAGAAATATATTGGAACAGCAGCAAACAGAACAACGAAAACACCGGATTTGAGTGACGCAACAATATATTCATGGATGCTGGCAAAAGGAGATGATGCTGTTACGCTCCACATTGATTCGAGCAATGGAAGCATCTTTAAAAATAGCGGGGTGGCAACAACTCTGACAGTAACAATTCTTGTTGCAGATGAGAGAATTGATACATCTAAAAAAATGAAAGATTATTTCGGACAAGCAGCTTATTTAGAGTGGGAATGTAAGCGATTAGGAGAGACGGAATTTAAACCGATTTCACATACTGACAAGAGATTATCAGATGAAGGTTTTATTTTCACGTTGACGCCCGAAGACGTGGATGTCAAATCAACATTTAATTGTAGTTTGAATTATTAGGAGGATTTAAAATGGCAAAAAAAGCAAGTAATCAGGTAGACTTACTCGATCTTACAGATGGGTATTCAATCATAATGACAAATGACTCATATACATTTTTGGGAACAGAAACAAGTGTAAATGGGACACAGACAACTTCGACACAGATTATGGCTCTTTGTGGTGCAGAACAAGTGGCTTGTAAAATAGGTGCGATAGAGTGTCCAGAAGGGTTAAGTGCAGTTTCTGATGGAAAGACACCAACTCCAACGGTTACGATTACAGCAACATCAGCACTAAAAAAGACAGGATCTATTACAATACCGGTTATTATCGGGGAGATTACGGTTAATAAGGTGTTTAGTTTTTCTATTGCATTTAAGGGGCAAAACGGTCAGGATGGCACAAGTGTTACAGTAAAAAGTACATCGGTCACTTATCAGATTTCAGCTTCGGGGACGACGACGCCAACAGGAGAGTGGCTGACTTCTGTACCTAATGTGCCGGCGGGACAATACTTATGGACTAAAACAGTTGTAACTTATAGTGATGGAAAATCTACGACAGCATATAGCGTATCGCGTAGCGGAACGAATGGTTCAAATGGATCAAGTATTACTGTTACGAGTCAGGAAGTAACTTATCAAAAAGGAAACTCAGGAACAACACCGCCTACTGGAGAGTGGTCATCTACCATTCCAGCAACGAATCCGGGAGAATTTCTGTGGACTAAAACGGTTGTAACTTATAGTGATGGAAAATCTACAATTTCCTATAGTGTTTCGCGGAACGGAACGAATGGCACGGATGGACAGGATGCGCTTAATCTTGTTATAGAGTCCTCAGCTGGAACAATTTTTAAAAATACAGCAATTGCAACTACATTGACAGCACATGTCTATAAAGGAGGTACTGAGGTGATTGGCGGTGCACTTTCGGCACTTGGAACAATTAAATGGTATAAAGATGGTGGATCTGTGCCAATTGCTACAGGCTCTACATTTACAGTGTCAGCGGGAGATGTATCAAATAAAGCCACTTATACAGCGATACTGGAGGGATAGGTATGGCTATAAAGTCAATAGCTGAAATTACTTTAATCCGTGTGAATGATGGCTCTGACGGAAAAGGGATTAAGAGCATAATGGAATATTATATGGTATCTACCGTTAATTCTGGAATCACAACTGGAAACAGTGGGTGGAGTACGGAAATTCCTACTATGACAACTATAAATAAATATTTATGGAATTATGAAAAAATGATATATACAGATAATACCTCTGTGGACACTATACCAAAAGTAATTGGGATATATGGGGACAAAGGTCCGCCGGGACAGACTGGAAACGGAATAAAATCAATTGCAAATTATTATCTTGCCACTACCGCGAAGAGTGGCGTGACAATATCCACAGAGGGTTGGACAACAACGATACAAACTATGACTTCATCTAAAAAATATCTTTGGAATTATGAGATTGTTGTATATACAGATGGGAGCAAATACACATCTGCTCCATGCATCATAGGGGTATACGGTGACAAAGGAGCCGCAGGAGAAAATGGAATGAGTGGAATTATTGTATCAGATACAGCACCAGCAAATCCAGAAGTAGGTCAATTATGGCAGAAAGCATCCGGTCAACCAATACAACGCTGGGATGGAAAGAAGTGGACTATTCATTATATTTCGGTAGATAATTTGGATGTGGATACATTGAGTGCCATTTCTGCAAATCTAGGAGATGTTTCGTTCGGAACAATTACAAATTATGTGGAAGGAAAAAGGGCACTTGCAGTAGGAAATAATAGTGTTGATTTTTATAATTCAAATGCTGAAAGAGAGCATATTGGATATATAAGACCGTACACGGATGGAGGTTATGACAAATATGGAATTGAGATTGCAGGAGACAACAGATTTCTATTTGGAGTAGCTGGCAATATCGTACATATGGATAATCAGACATTGAACTATGATGGATTGTTTAATTTAGGTGGCAAGCCAATGAATTATGAAATTATAACATCATCAAATACAATCGCCATAAAGTATGCGAACGGATTGTTGCTATGTGCTGGACACACTTCTTTTGCAGCTACAACAGCTATTACAGCAAAAGCGGATGTGGTATTCCCGGTTCCGTTTAAAGATACAGGCTATTATTTTGTGTCAAACGTGCAAAGAAATGGAAGTATTGTTACGTCTTACTGGGAGGGAGATGTTGGTGGAAACAATATACGTACAACAGCAAAAACCAGTATTTCTCACTCGAAAACAAATGGAAATTATGGAATTGCCTACAACTGGTTTGCAATAGGATTTTGGAAATAGTGAAGGAAAATTTATAAATGAAGAATGAAGAAATCAGAGCGAGACTGTAAGGGTCTTATTTTTTATGCAATTTTTTTAAATAGAGAAAGGAAAGTGAGGTATATGAAGAAAATGGATAAGATTAAAGTATTTCTTACTGCGGTGTGCAGTTTTTTGTCAAGTATGTTAGGGGTGTTGTTTATTCCGGTTGTACTATTGGTTTCGTGTAACGTAATTGATTACATTACAGGATTGATAGCAACGCAAAGTAGAGAAGAAAAGGTAAGTTCTTATAAGAGCATCCGCGGAATTGCAAAAAAGGTATGCATGTGGTTACTGGTTATTGTGGGTGCGATTATCGACCAGCTGATTAAGTACTCAGCAGCTACTATTGGTCTTACGGTACCAGTTACCTTTTTGATTGCCTGCATTGTAGCAATATGGCTGATCTGCAATGAATTGATTAGCATATTGGAAAATATCGCAGATATCGGCACACCTCTCCCTCCGTTTTTACAGAAGATAGTTTATTATATTAAGGAGCAGACAGAAAGCAAAGTGACAATTGACGAGGATTCAGAGGGCGAGTAATCGTCCTCTTTTGTGAAAGGAGATTTAATATGGAAAGAAAGATTATTGATGTAAGCTATCATAACGGTACAATTGACTGGAATGCAGTAAAAGTCAGTGGAATTGAAGGAGCAATTCTCCGATGTGGATATGGAGATGATATTGTCGGACAAGACGATAGTCAGTGGTTTCGTAATGCAGACGAATGTACAAGGCTTGGAATTCCATTTGGGGTGTATATTTACTCTTATGCAAAATCAGAAGCGCAGAGTAGGAGTGAAGCAGCACATGTGTTACGTCTGATCAGCGGATACAAGTTAAGCTATCCAATCTATTTGGACTTGGAGGAATCAGGCACTGAAAGCCATGCAGTTGCTGGTGCGAAAATTTTCTGTGATATTATTGAAAAAGCTGGATACGTGGTCGGTATCTACGCGAATCAAAATTGGTTTCAGAATATCATCGGAAATCAGCTTGATAGATACACAAAATGGATTGCAAGATACTCATCAAATAAACCGACCGTAGCGTGTGATATTTGGCAGCACACAAGTGATGGAACAGTAAGTGGAATTAACGGAAGAGTGGACATGAATATCTGCTACAGAGATTTTCCGGCAGAAATCAAGGGAGGCACAAACAATATGAGTAAGAGACAATTTTATCCAGGAGAAGCCTACACTGCAAATCAAGCAAATGTATATACTACAGGCGATTGTAATGCAGTAAGACAGACATTGGCGCGGGGAAGTAAGGTGAAAGTGTTAGACACCGGAACAGAAGTGGTAACTGTAGAAATCACACAGAAGGGATACATGAAATGCAATGATTTATTGCCATTGTTCAAAAAAGGGGATAAAGCGAAACTGGTGGAAGATGTAACAGTTACAATTCCAAAAGGAACGGTAATCACATCGGACGACAGCGGATATGGAGGAATTAAAGCAACAGTGCAGGGTGTTGTTGATTGTAGGAAAATCGAGCATGTAAAACATTAAATGAACAGCCCCATCTCCGAAGAGGTGGGGCGAAAATATTGTATCATCTTACAAAACTTAATAAAACGGTTTACAACACGTTTACAACAAAAATGCCTGCAAACGGCGTATTTATGTAAAATTATTTTACATAGATTTAACATTACTTGCGTTTTAGATTTAACAGAGGTTCGATATGATATGACCTGTGAAGAAGTTAAGGAATAAAAAATCTTTTACTGAAAAAGGAGAAATGTAAAAATGAAAATGAAAAAGTTTTTAGCGTTAACAGCAACAGTAGCAATGGTAGCCTCAATGGCAGTTGGATGTGGAAACTCAGGTAATTCAGATAAAACAGATGGAAAAGCAGAGACAGAATTTGATGCGGCAAATGATATCTCAGTTGTTTCAAGAGAAGATGGTTCAGGAACAAGAGGAGCATTTATCGAGTTGTTCGGAATCGAAGAAAAAGATGCTTCAGGAGAAAAAGTGGATAACACAACAGAGGAGGCGAACATTACAAACAGTACATCTGTTATGTTGTCAACAGTGGCAGATAATGAGTATGCAATCGGATATGTTTCACTTGGCTCTTTAAATGACACTGTAAAAGCATTGAAAGTAGATGGGGCAGAGCCAACAGAAGAAAATATCAAATCTGGCGAATACAAAGTGGCAAGACCGTTTAATATTGCGACAAAAGGTGAAGTAAGCGAAGTAGCTCAGGACTTTATCGATTTTATCTTGAGTACGGAAGGTCAGGCAGTTGTGTCAGAAAGTGGATATATCGCTTTGGATAATGTGCAGGCATATGCAGGAAACAAACCAGCAGGTAAAGTATCCATCGCAGGTTCATCTTCTATCACGCCGGTTATGGAAAAATTAAAAGAAGCATATTTAAAAGTAAATCCATCAGCAGAGATTGAAATTCAGGAAAGTGATTCTACAACAGGTATGACATCTGTAGCAGACGGTATCTGCGACATCGGAATGGCATCCAGAGAAGTGAAAGAGGAAGAGCTTGCAAAAGGCTTGAAAGCAACTGTAATCGCAACAGATGGTATCGCAGTGATTGTCAACAAAGCAAACACGTTGGATGACATTACAAGTGATCAGGTAAAATCAATCTATGTTGGTGATGCACTTTCATGGGATGAAATTATAAAATAAGTAGAGGAAACGAAAGACGATGAAAAAAGCATGGAACGAAAAATTCATGCAGGGAGTGTTCTTCATTGCCGCCTGTGCTTCGGTGCTGGCGGTAGCTCTCATTTGTGTATTTTTATTTGCAAATGGGATTCCTGCGATGAAAGAAATCGGATTTTTACAATTTTTAAGTGGTGAGCGTTGGAGACCTTCCAATGATATCTATGGAATCTTCCCGATGATTGTGGGAAGCATTTATGTGACTGCTGGAGCAATTCTTTTTGGAGTGCCGATTGGAATTTTGACATCGATATTCATGGCAAAATATTGCCCGAAGAAAATTTATCCGGTATTAAAAGGTGCGACAGAGCTTTTAGCGGGAATTCCATCTGTAGTATATGGATTTTTCGGACTGGTTGTGATGGTTCCGATGATTCGAGAACTTGGTATGACATTGAAGCGTGCGGGAATCGTAAAAACAGCAGGAGATGGAAACAGTATGCTGACAGCATCTATCTTGCTTGGAATGATGATTTTGCCAACCATCATCGGTGTGACAGAATCTGCAATCAGAAGTGTTCCGAATCAGTATTATGAAGGAGCGCTTGCACTTGGAGCAACGCATGAAAGAAGTATTTTTGCGGTCGTTCTTCCGGCGGCAAAATCAGGCGTGGTAGCCGGAATCGTACTTGGAATCGGGCGTGCGATCGGAGAGACAATGGCTGTCATCATGGTTGCAGGAAATCAGGCGAGAATGCCGGTAAGTATTATGAAGGGTGTGCGTACAATGACTGCGAACATTGTCATTGAGATGGGGTACGCAACCGGACTGCACAGAGAGGCATTGATTGCGACAGCAGTTGTACTGTTTGTATTTATCCTGATTATTAATCTTTCTGTATCATTGTTAAATAGGAGGGGACACCGTGACTAGAAGTATAGGAGAAAAACTGCGTTCTTATAAAAGAACACCGGGATCATTTATTTTGATGCTCCTTGTGATGCTCTCTGCAATCATAACATTTGCAGTGTTATTATTTTTAATTGCATATATTTTGATCAACGGAATCCCGCATATTAAGCCGGAATTGTTTGCGTTGAAATACACAAGTGAAAATGGATCGCTGTTCCCTGCTTTGATCAATACGATTATTATGACGGCGTTGTCTTTGATCATTGCAGTTCCGTTTGGAATTTTCTCTGCAATTTTTCTTGTGGAATATGCCAAACGAGGAAATAAATTTATCAATGTTATCCGTATTACGACGGAGACATTGTCTGGAATTCCATCGATTGTATATGGACTTTTTGGAATGTTGTTTTTTGTTACAACATTAAAATGGGGGTACTCTTTGCTGGCGGGAGCGTTTACATTGTCGATCATGATTCTTCCGCTCATCATGCGTACTACAGAAGAGGCATTAAAAGCAGTTCCCGACAGTTATCGGGAAGGAAGTTTTGGACTTGGAGCGGGTAAACTTCGAACAGTGTTTCGAATTGTGCTTCCATCGGCAGTGCCTGGAATTTTAGCAGGTGTTATTCTTGCGGTTGGAAGAATTGTCGGTGAGACGGCAGCATTGATTTATACAGCCGGAACAGTTGCAGATATCCCGGATGGAGTGATGGGATCAGGAAGAACGCTGGCGGTTCATATGTACAGTATGTCAAGAGAAGGGCTTCATATGGATCAGGCGTATGCAACAGCAGTAGTACTGCTTGTACTTGTGATCGGAATTAACTGGCTATCAGGATTTATAGCGAAAAAGGTAACGAAAGGAAACGGAAATGGCGAAAATTAGTATCAAAAATCTGGATCTTTATTACAGTGATTTTAAAGCACTGAAAAATGTGAATTTAGATATAGAGGCAAATAAAATTACGGCGTTTATCGGGCCGAGCGGATGTGGAAAATCAACACTCTTAAAATCGTTGAACCGCATGAACGACCTTGTGGAAGGATGTAAGATTGAAGGGGAAATCTTACTGGACAATCAAAATATTTATAAAAGTATGGACGTAAATCTTTTGAGAAAACGTGTTGGAATGGTATTTCAGAAACCAAATCCGTTTCCGATGAGTATTTATGACAACATTGCATTTGGGCCGAGAACACATGGAATTCGCTCCAAAGCAAAACTGGATGATATTGTAGAAAAATCATTGCGAGATGCGGCAATCTGGGAGGAGACAAAGGATAGATTGAAAAAGAGTGCTCTTGGTATGTCTGGTGGACAGCAGCAGAGATTGTGTATTGCGCGTGCGCTGGCGGTACAACCGGAAGTGCTTTTGATGGACGAGCCTACGTCGGCTCTTGACCCGATTTCTACCTCGAAGATAGAAGACCTTGCGATGGAATTGAAAAAAGATTATACTATTGTTATGGTTACACATAATATGCAGCAGGCTGTTCGTGTGTCTGATAATACTGCCTTTTTCCTTTTGGGAGAAGTGATTGAATATAATGAGACAGAGAAGTTGTTCTCAATTCCGTCGGATAAACGGACAGAAGATTATATTACAGGGAGGTTCGGATAGTATGAGAAATAAGTTTGACATGCAGTTAGAAAATTTAAGTGCCCAGTTAATTAATATGGGAAGTCTCTGCGAAAAAGCGATTGCAAATGTGGCAAAAGCAATTCAAAAAGGAGACTTAGAGCTTGCGAAACTTGTAATGAAAGAAGACGAAGAAATTGATCAGATGGAAAAAGACATTGAAAGATTGTGTTTGAAGCTTTTGCTGCAGCAGCAGCCTGTAGCCCGTGATCTGCGTCAGATTTCCGCAGCCTTAAAGATGATCACGGATATGGAGCGTATCGGGGACCAGACTTCTGATATTGCAGATATTATTATCGGAGCAGGCATGTCTGAGGCAAGGGAGATTCCTGTTATCGGAAAGATGGCGGAAGCTACAAGTAAGATGGTGAATGACAGTGTCCTTGCATATGTGAATAAAGATTTGGAACTTGCGAGAAAAGTAATGCTTGCAGATGATGAGGTAGATAAATTGTTTGACCAGACAAAGCAAAAGCTGGTAAAATTAATTGCTGAGGATCATGGAAATCAGGGAGAAAAGGCAATCGATCTGATTATGATCACAAAATATTTGGAGCGTATCGGAGACCATGCGACAAATATTGCGGAATGGGTAGAATTTTCTATCACAGGTGTACACAAAGGAATGGCAGCTGTATAGGAAAAGATAAAGGAGAATCAAGGGATGATATATTGTGTAGAAGACGATGGAAATATTCGGGAACTGGTAGTATACACATTGAACACGACGGGGATGGAAGCCCGTGGGTTTGAAGATGGAAAATCCTTTATGGGAGCTTTGGCGTTTGAGACGCCAGAGCTTATTTTGCTTGATATCATGCTTCCGGGTGAAGATGGACTATCATTGTTAAAGAAACTTAAGAATTCGGCAAAGACAAAGGAAATACCGGTCATTATGGTGACAGCAAAAGGGGCGGAGTATGACAAAGTAGTAGGGCTTGATGGTGGAGCGGATGACTATGTGACAAAACCGTTTGGAATGATGGAGTTGGTATCACGAATCAAGGCAGTGCTTCGAAGAACAAAAAAAGAGAAGGAAGAGGGACAGTATTCTGTCGGCAGCCTTTCCATGGATTTGAAAAAGCATGTAGTGTTTGTGGATGGAAAACAGGTGACTCTTACGTTGAAAGAATTTGAACTGCTCGGTCGCCTTGTGCAGAACCAGAATATTGTGTTGACAAGAGACCGTTTATTAGAGGAAGTATGGGGATATGATTTTGACGGAGAGACACGTACAGTGGATGTTCATGTGCGAACACTCAGACAGAAACTTGGAAGCGCCGGTGATATGATTCAGACTGTGCGGGGAGTCGGCTACAGGTTAGGAGAGATCAATGAGAGTTAAAATACAAAAAAGTATGCTTTTAGTAATTTGCATTACACTTCTTACAACCTTTTCGCTTTTGATTGCGGCTACATATTTTCAGTCTCTGAATAATATGAAAGCAGAGCTAAAGCAGGAGGCCGTATATATTCAGACGGCAATCAATATATCCGGGACAAAGTATCTGGAAGATATGGATGCGGCACAGGTGAAGACGAGGCTGACAGTGATCGATGAAGATGGTACTGTTTTATATGATTCAAAAGAAGATGATTTCACATTTGAAAATCACAAAGAGAGAAAAGAAGTCAAGGATGCAGTTGCGAACGGTTGGGGGGAAGATTTGAGAAAGTCGAACACCTTGGGAGAGCAGACATATTACTATGCACTGACCTTGAATGATGGAAATATCCTGAGAGTTGCAAAAACAGTAGATAATGTGCAGCCGGCAATTATGGATATGCTGCCTTATATGGCGGTGATTGCGGTTGGAATGTTTTGCTTTGCCTATTTTCTTGCAAAATGGCAGACGTCGAGATTGATACGCCCGATTAATAATCTGAATTTGGAAGAACCGCTTGAGAACAATGTATATGAAGAATTGAAACCCTTGTTGTTAAGCATTGACAAACAGAACAAAGAAAAAGAGGCTGTGGCAAACATGCGAAAGGAATTTTCCGCAAATGTTTCTCATGAATTGAAGACACCGCTTACTTCTATTTCCGGATATGCTGAGATTATGAAGAGCGGACTTGTGAAACCGGATGATATGATTGGATTTTCTGAGCGGATTTATAATGAGGCAAGTCGTCTGATTACCTTGATTGAAGATATTATTAAGTTGTCTAAGTTGGATGAGGGAAATGTTGAAATTGAGCAGGAGGATGTGGATTTATTCGGATTGGCGCGGGAAATTTGCAGCAGACTGGCACCGCAGGCAGAGAAGAAGAAAGTGCATCTGGAAGTGATTGGAGAAACTGTGATTTATCATGGTGTAAAAAGAATTTTGGATGAGATGATCTACAACGTCTGTGAAAATGCGATCAAGTATAATGTGTCAGGCGGTGAAGTGAAAATCTGGGTGGGCAATACACTCAAAGGACCGAAAGTGATTGTTCAGGATACCGGGATTGGAATACCGGAAGACCAGAAAGAACGTATTTTCGAGCGCTTTTACCGTGTGGATAAAAGTCATTCAAAAGAGACCGGAGGAACCGGTCTCGGACTTTCGATTGTGAAGCACGGTGCGATTTTGCACAATGCAGAGATTACAGTGAACAGTAAAGTTGGAGAAGGAACAAGAATGGAGATTTTGTTTGAACAGGATAAATCTTCAGACTAGCAGGAGGAAGTCTGAGATCTATAGTGGATACCAAACTCCATCGATTCCAATTGCATCTATCTGCGTCCAATCGCAGCGGTTCGAGAAGCCATAAATCCAACGGAATCCTTCAAAGGAATCATCTTGAACTGCCTCACGACTGGAATGATTTATTCCAACTTTCTTTTCTGTTGATGATTTTCCTGTCAAAACGTCCTCTTTACCATTCTTATAGCGGAAAGTAATCTGGACGTCCCCGGGATCTTCAGGAAAATTGGTATCTGTATCTCCTTCTGCCCATATTGTGATTCCAAGTGGAGAATATTCTAATTTTGTATACATTTCAGATTTTCCTAAAGATATGGATTTTGGTTCTATCGTCTTTTTTAGAGAAACGGTGAGATATTGTGTGGATTTTGGAATGTTGATACGGATATTCTCCTGTTCCCCGTTTATGTCCAGCCAGTAATAAGCTTCTTTTTCATTTGACAGATCAGTATAATAACACATGCTTGCCGCTTTTGAGGCAACCGGATCTGGCAGCTGCTTCAGTTCTTTTTCTGCTTCTTTTGTCAGTGCTTCCAGTTTTATCAGTATACGTCCGATATTACCATCATATGCCATGTCTACAAGGGAGAGAGAATAATCATCTGTTGAAATTTTTTGGTCTGAAGTAAGGACTTCTTTTTCGTTTAGACCAAACATTTTTTTTATAGACCATCCAAGTTCCTCAGATGCCACCGCATATGCGCTGCCACCCAATATTGCTGCCAAGACGAAACCAGCAGCCATTCGTTTCATAGTCCTTAAAAATCGAACCTGCTTTTGCTGTTTCATATTCTGGTGAACTTTTTTGAGTGTCATATTTCGAATTTTCTCTTCGTCACAGTTGACAGAATTAGACTTTATGTCTGTAAGCAATACATCTTTTGAATCCAAATGTCCAAATAATTCATACAGATTTACTTTTTTCATGAGTCACTCCTCCTTCTTTGAATTTTGTGATTAGTTTATCGCACCCTCGGTATAATTTGGATTTCACAGTAGATATGGGTAACTGCATTGTATTGGCGATTTCATTCAGTTTAAATCCGTAAAAATAATATGCCAACATCAGCTGTTGTTCAACGGCATTAAGTTCATTTAGCAGTTCCCGAATTTTTTCGATTTGTTCTTTTTCACCGAAATATTCATCCACACAGATAAAATCCAATACACTTTCTTCTTCAAGAACAATCTGTTTATGTTTTTCTCGTAAGCGGTTTCTCGTTTGATTTCTGGCAATCTGTGCTAAATATGGTTTCAAAGTATTGTGATTTTCAAATGACTGCTGTGATTTCCATAAGGAAAAAAATACGTCAGAAACAATTTCTTCCATATCTTCCTTTTCTAAACAGTCATAGGAAATCCCTTTTACAATCGTATAAACATATCCGGTATATTGTTTCATAATGTTTTCCAATGTTTTTTCATCCAATACCAGTTTTTTCATCTTATTGAAATCCCCCCCTTTCACTTACCTATACACAAAATCAAAGGAAAAAGTTTCATTAAAAAAGAAATATTTTTAATAAATTTGTTGGAATATACAAAAAAATCCGAGGAGAATTCACGTGTTAGAGGATTCTCTTCGGATTTTTGAAAATAAAGTCAAAAGTAATTATGCTTCTACAAATACTTCTTTACCCATTCCGCAGATTGGACATACCCAATCTTCCGGGATATCTTCAAAAGCTGTTCCAGGAGCGATTCCGTTATCTGGATCACCAACTTCTGGATCGTATTCATAGCCACATGGTTCACAAATATATTTCTTCATAGTAATACCTCCTTATAAATAACATGATAGATCAGTTACTATCATAATCTTTTTGACAAAATTTATTCTAGCAGAATTTTTGGTAAATGTCTAGACAAAAATAGTAATCTTTCCTATTTTGTGCAATTTGCATAGATGTTATGTCTGAAAAGTTTGTGCATATATTAATAAAAAGAGAGAGTGGGTGTTTGGATGAAGAGAAAAAGTCTGATGTCTGTATTGGTTTGCTTGTTTATTTTAGGAACGTGTGTGGGTGCGGTGAGAGAAATATCTGTAAGCAACACAGTCAACGGCAGAGAATTGCCGATTTATTCTGTGGAGACAGAAGCAAAGCGGGTGGCGCTTTCCTTTGATGCAACATGGGGAAATGAATATATGAAGCAGATTTTGGATGTGCTGGATAAATATGATGTGAAGGCAACGTTTTTTCTTACAGGAAACTGGGTAGGAAAATATCCGGAAGATGTAAAACAGATTCAGCTTGCAGGGCACGATATCGGAAATCATAGTGAGAATCACAAATCGATGAGCCAGCTCTCAAAGGAAGCTTGCAAAGAAGAAATTGTATCTGTACACGAAAAAGTAAAAGCCTTGACGGGGATGGAGATGAAATTGTTTCGAGTTCCTTATGGAGATTATGATGATCAAGTGATCAAGACAGCAAAAGCTTGTGGGTATGAAGTGATACAGTGGTCGATTGATTCTCAGGATTGGAAGGATTATGGGAAGGAGAGCATTGTAAAAACTATTTTAGAAAATAAAGAATTAAAAGGTGGGGCGATTATTTTGCTGCATAGTGGAGCAAAATATACAAAAGATGCTTTGGAATCTGTGATTTTGGGGCTTCGAGAACAAGGATATGAATTGGTTCCGGTATCAGAACTGATTTATAAAGAAAATTATCATTTGGATGTGACCGGAAGACAGATAAAAAATAAATGAGAAATTAAGACTGATAAAATCATTTTAGAAGTAATTGACAAACGTAAAGCAGGTCGATATAATTATAAGAAACAAGGGCGTTTTCCGTAGAGTGAGAACGTCCATTTTTATTTCAGGATTTGGAGGGATATCAGTGAGAAACTATACAAAAAGAGACATATACAGACTTGTAGAAGAAGAGGATGTCGGCTTTATCCGGCTCCAATTTACAGATATATATGGAATGATGAAAAATATAGCAATCACGACAAACCAGCTGGAAAAAGCGTTGGATAACCGATGTGTGTTTGACGGTTCTTCCATCGAGGGATTTGCAAAGGATGAGGACTCGGATATGTATCTGTATCCGGATTTGAATACATTTGAGATTTTTCCGTGGAGACCACAGCAGGGAAAGGTTGCGAGACTCATTTGTGATGTATATCGTCAGGACGGAACCCCTTTTGAGAATGATCCGCGGCATATTCTAAAAAAGACGGTTGAGAAAGCAAAAGCTATGGGATATCAACTACAAGTAAGCCCGAAGTGTGAGTTCTTTTTGTTCCATATAGATGATCATGGACTCCCGACAACCGTATCCCATGAAAATGCAGGATATTTTGATTTGGGACCTTTGGATTTCGGGGAGAATGCAAGACGTGACATGGTCCTGATATTGGAGGATATGGGGTTTGAGATCGAGACTTCTCATCATGAAGCGGCTGCGGCACAACATGAGATTGATTTCCGATATGATGAGACATTGGCTGCCGCCGATAAGATGATGACATTTAAACTTGTGGTAAAGACGATTGCAAAACGGCACGGACTGCATGCAACATTTATGCCGAAACCAAAATCAGGAGAAAATGGTTCGGGTATGCATCTGAATATGTCTTTGACAAAAGACGGAGTGAATCTGTTCGCCGATGAGAACGGTGAGAATGGACTGAGTCAGGAAGCAAGTTATTTCATAGGAGGAATTATGGCGCATATTCAGGCGATTACACTGATCACCAATCCGATTGTAAATTCTTATAAAAGACTCGTGACAAGAAGAAAACCGGTATTTCGGATTCCGGCAGAGCGCGGGGAGAAAACGAGAGTTGAGTTGCGAAGTCCAGATCCATCTGCCAATCCATATCTCGCATTTGCAGTGTGTCTTGCGGCTGGATTAGAAGGAATTGAAAAGAAGATCCTTCCGCCGGAACACATGGAAAAATATAATGAGTTACTTCCCGGAAGTCTCCTGGAAGCAGTCAGAGCTTTTGAAGAGGATACATTTGTTCAAAATGTTTTGGGAGAAGATTTATCAGCCAAATATGTTATGGCAAAGAAAAATGAATATCAGCAGTTCCGAGAGTATGTGACAGGCTGGGAACTGGAAAAATATTTGCACAAGATTTGAGTCTTTCTGTAATGAATAACCCGTTGAGCCGAAGGAGGTAAATATGAGTAAAATTATTGTTGTGTTTCCCAAAAAGGATACAGCAACGAATATTCGTAATATCTTAGTGCGAAATGGTCTGGCAGTTACAGGAATCGGGACTACAGGAGCCCAGGCAATACAAAGTGCGGAGACGTTGGATGAAGGAATTGTGATTTGCGGTTATAAGATGCTGGATATGATGTATACGGAATTGCGGGAATATCTGCCGGATACATTTGAGATGCTCGTGATCGCATCTCCGGATAAATGGGGAGATGGGATTGTAAACGGCGTGGTAGGACTTACGATGCCGCTGAAGGTGCATGATTTGCTCAGCACGCTGAACATGATGCTGCAGGCGATAGAAAGGCGGAGAAAGAAGAGGAATGCGAAGCCGAAAGCCCGCAGCGAGAAAGAACAGGCGTTACTGAGAGAAGCGAAAGTATTACTGATGAACCGTAACAACATGACTGAGGACGAGGCTCATCATTATTTGCAAAAATGTAGTATGGACAGTGGAACAAATATGGTAGAGACGGCACAGATGGTACTAAGTGTTATGTCAGGATAAGAGAGTTAGGAGAAATGAAATGAAATTTACGAAAATGCAAGGTTTGGGAAACGATTACGTATATGTGAATTGTTTTAAAGAGACTATTGAAAATCCGCCAGAGATGGCGAAAAAGGTAAGCAACCGGAATTTTGGAATCGGTTCAGACGGATTGATCATGATTAATCCGTCTGATGTGGCTGATTTTGAGATGGAGATGTACAACGCGGATGGTTCGAGAAGTGAGATGTGCGGGAACGGAATCCGCTGTGTTGGAAAGTATGTGTATGATTACGGTCTGACAGAGAAAGAGCACATCTCTGTTGAGACACTTGCCGGAATCAAATATTTAGATTTGACGGTGGAAGATGGAAAAGTGAAACTTGTAAAAGTAGATATGGGAAGTCCGGAGCTTGTGCCGGAAAATATTCCGATTGTGGCGGATGGGAACCGTGTGATTGATGAGCCTATCAACGTGAATGGAACTGAGTATCGTATGACCGGAGTCTCAATGGGAAATCCTCATGCGGTCGTCTATGTAGAAGATGTGAAAGGACTTGATATTGAGACAATCGGTCCGGCATTTGAGAATCATGAGCGTTTTCCGAATCGTGTGAATACAGAATTTGTGAAAGTGCTTGATCGAAATACAGTTGAGATGCGTGTGTGGGAACGTGGATCGGGAGAGACGATGGCCTGCGGAACGGGAGCGTGTGCAGTCGCAGTCGCATGTATTCTAAATGGATTTACAGAAGATAAAGTGACAGTAAAATTACTTGGAGGGGATTTACAAATCGAATGGGATAAAGAGGCGGACAAGATATATATGACCGGTCCGGCGGAAGTTTCATTTGACGGAGAAATAAACCTATAAACGGAGGAAAAAGAATATGTTTAAAATAAATGACAACTATTTGAAACTGCCGGGAAGCTATCTGTTTTCGACAATTGCAAAGAAAGTGGCTGCCTACACACAGGCAAATCCGGAACAGTCAATCATCCGGCTTGGAATCGGCGATGTGACACAACCGCTTGCTCCTGCGATTATTGATGCACTTCATACGGCGGTAGACGAGATGGGAGTGTCGGAGACATTTCATGGCTATGCGCCGGATTTGGGATATGAATTTTTAAGAAGTGCAATCGCAAAAAATGACTATGTCCAAAGAGGCTGCGACATCTCAGCGGACGAGATTTTTATTTCAGATGGTGCAAAATGCGATTCCGGAAATATTCAGGAGATTTTCAGTAAAGACAATAAAATTGCAGTATGTGATCCGGTTTACCCTGTGTATGTGGATACGAATGTCATGGCAGGGCGCACCGGAGTGTATGATGCAAAGACAGAGATGTGGAGCGATGTGATCTATATGCCATGTACTGCTGAAAATGGATTTGCACCGGAATTGCCAAAGGAGACACCGGATATCATCTATCTTTGTTTCCCGAATAACCCTACAGGTTCGACGATTACAAAAGAACAACTGCAGGTGTGGGTTGATTATGCGAATAAAGTCGGAGCTGTCATCATATATGATGCGGCGTATGAGGCATACATTTCAGAAGAAGATGTGCCGCACAGTATCTATGAATGTGATGGGGCGAGAACTTGCGCAATCGAACTTCGCAGTTTTTCAAAAAATGCCGGATTCACAGGTGTCCGTCTTGGATTTACAGTTATTCCAAAAGAGTTGAAATGTGGAGATGTGACACTGCATTCACTGTGGGCGAGACGTCATGGCACAAAATACAATGGGGCGCCGTATATCGTTCAGCGAGCAGGAGAGGCCGTGTATTCAGAGGCTGGAAAGGCGCAGCTGAAAGAGCAGGTGGCGTACTATATGAAAAATGCAAAGACGATTTCGAATGGCCTGAAAGAAGCGGGATACACTGTATCAGGTGGAGTCAATGCGCCATATATCTGGCTGAAAACACCTGATCAGATGACTTCGTGGGAGTTTTTTGATTATCTGTTAGAGAATGCAGGAATTGTTGGAACACCTGGATCTGGATTTGGTCCGAGCGGAGAAGGGTATTTCCGACTGACAGCGTTTGGAACATATGAAAATACAGTTGCAGCGATCGAGCGGATTCAAAAATTGTAATAAAACAAAGGAACGTGGGAAAAATTCTCACGTTCCTTAAAAAATAATTATCTATTTAAAATTAATTTTGTCAATTCAACTGGCTCTACAATTTTTCCGTCTTTGTATACACGCATGTTACCAGAAGCGATCTCATCAATTAAGATTACTTCGTCGTTGTTGTAACCAAATTCGAATTTGATATCCCATAAATCAAGACCGATTGATTTTAAATCATCAGCAACGATCTTTGTGATCTTTAATGTCTGTTCTTTCATGCTTTCGAACATCTCAGGTGTCATGATTCCCAGAGCTGCAAGACCTTCACTTGTAACAAGTGGATCGCCAAGAGCGTCATTTTTGAAAGTACATTCTACATATCCACCGTCTAATACAGTTCCGTCCTCCATGTACTCTCCGTATCTGCGGATAAAGCTTCCTGTTGCAACAAGGCGGCAGATTACTTCAAGTCCGTGTCCGAATACAGTTGCTGGAAGTACTTCCATAGTAGCTTCTTCTACATTCGCACTTACATAGTGTGTTTTGATTCCGGCTTCTTTTAATAATTCAAAATAATGAACAGAAGTCTCTAAGTTTGCTTTCCCGATTCCTTCGATTGTTAAACCAACAGCGTTTTCGCCTGGATCAAATACTCCGTCTTTTCCAGTACAGTCATCTTTAAATTTTAATAATACATTTCCGTTGTCAAGGCTAAATACGTCTTTTGTTTTTCCTTCATAAATCTTTTTCATCTTAAAATATCCTTTCTGTGTTTGAATTAAGGGCTAGAATAAAAACCTTACCTTTATTTTTTATCACAAAATTGGAATTTGTACAATTTATTTTTGGTAAAGATTTCAAAAAAAGTGATTTTGTATAAAAAAATAAAAAAAACAGATTAAAAATTAGATACATCGTATCTGTAATTCTATGATGTGTTCATTTGCATCTTCAGACTGATGGATGTCAACCCAAAGAATTTCAAGAACAGGATCAACAGGTGTCAATCCGTTTTTGGATGCATAGTCAAGCATTTTTGGTATATATGTGGCGTTTTGGTTGCAGCTTCCCTGATAGCAAAGTGAAAGATAATTACCGGCGGGAAGAGTGTCGTTTCCGTGCTCATCAATGATAAATACAGCCTGATAATCCTGAAAATGTTGTTTGCGCACATCGTTTAAAGCAAGAAGAGAGCCAATCCGATTATTTCCGATGATATAAAGATTATGTTCATCTTTATTTAACAGCTGCTTGATCAGAACGTCCATCTCCTCATCTGTCTGGTAACCGGACTGTATCATATGGCAATGTCTCGTATGGTGATAAGTCTGCTCTATGATGCCAAGAGGATGGCGCCTGACGTCTTTTAAAGTCTGAAGACGATTTTGAACATTTTCTCTCAGCGCATATAATTCTTTCAGTTTGTTATCAATTGCAGACAATTCCTGTTCAAACAGAGATTCGGTAGAGGTGATGCTGCGGTTATTCAGATAGTCTTTAATCTGTTCCATTGAAAAATCCAGATTTCGCAGGTCACGAATGACATTCAGACGCCAAATATCATGAAGGCTATATAGCCGGTAATCATTTTCGCTGCGCTTGGGAGTCAAAATCCCAAGTTTTTCATAATAACGCAAAGAATCCGTTCCAATGTGATAAAGTTTTGCGATTTCCCCAATTTTAAAATATTTTTTCATAATGCATATCTCCTATTTATTCGCTGGCAGGTACAGAGGTTTCGTCTAAATTGAAATTTTGGACAAAATCAATCAATAGTGACGATACCATAACGGTTATTACAGAAAAAATGATTCGTTCAAAAGGAATGTAAGACAAAGATAATCCAAGTACCAGAAAATCCGTAAACAGATAGGATCTGGAAAGGCGCCAACGCGTCACTTTTGAAATTGTGAGTGCCAGCGCGTCATCACCACCACTTGAACCGCCTTGCCGAACGATCAGACCAACTCCGATTCCGACAAAAATACCTCCAAGCAAAGCGCAGACAAGTGGATAAGGTGTCAGATTCGGAATGACCGGAGGGAATAATTCCCAAATTTCAAAAAACAAAGAGACGCTGAGCGTAGAGATAATGGAAATCTTGATAAATCTACCGCCCAAATATTTGAAGGCAAGCAGATAGCAGGAAATATCCAGTATCGGAGTGATAACAGAAGGAGAGATGCCAAACCAGTGATTGATAAGCAGCATCATGCCAAGCACGCCTCCTTCGGTAATTCCTGTCTGTTGATGAATATTGTAAATTCCAAAAGAACAAATGGCAGCGCCAAGTACGATCCATGTGATCTTTTTAAGAGTAAATCCGTCTGTGAACCGTTCCCAAATCGTTTTCATTATGAAGTACCTCCTAGATTTGATAATCAAATGGTAAACCTTAGTATAATGCCAAGGTCAAGGGATTTCTAGTGCGAATTGTAAGAAAAAACAAAAAAATAAAAAAAATTTAAAAAAGTGCTTGCAATTTTTTGAAATATATGTATAATAATATTTGTTCGCAAGAGAACACAGAACATTGCGGAATGGTGTAATGGTAGCACAGCAGACTCTGACTCTGTTAGTAGGGGTTCGAATCCCTTTTCCGTAGTTACAAAAAACGGAGTGTGGCTCAGCTTGGTAGAGCGCTACGTTCGGGACGTAGAGGTCGCGTGTTCGAATCACGTCACTCCGATTTTTTATTGGAATATTGTTTAGCGATAAGCTTTGAGATGAGATGGCAGAGATTATGTTATTTTATCTGAAAGCTTATTTTTTGTTGCGCAGGAAATCTTTAGTGCTTATTTTGGTAGAATACTATTGCTTAAATGCGGAAAAAAAGTTACTATATTTACTATAAGAAAAGAGAATATAGAAAAGAAAGAGAGAACGCGCATGAAAAAAGTAGAAAAAAGAAACTTTCAAAGTGTAAAAACAAAGCCGGGGTATGTCCGTACGGCGTTGCCTTTATTGTTATTGGTTGTTTTTGCGATTATGGGCTTGGTAATCGTGGAGATGATTATGGAAAAAGATTCTTACAAACCAGGAAAGATTACGGGTACTCATTACGAAAGTGAGATGCTGGGTATTTCTTTTGACGCGCCGGAAGGATTTGAGATGCCTTCTCAGGATCAGATTGATGAGCAATTGAAATCAAGTGTTTCTTTTGCTAATGTAATGAAAAGTACAAGTGGAAGACGCATGGAGATGGCAGCGATATCGGAAAAAGGAACATCTGTCAGTGTGATTACATGGAACATGGAAGGTGACGATATGTCGGCAGAACAATATGTGGAGTCCAGTAAAAAGACGGTTATGCAGCAATATGAGACGAAAGTAAAATTTACAAATGACGGAGAGATATTTTCAAAAAAAATTGCAGGTGAGACATACGAATGTCTGAAACTTGATTTTACATCGGATGACACAAAGCGATGCAGTGAGTCGTATGTCCGTATGGTAGATGGATATGCGGTGCTGATCGGTATTGCGTATGGACCTGAGAATACAGCGGAGCGAGATGCTGTTTTAGAGGCTGTAAAAGCATTGTAAAAAGAGAGGGGAAAAGATGTTTGGAGAAGTGATCAGACTATGGGAAAACGGAGAATATTCGTATCCGCTTGCATGTGGATTTGTACCGAATCTGGTGAGTTATATTCATGAAGATGAAAAAATCAGACCTTGCATGATCATCGTTCCGGGCGGTGGGTATCGATTTGTCTCGCAGCGGGAAGGTGAGATTGTGGCAAGAACGTTTTATGATAAGGGATATAACACGTTTGTGCTGACGTATACGACTGATTTGACGATGACAGAACCGTTAAAGGAGCAGCCGATGAAAGATTTGGCGCGTGCCATCCGCAAGATCAGGCAGGGAGCGGAACGATATCAGATAGATCCGGAAAAAGTTATTTTGTGTGGGTTTTCGGCAGGTGGTCATCTTTGCGCAAGCGTGTGTGTACACTATGAAGATATTCAGGATGAGCACAGAGTGTATAAACATTTCTCGTGCAGACCGGACGCGGTAATTTTATCCTATCCGGTTATTACTTCCGGAGTATATGCGCATAGAGGTTCGTTTGAAGCGTTATACGGAAAAGAGCCTTCTGAAAAAGAGATGGAATATATGTCGCTGGAAAAACATGTGACAGAGAAAATGCCGCCTTGCTTTGTGTGGCACACGGTAGATGATCAGACCGTGCCGGTGGAGAACAGCCACTTGTTTGCAAGAGCCTGTAAAGATCAGGGCGTTTTGTATGCGTTCCACATATTTTCACATGGAAAGCATGGCTTGTCACTTGCCAATGAACAGTGGGCGAGCAGAGAATGCGGAGGCGCATATACAAAAGAGCAGATGCAGCTTTTAGTAAAAAGTATCGAAAATGGAACGATTACATTGCCGAAAGAGGCAGAAGAAAAAGTTTATGAAGAAGTCACAAAGGTTCGACCGAAAGATGAACCGAATGAGGAAGTGTCTATTTGGCCGGAGCTTGCCGACCGTTGGGTGAAAGCAATTTTGGTAAACGTTAAGAGGAATGTCCGATAAAGGAGGAGCCTGATGAGAAGACGAAGATGTAGCTTATGCGGCGGAAAACTGGTAAACAATAAATGCGTGGAGTGTGGTCTGGACAATTCAAAAAGTGATACATCTTACAGAGTGAATGAAAGCAAATGCACTCATGAGCCTTTGACGCATGTACATCATGAGGCGGAGAAAGTTTCGAAAGTCCATACTGTGGAGAAGAAGCCGGCAAAACAATTTCAGAAGGGCAAACATACGGTTAAGATTTTCGTTGTCATAGGGATTCTGATATTTGTAATCACTGGATTTGCCCAAATTGCTCAAAAGATACAAATGAGCAGTTGGAAAGAAGAATCTGTGGAGGAATATGATCCATATAAGTATTTGGAGAAGACACTGCCTGAGACAGGAGAGCACTTTGAGGAGACCTACACGGGAGGAGAATATATTGTCGGGCTGCATATTCCGGAGGGGCAGTACCGGGTAGAATTGTTATCAGGAAGTGGAAGCGTTGATTTGGAAGATAGTGAAAACCATGTGTACTATTCTGAATTTTTGGCAGATGCACAAGAGGAAGGTGTCGAAAGAGAGATAGAAGATTTCCGTTTGTTTGCAGGGGCGAAAGTAGATATAGATTCACAGTTGGAAGTAAGATTCATCTCTGAGAATGCACAGGTGCAAGGAATGAAATCGGGAATGGAAAATCCTTTGACAGAAAGCGTGGAGATCAAAGAGGATGTGGTTGCGGGGAAAGATTTTCCGGCGGGAGTTTATGATGTCACGTTTCGGCGTCCTGATGAAGAGGAGTATGGAATGGGATATATGAAATACATTGTGCCGGGTACCATTCGCGAAGAGGATATTGAAGAGTATGAAATAAGCACAGGAAGTGTGCTGCTTGGAGAACCGGGGGAAATTTACCACAACGTGGTGTTGCCGGAAGGAACGACCGTGACGGTGGAAGAAGGAATTATCATTCTCACACCGAGTGAGAAAATTGAATCGGAAGATTATGGGGCATATTATGCAGATCAGTCCATTCCATAGTTGGGGGCCAGGTTTTAATCACTCTGCCCTGATACTATTCTACTTTATATTCTAAGATATAGTCGTCCATCACATAACCTTGTCCGATATCGGTTACTTCGGTTCTCACTTTTTGAAATCCGAGATGTTCGTAGACCGCAAGTGTGCTCTCGTTAAAACGATTGCAGGTAAGCCAAATCTTATTCAGATTTCTCATCTTGCAGATCTCGATAAATTTCCGGAACATATAAGATGCGATTTTTTTGCCGCGAAAATCTTTATGTACATAGAGCTTGCTTAAAAACAGGCTGCCATTTTCTTCGTGAATGCCGGCAAATCCAGCAAATGTGTACTCGTATGAAAATAAAAAATATTCATAATCATGATTGATCTGTTCTGCCAAAGCCTCCGGTGAAAGAAATTTTTCGAGCATATAATCAATCTGTTCTGTTGAAAGAATCGATGAGAAGTGTTCATGCCAGATTTCATCTGCAAGTGCGGAAACAGAAAAAATAAGCTCTTCATTTGTGACGGGAATAATTCTTAAACCATCCAAGATAGTAATCCTCCTTTGTTTGAGTGTTGCTGTTTACAGTAACACGTGATTAAGTTTTATTGTAAAGGAAGAAAGAGTCGTATGTCAATGATAACAATTTATGCTATAATGAAAATAGTTAAAGTTGTTACTGAACAATAACTTATAGTTTGTTGGGAGGCATTTGAATGGAAGATTATGTGAGACTGAGAGAAGTAAAAAAGATATATAAGATGGGAGAAGTGGAGATTGCGGCTGCGGACGGAATTGATTTTTCTGTTGGAAAGGGAGAATTTGCAGTCGTTGTCGGAGCAAGTGGAGCGGGAAAGACTACTGTTTTGAACATTTTAGGAGGGATGGACACGGCGACGAGCGGAGAGGTGATTGTAGATGGAAATGATATCACAACCTACAATACAAAGCAATTGACGGCATACAGAAGAGATGACATCGGATTTGTGTTTCAGTTTTACAATCTGGTTCCGAATCTGACTGCGCTGGAAAATGTAGAACTGGCACTTCAGATTTGTAAAGATCCTCTGGATGCGATGGCGGTGCTTGAGGATGTCGGACTGGGAGAACGGGCGGCGAATTTTCCGGCGCAGCTTTCCGGCGGGGAGCAGCAGAGAGTTTCTATCGCAAGGGCGCTGGCAAAAAATCCGAAATTGTTACTTTGCGATGAGCCAACCGGAGCGTTGGATTACAATACAGGAAAAGCAATATTAAAACTGTTGCAGGATACGTGTCGTAAGAAGGGGATGACGGTCATTTTGATTACGCACAATTCGGCGATTGCACCGATGGCAGACCGTGTGATTAAAATAAAGAACGGAAAGGTTTCTAAAGTGACATTGAATGAGAATCCGATTCCGGTTGAGACGATTGAGTGGTAGATAAGTATGAAAAAACGAGCGTTGAGAAAAGATTTTTATATGGAGATACGAAAAAGCCTGGGACGTTTTTTGTCGATATTTTTTATCGTAGCATTGGGCGTATCATTTTTTTCCGGAATTCGAGCATCGGAACCGGATATGAGAATTTCCGGAGATGCCTATTTTGATGAAAAAAATCTGATGGATATCAAGGTGATCAGCACGATGGGACTGACAAAAGATGATCTGCATGCGATTGAAGGACTTTCAGATGTAGCTAAAGCAGAGGGCGGTTTTAGTCAGGACATGCTGCTTAATATAGATGATAATCAAAAGGTTCTTCATGTGATGTCTATTCCAAAGTCCATGAATGAGTTGACGGTAAGTGAAGGAAGAATGCCTGAAAAAGAAGGAGAGTGTCTTGTAGATATAGATTTTTTAGAAGGTACTTCTTATCGGATTGGTGATACGATTACGCTGACGGGAGAAGATTCCGGGATATTGGAGGTCAAAGAGTTTAAAATCGTGGGAACGGGAAGCAGCCCGTCCTACATCTCGTTTGGAAGGGGAAGCAGTCTGATTGGAACAGGAACGGTCAGTGGGTTCCTCGCTGTGACAGATGAAAATTTTTCTCCGGATACCTATACAGAAATTTATGTAAAAGCAGCAGGGGCAAAAGAGGAAACTGCGTTTACAGAGGGGTATCAAAAGAAAGTGGATCATGTGATTGATGAGATTGAGAAAATTACAGATGCCAGATGTGAGGCGCGGAAACAGTCTCTGGAAGCTGAGGCGAACAAAGAGATTGACAAGGCGAGACAGGAGTTGGAAGACAGAAAAGCGAGCGCGCAGCAGGAACTTTCTGATGCAGAACAAAAGCTGAAAGATGGAGAGGCACAGATCCAGAATGCGAAAGCAGAAATTGCATCTGGAAAAGAGCAGATTGAAAATGCGAAACAGACCTTATATCAAAAGCAGAAAGAACTGGATGCCGGACTAGAAGAGTATCGCATCGGAAAAGAAACACTGGATAGCCAAAAAGAAGAATTAGAGAAAAAAGAAAAAGAATATCAGCAGCAGGCTGAGGCGGCAGTGCCACAGATTGAGGCTGCCGAGAAGCAGATTGCAGATGCCAGAGCCAAGTTAGACGCAGGATGGCAGCAGTACAATACCATCAAAGACAGCGAAGCCCCAAAAGATCAGGCAATCGCAGCAGAGCTATTGAAACAGTTGAATGCAGGGGAGGCAGAACTTAAGGCGAACATAGAAAAGCTTACTGCGATGAAAAATCAGTTGTCAGAAGGGAAAATCGCGATTGAACAGGCAAAAGAACAGCTGAGCGCCGGAGAAGAATCGCTGTCTGGCGCACTGCAGACAATCCAGAATGGGCAGGCTCAGATTGATACAGCGTGGGAAGAGCTGCATGAAAAAGAAGAGACACTTGACAGTGGAGAAAATACTTTGCAGGAACAAGAACAGACGCTCATTAAAAGTAGGGAAGAGTATGAGACTGCAAAGACGGAGGCGCAGGCAAAGATTGAAGAAGGGGAACAAAAGATCAAAGATGCCCAGAAAGAGATTGCAAAGATAGAAACTCCGACATGGTATGTATATGACAGAAGCACTTTGCCGGAATATTCAAAATATGGAGAAAATGCGGATCGCATGCGGGCAATCGGGAAGGTGTTTCCGGTGTTGTTTTTCCTTGTGGCGGCGTTGATCAGCCTCACGACAATGACACGAATGGTTGAAGAGCAGAGAGTGGAGATCGGAACACTTCAGGCACTCGGATACAGCAAGATTGATATTGCGAAAAAATATTTGAATTATGCACTTTTGGCAACGCTTGGAGGCAGTGTGTTCGGGGTGTTGATTGGAGAGAAACTATTCCCGTTTATTATTGTGTATGCCTATAAGATTATGTATCAGCATCTTCCGCATATCATTGTGCCGTATCATGTGTCATATGCGGTCATGGCTACCGCAGCAGCAGTATTATGTACATTTGTGGCAACACTGGCAGCCTGCTATAAAGAACTGATGGCATTGCCGGCGATATTAATGCGTCCACCATCACCAAAACAAGGCAAAAGAATTTTTTTAGAGCGTATTACATTTATTTGGAAACATTTAAGTTTCATTTGGAAATCCTCTATTCGTAACCTTTTCAGATATAAAAAACGGTTTTTTATGACGATCATTGGAATTGGTGGTTGTATGGGATTGATGTTAGTGGGATTCGGACTCAAAGATTCCATTACCAATATCGCAACGCTCCAATATGGAGAATTGCAGGAGTATGACGGGATGGTATATTTGTCTTCGGACTTATCAGATCAGGAAAAGATGAGTTTAAGGGAAACGCTTGAAGGAGAACATCAGATTGATACGTATTCGGAAGTCATGATGAAAAATAAGACAGTGAAGAGCGCGGCAGGAGAAGAGGAAATCTACCTGAGTGTTCCGGTAAAGGAGCATGGTTTGGAGCCATTTATGACATTTCGAAATCGTGTTACAAAAGAAGAATATGAATTGACAAATGAAGGTGTAATCTTAACAGAGAAGGCAGCCACCGAATTAGATGTGAAATCAGGAGATATGATTACCATACAAGAAGATGCCGGTGACGTAAAGGTGAAAGTTGTGTCGGTATGTGAAAACTACATTGGAAACTATATGTATATGACAACCGGATTATATGAAGAACTTTATGGAAAAGAGCCGGAAGAAAATAGTATTATGTTCAAGATGAAGAAATATGATGAAGAAGGTTTGATGGAAATTGGGAAAAAACTGATTGAGCAGGATGCAGTTTTGAACGTGACATATACAAATAATATGGAAGAGCGGATTGCAGATATGCTCGGCAGTCTGAATCTGGTTATTGTGGTACTTATTATCTCGGCGGGAATGTTGGCGTTTGTTGTGCTTTACAATTTGAATAACATTAATATTACAGAACGAAAACGAGAACTTGCAACCTTAAAAGTGCTTGGGTTCTATGATAAAGAGGTTGCATCGTATGTATTTCGGGAAAATATTTTGCTGACAATTATTGGATCGCTGGTTGGAATGGGAATCGGAAAGATTTTGCATCAATTTGTGATTGTTACCGTGGAAGTGGAAGGAATTATGTTTGGAAGAAATATTGATTTTCCAAGCTTTTTGTACAGCTTTTTATTCACGGTTGGATTTTCATTGTTTGTGAATTGGGTAATGTATTTCAAATTAAAGCGTATAGATATGGTTGAATCACTGAAAAGTGTAGAATAGTTTATGAGAATTTAATAAAGTTCATAAGATTATTAGCACTCACTTTAAAAGAGTGCTAATTTTCTATTGACATTTAAAAATCAGAGTATTAATATATCAAATAGATGAGGCAAAACGCCGAGAATTGATAATTAAAGATAAAAAGGAGTTGTTAGAAATGGGTGCAAAACACGGTAACCTTTCAATTAACAGTGAAAATATTTTTCCAATTATAAAAAAATGGATGTATTCAGATCACGACATTTTTGTGCGTGAGTTGATTTCAAATGGTTGTGATGCGATCACAAAATTGAAAAAGTTAGATATGATGGGAGAATATCAACTGCCGGATGACTATAAAGCAAGCATCAAGGTAGTGGTAAATCCGGAAGAAAAAACATTGAAATTTATTGATACCGGTATTGGTATGACTGCGGATGAAGTAGAAGAATATATTACACAGATTGCATTTTCCGGTGCAACAGAATTTCTTGAAAAATATAAAGACAAGACAACAGAAGACGATATGATCGGACACTTTGGTCTTGGATTTTATTCGGCATTTATGGTAGCAGAGGAAGTTCACATTGATACATTGTCTTACAAAGAAGGTGCGGCTCCGGTACACTGGACATGTGACGGCGGCACAGAATATGATATGGAAGAAGGCAGCAAAAACACAGTTGGAACAGAGATCACGTTGTTCCTGAATGAAGAAAGTGTGCAGTTTTCGAATGAATATCGTGTGAGAGAAGTGATTGAAAAATACTGTTCTTTCATGCCGGTAGAGATTTTCCTGTCAAAAGAAAATGCAGAACAAGAATACGAGACAATTTTGGAAGAGGAATTGAAAGATGATGATGTCATCGTGGAACGTATTCATGAAGAAGCAAAGATGGAAGAAAAAGAAAATGAGAACGGCGAGAAAGAGATGGTGGAAGTTTCACCGGCAGTAGATAAAGTGAAAATCAACAAACGTCCGGTTTCTCTGAGTGATACAACTCCACTTTGGACAAAACATCCAAATGACTGTACAAAAGAGGATTATATCGAATTTTACCGCAAAGTGTTTATGGATTACAAAGAGCCATTGTTCTGGATCCATCTGAATATGGATTATCCATTCAATTTGAAAGGTATTTTGTATTTCCCGAAAATCAACACAGAGTATGATTCCGTGGAAGGAAAGATTAAATTATACAATAATCAGGTATTTATCGCAGATAATATCAAAGAAGTCATTCCGGAATTCCTGATGCTGTTAAAAGGTGTGATTGACTGTCCGGATCTTCCGCTGAATGTATCACGTAGTGCATTGCAGAACGACGGATTTGTAAATAAAATCTCAGATTACATTTCAAAGAAAGTGGCAGATAAGCTTACAGGAATGTGTAAGACCGACAGAGAATCTTATGAAAAATACTGGGATGATATCAGCCCATTTATCAAATTCGGCTGCTTGAAAGATGAAAAATTCTGTGACAAGATGAGTGATTACATTTTATTCAAAAATATTGACCATGAATATTTGACACTCAAAGACTGCATTGCAAAAAATGGTGGTGCGCAAGAGGCGAAGGCTGAAGAAGAAAAGACAGAGGCATCAGAGGGCGAAAATACAGAAGAAAAAGCAGAAGAGAAGAAAGTAACAATTTACTATGTGACAGACGAACAACAGCAGAGCCAGTACATTAATATGTTCAAACAGGAAGGTTTGGATGCAGTGCTGCTGACACATAATATTGATTCTCCGTTTGTGACACAGCTTGAGCAGCGCAATGAGAATGTACAATTCCAGCGTATCGATGCAGATTTGACAGACACATTCAAAGAAGAAGTTGCAAAAGAGGAAGAAGAAGCATTCAAGGCAGATACAGAGACATTGACTGATGTATTCCGCAAAGCATTGGAAAATGACAAGCTGGAAGTTAAAGTAGAGAAGCTGAAAAATGAAAATGTGGCATCTATGGTAACATTGTCAGAGCAGTCACGCCGTATGCAGGAAATGATGAAGATGTACAATATGTACGGAATGGATCCATCTATGTTCGGAACAGATGTGACACTTGTATTGAATGCAAATCATCCATTGGTACAGTATGTACTCAAAAATAAAGATGGAGAACATGTACCAATGTTCTGTAAACAGTTATTTGACCTTGCAATGTTGAGTAACAAACCGTTGAATCCGGAAGAAATGACAGCGTTTATCAACAGAAGCAACGAGATTATGATGTTATTGGCAAAATAATAAGAGAAATAAAAGATGCGCAAATCCACAGGTGGGTTTGCGCATTTTGTGGCTATGGAATAAATTTAGAAGAATTGGAGGATTGTGATGGAGATTAGAAAGTATCAGGCAGAAGATTTGGAAGAAATTGTACAGCCCTTTTATGAGACAATTCAAACTGTGAATCGAAAAGATTATTCGCAGGAACAGGTGGAAGTGTGGTCAAACCGATGTGAGAATCTTAGAAAAAATAAAACATTTTTTGAAAAACTTTATACAGTCGTTGCCGTAGAGGGAGAGAAAATCATAGGATATGGAAACATAGACAGAACAGGATATTTGGACCATCTGTTTGTGCATAAAGATTTTCAAAATCAAGGTGTGGCAACGGCAATCTGCGATGAGTTGGAACAGCATGCCAAGAAATTTGGGCTTCAAAAGATCAGCGTACATGCTTCCATTACGGCAAAACCGTTTTTTGAAGGACGAGGATATGTGTTGGAAAAAGAGCAGCAGGTGGAGCTGGAAGGTGTGAAGCTGAAAAACTATGTGATGGAAAAATCATTTTTAGATAGGCAAGATGGAGAAAATAGAGTAAAATAAGAGTATAAAGAAAGCAATACGTTGGAAAACAGGAGGTGTAAATCTATGAGGAAACTATTTAGAATCACCTTGGTAACATTCATGTTACTCAGTCTGTTTGGATGTTCGCAGACAGAACCGTCAGAGGTTAAGAAGCATGCGGGAACTGATTTTTTGGAAGAACAAAAAGTCAGAGAAGACGAAGCAACCGTAATTAGTACTTATGATGTGACTGATCCGGAATTCGTTGAAGAGTATTCTGAACAGAATAAGCTGGTAACGAAAGTTAAATATTATGAAATGAGTGATGGTACATGGAGGACAGACACGCATACCTATAAATATAGACTGGAGATAACAGGAAGAATGAATGGAGCAGCTAAAGATCGTACATTTGTTTTCCTGAATAACCTAGAGGATATTACGTTTGGACAGGCGTGGAAAGCAAGTGGACTAAGCAGTAATACGGCTGACTATTTCGAGGAAGAGGAAGCAAAACTTGTGGCTGTGAAATAGAATAGGTTATCGTAGGAGCGAAGTGGAAAGACAATCCTATGATTATTATCAAAAAGCTCTTTGTAATGGCTCGCATATTGCATATTTGGTTTTTGACGAAAACTGTGTTGTTGGTGCGGGTGGTGTTAGCTTTTTTCAAGTAATGCCGACCTATAACAACCCAAGCGGAACTAAGGCATATATAATGAATATGTATACAAAGCCTGAGTACAGAAGGAAGGGCATTGCCTATAAAACATTAGATATGTTGATTAAAGATATTAAAGGCAAAGGCATTTCAGCCATTTCATTAGAGGCGACGGAGATGGGGAATACCAAAACTTGAGTCTGGGGAAGGTGGTAGTGTATGAAAAAAATTGGAATGGTGCTGTGCATATTTCTTTTTATGATTTCTATGACAGCGTGCAGTTCATCAAAAAATAACCCAGTTCATTTAGGCGTGAATGCAGTAATTACGGAAATTGATGAGGAAAACAACACGATAACTGTAAAAGACGGTACAGAAGAAGGCATTTTAGGTAAAAACTGTTTTATTGATTGTTCATCCATTCCTATGATTTACTGTGATTATGATACAGGACAAGTTGTAAGTATATCATTTGAGGATTTACAGGTTCAAGATGAAATCATTTTGAGTATTCGAAATTCAGAAATAGAGAATTCTAAAGACGAGGACGATAATGCAAGGACGCTCAACGTTGAACAGTTGCAACTGAGTACGCAAAGAATGAAAAAGTGATTTGCCCAGGAAGATAGAAAAAAGTGATTTTAGAATATTGAAAATGTGGAGGATGGACTATGGGAGTTGTAGACGAGAAAGATTATATTATGCGAATGATAAAAGAAATGGTACAAGTATTGTTTTCTTTGGGATTTGGGAAGAAATATGTTTCTGTCGAATTAGAAGACGAAAATAAATATGAAGTCTCAGGAAATACGCTGAAATATTTTTTCGATATGATTGACCAGGGAGATATAAACGAAGCTGAGAATCTTTTGCTGGAAGATCTCGATTATACAAATAAAGAAGAAGTCATGGCGGCGGCATTTTTTTATCAACATCTAAGTCAAAAAGACGATGATTTTTTGAGAAGAAATGATTACACGAAAGAAGAAGTGCTTTTTGGGTTTAAGCAGTTACTTGAAAAATCCGGATATAAGGACTTAATTCGTTTAATAGGACGTGTTGATGAGGAAGAACGATAAGGTGCGAAAACACTCATTTTACCACGAATGAATGAAAATAAAAAGTAATAGAGATACCGTGACCAAGCCAAACGCATGAATGTGCTCCTCAACCACACCATATACTAAATTCAAAAATTATAAAGACATAATCTTCTCTAAATGCTTTTCTGGATTTGTTCCAATCACATACCGTTTCTTTTTCATGCTTAACGGACGGCTTCCTACCTCTAAAATTTTTAACATATTCAAAGCCAGTTTTCTTATAATGTTCAGATTATAGGATGCCTGCTTTTCTAATGTGTGATTCCCATCTTCTCGAAAGGTTACATCTAAATGCCAATGATAGCTTTCTATCATCCAATGACCACGCACAGCTCGCTCTGCTTCTTCTATATTGGTCGACAGGCTGCTTATGAAATATCTTTCTTCTACTGTTGTACTGCCATCTGTCCCTGCTATTGTATTACGAGTCATGATAATGCTTTTTAATCCTGCCCATTCTTTCTTCCGGCTTAACCAGCTGATGTCTTCTGTCTGCCAGTATTCCCGTTTCTCAAGGTTCCCCCTGGCCTTTTCTATCCGGTTTTTATAAGCGCATTTCTCACGAAGTTCTTTATCTGCAAAATATTCCCTCACATCTTTCAGAAGACTCCCCTGGTTTGCCTTTAATGCCAGAACATAATCTGCACGCTTTTGGCGGATTTTCTTTACAATACCCACCTGGGTTCCCATGGCATCTGTTGTTATGATTGTCCCTTTTATATTCAGATGGTCCAACAGTTCTGGGATTGCTTTGATCTCATTTGTTTTTTCTTCTACTCGTTTCTGTCCCAGGCAAAAGCCTCTTTCATCTACAGCACTGACAATATGATTCGGTCTCTGGTTCTTATTTCCGTTCCCTCTCTGGGTTTTTCCGTCAATCGCAAGCAGGCGCTTTACTTTCTCCCCCTCATCGCTGCTTAACATTTCATTCCACTTTTGCTGAAAACTTTCCAGAAATTCAGTGGGCACCATTGCAAAAACTCTTTGGAGTGTATCATGGGAAGGGATTCCATTTGGAAGTTCCAGATAATTTTGCAAAAAATCTTCATGTTCTTTTCCAAACATCTCAATCTCTACCCAATCATCTGCATTTGCAAGCGTAGCAAAAAATACAAGCAGGATAATATCCGCCATCTTATGCAAAACTTTCTTCTCCTGTCTTATGTCCATCACCGTACCTGCATAGTCTAAAATCTCTTTCATAGGAACACCCCATCCTTTTTTCTTTGATTATATCAAAAAATCCGGACAGGGTGTTCATAATTTATTCATTCATGCGTTTGTCGTG
>OASZ01000194.1_pt1 | contig 84921 bp, 101 predicted proteins | sample 1501241 | NCBI WGS metagenome assembly OASZ01 (sample SAMEA2579926, study PRJEB22360) | human gut metagenome | biome: human gut; feature: human-associated habitat; material: faeces | place: Denmark | collected 2008/2010 | reverse complement strand
AAAAGCTCCTGCAAGCAAGGCGGCGAAAACGCTGGATAATCCACTGCTTCACGCACTGGAAGACGCTGTGCCTCTGCCGGAGCAGGAACCGGAACCGGCCTTTACGGTATATGACGATATTCGTCAGAAGCTCATTGTCCAGGGGATGCCTGCCGACCAGATTGCTTTTATCCATGAGGCCAACACCGAAGTGCGGAAAAAGGAGCTGTTCTCTAAAGTCCGTACCGGTCAGGTGCGTGTGCTTATGGGCAGTACCGCCAAGATGGGCGCAGGCACCAATGTGCAGGATCGTCTGGTGGCACTTCATGATCTGGACTGTCCGTGGAGACCGGGAGACCTTGCCCAGCGCAAGGGGCGTATCGAGCGCCAGGGCAACCAGAACCCCCTTGTCCATGTGTACCGCTATGTGACCGAAGGAACCTTTGACGCATACCTCTGGCAGACGGTGGAGAATAAGCAGAAATTCATTTCCCAGATCATGACTTCTAAATCGCCGGTGCGCTCCTGCGATGATGTGGATGAAACAGCCCTCAGTTTTGCCGAGATCAAGGCTCTGTGTGCCGGAGACCCCCGTATCAAAGAGCGTATGGATCTGGATGTGGAGGTATCCCGACTGAAGCTGATGAAAGCTGACCACCAGAGCAAGCAGTACCGCCTGGAGGACCAGCTGCTCAAATACTTTCCGGAGGAGATTGAAAAGCACAAGGGCTTTATCAAGGGCTTTGAATCTGACCTGGAGGTTTTGGCAGCTCACCCGCACCCGGAGGACGGCTTTGCCGGTATGGAGATCCGTGGAGATCTGCTGACCGATAAGGAGAACGCCGGTGCTGCCCTTTTGGATGCCTGCAAGGAGGTCAAAACCTCCGATCCGGTACAGATCGGCAGCTACCGGGGCTATGCCATGTCCGTGGAATTTTCCGCTTGGAAACAGGAATATACGCTCCTGCTGAAAGGACAGATGACCTACCGGGCAACCCTTGGTACAGACCCTCGCGGAAATCTTACCCGTATCGACAATGCCCTTGCCCAGATGCCGCAGCGTCTGGAGGCGGCAAAAGCTCAGCTGGATAACCTCTATCAGCAGCAGGCTGCCGCAAAGGAGGAAGTCGGAAAGCCATTCCTTTATGAAGAAGAACTGAGAAGCAAAAACGCCCGTCTGGTAGAGCTGGATACCCTGCTCAACATCGACGGAAAGGGACCGGCACACGCTGAAGCTGTTGTTGCCAAAAGCACACGGCCTTCGGTGCTGGACAGCCTGAAACGCCCGGTGCCGCCCCGCAGTACAGACAAGAAACCAAAACAGCATGAGGAGGTGCGATAACATGAATACCAACGATCTGAATACAGCCCTTTATGAAAAGATGGCTACCGAACAGGACAAGTTCCGGGACTGGCTGAAAAGCCAGCCCCCGGAAGAAGTCTTAAACCATGCCTATGAGTACACCATCCGCGAGGACATCGTGATGGCGATGGAGGAACTGGTGCTGACCGATGCTCAGGCACAGGCTCTCTTGGAATCCCTTTCACCGCTGGAGGATGTGTACCGTTATTTTGAAAAGCTGGAGACCGGCTATATGGATGTGATCCGGGACAGCATTGAAAGTCGGGCCAATGAGGTATGCAGGGAGCCGGAGGAACTCAATCCGCTGTTCGTTTATCTTCATTCTGCCGCATACGCTGCCGAGCATGGAGAAACAGACGCATATTGGCTGTCCGACCAGGCGAATTTTTCCTGCAAAGCTGCCATTGAACAGGCCATCAACGGCCATTATGGAGCCAACCGGCTGAATACAGAAGCTGCGGTGAAAGAAGTGATGGAGAAATTTGGAGCAGAGCGGGTGCAGTTTATCCTTGCCAACACGATTTCACATAAACACAGAGATGGGCGTATTTCCTCTGCTAACAGGACGTGGGCGGCAAACATTCCCATGCCGCAGGACGAAGAAACGTTCCGCCGCAATGTCTATCTGGTGGTGGATAAAGTCAACCCTGGATTGCTTGACTTGTTTACAAATCAGGTCAGAAAAGCTGTCCAGAAGCCAGAGAAACATTCCATCCTCCAAAAACTCAAGCAGGAACCACCAGCCCATAAGCCTGCTGCTCCAAAAAAACGAGAACTGGAGCGGTAAGTATGGCGAAGCGGAAACGGGATGTGCCGGTTTTGTTTTGGGTGTCTGCGAAAGAAATGGAACTCATTCAGGAGAAGATGGCACAATATGGAACGAAAAATCTGAGTGCGTATCTGCGGAAGATGGCCATTGATGGGTATGTGGTAACACTGGAGCTGCCAGAATTAAAGGAACTGCGTTCTCTTATGCGTTACTCCAGCAATAACCTCAATCAGCTGACGCGCAGAGTACATGAAACCGGTCGGATTTATGATGCTGATCTGGAGGAAATATCCAAACGACAGGAACAGATTTGGGAGGGGCTTAGCAAGATATTGACCCAGCTTGCAAAACTGTCCTGACTGGGATTTGTACCCCATTTGCGGAGGGAGGGACGGCATTTCTTTGCTGCACCTTCCCCGCTTTTTCTTTTTGCCCGTATCCTTGTGTTTTGCAGGTGTGTATCGGATAATAGAGATAGAAAATAGATTGCCGCAAAGGAGTGAGAATAGATGCAGACCTTTGAAAAGGTATTGAAGATCTTCCGGGATTATCTGGCTTGCGATCCGGAGGAAGAAGTCTTGAAATGCAGCCGGGGGTATCTTCGTGTGGCATGGAACGGGGATTCCATGTACTGTGCAGATGGGATTCTTGGCCGGACACCGGAAGAACTGTTTGAAATTCTGCTTGCCGATTATCGGGGTTGTGAGGAACTGCGGCTGACAAAGGGGCGCCGGGAACTGACAAAGGAAGATGAAATACAGGTGGAAGTGTTCTGCCAGAAACTTCGGGAACGATGGAGGGAGGAATCACAATGCGGATAGTCCTGTTCTTTTTAAAACTGCTGTTGAAAATTTTGATGGCTCCGGTGCTTCTGGCACTGACTTTGTTTATCTGGATTTGCGTGGGGATTGTTTACTTATCCGGGCTGGTGCTTGGACTGGTCAGCACGATCATTGCCTTTTTGGGCGTGGTAATGCTGATTGTAGGTCCCAGACAGAATGGAATCATCGCACTGGTGATGGCGTTTCTGATTTCTCCTTTTGGACTGCCGATGGCGGCGATTTGGCTGCTTGGAAAGGTTCAGGATTTAAAATTTGCAATTCAGGACAGAGTGTATGGATAGGAAGTAAAAGAGACGCAGGACGATGGGGTGTACCAAGATCCTGCGCCTTTGTTTATTCGGAATAAACAGTAATATATTTTTGTTTTCTGCTCTTTGGTTTGTCTGGGATTGTCATTTGGCTTCCAAACAAAACTCTAACAGCTGACTATGTTTGCCTGGCATAAGTTCATCATGTGCGGTTTCATGTATGGTCTCATGTGTGGTATTACCATACATGATGGAATTTACATTTTTCAGTAATTAGTTGTTCTATCATAAAATCCCTCCTTTGGGGTATTGGTAGTTTCTCTATATTATACCCATTTGGAGAACTTATTTCAACGATAGGAGCAAAGAGTTTAGAAAAAACATTTCGAGAGGAGAATTGCTATGGCAACCACACGCATCATGCCGCTGCATACTGGCAAAGGCCGTACAGAAAGCCAGGCAATCAGCGACATCATTGACTATGCAGCAAATCCGCAAAAGACAGACAACGGCAGACTCATCACAGGATATGAGTGTGACAGCCGGACTGCTGACGCAGAGTTTCTGCTGGCAAAGCGCCAGTACATTGCTGCCACCGGACGGACGCGAGGAGCAGATGATGTGATCGCTTATCATGTTCGCCAGTCTTTTAAGCCTGGAGAGATCACACCGGAAGAAGCCAACCGATTGGGTGTAGAATTTGCCAAACGGTTCACCAAGGGTAATCACGCCTTTGTGGTCTGCACGCATATTGATAAATCCCATATCCATAATCACATCATCTGGTCGGCGGTTAATACGGACTGTGACCGGAAGTTCCGTAACTTTTGGGGCAGTACCAAAGCGGTTCGGAAGTTGAGTGATACGATCTGCGTTGAAAATGGATTGTCGATTGTAGAGAATCCAAAACCCCACGGAAAATGTTATAACAAGTGGCTGGGAGATCAGGCAAAGCCATCCCATCGAGAACAGCTCAGGATGATGATCGACCTGGCATTGGAGCAGAAACCTGCTGATTTTGAAGAACTATTAAAAATGCTTATAGAAATGGGCTGTGAAGTATCCAGACGTGGGAAAGCCATTCGCCTGAAAGCACCTGGCTGGAAGAATGTAGCCCGTATGGACGAGCGGCTGGGAGACGGGTATAGTGAAGCGGAAATCCGTGCGGTGCTGGCTGGTAAAAAACAGCATACACCACGAAAGAAAACGGCCACACAGGCAGAGCCGCCGAAGGTTAATCTACTGGTGGATATTCAGGCAAAATTGCAGGCCGGAAAAGGTGCTGGTTATGCAAGGTGGGCCAAGGTTTTCAATCTGAAGCAGATGGCACAGACCATGAATTACCTGTCAGAGCATGACCTGCTGGAGTACGCGGTTTTGGAAGAAAAGGCTGCGGCTGCCACGGCACACCACCATGAGCTTTCGGCTCAGATCAAGGCGGCGGAGAAACGCATGGCAGAGATTGCCGTTCTGCGTACTCACATCGTAAACTATGCCAAGACCCGTGAGGTCTATGTGGCATACCGCAAGGCAGGCTACTCTAGGAAATTCAGGGAGGAACACGAGGAGGAAATCCTGCTCCATCAGGCTGCCAAAAATGCTTTTGATGAGATGGGCATCAAGAAGCTGCCCAAGGTTAAAGATTTGCAGATGGAGTATACAAAATTACTGGAAGAAAAGAAAAAGATCTATGCCGAGTACCGGCATTCTCGTGAGGAAATGCGGGAGCGTTTAATGGCAAAGGCTAATGTGGATCGGATACTGAAAATGGAAGCAGAACAGGATGCTGAAAAAGAAAAAGACCACGGCCAGCGGTAAGCTGGTCTGGGTCAAAAGAAAATTTAATTGATATTTTTGCAGAAAAAATGCGTAATCAATCTATAAAAATTGACTTGAACGTTTTTTACTGTTATAATGATTACTGAAAATGCGGATACTGAGCATAGGAGGTATTCATTTATGCTGATACAGTTTACAGTTGAAAATCATAGATCCATAAAAAACAGTGCCGTGATCAGTTTTGCGGCCTCCAAGGATAAATCATTTGAAGAATATTTGCTTCATCCAGACGCAAAGAAAGCATTGCTGCCTGCACTTGCGATTTACGGTGCCAATGCTGCTGGAAAGAGCAATGTGCTACACGCAATGATGACCATGAGGGAAATGGTAGCAGGCAATGCGGCAAAGGCATCTAAGGGGCAAAAGCTGCCGTGGGAGCCATTTGGCGGCATGAAAGAAGCGACAACTTTTGAGATCGTGTTTATTTTTCAAGGAGTTCGTTACGCATATGGTTTCTCTTTTGATGCTAAAAAGATTTACAAAGAATACCTTTTCCATTGGCCGAATGGCCGTGAAGCTCTGATTTTTTCCAGAGAAGATGGCGTATATGAGTTCCGGGAAAATGTAAATGAGCAAATGACTCTGAGCAACCGGACGCCGGATAACAAGCTCTATCTGGTATCCTCTAATGACTGGAATCTGCCAGAGACGGAAAATGCTTATCGGTGGTTTCTCGAAAAGCTGACCTTTCTGATGGATGAAAAACCAGCTGCTTCAGAAACCGTTGCCCAGATTGCCAGCGGCGATGATAAGAAGGCGCGTATCTTAAAAGAATTGCTGTTTGCCGATCTTGGAATCACTGATGTTGCAATCAAGAATAGTCAAGGAAAGATACCGGTTATTACGACAACCCATCGAATCATGAACGAAGATGGAACAACAGAATATTTCCAGCTTTTCATGGAGCAGGAGTCTGCTGGTACACAACACTTTTTTGCCCGAATCGGGGGCTGGCTGCAGGCACTTGAGAATGGCGCGCTTTTGGTTGTAGATGAAATTGAAGATAGCCTTCATCCTCTTTTGACCAGGCGGCTCATTGAAATGGTTCAGGATAAGAGCATCAATACAAAGGGCGCACAGTTGCTTTTTACAACACATGACGCAATGCTGCTCGACTTGAATTTTTTCCGAAGAGATCAGATTTGGTTTGCCGAAAAGAATGACAGGACTTGTGCAACAGAGCTTTATTCACTTGCTTCTTTTTCGCCAAGAAAAGGAGAAAATGTGCGCAAGGGTTATCTTCAGGGACGGTTTGGTGCGATCCCTTTTATCGGAGGTGACGCCGAGTGAGTAAGATGAGGAAAGAGTATGATCCCAATAAAGTTACCCGGCGTAAGCGTAAACCGATTATTTATATCATTTGTGAAGGTAAAGAAACGGAAACGCTTTATTTCAAACATTTCCGTTCACGGAATTGCCTGGTTGATATTATACCGATTTCATCGAAGCATAAGGCAGCTGAACATTTGGTGAAACACGCGAAGTCTTTGATTTCTCAAGCGGATTATTATCCGAAAGACGGAGATCAGCTGTGGTGCGTATTTGACTGCGATGATAATAAAGATTCTGAGCTTCAGGCAGCAATTTTGTATGCCAAGAAGCACGGGTATAAAATCGCATATTCCAATCCGGCATTTGAATATTGGTATCTACTCCATTTTGAAAAGCGGAGTGGATATTTGAAGGACTCTGCTGCGGTGATCGACATCTTGAAGAATAAAGGATATTTGGAGAATTACGGAAAAAGCGAGGATGTTTTTGAAGAATTGCAGGGACATCAGTCAGAGGCCATTCAACGTGCAAAAGAACGGGTTCAGCGGTTAAGCAGAGATCATGTTGCTGTGATTTGCCGGGATAGTAATCCGGTAACAACGGTCTATGAGTTGGTTGAGTTTTTGAACAGTAAAAGAACATAAAACAGATAATTAGTACAAGGCGGTCTGCTTCGGCAGGCCGTTTTCCTTTTGAGGGGGTCTGACCTATGGCACTTATATCGAAAACTATGCCAAGACCCGTGAGGTTTATGTGGTATACCGCAAAGCAGGATACTCTAAGAAATTGCCCAAGGTCAAAGAGTTGCAGACGGAGTATGCAAAATTACTGGAAGAAAAAGACCACGGCCAGCGGTGAGCTAATCCGGGTCCAAAGCGTTCGTAAGAACGCGCGGCCACAGAATGAAATTCTGTGTTCAAAGGGGCTTGGGGGCGCTGCCCCAGGCAAGCAAGCGGAGCGGAAAATCACGGAGGGATTTTCTGCTCTGCGAGCCGGTGTGTATTAACACCGGCATTGCTTGCCATGATTATCCCGACTTTGGGATAACCACGAGTCTACTTGTGAAGAATGGATGACACAATATCTAAGAAATGCTGTACCCCATCCCCTGGTTCCGTGGAATAAACAATGCCATATGGGATACAATAGGGAACCTGAAAAGGAATGGTAATTAAGGAGGGGTGAATATCATTCCAGCCTTCCAATGTCAGCAGTATATAGTCATTTTCTTCACAATAATTAAATACTTCAATATCGTAATAGTGTGGAGCATCTACAAGATTAATTTGTGGATGCTCTTTTTCTATATCGTGACGGACCTGATCATTGATCGGACTGTTTCCTGGTTTCATGATCATCAATGTTTCTCCGTACAGGTCTGTCATAGAGAGGCTTTCCATTTGGGATAAACGATGCTTTTTAGACATAGCAAGGCAGAAACGGTGTTTTCCCAATTCAAGAAACTGGCAGCGATTATCCGCAGCGAAAGGGTCATAGCTGCCAGTTATTAAATCAAATTTTTTTCCCACATCCCGGTAAGCGGTTCCAGTGTTTGTATCCTCAAAAGGAACTACCTTCAGCCGAAATTCAGGATATTCATCGCTTATCTGACTCCACAGATCCATCAGATTTTTACATGGATATAAAGCGGAGGTTCCTACTCGGATGATCTGCCGGTTTGCGGCCTGTGCCTGATAAGCACGATCAATGGCTTCTTTGGAATACTGTATCATAAATTTTGCGTCTTTATAAATGGATTTGCCTGCTTCGGTCAAATGGATGCCCCGCGGGGTCCGTATGAGAAGCTGCAATCCCAGATGTTCCTCTAAAATATTCATCTGTTTCATAATAGCGGTAGAAGATATGTATAAGGTTTCCGCTGCTTTTGTAAAGCTGCCCCGATCTGCAACCTCTACAAAAACCTCCAGCATTGCATTATGCATGATGATCCCTCCTTAGTATCAACTGTTGGTTGACACTATTCTACCTTTTTTGAAATTCTCTGTCAAGGATAGATGGATTATAATGAGGGCATAGAAAGGAAGGAGGGATATAGAAAATGGCTGAATTGATCGCGTATTTCTCGCGGCCAGGTGAAAATTATGTGAATGGAAACATTGTCAATCTGGAAGTGGGAAATACAGAAATAGCAGCAAAGATGATACAGGAGATTACAGGCGCTGATCTGTATAAGATAGAACCGCTTTTAGAATATTCCAGGGATTATTCAGAATGTCTGGAAGAAACCAAAGCAGATCAACGCAGGCAGGCAAGACCGGCATTAAAGCATCCACTTCCGGATGTAAAAAAATATGAGGTTATTTATTTAGGATTTCCCAATTATTGGGGAACCATGCCGATGCCGGTATTTACCTTTTTAGAAGGGTGCAGGCTGGAAGGGAAAAGGATTTATCCTTTTTGCACCCACGAAGGCAGTGGCATGGGACACAGCCTGGAGGATATAAAACGGATGTGTCCCGATTCCGAGATAAAAAATGGACTGGCGCTTTCAGGGGCAGGTGTTCATTTTGCAAAAGAAGCAATAACAGAATGGTTGAAAGGAGAATGAAAAATGGAAACAAGAAAATTAAGGAATGGTGTAGAAATGCCGATGGAGGGATTTGGTGTTTTTCAGGTACCGGAAGCAGAGGTTTGTGAGCAGGCAGTCAGAGATGCGCTTGCAGCAGGATACCGTCTGATTGATACAGCCGCCGCTTATTTTAATGAAGAAGCAGTGGGAGCAGCAATCAAAAAAAGCGGTATTCCCCGCAAGGAGCTGTTCATTACCACAAAGCTCTGGATTCAGGATGCAGGATATGAAAATGCCAAAAAGGCGTTCCAGACTTCGCTGGACAAGCTGGGGCTTGATTATCTCGACCTGTATCTGATTCACCAGCCTATGAATGATTACTATGGCTCCTGGCGTGCCCTGGAAGAATTGTATGAAGAAGGAAAGATTCGCGCCATTGGTGTATGCAACTTTTATCCGGAGCGTCTGGCTGACCTTTGTGTTAATGCACGGATTAAGCCTATGGTAAACCAGGTGGAGCTGCATCCATTCTTCCAACAGACAGAGGCGCTGGAGAATATGAAGGAATTTGGCGTAGTGCCGGAAGCCTGGGGACCATTGGCAGAAGGAAAGCATGGGATCTTTACCAACGAAATCTTAACTTCGATTGCGCAGAAATATGGAAAAACGGTGGCACAGGTGGTTCTCCGCTGGAATACCCAGCGTGGGGTGGTAATCATTCCAAAATCTATCCATAAAGAGCGTATAGAGGAGAATTTACAGATCTGGGATTTCTCTTTGAGTGAGGAGGATATGGCAGCAATCAGCAGCCTGGATCTGGGACACAGTGAGATCATTGATCACAGTGCGGCTGAAACAGCAAAGTGGCTGAACGGATGGAAGATCCATGAATAGGAGGCGATGAAGATGAAAAAATTTTTATCAATGTTGTTGGTGTGTGCTATGGCGCTTTCTCTGGCAGCCTGCGGAACCAGCACTCCGGGAACCGAAGAAACAGAAAATGAGGAAAGTGAGGATACGGAAATGAAAGAAATAAAACGAGTAGCTTCCGATGGAGCGCAGATGCAGACGGATGACCAGTTTATGCCTACCAGAGTTTTGGAAGAGGGTACAAGAATCAATATGCACTTTGGAGATACGGTGATTCCGGGAATCCTGAATGACAGCACAACAGCCAAGGCGTTTATCGAAATGCTGCCGCTGACGGTACATGAAAGCAGATATTCTCATGATTTCTGCGGTTCAATGGGAGAAAACCTTCCTTTTGATGAAGAAGATGAACGGTACGGCTGGCTGAACGGCGATATTGCGATTGGTACAGATGTTCCATGGTTTACCATTCTGTTTGATGATGAAGAAATCTCTGAACAGTATGGAAATCTTGTAAATATCGGAGTGATTGATTGCGAACTTTCACAGATTTCCGATTTGGACGGCAGTTATGATGTTCTGATTGAACTGGCAGAGTGATGAACATACTGGGGAGGTGAATCTTTATGGATTATGCGAAAACAGCTGAGGCATTATTAAAGGCATTAGGAAATGAGGAAAATATCAAAACGGTAACCCATTGTATGACCAGGATGCGGTTTGTACTCTATGATGAAACGATACCAAAGGATGAAACCGTAAAATCCATTCCAGGCGTGCTTGGTGTGGCCAGGCAGAGCGGACAGTATCAGGTGATCATTGGAAATGATGTACCCATCTGCTATCGGGAATTTATGAAACTGGGCGCCTTTGGGTCAGGGGCTGGAATGGAAAAAGAGCAGCCTGTTCATCGAAAGGTTACGCTAAAAACCATTGTGAATGGAATCATTGATGCAATTTCCGGTTCCATTGCACCGATCCTACCCATGATCATCGGCTGTGGTATGATCCGTTTGTTGGGAACGATCCTGCAGCTTTTCGGTGTTTCGGATACGCTGCCCACCTTTCAGATCATTCAGATCATCGGAGATGCAGGATTTTATTTCCTCCCCATTATTCTGGCAGCGTCAGCTGCGGCTAAGTTTGGCTGCAGCCCGGGGCTGGCGATGGCGCTGACGGCAGTGCTTGTCCATCCAAATCTCATTGGAATGTTTGCCCAGGGGAATACCAGCTTTTTGAGACTTCCTGTAACAGCGACGACCTATTCCTCCACAGTGGTTCCGGCACTTTTGACCACATGGCTGCTGAGTAAGACAGAGCCATTTTTTGACCGGGTTATGAAGGGCTGGGTAAAAACGATATTTAAGCCCACGCTGATTCTTCTGATCGGTGTGCCTCTTATGCTGGTTGTGGCAGCGCCGGCGGGAGCCTTTGTTGGAAATGGACTGGCATATTCTATGGCATGGATGCAGGAAACAATGGGCGGCGTGACATTGATGCTGTTGTCTGCGCTCACTCCGCTGATCGTTATGGCAGGAATCCACTATGCTCTGGTTCCTTCCTGTCTGACGAATTTGGGAACCATAGGATTTGATACGATTTTGGGACCTATCATGCTGGCGTCTAATCTGGCTCAGGCATCCGCTGCGGCAATGGTAGCATGGAGGACCAGGAACAAAGATTTGAAAGCCCTTGCCACTACCTCTTCCGTGTCAGCGGCAGTAGCCGGAATTACAGAACCGGCTTTGTATGGTGTTACGCTCCGGCTGAAAAAGCCTTTTATTGCCAGCATGATAGGAGCAGGAGCAGCAGGGCTGTTTGCAGGGATTGTAGGACTGAGAAATTATGCCCTGGTAACGCCGGCATTGGTTTCCATGGTTCAATTTATTTCGCCGGATATTCCGCAAAATATTTTTTATGCCGGTATTACTGCGGTAATTTCTGTGGTGGTGACAGCAGTGATGACTCTGGTGCTTGGCTGGGAGGACCCGGAAGAAGCGCCAGATACGGAAGAAGCGGCAGATACGGAAAAAGCGTCAGATACGGAAAAGGATGACAGGGAGGAAGCAGAGAAGATTCCTCAGGATACGTTTACAAGCCCGCTGGAGGGAACCTTGATACCACTTTCCCAGGTAAAGGATGAAACCTTTGCTTCCGGCGTATTGGGACAGGGAGTTGCGGTGGTGCCGGATAAAAATGAGGTCTATGCACCTTGTGACGGAACGGTGACTATGATTTTTGATACAAAGCACGCAATCGGATTCAAGGCGGACTCAGGAATGGAAATGATCATACATATTGGTCTTGATACGGTTCAGCTGAATGGTAAAGGGTTTGAACCTGTTGTGGCAGCAGGACAAAAGGTAAAGCGCGGGGAACTTTTGCTTCGCTTTGACAGGAAACTGCTCATGGACGAAGGCTATGATATTACAACGCCGGTTATCGTGACCGATATGCAGCCATTCCAGAGGCTGGAGCTTCTTGCGGAATCAGGGAATGCAGATAAAAGTACCAGGATCATCAGAGGGATGAATCAGGAGGAGGATAAATGATGCTGAAAAAAGATTTTTTGTGGGGCGGCGCGGTAGCGGCCAACCAATGTGAAGGCGGATGGAATCTGGATGGAAAAGGAGTATCTGTCCCCGATCTTTGTACCAATGGAACAAAGGAACAGGCAAAACGAATTACAAAAGAGCTGCAAAAGGAATATTTATATCCCAGTCACGAGGCGGTAGATTTTTACCATCACTATAAAGAGGACATTGCGCTGTTTGCGGAAATGGGCTTTCGGTGCTTTCGCACCTCCATTAACTGGACCCGGATTTTTCCTACGGGAAAGGAGACAGAGCCCAACGAAAAAGGGCTGAAATTCTATGAGGACGTATTCTTGGAGTGCAGAAAATATGGCATTGAGCCTTTGGTAACCATTTCCCATTATGAACTTCCCTATGCGCTGGTGGAAGAGGGAAACGGGTGGCTGTCCAGGAAATGTATTGACTATTTTATGAATTATGTGAAGGTCATCTTTGAGCGGTATCAGCATCTGGTAACCTATTGGATTACCTTTAATGAGATCAATGCGGGGACACTTCCCATGTGGGGGATCTGGTGTCTACGGGTCTTTTGAAAGATTACAGCGGGCCTGTCAATGAGATTTCCAATACCATGCAGGACCGGTATCAGGCTCTCCATCATCAGCTGGTAGCATCTGCCATGGCTGTAAAGCTGGCCCATGAGAACTATAAGCATTTTAAAATGGGAAATATGATCTGCTTTCTGACTACTTATCCACGCACCTGCAGGCCGGAGGACATTCTTGAAACACAGAAGGCAATGCGGACGGTGAACTGGTACTGTTCTGATGTTCAGGTAAGAGGGAAGTATCCTTCTTATGCGGAGACCTTTTGGAAGGAGCACCATATTCAGTTAAAGGAGGAGCCGGAGGATAGGGACATTCTCAGAGATGGCACAGTGGATTTTTATACATTTTCTTACTATATGACCTCCTGCACCGGTGCTGGGAATGAAGGAGAAAAAATTGGAGGAAACATTGCAGGCGGACTGAAAAATCCTTATCTGGAGGCCAGCGAGTGGGGCTGGCAGATTGATCCGGAGGGACTGCGGTATACCCTCAATGAAATTTATGACCGGTATCAGATTCCCCTTATGATCGTAGAAAATGGACTTGGAGCAAAAGATACGGTGGAAGCGGACGGCTCCATCCATGATTCATACCGGATTGACTATTTAAGAAGTCATATCCAGCAGATGAAGCTGGCAGTGGAGGATGGTGTGGAGCTTATGGGATATACGCCCTGGGGCTGCCTTGACCTGATCAGCGCGTCTACCGGAGAGATGGCAAAGCGTTATGGAATGATTTATGTGGATAAACATGATGACGGCAGCGGAAGTCTGAAACGGAGCAGGAAGGATTCTTTCTTCTGGTATCAGAGGGTCATCCGTTCCAATGGAGAAGAATTATAAAAAATTTGAAAAAAATGGAGGTAAAACTATGAGTCAGACGATTGATTTCTTAAAGAAAGCAAAGGTATTTTATCATGCCAGTGTGGACGGAACTGAGGCAAGAGTACGTCCGATCAATTCCGTCATTGCTTATCATGGAAAGGTTTATTTTGAAACTAGCAGCCAAAAGGAGATGTACCGGCAGATGCTTGAAAATCCAAGCGTTGCAATTTCCGGCATGGCAGAGGGAAAATGGATCCGCATTACCGGAAAGGCGGTAATGGATGAGTCCGATGAGGCAAAGAAAGCGATGTTTGACACATTACCGGCTTTGAAAGACGTATATTCTTATGAAGAAATGGCGCCTTACTATCTTGCGGATATGAAATCGGTTGTATATTCCTTTGATGCGGAACCAATCACATTAGAGGATTGATGGCAGTTGGGGAATTGCTGGAAAAATGGAGGGATACAGATGGAAAAAAGAAAACTTGGAACGATTGAAGTCTCTAAAATAGGAATGGGTACCATGGCTTTTTCCCACGGTTATGGGAAAATTCCGGAACGGCAGTACAGCATGGAAGCGATTCGGGCAGCTTTTGATTATGGATGTACTTTCTTTGATACGGCAGAGGCCTATGGTGCACAGCTGTATTATGAAGGCCACAACGAGGAGATTCTTGGCGAAGCGTTAAAAGATGTGCGGAGCGGAGCCGTGTTTGCTACAAAGTTCCATTTCAAACCAGAAGAAACTGAGGAAGGACAGGATATTTATGGGGTGGCAAAAAGCCACTTGATAAAATCACTGAAGCGGCTTCAGACGGATTATGTAGATCTGTATTACCTGCATCGTGTCAGCGACCGGGTTCCGGTGGAAGAGGTAGCGGAGGCTATGGGACGGCTGATGGAAGAGGGACTGATTCGCGGATGGGGATTGTCGCAGGTATCTGCTGATACCCTAAAAAGGGCAGATCAGGTTACGCCGGTTTCAGCTGTACAAAACCTTTATAATATTCTGGAACGGGATTGTGAAGATGATATTTTTCCATACTGCCTGGAACGGGGGATTGGTGTTGTACCGTTTTCTCCGATTGCCAGCGGTCTGCTTTCCGGTAAGATTACCGTCCATACTGAATTTGAAAAGGTGGACGATGTGAGAAACTGGGTGCCGCAGCTGACAAAAGAAAATATTGCCGGCAATCAGCCAATCCTCAATATTATTCAGGAATATGCCGGAAAAAAAGATGCCACGAACGCACAGATTTCCCTTGCATGGATGCTACACAAATATCCTAATGTAGTACCGATTCCAGGCTCCAAAAACAAACCCCGTATATTAGAAAATCTTAGTGCAGTTCAGGTTATGTTTACGGAGGAAGAATTTAACGCTCTGGAAACTGCGTTGGCTGGTTGCACCATCTATGGACATAGGGGCCATGTGGAGATGGAAGGAAAAAGTTTTTTAAAGAAAAAACCGCTTCGGTAAAATAAGAATGCAGTCTGCTGTGCTTGAAAGAATAATTATATGGTTAAAAAATTTTCAATAGGTATAGGCATACCAATCCTCATATTTTTAACGCCTGTTTTCGGTGGTTGCAAAATACAGACAGACAAATCTATTTTGAAGAAAGCAAACCAAGCAGAAGAGGAGGGATCAGTAATGAAAACAGATCATAAAGCATATGAGCATATTACACTTAGCAGCCGGATTTATGATGTGATGGATCATCCTGCCTTTGACAACTGGGGACATCTGATTTTTCCGTGGGATGGGAACCGCAGATATTCCCGGAACATGACCATGCGGGATGCGCCGGAACTCCACTTGTGGCATACAAACAGAGATGCCCAGTCTATGGTGGATGGGGTAAACCGCATGATTGACGACAGGAATGCAGGCTTTCAGGTATTCTATGATATTTATACAGATAAGGAAAAAGAGGATGATCCATCAAAGGAACTGACCGGGTTATTTTTCCTGAGAGGGGAGCCGGGAAAGCCTTTTGCTGTAATCTGTCCGGGCGGCGGTTTTTATTATGTGGGTTCTCTGCATGAAGGTTTTCCCCTTGCAATGGAGCTGAATAAAAGCGGTTATAATGCCTTTGTTTTGAAATACCGTGTGGGCCAGGGAGAGACGGTTGCCAGCCGGGATTTAATTGCAGCTGTGCATTATATTCAGTCTCACGCAGAGGAACTAGGAGTTGCGAAGGACAATTATTCCTTGTGGGGCGGTTCCGCAGGGGCAAGAATGTGCAGCAATGTGACCTATGGTGAAGGTGGTATCCGCCGTCCGCAGGAGCTTTTGTCTCCGGCGGCAGCTATGATCGCCTATACCTATTATGCAGGCAATCCGGATTTTACAGCCAGCGATCCGGCGGCGTATTTTATTGTGGGAACCGAGGACTGGATTGTTCCATGGCGTGATGTGAGGGAGCGGGCAGAAGAAATGGAAGAGGCAGGAATCCCCGTAGAATGTCATATTTTGAAGCATACACAGCATGGCTTTGGCGTTGGGACAGGAACACCGGCAGAAGGATGGATGGAGCAGGCTGTTTCATTTTGGGAAAGGAATATGAAACATGAATAAAAATGGATAAGGGAGATGGTGGATATGACAAACAAAGATAATTACATTTTTGAATTGGATAATCAGGTTTTGAGAAAGCCGGTTACCTATAAAAACCGATATGGAATTACGATTGCTGCTGATTTGTATTTGGCAAAGGATCTAAACATGGAGAAAAGACATCCGGCGGTTATTGTAGGACCTCCTTATGGTGGCGTAAAAGAGCAGGGAGCCGGAATCTATGCGCAGGAGATGGCAAAACGAGGATTTGCTGCTCTGGCATTTGATCCGTCTTTTAATGGATATAGCAGCGGTATGCCGAGACATATTTCTTCACCGGATTTTTTTGTGGAAGATTTCAGTGCAGCAGTGGATTTCATGGGAACCCGTTCCTTTGTTGACCGGGATAAAATTGGAGTAATCGGAATCTGCGGCAGTGGTGGTTTTGCCTTGAGTGCAGCGCAGGTGGACATTCGTATTAAGGCAGTAGCCACGGTAAGTATGTATGATATTTCCCGAAATATGTCACAGGGCTTTGGGGATTCTATGACAAAGGAAATGTGGACCGAAACACTGGAAGCAATGGCAGAGGCAAGGTATGCTGATTTTGAAGGGAATGAGCCTCGAATGTCAATGCGTGGTGCTCCCATTGGGTTTGACGAAAATACAGACCCCATTGGCAGGGAATTTGGCGAGTTTTATTCGACACCGAGAGGGTATCATCCAAACTCTATCACACAGTTTACATTGACAAGTTCCATGTCTTTTATGAACTTCCCTCTGCTTAGTAAGATTGACAGAATTTCACCGAGGCCGGTTTTGTTTATCATTGGAGAGCGGGCACATTCCCGCTATTTTAGTGAAGATGCTTATAAACAGGCGGCGGAGCCGAAAGAACTTTTCGTAGTGCCGGGAAGCAATCATGTGGATTTGTATGACAGAGTGGATAAAATTCCCTTTGATAAGTTGGAACGTTTTTTTACAGATGGAATGAAGTAGGAGGAGTGCAGGATGAACAGACCTTATATTTTCTGTCACATGATGACTTCCCTTGATGGGAAAATCATGGGGCCTTATATGGAAACACCAGAGGGAAATGCAGCGGGCGATGTGTTTTATCATATTTCCTTTGGCAAAAATCCCTATTATAAACATCAAGGATGGCTGTCGGGGCGTATTACCACAGATGATAATTTTACCTTTTATGAAAAGCCGGAGCTGAATGAACAGGCACCTTTGGTGCCAGAGGGAGATTATATTGCGAAACAGGCGGGAATGTATTATGTTTCCGTTGATCCGTCCGGCAGGCTTGGATGGAAAAACAGCACGCTTACTTATGTGGATACAACAGCTCATGTGATCGAGGTACTGACAGAAAAGGCTTCCAATGCATATAAGGATTTTCTGCGGAGACTGGGAATTTCCTACATTATCGCCGGAGCCGAAGCGCTGGACTACGAACTGGCAATGAGCAAGCTGAAAAATCTATTTGGTATTGAAACACTGATGTTAGGCGGTGGTGGAATCTTGAACTGGTCTTTCATTCAGGCAGGAATGTGTGATGAAGTGAGTCTTGTTATTGCAGCAGCGGCAGATGGATCTTTGGATACGCCGTCCCTTTTTGGAGTACGTGACGGCTTATCCTGCAATAAAGCAGTAGGCTTTGAACTGCAAAGTGCCGAGGTAAAAGATGGCGGCAGTGTATGGCTGCGGTATAAGGTTTCTCAACAGTCAGTATAGGAGAAAATTTGAACGAATTTGTACCTTATGATGAATGAGCAGACATAGGAAGAGACGAATACAGTTTGTTTGGGAAGGATGGATAGAACGTTTCCAGATAAGTTTTGCTTATTAAACAGAAGAGGAGTGATTTTTGTGAAAGATGTAATGATTTTAGTAGGCGCAGGCCAGATTGGCATGGCCATCGCGCGCCGTATGGGATATGGAAAAAAGATTGTGATCGGGGATAAGAAACTGGAGAATGCCAGAGCCATTGAAAGAATTATGGCGGACGCAGGATTTGATGTAACCGCCATGGAGATGGATCTGTCTTCCAGAAAGTCCATTCAGAACCTGATTGCAGAGGCACAGAAATACGGGGAGATTGCCATGCTGGTAAATGCAGCCGGAGTATCCCCCAGTCAGGCTCCAATCGAAGCAATTCTAAAAGTAGACCTTTACGGAACAGCTGTGCTTTTGGAGGAAGTAGGAAAAGTCATTCAGGCAGGCGGCGTGGGCGTTACCATCTCCAGCCAGTCCGGGCACCGGATGCCTGCCCTTACACCGGAGGAGGATGAGCAGCTGGCGGTGACTCCTGCCGAAGAACTGCTTAGTCTCAATATCTTACAGCCGGAGAATATCAAGGATACGCTCCATGCGTATCAAATGGCAAAGCGCTGCAATGAAAAACGCGTAATGGCGGAAGCAGTGAAATGGGGCGAAAAAGGCGCGCGTATCAATTCCATTTCGCCGGGAATCGTGGTAACACCACTTGCCATTGATGAGTTTAACGGCCCAAGGGGAGATTTCTATAAAAATATGTTTGCAAAATGTACGGCAGGACGTCCGGGAACAGCGGACGAGATTGCAAATGTGGCGGAACTTTTGATGAGCGATAAAGGAGCTTTTATTACTGGAGCTGATTTCCTGATTGATGGTGGTGCGACTGCCAGCTATTTCTATGGACCGCTTGCACCTGAAAAGTAAGCGCCGACTACAAAAATGTAATTTTGGCGTTGACAAATGAGCAAAAATGATATACTCAAATTAGTCTTATTTCGGACTATACTAAAAAGGACTTATTGGAGGCAGATTATGAAAAAAGACGTGCAAAGCCAGATTACACAATACTGCGGTCTTTTGCATGAGTGGAATGCGGCATACGAAGAATATGCGAAATCAGTAGGGCTATCGTATACCAGTCTTTCTATTCTCAGCGAGTTGTGTAGAAATGAGAATGCTACACAGAAAGAGATTGCAGAAAATTGCTTTTTACCTAAACAGACAGTCAATGCGGTGATTACTTCATTTTTGAGGAGAGACTGGGTAAAATTGGAAGAATTGCCAGAAGACCGGCGTACAAAGACGGTTGATTTTACGGAAGAAGGAAAAAAAGAGCAGAAGAAATTATATCTCGCGTTCAGGAAAGCGAACGGAATGCGATGGGAAAACTGACAGCGGAACAGCGAGAAATGCTGCTTTCCCTTACGAGGACTTATATCAATAGCTGTAGGGAGGATATGAAAAATGGGTAATCCATTTTTCAAGCAAATAGTCCCCAAATGGACGATACAAAAATCATACTACTAATGAAGAAAAACCATTTGCAGAACTGACATAATGGGGAGAAAATTTCAGATAAAATAAGAAAAGAAAGGTGATAAATTATGAAGAAAATAGTGATTTTACAGGGGAGTCCCCGGAAGAACGGAAATACCGATCTGCTGTGTGATGAATTTATTCGTGGAGCAAGAGAAAACGGACATGAGGTGGAAAAGATTTATTTGAAGGATAAAAATATCCATCCCTGTGTAGCTTGCGATTATTGCCGTAGCCATGAGGGGAACTGTGTTTTTAAGGAGAAGGATGATTTCGAGGAAATGATCCAGAAGGTCATTGCGGCGGATGTGCTTGTGATTTCTTCACCGGTTTACTTTTACAGCCTGACGGCACAGATGAAAACAGCGATAGATCGCTTTTATGCCAGGGAACAGGAAGTGAAGAATAAGGCTGCTTATTTCATTACAGCCAGCGCAGCTCCAACGGAAGAATATATCCAGACTGCAATCGCCGGATTCCGGGGATTTATCTCCTGCTTTGAGAATGTGAATGAGGCGGGGATTATTGCCGGATGTGGAGCGGCAGAAAAAGGCGATGTGACAGAAATGACAGCATTTAAGAAAGCCTTTGAAATGGGAAAAACGCTAAACTGATATGTTTTGCTAAACTATTATAATTAGATACATAACTTTTATCATTTATCTGCATGGCAGGTGTGTGGTTAGCGCTGCCAATTACACAAGTTGTTGCATTTATAATTGCTTTGAACGAAAAACATCATGCGATTGGGAAAGGAAGATTTGGAATGAATGACTTTATTTATACAGCGCCGCCTACAAAGTTGATCTTTGGTGAGAACAGGCAGGAAGAATTTTTAAATGAAATCAAGCAGGTTGGAGGAAAGGTTCTGCTGGTTATGGGTGGCAGCAGCTTTCAGAAAAATGGATATTACGATGAACTGATAGAAGCATTTGATGAACAGAAAATTGACTATGTGGATTTCAAGGGAGTTACTGCCCCCCTTCTTAGCAAGGTACGAGAAGGTGCGGCGCTTTGCCGCACAGAGAAGATTCGTTGTGTTATTGGCATAGGAGGCGGCACTTGCATGGATGTGGCGAAGGCTGTTGCGTTTGCTGCTTTGCAGGAAGAAGATGTACTTGATTTTTTAACATGGAAATTGTCATCGGAAGGCCGTCCCTGTCTGCCGATTGGGGAGATTGTGATATTGTCAATATTAGTTGACACATTTTCCTCAAGGATATCACTGACTATGCCGCCATCTCCAAAGCCTCATAATACTGCCTGCGTTTTATCATAGGAGGAAGGCCGCCATTGGCTGAGCAGATCCTCCGGTTATTCCCGTAACTGAGGAAGTATCTCCAGATGAGCACCATTAAATCCTCTACTGTCGTCTGCTTTGTGTCATAGCCGTCATAAAGAAGCTCCGTCTTCATTCTAGCCCACATACTTTCACACCGTGCATTATCATGGCAGCGTCCTCCCGCACTGTTCATGCTTTGATGGATGTGGTTCTCCCGGATGGCCTGACGGTAGGTCTCGCTGGTATACTGCCTTCCACGGTCACTGTGGATGACTGCACCTTCCAGTGCGGGATAAGCAGTCAAAGCATTTTCCAGTGTATGGACACACAGATCTGCTTTCATAGTTATTTCCATTGCCAGTCCAAGGACGCTAAGATCAAAGCAGTCGAAAGTCGCAGATACATACAGTTTTCCATTGGACGCCGGGATCTCCGTGATGTCTGTAATACATTTTTCCAATGGGGCATTTGCATGGAAATCCCGTTTCAGCAGATCCTCCGATTTCATGGATTCCCGATCTGCTTTTGTGATCCCATTCGGCTTTCTCTTTGGTCGATGGCTCAGACCCATCCGGTTCATAACCCGGTATACGGTCCGCTCACTGGGAATACGGACTCCCTCTGGCTGTTTCAGCAGCAGTGCCTGATACATACGGCTCCGTCCATAAGTATCGTTACATTCATCCTCGCTGATGATTTCTTTCATAGCATCCGTCAGCTCCTGATATCTCCATGGACGGTCTTTGTCCACAAGATATTTATAGAAGCCTTGTCGGCTGATACCAAGCATCCGGCAATAAAATGAAATTTTTCCGGTAATCCTGCCGTCCTCTGTTTTCAATGCCAGAAACATCATTCTCTGGTTTTTGCTGACTTCCGACGGCTGGCGGCGAAAAAAGCGCTGGCTTCCTCCAAAAATTCGTTTTCCTCCTTCAGACGTCAGATTTCTTTGTCCTGCTCCTTAACCCGCTTACGCAGCATGGTAATTTCTTCTGAAAGACTCATTGCACTGGCAGGGGTATGGGAACCTTCCCCGATATCCAGTTTACCGTTTCTTACGGCTTTTAACCATGTGTGGATGGTTCCTTCAGGGATTCCTAATTCTTTCGCGGCTTTAGTGCCACCAATTTCTTTGGCAAGTTTCACTGCCTGTACTTTGTATTCCTGGTCATATTTATGTGCCACTTTGAATACCTCCTTGTTCTCTTGATTTTATTATGAAATCCTTGAGAACAAGCTGTCAACTTTTTTTATACCATATCATTGTTACCTATCCTTCGTCTGGATCCGAGATGGACGGCTCGGCTCAGATTGATGATGACGAAACTCACGTTCATATGGGCTTGTCCGGTATTTATCCTACGTTTGCATGGCTGAATCCTCGATACGTAGCTTCTGTTCCAAAGGAGATCCTTGTCTATGGCACGATGACTTCAGTAGCGCAGATTTCTACCGGTTATTTAAGCCTGGAAAGCTCCGAGATGGCGGAATCTGTGTCAGAGGCCATAATAAAGTCTTTACTTCTCAATTTGGAAAGCTGCATGAAACAGACAAATCAGCAGGAGGCATATAAAAATCTGATGCTGGCAAGCGCCCTTAATTCCACTGGGATTTTTGGATTGGGAAAAGGATATGACTGGACACTGATTCCACTGGAAGGGTTGATGCAGACATACTATGGTATCGGCTACTCCAAGGCAATTACCGTTATGTTCCCCTACTGGCTTAAACATATCTACCGGGATCATCCGGTCTTTACCTCTTATTTTGAGAATGTATTTGGGGTAAGTCGAAAAGGAAAGACCGCAGGGGAATTTTTGAAGGAAGGTCTGGATGCCATTTTCGATATTTACAGAAAGCTGGGAATTGCTGTCTGTTATAATGAGCTGGTTGAGAAACCGCTGAATTTGAACCGCCTGCGGGAGTTGATCCGGGAATATGGAGAGATGCCGTCTCAGTACATGGAATTTACCCCAGAGAAAATTGAGGAAATTTTACTGGAGGCCATAGAAGGGATTCGATGATATTAAAAACGATTAGAAAATAACAATTAAGGAGGAAAAATTATATGCAAAATTTTCAATTCTGTATTCCAACTAATATTTTATTCGGAAAGGGCCAGATGGAACATCTGCCGGAAATCGTAGGAGCCTATGGGAAAAATGTTCTTTTGACTTATGGTGGCAGCAGCATGAAAAAGACGGGGCTTTACGATAAAATCAAGGAACTGCTTTCTGGCTGGGAAATTTATGAAGTTTCCGGTATCGCTTCGAATCCTCTGATCGACAGTGTGCGAGAGGGTATTCGCATTTGCAGAGAGCATCAGGTGAATGTCATCTTGGCAGTTGGCGGCGGCAGTGTCATTGACTGTTCAAAGGCGATTGCAGCAGGATGCTTCTATGATGGCGATCCCTGGGAAATGATAACAAGCCATGCGGAAATCAAAGAGGCATTGCCAATTATTGCAATTCCGACGATTGCCGCTACCGGAAGTGAAGCTGATGCAGGGGCGGTGATTCGTAACCCGGAAACAGGTGAGAAGCTGTCACTGTTCAGTCCTCTACTCTATCCGAAGCACGCGATTATGGACCCGGTAAATACTTTTACTGTTCCGGCAAATCAGGCGGCGGCAGGCTCCGCAGATATTCTCTCACACTTGATGGAGCAGTATTTTGTACCGGAATCCACATTTTTAAGTGATCTTTTGGTGGAGAGCGTTATGAAAACGGTTATCCATTACGCACCGATTGCAGTTCAGGAACCGGATAATTATGAGGCACGCGCACAGCTTATGTGGGCAGGTACGATTGCAGATAATGCAACGCTGTGCAATGGCAATCAGCTGGTAGCCTTTAGCTGCCACGGTATTGAGCACGAACTGTCCGGCACCTTTAATACAACCCACGGTGTTGGTTTGGCAATTATTACGCCTCGCTGGATGCGCTATATCCTGTCCGAGAAAACAGAAAAGAGATTTGCACATTTAGGAAGGGCTGTGTGGGGGATCACAGAAGAAGATGACCGTCAAGCGGCGGAGGCCATGATCGGGGAACTGGAAGATTTCTTTAAGAGCCTTGGAATTCCCTCAACCTTGACAGAGCTTGGAATTGACAGCAGCAAATTTGAGGAAATGGCGGAACATGGTGTAGAGACAGAAGGACTCCGTTATACATGGATTCCAATGGAAAAGGAAGATGTTATCAACATTCTCAATCAGTGCTTGTAAGAATGAAAGGACGATAAATATTACGATTGAAAATGAAATGATTTATACTATGAGCAACCATGTCCTTGTTTTCTATCGTGGGGAGAAAGCAGTCTTGACGATCAGCTCTATGATTTGTTTTGGTAGAAATGTGGAGTGATTTTGTAAAATAAGCGATAGATGTAATAATTGTAAAAATGATTCTTGAAAGAAAGTATTGGGAGATGAATTGCTAGAAATGAAAAGAATAGAAATCATCGCCCGGATAACAGACGACAACGGAGATTCTCTTGAAAATTCACTGATGGTATGGCAAGACACAGGTGGGTGGCGTGAATTTCCCCTTACATCCCCCATTCTCCGCTATCCGGGCTTAGAAATCCGCTTGGATCAACGACGTGTGCTGCGGGACGGAGTAAATGTAAGATTATCAAAATACGAATATGGCGTCCTGGTCTTTCTGGCTCAGCACCCTGGCTGGCTTTGCAGCAAGGAACAGATTTTCCAAAACGTTTGGCATTCAGATAGCGAAAGCTGTCTGACCGCCATATCCAACACCATCAGCAGAATCAGGCAGAAAATAGAGCCAGATAAAGATCACCCCATCTACATACAGACCGTTTCCAATTTAGGATACGTTTTCGCGGCAGAACCTATAAAAGAAGAATGAGCAGTTAGGAACAAAAAAATCCTGGCTGCTTATTTTTTCCAAAATTAGGATGGTTTTAGGTCGCTTTTGCCATGGAATTGGGCTGGGGAATTTTAAAATAGAAGAGACACAGAAAAACCGACAGACATTTGGATTTTCGTCTGCCGGTTTTATTTGGATTTTTTTTGTTTGACTGGTCTGTCATGCTGTTTGATAAATTCATCAGCCATACATTCCATAGTGCGAAGCATGACCTGCCGTTCTTCTTTCGTACAGGTCCAGTATTTTCCAAGGAAATTCTGTGTTTCCTTTTCTTCATCGGACATATCCGGATGAAACAGCGTTTCAGCGGAGATACCAAGCCGGTGAATCAGGAAATAAAGAGTTTCATAAGATGGATTGACATGACCGTTTTCCACATTTTGGATATGCCGCAGTCCCATACCGGTTTGATCGGCTAATTGCTGCTGAGTAAGTTTTGCTTTTTTTCTTGCTTCATATACAAGCTGTCCCACGTATAAATATAGATCCTGCATTATCGTTCACCTCAAGTATATTCTATCGTGCGTGTTCGTATTTTACATTCCCCTATACTGCGTGATTATATGCACGATACTGCGTAGTAAGGGGATATAAAGAACCTTGCTGGGTGTCTTAAAAAAAACGGCATCTATGACAGGGTTTCTAACCACGTTCCACTTATGGCTGCTGGGAGAGGGGCAGTGATGAGTGGATATTTTTATGTGTTGGCCGGAGGTACAATTCCTGGTGAATTGTTAAAAAAATCCCACCGAATCAACGGCTCATCCATGGGCAGGGATACGCACTATTAAGCGTACAATGCGGTATCTATCAATCATATTTATTAGTATGGAGAAATGTCAGATGGCTTATAGGGCTACCTGGCATTTTTTTGATTTTTAGAACGGACGGCAAAAGGCTTTGCCAGGCACGCTCGCCGCCACCTCCATTCGGTTCCTATGAAACAACTCATGAATCGAATGGAGGAAATCAGATGTTTGATAAGAAAAATGATTATTTTATCAATAAGAGAGAAGCAGATTCAATCGTATGTAAAAGTGTAACAGGCACCTATATCCGGCTGACGAGAGAGGATTTTTCCAGTGAGGAAGAATTTCAGAAGTGGAAGGAATGGTCAGACAAGGACTATCAGGAAGCAGAAAAGGTGATGCGGAAATTTTATGATTACGGAATCCCATGGGAAGAAGCAGCGGATGCGATCAATCCGGTTGTATCGGCAGAGGAACGGTTCTTTGAAGAATTGGAGCGGATGGAGCAGGAAATGCTCAGGGCCGAACAGGCGGAGCGGCAGATTGCAGGAATCCGGCAGGCGCTGACACGAACTCAGTTCCGGCGTTTCTGGCTTCACCATGCAGAGGGAATGTCTGTGGAGCAGATTGCTGTTGCAGAAGGAGTAAGCCATCAGAACATTTCCAAGAGCCTTTTGGCAGCCAGAAAAAAGATTAAAAAATTTTTGAAAAAGCTGTAAAACAGGGTGCCAAACCGCAGGATATTTCGTAAGTGATGAAGCAACGTTAGTTATTTTCGGGAACATTGAAAATTGAATATACAATATTACAGGTACGAAACCCACATGATGAGCAGCATAAGGTACGGCGTGATGAGGGCAGTCTGAAGGAGGTGGTAAAGACAGACGGCCGGAGCGATGAACGGAAACCTTAGACCCGGAGCGGCAATCCGGTTTGCGATGACAGTGTGGGGGATAATGATACTTTCTCACGACCTCCCACGGACTAGAGGGGGAACCCTGCGGCGCACGAGTAAAACGACGCTGCGGAGTTATGACAGCTGTGCCGACAGCGGCCTGTAATATTCCCTCATTCGGGATGCGTGGCAAATAGAATAAAAGCATTTTCAAAGAACAGCTGTGCCGATTTTATGATGTAATGTAAGTCAGACATCTGGTACAGCTGTTTTTTTGGAACATACAAGAGGAGATTTGGCTGAAAATAGAGATGTTTTGTTGTATGTTTCAAAAGAAGCTGAGAACAGCCATTTTGAAAATGTCAAGGATGCTGCTGAAAAGTTGGCATCGTAGACGGGAGGAAGCGTTGGCGGTATCATAAGGCCATACAGCACCTCCCCAAATGCCTGTGGGCGGAAAGGAGGCAGCTGGCCATAGAGACTCTAGGAAATGAAACAAAAGTATATAGTGCAGAAGAAATTCAGACACTGCTTGGAATTGGAAGAAGCAAAGTATATACCTATTTGGAAGAGGTATATCAGAAGCAGGAGCCGTTCCGGGTTATAAAGATTGGAAAGCTTTTCAGGGTACCCAAGCAATCTTTTGACAACTGGCTGAATGGAATCAGTTAAGGAAGGTGAAATGATTGAAGAAAGAAAATCCAAAGAAAAGTAAATCCTTTTTTGAAAATGGCTCATGGTATCACCGCACCAAGACGCTGAAGGAAGATGGCTCAGTCAGCTATAGCAAGAAGGGCGGATTTGCCACCAGTAAGGAAGCAGATAAAAGCTATGATAAGCATGAAGCAGAATTTAAAGAGGCATATCGGGTCTATCAGCTGGCGCATCAGGTAAATACGGAGGTCATGTTGAAAGATTACTTAATCTACTGGTTTGAGGAAGTATTTTCAAGAAGAGTGGAATCTACTACAAGAATGGTAGGAGCCTATGCAATCTATAACCTGCTTTTACCGCAGATGGACTATGACATCAAAGTGAAATATGTAAATTCCGATTATCTTGATGGATTGTTGGAGAAAGTGGCTAAGATCAGTCCATCCGCAGGAAATAAAGGACGGGAAATGCTTAATCTTGCCTTTAAGGAAGCCTTGATTGAGGGATATGTGAAGCATAATCCAGTGACGGGGACCAGGCCTTACAAGCGTCAGAAACCCAAAATCATCATTCTTGGAAAGGAAAAAATTAAGATACTACTGAAAGCGGCACAGGAGAGCAACTGGTATTTAGAAGTGTTGTTAGGACTATTTTGTGGGCTTCGTAAGGGTGAGATATTGGGATTGAAATTTAGTGATTTTGATATTGAGCAGCGGACCGTTTTTATTAACCGACAGATTGCGTCTGACCCGAAGATTAGCAAAGGAAACGGAAGCAGAATTGAGGAGTATGGCTTGGTGGAACGGGATCCTAAAACAGAAAACAGCTTCCGGACGCTGAGGGTGCCGGAGATTGTAATCCGGGAACTGGAGAAGCGGAGAAAAGTGATCCAGCTGAATAAGGAAAAGCAGGAGAGTAAATACCTGGACAGGGATTATATCAGCTGTCAGGAGAATGGCAGACTGCATAGTCTGACGGCAATGAATATAGCGCTTACAAAACTTTGTAGCAGAAACGGGCTGCCCCATGTGACGGTTCATGGACTTCGCCATATGTATGCGACGATTCTGATTGAAATGGGAGTGCCTTTGATTAAAATATCAGCTCTATTGGGACATGGATCTGTACATACCACCTTTGAGTATTACTGTGATGTTATGGACGAGAATGAAAATATCCTTGCATTTATGAACCAGGCATTTGTCCCGGTAGATACAGACGAGGTGGCCTGATATGAAATTGGATTTGACCTTACAGCAATATGTGGAATGGGAAGTAACCAATGTCATGCCCCTGAAAGGCAAATACGGTTATCGTGTCATTTTAAAGTATATGGATGGTTCCAGCCGTCAGCAACAGAAAGCAGGGTTTGAAACGGAAAAGGAGGCTAATGCCGTCAGAGATAAAACCGTGGGGGAGTTACATTCCGGAAAATATATCGTTTATACCAATGTCCGGGTGAAAGATTTCCTGTATTTTTGGCTGGAAGAAGATATACGGAATCGTGTGGGCAGCAGTGAAACTTATGACACCTTTGAATCCAATGTCCGTAACCACGTAGTTCCCATTCTGGGAAGCAAAAAAATGTCGGAATTGAACCGGGGAGATATTCAGAAACTTTATAATGAAAAGACAGAATACTCAGTTTCTGTGGCAAAGCTGGTGAAAACTGTAATGAATGTTTCTATGCGGTATGCCGTAGATAAGAAAATTATTTCAGACAGCCCGGCACAGGGAATCGGACTTCCGAAAAAGGTGAAAAGACAGCAGTATCATACCAGAACCATTGACACGAAGAAAACCATGAACATGGAACAGATTCTGACTCTGCTGGAAGCCAGCAAAGGGACTCACATCCATATGCAGGTACTGTTTAATGTGCTGATGGGTTTGAGGCGGAGAGAAATCAATGGAGTAAAGTATTCAGACGTGGATTATATCAACCGGACATTGAGAGTAGAGCGGCAGCTCGGAAAGAAACTCAATTCAAGGAAAGAGGATTTTGCGCCTGATACTTATACGAAGCAGGAAGTAGGATTGAAAACTCCGTCCAGCTACCGCACGCTGCCCATACCGGATTATGTGTTTGAGGCAATTTTAGAGGAGCGGAAAGTGTATGAGAAGAACCGAAGTCGGAGAAAAAGCCAGTTTTTAGATGCAGGTTATATATGCTGTTCTAATTATGGGAAACCGAGGAGTAAGGATTTCCATTGGAAATATTATAAACAGATTTTACAGGAAAATGAATTGCCTGATATTCGTTGGCATGACCTGCGGAGCACATTTTGTACGCTTCTGTTGAAGAATAATTTTAATCCAAAAGCAGTCTCCAAGCTGATGGGCCATGCCAAGGAATTAATCACCATGGATGTTTATGGGGATAAACGGGAAATCATTGCTGACTGCGTAGATGAAATCCAGCCGTTCATTGATGAAGTTTTACCAGATTCCAAGGAAGAAAAAACATTTATATCTGAGTGTATAGATGTGGTAATTTCAGCAGAAGATTACCTTATATAATATGGAATAGAGAAATGTAACATAGCCATAAGAAAAGAACGCGCGTTCTATCTTATGGCTATACATTTCTACTGGTTCATGTTATAATTTTTAGTGACTTTTAGAAATGCCAATTCCGCTAGGTTTTATCTAGTGTTGCGGCGTCCTGAAAAAGAGGTTTTAGTGACTTTCATTCGTAAAATAGCAAAAGTTCGACTATTAGGCAGGCTGAAACTACTCTATTTTACGAATTTCTGCCTAATAGACGAACTTTTTCAGTGGTCACTAAGGAGGTAAAAACACATTATGGAGTTCAAATTACACTCAGAATACAGCCCCACCGGCGACCAGCCCCAGGCAATCGAAGCCCTCGTAAACGGCTTCAAGGAAGGCAATCAATGCCAGACTTTACTGGGAGTTACAGGCTCTGGCAAGACCTTTACCATGGCCAATGTGATCCAGCAGCTACAGAAACCGACCCTCATCATCGCTCACAACAAAACCCTCGCCGCACAGCTTTACGGCGAGTTTAAGGAGTTCTTCCCGGAGAATGCGGTGGAATATTTTGTTTCCTACTACGACTACTACCAACCCGAAGCCTATGTCCCTTCTACAGATACCTATATTGAAAAAGACTCCGCCATTAACGACGAGATTGATAAGCTGCGTCATTCTGCCACGGCGGCCTTGTCTGAGCGGAGTGATGTGATCATTGTGGCATCGGTTTCCTGTATTTACGGTTTGGGAAGTCCCATCGATTATCAGAACATGGTTATTTCTCTGCGTCCGGGGATGGAGAAAGACCGGGATGACGTGATTCGGAAATTGATTGAGATCCAGTATGACCGCAACGACATGGACTTTAAACGCGGCAGTTTCCGGGTAAAAGGAGATGTGCTGGATATTTATCCCGCATATTCTGACGCCGAGGCTTTTCGCATCGAATTTTTCGGGGATGAGGTGGACCGGATCATGGAGATTGATACAGTTACAGGAGAGGTAAAGGCTCAGTTGGGTCACATTGCCATTTTCCCGGCCTCCCATTATGTAGTTCCCAAGGAGAAAATGATGGAAGCTACAGAGCATATTCTGGAGGAGTTAAAGGAACGGGCCGCATTTTTTAAGAGCGAAGATAAGCTTTTAGAGGCACAGCGGATTTCTGAACGGACAAATTTTGATGTGGAAATGATGCGGGAGACGGGATTTTGCTCCGGCATTGAAAATTATTCCAGACATTTAACCGGCGCTGCGCCGGGAGAACCGCCCTGTACGCTGATCGACTATTTTCCGAAGGATTTCCTTATTATTATAGATGAGTCTCATATTACCCTTCCTCAGGTACGAGGAATGTACGCAGGAGATCGCTCCAGGAAAATGACCCTGGTGGACTATGGATTCCGCCTGCCCTCGGCCCTGGATAACCGGCCTTTGAATTTTCAGGAGTTTGAGGGGAAGATCGATCAGATGATGTTTGTTTCAGCCACTCCTTCGGTATATGAACAGGAGCATGAACTGATGCGGGTGGAGCAGATCATCCGGCCTACGGGACTTTTGGATCCGGAAATATTTGTGCGTCCGGTGGAGGGGCAGATTGATGACCTGATTTCAGAGGTCAATAAGGAGGTAGCGGGCCGCCATAAGGTGCTGATTACCACCCTGACAAAACGGATGGCCGAGGATCTGACGGACTATATGCGCGAAGTGGGAATACGGGTAAAATATCTCCACTCTGATATCGACACCCTGGAGCGGGCACAGATTATCCGCGATATGCGTCTGGATGTGTTTGACGTGCTGGTGGGCATAAACCTGCTGCGTGAGGGCCTGGATATACCGGAGATTACTTTAGTAGCGATTTTGGATGCAGATAAGGAAGGATTTCTCCGTTCAGAGACGTCTCTGATCCAGACCATCGGCCGTGCAGCCAGAAATTCCGAGGGTCATGTGATCATGTATGCAGATACTGTTACAGATTCCATGCGGTCCGCTATTGAGGAGACGAGGCGCCGCCGTCAGATCCAGCAGCAGTACAATGAGGTTCATGGCATCACTCCTACCACGATCAAAAAGGCGGTAAGGGATCTGATTGCTATTTCAAAGGCAGTAGAAAATGACCATTCTTCTGATGTGAAGGATCCAGAGTCCATGGATGAGAAGGAGCTTAAGAAACTGGCAAAGGAACTGGAAAAGAAGATGCGTCAGGCGGCGGCAGAACTGAACTTTGAGGAGGCAGCCAGACTGCGTGACCGGATGGTGGAGATTAAAAAAATGCTGTTGGAGATGGACTAGGGGAACAATTACAGAATTTTTCTGAAAATCTCAGGAATTGTAAACTCTTTGTAAGGATTATGAAATTGCATAAATTAAAACTTTCATTTATAATAAAATCATACAAAAAGAACAAAGTGGATTTTAATAGGAGGAGGAGTGGTTATGCGTACAAAGAAAATGGTTTCCCTGGCAATAGCGTTCTTATTATCGGCCATGTCTGTTTTCACGGCTTATGCAGCAGACGAAAAGATTGATACGGTACGGCTGCAGTTTTCTTATGATAAGGAGCCGGAGACAGGAGAGGATATCGGAGATATCCATGTGAGCGCCGGGGATAACACCTACGATGTGGAATCGGCAGAGTATACAAATACAGAGGATAAAGATACCTGGACAGTAGGGGATGTGCCTGAGGTGAAGATAGAACTTTCCGCCAGAGAGGGCTATCGTTTTTCCTATACCAGCAAAAGCCATTTTAAGGTATCCGGCTGTGATGCAGAGTTTAAGAAAGCCAAGATTTATGATGATGGTGACTATATGGAAGTGACCGTTGAACTAAAACGCATTGGCGGAAGGCTGGAAGGAACCTCGAACCTGGACTGGAATGACCATACCGCTGAGTGGGATGAGATAGAAGGCGCTAAAAGCTATGATGTAAAGCTTTTAAGAGACGACAAGACAGTGACTACAGTAAATACGACTAATAATTATTTTGATTTTTCTGGATATTTTAATAAGGAAGGCGACTATACCTTCCGTGTAAGGGCGATTGCCAGCTATAACAATAAAACAGGTGACTGGTCAGAAGATTCCTCTTCTCTCTATATTGACGAAGATGAGGCCGGTACCTACAATGGAAGCGGTCGCTGGATTCAGGACGGAAATCGCTGGTGGTATTCCTATGCAGGCGGCGGATATCCTTCCGGAGGATGGAAACAGATTAGTGGCACCTGGTATCTTTTTGATAATTCCGGCTATATGCTCACTGGATGGCAGAAGGTAGACCGCCAGTGGTATTATCTCAATCCAAGCGGGGTCATGACTACCGGCTGGCAGAACGTAAATGGGGTATGGTATTACCTGAACGGAAGCGGTGAGATGCAGACTGGCTGGCAGTCGGTAGGCGGGCGCTGGTACTATCTGAACAACAGCGGAGCCATGCAGACCGGCTGGCTGCAGCAGAACGGGCAATGGTATTATCTGGACGGAAGTGGTGCCATGACTACCGGATGGCAGTCTATAAACGGAAGATGGTACTATATGGGCGGAAATGGAGTGATGTATACGAACACATGGACGCCGGATGGCAGATATGTGGACGGTTCCGGAGCCTGGGTGCAGTAGGATTGCAAAAAGCTGTTGTCTGGACAGAGAAATCTGCTCAGACAGCAGCTTTTTACAGTGCGTTTTCTCTTCCCCTCAGACAGCGGATCAGATGAAGGCTGTGGGATGCCGGCTGGGGCAGCGGAGTTGGACAGCAGTGCGCAATCCCCAAATTTAGTTCAGGGGAAGAAGGGTTGAGGAAACCAGCTCGATAGAATCTGATTTACGGCTGTAGCGGTAGACCTGATTGGAAAGACGATCCTGTGGGAGAACCTCGGAGGTATTGATTTGTGCTACCATCTGGCTCAGTTCGTCATAGGAGATGCCTTCTTCATCAGCTAAAAGAAGGACCTCATGAATACTGGAAGGGAGGATTACTACATCCTGTTCAATGCCCTCTGAGAAATGCTTTAGTAGATTGGGATAGAGCATACATACTGCACCGTTGACGCCGCTGGTATTGGTCAGAACATAAAAGGGAGCGGTGAAGGAAGGATCGGATGCTGCAAAGCTTCCAGCGGCGTCCTCAAGAATACGGGCCATATCTGTAATGGAAGGCGGAAAGAGACGGGAAACATTGTTGAGAGCTGTATGAAACAGTTCCTCCGGGCGGATGCCCCATGTCTTTAGATGGGAATGGTGGATCGCAGCTGTCATGACGCCGGTATCATCTTCCTGAAGAAAAAGATAGAATATAATGGAGAGATCTAACCAGGGAATGTGGGGCATTTCCCTCAGCATGGCTTCGTTGGAGGCCGTGTTTACCAGACGGCAGGCAATTCGGGATTCCATAGCTTTGTAATCAGAAAGGACATTCGGGTGAATAAGAGGCGGGATCTCATTGGAGCGGTAAAGCTCTAAAAGATGGGAGGTGATCTCTGTAAGGGAGGTTCCTTCCAGATACTGACGGTAGCAGTCATTCAGATAGATCGTGGGCGCTACTGAATCCCTGCCCTTTGAGATGCACAGACCGTCCAGGATAAGACCGTTGTTTTTTGGAATTTTGCGCAGAGTAAGCTCATATTCCTGTCCCAAAGCCTGCTCCATTCCCGATTTTACCTTGTTTAAAAATGTGTCGTATACCAAATGTATACCCCCTTCATACATTGAATTTATGTAAACTGGCAATGCAGTTCCATAGCGGTTATAAAATAATGATCGTCTGTATAAGGCAGCCTTTCAGGGAGATGACGAAAAGAAAATTCTAAGAAAATCCCGAAGCGGTTACAGAATAGTTGGAAAATGAAAGTCCAGAAATAAAATGAATCTAAAAACAGAATAAGGGCAAACTGGGGATTTGTCAAGAGAAAACAAGTCTTTCAGCCAAAAATCTTGGGAAAGCAATCAAGACGCCTGCTGAATCGTTACAGAAATTTTCTAAAATCAAAAAAAATGGTTGCAGTTTTTGGAAAAGTATAGTAATATAAAGGAGATGCGTCTGTAGCTCAGTGGATAGAGCAGTGGCCTCCGGAGCCGCGTGCGTAGGTTCGATTCCTATCAGACGCATTTTTGATACCTTATTCTGCATTACACAGAGAAACCAGGGGGATGGCCTCCTGGTTTTTCTGTTGCATTTTGCAGGTCTTTTTGCTAGAATAGAGCGAAGATACGGCCCCTGTGGGCATAGAACGGAGGATAAAATTATGGCGCGTAAGGTCAGATGGAAATCAGGCTATAAAGGGCCGGATGATGATAAGAAGAAACGGATCCGGATAGGAGTGGGAGCCGGGGCTGCGCTGGCGGTATTGATTGCAGGAGCGTTTGCTGTATCCCATTTTGCTGGAACAGCGGCCAGGGATCAGGAGGGGGTTATTGAGATTCTGGGTGAGGATGAGGAAAGTGACAGCCAGACTTCGGAGCCAGAGACGCAGGAACCGGAGGAAAACGGAGAGATGGATCAGGAAGCTTCCTCTGACAGCACAGCAGCGGATGATGAAGGAACGGATGAGACGCAGGAGATCACGGATTTTTCTTCCTATGATCTGGAGAAGGACGCGTACCCTCAGGTAAATGAGCTTATAGGCGCCTATTTCCAGGCAAAGATTGATCAGGATCCGGCGGCTCTCTATCAGGTATTCGGCAAAGCGGATGACGGAAATATGGATTTTTACCGGAAGGAACTGAAGGCGGAGGCGGCTTATGTCCAGGATTATGAGGATGTGACCTGCTACACGCGGAAAGGGCTGACAGAGGATTCCTATCTGGTCTATGTAATCTATGATGTGAAATTCCGTAGGGTGGATACATTGGCACCTGGAATTATGTGGTGCTATGTGGTAAAGGGAGACGACGGCAGGTATGTGATCCGTGAAAATGTCATTGGTGATGAAGCAGATTATGTGGCAGAGCAGAATCAGACCGAAGGAGTACGCCTTTTAAACCGCCAGGTAAAGGCCAAATTAAAGGCTGCTATTGAGTCAGACAGTCTGCTGGCTGGAATCTATAAGGGCCTGAGCAACGGGGCCGTTGTCACAGGAGATATTTCCGGAGATGGAACGGATACGGACAGCCAGGTACAGATCCTGGACGGCGCGGTTTCTTCCGAAGAGGCAGAAAACTCAGAGGCAGAAACAACAGAGGCCGGAACACAAGGGGATACGTCCCAGCCTGAGTCAGCCGCAGATCCAGCCCAGACAGCGCTGGAGGAAAGCCAGCCCGAGACTGCCTCAGCTGCGGCTGCAGAATAAAAATAAACACGCATAAATACCGGCGCAGAGGACTGCGCCGCGGGAGGAACGACAGATCATGGATGTAAAGGATTTTTATTTTGACCTGCCCCAGGAGCTGATTGCCCAGGATCCCCTGGAGGATCGGTCCGCATCAAGGCTTCTGGTGCTTGATAAGAAAACGGGTGATGTGAAACACCGTATTTTTAAGGATATCGCCGAGTATTTAAGACCAGGCGACTGTCTGGTGATCAACGATACAAAGGTGATTCCGGCCCGTCTGTTCGGTGTAAAGAAGGGCACCGGGGCAAAGATTGAACTGCTTTTGTTAAAGCGGCGGGAAAATGATATTTGGGAGACATTAGTAAAGCCTGGAAAAAAAGCAAAGCCTGGCACTGTGATCGATTTTGGAGACGGCCTTTTGACAGGAACGGTTTTGGAGACAGTAGATGATGGAAACCGCCTGATCCGGTTTTCCTATGAAGGTATTTTTGAAGAGATCTTAGACCGGCTGGGCCAGATGCCCCTTCCGCCTTATATTACCCACCAGTTAAAGGACAAGAACCGTTATCAGACGGTGTATGCAGTCCATGAGGGGTCTGCTGCTGCACCCACAGCAGGCCTTCATTTTACAAAAGAACTGTTAAAGCAGATCGAGGAAATGGGGGTTAAGATTGCCCATGTGACGCTCCATGTAGGGCTTGGTACCTTCCGTCCTGTAAAGGTGGAAAATGTGCAGGAGCACCATATGCATTCGGAGTTTTATATGGTGGAGGAATCGGAGGCAAAGAAAGTCAATGATACAAAGGCGGCAGGAGGCAGGGTAATCTGCGTAGGCACCACCAGTTGCCGTACTGTGGAATCAGCCTCAACAGCGGACGGTATTCTTCAGGCTAAGACGGGATGGACGGATATTTTCATTTATCCGGGATACCGGTTTAAGATTCTGGATTCTCTGATTACCAATTTCCATCTGCCAGAATCTACGCTGGTGATGTTAGTCAGCGCTCTGGCAGGAAGAGAGCATATCCTGAAGGCATATGAGGAGGCTATTCGGGAGCGATACAGGTTCTTTTCATTTGGGGATGCCATGTTTATAGAATGACACCAAAAATAAACTGAATAGTTGATACGAAAAAGAGCCGGGAAGTTATTATTCCTGGCTCTTGTCAACTGAAGAATAAATGAAACGGTGAAGTAAACCGTTTTTGAACACAATACTACCTATCTGCCCGTTTGAATTGATAGTGATGCTGTCGATGATGGAATTGAAGAAGTCCTTCAAAATTTGCACATCGGTATTTGCTGCCAAACGGCGATAATTTATGTACGAACTGCCGGAGAGTTTTTTTGAAATAATGAAAGCGGTAGCTTGACGGATAAAGTCTTGATCTGTTATGGATCTTTCGGTGCGTTCGCAAGTGCTTATTTCAGAAAGCCGCATTTCTATGTCCTCATATGCCTCAGAGATACGGTTGCGTTCAGTTATGTATTCCTGTTCGCTTATGGAATCCTCTGAATACATATAAAGCCGCTTTAGGCGTTCCATAGCTCGCTCTAATTTCTGCTGTTCTTTTTTTAGCTTTGTTACTTCTGGATTAGCTGCCGGTTTCCTTGATTTCTTTTTAAGTCCGGATTTTGTATTTTCCGGCAAATTCTCAGATAGAACAGTAAACATTTCTTTGATACCTTCTTCGCCAAGATGATCCACATTATCGAATACTTTTCCATACAAAAGCATACGCTGAAGGTCCTCCTGGGTGCGGATCAATGCAAAATTTCGTTGAGCGTTCAGCATATTCAGTATAAAGTTGATAGTAAATTCTCCAACAGTAGAATCCGTTGTATCGTGGCATCCCTCAGAGATGTGCCTTCGTTTGGAAGGACAAAGGTAAATAGATGGTCGCCATCCGTCACCACTCAGCGCCCTCCCGGTGCTACTGGTAAGCATCTGACCGCAGTTTTCACAGAAAATCATACCGGAAAACACATGGATATTTTTCCGCTTTACAGAGACATTGCTGCCTGATTTGAGGCGTGAGTTTCTGGAAAGTTGAGAGACAATTTTCTGCTGGCGTTCTTTTGGAAACAAAGCAGGATGATGGTTTTCAAACACGATGAAATCCTCCTCCTTATTTGGAATCTGAGTTCCAGTGCTGAGAGATGTTTGGTTGTATACATAATCTCCGACACTGAATGGATTGACAAGGATTTTATGTACCTGAACAGGACTCCATAGATTACCGGCTCTTGTACGGTGTCCAAGTTCGTTCAGTATTCTGGAAACATACAGAAGTGAATGGCTGGACTCATAGAAGTCACACATAAGCAATACGACTTTCTGTTCTTCGGAGCAGATAGAAAATTCCCTGGTATCATAGTCGTAGGAAAATCCGTATGGGATGCGCCCACCGTTCCATTTGCCGGAAGCTGCTCTGGATAGCATTGTGGCGGTTACACGCTCAGAGGTCATTTTACGCTCCAGCTCTGCAAAAACGAGGATGATTTTAAGCATAGCTTCGCCCATTGCGGTACTGGTATCAAACTGCTCGTTTTTACTTACGAAAGTTACATTAAGACGCTTCAACTCTTCATACATAGCGGCAAAGTCAAGAAGATTCCTGGAAATACGATCCAGCTTCCAGACAAGCACATGAGAGAAAAGTCCAGAACGAATCATCTTCATCATACGCTGATAATCTGGTCGGTCTGTATTTTTTGCAGAAAAACCGGCATCTTCAAACACTTCATAGTCTTCAATATTCAAAGCATATTTAGCATAGTTTATCAACTCCTCCCGTTGCAGAGGAAGAGAGTCCCGGTCTATCTGATGATTAGTAGAAACACGAATATAAATAGCCACACGGCGGCAGAGAGTCGGCATGGTATCTATTGTTTTCTTGAAAGCCATGATAACCTCCTAAAATCGTCCTACGGATAATCCGGTGGATAGTCCGTAGGACTGTCACGAAAATATTTTGATTGCTGTTGCAATGGTTACGGAACCGGCGTATTGCATGGTATAAGATCATACTTGACAGCAAAAAAATAGAAACACTGTAAAATAAAGATTTTTAAGGCTGTCCGGCGGATAATCCTACGGACTGTCCGGTGGATAATCCGATGTAACCATTACCAGTACCATTACCTATATATCTATATATAAATATATAGTCCGTCCGAGGACAATCCGATGGACAGTCCTACGGACGAATTGGTTTATACTACCTTTCCTGGAAGTAGGTTTGACAGATGAATTTTCCACTCCATAAGTTCCGTGAAGTAGAAGCTATACTCTTCTCCAGAAGTAGTAGTAATCAAAAGCACCTTGTTGAATAGGCGCTTTTTCTCTTGGACAGATGAAATGTCTGAAAGCGGAATGTCAAATTCGTAACTTCCCTGAGTGAGATTTACAAGAATACCCATAGCAGCGATTTTTGCAAGACTATGTTTAGAGTATATAAGTCTTTGGTTTGTTAAAAGACCGTATCCGTTTTCGACAAAAGCACCCTTTATGCGGTTGCAAGTTCCTTGAATAAGTATTTTTTCTTCCATGATGTTTTCCTTTCTGCCACGCCATAACGCAACAGAATGTCACATCAGGCTATGGCAATAAAAAATGAGATACAAAAATCAGAACAGATGTTCTTATGGGGGGGGGGGGGTAGAGCCTAAGTCCAGATTTTCAACCGCCTCTCTCAATTCCTCGTATGTAGCTTTTGCAGGAGAAAGAGACAGAAGAGAACTGAGGGAAATGCTTTTCTGGTCCTTGCATCGGATGTCAAGAACCGATGTAGGCAGAAGATAAAATTCCCACTGTTCAAGTTGAAGCGGCGTTTCGCTCCGATCTTTGCTTGCGTACAAGCAGAACACATAGAGGTCGGACCACCTTTTGACATCATCACTAAAGTCATTTTCAGAATCCCATGATCGAGCTGGGCGGATGCTGAACTGTATTTTTGAAAGACGATCAGCATTCCAACTCTGGAGATATGCGGAGCATTTGACTTCGATTTTTCTCCCAGAAGGAGAAAGTAAATCATAGGGAGTCCAGTCCTGGCGGGCTTCGCTGGTATCAATGCCTATTGCAGAAGCAACGAGGAACTCAGCCAATGCTCCACGAAGGGTATTGTTCAGCAGATCAGAAGAGTTCCACGCCCAGAAGTCACTAAGTAAGATCCCGGCAGGCATACCCTCGTAGGTAAAGTGTTCGTTTCCGGTCAAAGTTTTCATGATTTTTGCACCTCCAATCTTTGAAAAAATAAAGGCGGCAAAATGATTTGCCACCCGTTCTTGCGATTCCAGAGAAATAGCAATGCTATTGCCTGGAGATATATGGCCGTAATAGATATGACCTATTTCGTGAAATACCTGATAGACCGCCTCTGTTAGCGGAAGAACATCATTATAGGCAATCACATAAGAATTAAGGCGTTTGCTGAAAAAGGAAAAAGCCTTTTTGCTGAACAGTTCTTGTAATTGCCAGATATTTAGTTCCATCCGCAGAGAGACAGAATGGTATGTGACGATATGAAGATCGTACTCTATTCGTCCTCGAATTTTTTTATAGCTGCCTGACGAGAAGACGAATCGTTAGGATTCCATTGATCTTGTCCGGATGCAGCTATCTTGAAATCAACAGCCTGATATTTGTCCAAAACCGCCCAGATAACCTTACGATCACTTTCTGATGCTTTGGAGTAGCAAGAAAACAATTCTTCCATCTCAGGAGATAAAGATTGCCTGGAGGCAATCGGGCTGAGTCCAAGAAGATAATCTGTACTTACATCCAGGGCTTCTGCAATGGAAACAATCAGATCAGCTCGTGGCATTCGCTTTGTATCGGTTAGATACCGGGAAATGGTTGCTTCGGTTGTATGCGCCTTGTCTGCGAGCATCTTTTGTGTCATGCCACGCTGTCTAAGTAGGCTGTATAAAATATTGGGAAAATCTTTCATAGTATCACCTCTGAAGTATCATATCGTATAATTACCGAACAGTAAATAATACTTACAAAAAATATAATTTCATTATTGACAATTACCATGCGGTAAGATAAGATGATGACATAATCAATAAACAAAGGAGGTGCAGGAATGGATAGCACAAGGCTCCGGGAACTTCGAGCCGGAAGGAGGATTCCCCTTGAAAAGTTGGCTGAAGTAATCGGGAAGTCGATTGTTTCATACAGCAAGAAGGAAAGGGGAGAAGTTAAGTTCAAGCCAGATGAAGTGATCGCATTATCTGAATTTTACGGGCTGTCATACGATGAGATGAACGCCATTTTTTATGACAACAACTTACCGAACGGTAAGTTTGAGGACTTGAACAAAATTCTTTCGGGCCTCGGTATCATTTAGGTTTAGTTTAGCAGACAAGGAGAAAAAAGAACATGGATTGTGGATGTGTAAATACGGGCATAAGCATCTACTTCCAGTGCAGGATTTTGGCAGCAAAGAACAATGTATATCTCAAAAGCCGGGAAAGTGCGGCAGAATACTTCGGTATTTCTGTTTCGTCTTTAGCAAATTATGAGAGGGGAATCACAGTACCACCTCTGGATTTGATAATGATGATGGCGGATGTTTATGGGGCACCGCAGTTGAAAAATCTGTATTGTTTAGAGCAGTGTCCTCTTGGAAAGCAGCAGCCGGTATCGGCAGAGATTAAAACGCTGGAAGCAGTAACGGTTGGAATAATAGCAAAGCTGGATGAAAAAGACATCGAAAAGATGCGCAGAGAACTTCTGGAGATAGCTGAAGATGGAAAAATATCTCCGGATGAAGAAGATGATTTTACAGCTGTATCAAAAGAACTGGACAAGTTGGCGGTATCTATCAGCGAATTACGGCTGATAAAGGAAAAGCTGATAAAGAAAAGTGGTGATGCTCGTGGATGTTGAGAAAACAAAAGAGTATCTGAAAACCGAGTTTGGTATTGAGACAGTTGAGGAGTTAGAAGAGGCTTGCGAAAAAACAAGCGATATAGACATTGGATTATTCGTAACGCCGATATTTTGGAAAGAAAGGAGAGTGGCACAGTGAGAAGACGAAAGAAGAAACGAATCATGATAGGCGAGAAAGTGATAGGAGCTGGCTTTTTTCTATTCCTCTTCATGGGTTCGGCGCTGGATGGCCCAGAATGGAAGATTCCTTTGGTCGGAGCGATTATCGGCGTGGCAATTATGAAAATAGGAGTGGTTATAGCAAGAATGGAGGGACCGGAATATGTGTAGTCTTTGTTTGAAGACACCTTGCGATAGCAGATGTCCGAATGCACCAGAACCAAAACCGGTTGTGAATTGCAAGGAGTGCGGCGTAGGGATATTTGAAGGCGAAAGGTTTTATGACAGTGAAAAAGGACCGATATGCGAGGATTGCATGGATGATATGACAGTATCAGAAATGCTGGAACTGTTTGGAGAGAAATTTACAATAGCGGAGATGGTATAGATGGAATTGAATGAGAAAGGGCTTCCATTTTTCCCAGAACTGAGATTTGAGGATAAGCGCCATATTTATACATTGGGAGGGCAGATTCTTCCGAGTGTTACAACAGTGATGAAACCGCTAGACGAAGCGTTGTACCGTGGGATAGATGAAAGTGTTATGCAGATGGCGGCGGAAAGAGGAACAGCGATACATAATGCGGCTGAAAATTTTGCCCTGTACGGCATAGAGGATATTGAACCGAGATACGAAGGATATTTTGAAGCGTTTCTGAAGTTTTGGGAAGAGCAATCTCCGGAGCCGTTGGCAACGGAAAGCAGAGTGTATCACAAATTTTTACGGTACGCCGGAACGGCAGACTTGCCATGCGTGATTGATGGCAAAAAGGTACTGATAGATTACAAAACATCAGCAACAGTAAATCGGATGTTGACCGGAGTGCAACTGGAAGCCTATGCGAGAGCATATGAGAGTCACGGGTTTAGATTTGATGAAAAGGCTATCGTACATCTAAAGAGCGATGGTTCCTACCAGATGGTAAGATACAAAGCCAATGACATAGAAAGTTGGCAGGTATTTTCTTCCTTGATGGTAGTTTGGAATCATATACAAAAATACAAGTAGGAGGTCATGTGAAGATGGCGAACAAAGCAAAGTTATTGATTATTGCGGATGAAAAAGGCATGAGAGCAGAAATCGAAGGTACACCTTCGGATGTTATGTGTTTGGTAAAAGCAGCATTGGAAAAAGGAAACGCTACATTGCAGAAGCATCCTTGCATAAGCAAAGAGGATGCTGATGATCTGATTGACGAAGTGATCGAAGATTATCAGACCGAAACTAAGATGGGCGAGAAGGCGGCGATTTTGAGAAGAATTGCAAAGATGGCAAAGATTTTATAGGAGGATTTTATGAGCAAAGAAGTTACGGAAGCAGTAGTAGCAAAAATAGAAACACCAGCAGAGCTGGTGCGGGAGGAGGAACTTCAGCAGAGTAATAGCCTGGTTGAGAGACGAGCCAAAGAATTGAAAATCTTAACCAACGAGGATTATGAAAAAGCAGCTGAATTTGGACAGAAAATCAAGATTCAGGCAAAAGTAGTCACAGATTTTTTCAAGCCAATGAAGGACAGTGCTTACAAGGCACACAAGGCGGTATGCGACAGAGAGAAAGCGATGCTGAAACCACTTCAGGAAGCGGAAAGAATTTTGAAAGGGAGTATCGCTGCATATCAGAAAGAACAGGAAAGGAAAAAGAGAGAGCTTGAAGAACGGATGCGGTTAGAGGCTGAAGCGGAAAGAGATAAGAAACTGAGTGAAGCAGCGGCTGCTGAGGAAGCTGGTAATCTTGCGGAGGCAGAAATGGCTCTTGCAGAAGCACAGATGGTTGAAACGGTAGCCGCCAGTACAACGGTTGTAATGAATACACCAAAGACAAAGGGTATCGGGACAGCTAAAGATTGGGAGATTGAATCAATAGATCGTGAAAAGGTTCCGGTTGTATTTTCTGGAGTGGAAATTAGACCGGTTGATGAAAAAGCAATCATGCGGCTTATTAGAGCGACAAAGGGAAGTATTCAGATTCCGGGAATCAAGTATAAAGAAACAGTAAAAGTGAGTATCAGGAGGTAAGCAAGATGGCAGAGAATATGTTGAGTGTTGTTAAGTATGATGCTGGCGGCGTAGAAATAAAACTGGAGCCGGAAACAGTCAAGAATTATTTGGTAAGAGGTAATGGTAAAGTAACCGATCAGGAAGTCCTGTTCTTCATCCGGACTTGTCAGGCGCAGAAGTTAAATCCGCTGGTATACGGAGAAGTGTATCTGATTAAGTTCGGAAATGAACCGGCGCAGCTTGTTATTGGAAAAGAAACCTATATGAAGAGGGCATTTAAGAATCCGAATTACAATGGTATGAAATCAGGAATCGTTGTTCAGCGTGGCGAGGAAATCATACAGAAAGAAGGGACTTGCCTCTATCCATCAGAAACGCTTCTGGGCGGCTGGTGCAGAGTTTATCATGAACTGAACAATAAGGAAACGGAAACTTTCAAAGAGGTATCGCTTCAGGAATACCAGAAGTTCAAGGATGGAAAGCCTATGGCGAATTGGGGAAGCAAGCCATGCACCATGATTGAAAAAGTAGCAGTTTCCCAGGCGGTAAGAGCAGCGTTCCCTGATGATTACCAGGGATTATATACGGCGGAAGAATTTGGTTACACAGATCGGGATGCAGAGAAAGGACAGGTTCTTGATACCGGCGCAACAGGATCAGCCGGAACTGTATGTGACGAGGTGGTTTACATTTCACAGGAACAGCGGCAGGAGTTTTTTGACCTTGCTACTGGATTCTACGGAAAGAAAAAAGGAAATGCAGTTGTAAAGTACATTTGCAACAATATGGGCCTGGATTCAACTACGAACATGACAGTAGAACAGTTTGAGGAAGCAATGGCTGTTCTGAAAAATGGAATCGAAGCGGATAAGAAAAATGCGGCTCAGGAAGAAAGCCATTCTGAAGATGTAGAATCAGAAAATGAGTAGTTCTAAATGGCGGTGGAAACATTTCTGCCGCCATCAAAAAGGTGGTGATGGTATTGGCATGGATTAGCGTACATGACCATGTGGTAGGAGGAAAACTCCGAGAATTGGCAAAAGATATTGGATGTTCGCAGAAAGAAGCTCTCGGAATCCTTGTTTCTCTGTGGTTATGGGGGCTGAATAATGCAGACCAGACCGGGAAACTTCGTAGTTGTGATAAAAGTGATGTAGCAGAGGCGGTTTTCTCAAATGGATTAAGTGAAGGGCTGGATAAAATGGAAATTGTAGAAAGCCTCATTTCACAGCGCTGGATTGATGAAAATGAAGAAGGAGATTTATACCTACATGATTGGGACACATGGCAGGAACAGTGGTATAAGTTTCTGAAAAATAAGGAGTACGATGCAGAGCGAAAACGGGCTGAAAGAGCCAGAAAAAAAGCTGAGATCATGAAAAAAGAACAGATTGAGGAAAGCTCTGAAAGCAATCCGAAGGATAATCCTACGGACAGTCCACCGGACGCTCCTACGGACAGTCCGATGGATGCGAAGAAAAAACCCAGAAAGACAGTGAAAAAGAAAGTTGAGAAAAAGCAATATGCAGAGTATGTTTCGCTGAAGGAAGAAGAGTATAGCAAGCTGGTATACGGTTATGGAGAAAAGGCTACCGAGAAATTTATCGAAGTGCTGAATCTCTATAAAGGATCTACCGGAAAGACATACAAGAGTGACTACATGACAATTCTGAACTGGGTAATAGATAAGGTCAATGAGAAATATCCGGGATTGATACAGCGTCCGGCTCCGGAGGGAGTGTCAAAAGAAATCCAGGGAGAGAAAACGCCGGAAGATAATCCATTCGGGCAGTGGAAGGAGTAGATGAAAAGTGATAGGAGAAGTTACAGAAAAAGTGCTTGCCAGTATTGCGGATTCGGCAGGTTCGCTGCCCGATGATTACATCGGGAGCGATGGTCTTCTTTATTGCGGGCAGTGCAATACCAGAAAAGAGCGAGAAATCATTTGGTTTGACGGTAAACCGAAAAAAGTGCCGGTAATGTGCAAATGTAGAGCTGAGGAAGAGAGATTGAAAAAAGAGCAGATGCAGAAGGAGGAAGAAATGCGGAGTATCCAGAGGGCTAAAGTTAGCAGCATGATGGATGATACTTTTAGAACGGCTTGTTTTGCGAATTATCAGATCAGGAACGGGAACGAAAGGCATCTGAAGGTGGCAAAAAAATACTGTATTGAATTTAGTAAAATGTACGAGCGAAATCAGGGCCTGCTCTTTTGGGGAACGGTTGGAACCGGGAAAAGCTATACCGCAGCTTGCATTGCAAATTATCTTCTGGAGGCGAATACATCGGTTGTAATGACATCGTTTGTCCGGATATTGCAGGAAATGCAGGGATTCGACAGGGAGAGGGAAGAGACATTTACCAATAAGCTGAATAGCGTGAAGTTACTGATTATTGATGACCTGGGGGCTGAAAGAAGCACAGATTATGCTCTGGAGAAGGTATATGGAATCATTGATAACAGATACAGAGCCAAGAAACCGTTGATTCTCACAACGAATCTGACTTTGCGGCAGATGCAGGAAGCTACTGATATTCGATACGCCAGAATATATGACAGAATATTTGAAATGTGCTACCCTATGGAGTTTTCCGGAGTGTCATGGAGAAAAAGAGAGGCGGCTCAGAGGTACGAGGAAACAAGAAAAATACTGGAGGGATAACATGGATGTAAAGAGTGTTGGACAGAACATAAAAGAGATTCGTGAAAAAAAGAAAATAACACAGAAAAGACTGGCAGAATTGTCTGGGCGTGGAGAAAGTGCCATAAGCAATTATGAGAGTGGTGCGACTGATATTCCATGCTCGGCGCTGTTGAATATAGCCAGGGCGTTAAATTGCCAGCCAGAGGAATTCTTCGGAGTAACACATGATGGGTTTAATCCTATTGCAGAATTAAGAATTTATACCCAGGAAGACCGGCAGATGGTATCTGGAATTTTGGTAAAGAACGGGTATACAGTCCGGCAGATTAAGGTTCCGAGAGAGAAAGGAAAAAGTAACTATCTCTGCCTTCAGGCTAAGCTGGAGGAATCCAGCCTAGAGAGTCAGTAGGAGGTGCGGCGATGGTTAAGTTTACTGTATATGGAGAACCAAAAGCGAAAGGAAGACCGAGAGTATCCGTAAGAAAATCTGCTGACGGAGAAAAGACCTTCGCCAGAGCTTACACACCAAAGAATACAGTGATGTATGAGAATCAGGTAAAAGCAGAATACGGAGTTCAGTGTGATAACTTCCGGTTTCCAGATGAAGCAATGCTGGATGTTCGGATTTTTGCCTTTTATGGGATTCCGAAAAGCGTTTCAAAGAAAAAACGGCAGGAAATGATAGAGGGGAAAATCAGACCGGTAAAGAAACCGGATTTCGACAATATCGCAAAGGTTATATGCGATAGCCTCAATGGTATTGCATACAGAGATGATGCAATGATCGTGGACGGGATGTTCCGGAAATATTATTCGGAGCAGCCTAGAGTAGAAGTGAAGATTATGCAGATTGGAGGAGAACATGACACCTAATGAAGAACTGTTGATTGAAGCATTTATGAGACATTGCTTTTCTTGTCCGCTGGATGATAATGCTGAAATTGATTTTGAAAGAGAGTGCGTAGGTTATAGAGAACCTGGATGCAAAGAATGTATTCTGAAACATATAGAAAATTTGAGATAGGAGAGTGAGCGATATGGAGGATTACAAGGAGTTACGAATTGAGGCAGATACTTTTGACAAGCTGAGAAGAGATGCTGACATTGTGTTGCAGAGGGCGCTTGGAACCATGAAAGAGAAAGAGAGCATGGATGGAAAGGTAACAATCACGATTGATATTAAGCTGGTTCCGGAATTTATACCGAACTATGATCCGGCTATTCAGGGAGAAACCAGAAAGATTCTGAAACCAAAATTCGACCACAAGGTTACATCCGCCATTAACATCAAGAATGAGGAAAAAGGAAGCGTAAACCCGGAGATGGCGATGGTATGGGATGAAGATAAGCAGGAATATGTTTTGACTTATGTAAATAATACCTCTCAGCGAAGTATCTTTGATACGGATTTCCAGGAGGCTATGAACCGAGAAGAAGAACCGGGAGTTCCATTATTGGAGGGAGATGTGATAGATGAAGGAGCGCTTCCGGGACCGGTAGATGGAGAGGCAAGGATTGAGGATTTCCATGAAGAAGACGAGGATGACGGATATGGATATGAGGATGTAGTGTAAGGCAAAGGCGGTTGAGCTATCAAGCTGGACCGCCAGAAAAAGGAGGTTTTATATGCGGCTTACAGAGGTTTTTAAGAACATACTCAATAAATTTATCCATAGGAATCCTAAAAAAGAACCAGAGGGCATCCAGATAGCCACAGAGCCTATTGCTGAACCGGAAGAAGCTCAGAAGATAGTGCAATCTGATTACGATAGGCAGCAAAAGCTAATCAGAAGATACCGAGCATACGCATTCCACCATAAGAAAAAACGCATCCGGAAAAAGTACATGAAAAAACTATTAGAGGCATCGCTGATAGACCGTTTCGCTTTTCTTATCCGAAACGGAGGGGTAACACTTGAGGCTATGACAAAGAATGTAAGTAACTGGATGAAAATAACAGGGGAAGAGTATATGCCGAAGAAGGATTTGCTGCATGGAACGACAGGGAGTCATAAGTCAGATCATCCAGACAGCAAAATAGAAGGAGGAGTTCGATGAAGAACAGGATGCAGAGTTTTGTGAATAGAGGGAATAACCTGATCGAGAAGGGGAAAACAGAGGCAGCTATCAAAATGCTCCTTCAGGGGTTCGACTATTATTCCAAAAGAATTGTAAATGCGATACAGCCATATGCTACATCGGATGCGGGTATGCTGGTAATTGTGCTTCGCTATTTGGCAGATCAGATTGAGCAGAAAAACCAGGGAGCAAAGGAATTTGCGGAAGAAATGTCAAAGATTCTGGTATTCCCGGAACTGGAGGAGATTGAAAAGATAGAGAAGCCAAACCGACATTGAGAGGGATGTAGATGTATGAGTACGCAGGCATAACAGGTTATAAGCCGGATCGGGATGGTACTCATTTGAAGATATTTATACCGGACCGACATCTGGAAGAAGCAATAGTAAAGAAACGGATTAAAGATTGCATGATCTGGCTGGATGATGGAAGACATATCAGCGCAGAGCAGAGAAAAAAAGCATACGCCACAATCCGGGATATTGCAGATTTTACCGGGTATGCACCGGAGGAAATGAAGGAGAGGCTGAAGCTGGAACATATTATCCGGACTGGCTGCAAAGAGTTTTCCCTTTCAGACTGCACTATGGACACAGCCAGGGAATTTATCAATACTATGTTGGACCTGGCACTTGAAATGGGTATTCCGCTGATGGATTTCGGGAGCAACCGGACTGATGACATAGATCATTACCTATGGGCTTGCTTGAAGAATCGAAGATGTGCTATTTGCGGAAGATATGGGGAAATTCATCATGTAGACAGCATCGGGATGGGGAATGATCGGGAAAAGGTGAATGACTCTAACCATCGGAAGATATGTTTGTGCAGAATCCATCATACAGAGGCGCATACCGTAGGGATGGCTAAATTTGAAGAGATGTATCGGGTGTATGGAATAAAGTTTGAGGAGGAAATTGACGATGAAAGGAAAAATGAAGAATTAGAAAAGGAGAAAAACTATGGATAAGCAAGGAAACACAATAGCAGGGAGAAAACGAAATGATGAATTTGATTTTTATGAAACTCCCAAATGGGCGACTGAAAAAGCAGTGGAAGCAATGCTGACAGATGGGGTATTAAACAAATACGAACAAATCTATGAACCGTGTGCAGGAGCAGGAGCGATTACAGATATTTTGAACGTCTACGGATTTGAGAACATAAAAGCAAGTGACATACAGACTGCGGATTATATAAAAGGACACAAAGGCGTGGATGTGTACGACATTGAAGACGATGCTTGCGAGGTCGTGTTTACCAATCCACCTTACAATTTGATGACAAAGGGGAATATGCTTGCAGAATTTCAAAGCATAGCAACAAACAAAGTTATTTTATTACTGAACATTTTCTACCTGTCAAGCAAGGAAAGAAAGCAGATGCTGGAAAATAGTCATTTGCGTCATGTTTATATACACAGTGACAGAGTGACAATGTTTCCATATGGACAAGAGAAGCCGAAAAATGGCGGTACAAAAATGTACGCATGGTTTGTATGGGATAAGGATTACAGAGGGAAACCAACAATAAGTTGGATCTAATAATAGAGGGGGTAAGGAACGGTGAGAACGGATAATCCATTTGGAAATTGCAGAAATTGCGGGGACCGGATTTTATGGATTCGGACAGCAGCCGGAAAGAATATGCCGGTAAATCCAGAATTGATAAGCTATCGTGCGGTTCCGGGAGGAAAAGAGAGAATTGTTACGCAGGACGGAAGGGTGGTTGCCGGAGAAAAAAGCAGTCCGGAGGTTGCTGACGGAATCGGGTATATCTCTCATTTTGCAACATGCGGGAAGTGAGGAGAAAATGACAAAGCAGGAAGCATATAAATCCTTCCGGTGTTGGCATTGTTCGTATAGGTATAGCGATAGCGGGGAATGCCTCTGTGGAGATCCGGATGATGAAAATTGTCCGAGAGATATGGGAGAACCGGAAGGGATAGAAGAGTAAAAGAAAAGGACAGCCCATCAGTAAGGCCATCCTCAATGTGTCTCGCAAACATATTGTAGCAGAAGTGCAGGAAAAAGGCAATCAGCGAAAAGGAGGATTTTACCGATGGGAAAGAATGGCGGAAGACAAACACTGAGTAAGGAAATGCTGGAAGCGATTGCGGAGAAGGCGGCGGAGATCGCTGCGGCGGTGGCAACAAATACTTACCAGCAGAAAGTGAAGGAAGAAGAGAAAGCGAAGTTCGATAAGAGATACAAAAATACGAAGCTCCTTCTGGAACATTATCGGGATTTCTCAGATTATGGGGAGAGGGCGATATATAGAATCTATGAGGAGTTGGACGAGGACATCGTAGACATCATCGAACTTATGGAGGGAAGAAGGTCGGATAGCGATGGAAGGATAGAAAGCATAGAGAGAGGGGTAATGAGGACAAAAGTAATCATGAACCATGTGAATACCATGCTGGAAGTATACAGAAAAAGCTGCGAACAGTCTCCGTACAATGAGGAGAAGCGCCGGTGGAGGGTAATTGAGGGGTTATACCTGAATAAAGTGCCGAAATCAGTGCAGGAAATCGCAGAAGAAGAATTTGTAAATGAGCGTACCGTATACAAGGACATTAAAGCAGCTTGCAAGCGTTTGACGGCTCTTATCTTTGGAATTGATGGCTTTGAACGGTAGAATGGAACCACGGGACAACCACAAGGGCAAAACGAGGGCATTGACAGTTCAACTTACCGTATGGTAAGATGTAACCCGTGAACAACTCATATGTCACTCCTTAAAAATAAGGGGATTCCGATTGACACTAGACAGTAAAGGGCTAGAATGAAGATAAGGCAACTTACCAAAAAGTAATTTACAGAGGTGATGGAAATGATTCGGAAGAGTGACATGGTAAGAAGTCTGGTTGCAGAACATCAGTACAAGAAAGCATTAAGGATTGCAAAGGACTTCCGGCTTGGTATCACAGCAGAGCAGTCATTGCGGATGAAGAAAGCGTATGAGTGCATGGTACATGAAAGGTTCTACATATCCCTGGGTGAAGACACGAAGGCAAGAATTGCTGAAGGAATTGAAACATTAGTCGGCATCTATGGAAGGGAGAATGATAATAATGCCAAAGTTGTATACCAGCAGATTTAGTAACAAGGAGTTGGAAACGGGGAAATATACGGTAGTCGGAGTTGTCCGGAGTATGCCAAGATTCCCAGTGAAGTATAGGATTTCCGGCGACATCATACAGATAGCACCGCCGGGATACCTCTGGAATGAAAATGATAGAGCAAGATTCAGAGAACCGTACTTCAGACATTTAGAAAAAAGTGGATACCCAGTCATCGGGGCTATCATTCAGTCGTATCTGGATGAAGGAAAGGATGTAGTGCTTTGCTGTTATGAAGATGTCCGGAAACCTGGTGAATGGTGTCATAGATTAGTCTTTGCTGAATGGTGGTACGAAAAGACGGGACAGAAGATAGAAGAGCTTCCAGATCCGTCACCGGATCCCGGAGAGAAGCAAAGGAAGAAAGAGGAACAGAAGCGGAGAGAAGAAGAGTCCGGATATGAACAGTTATCGTTCATGAGCGATTTGTACCGCACAGTTTATCCTCATTACAATACCTAACCGCTGATAGCTTAGTGTTAAAGCACCCGGCTCTTTACCGGGAGGACGCAGTGTTTGATTCCTGCTCGGCGGACCAAAAACAATGCCTCACTCAGAAATGGGTGGGGCTTTTCTTATGACTTGGATTTGTGCAATGTGACAGTAGAGGTTTCTCCGATCACGGGGAATATAAAATTACTGATTGGTAAGTATACACAATAAAGTTGTGAAAGTGTAAAGCGGTTGGTTTATGCAACGGCTTTTCTTATGCCTGGGATGTTTTACTGTGGAATCCAGAGGTTTTACAGTTCCGGGCAATAAAATACACAGAAAAGAAGGAGGAAAAGGAAATGGCGATGTTTCAGAATCCTGGGGCATTCTTCCTGGGAACACTGGTTCCATCGGAACAAAAGTTCCTGAAGGTGCTTTTGGAAAATGCCAGAAAGAACGGGTACACAAAGTTCGTAGAGCCGTGTGCTGGTGCATTTGCCATGTCACATCTGGCAGTTCAGTCCGGGTTCAAACCGAGTGAGGTTGAGTCTTCAGATGTTTCTATGTTCACATCAATCATGGGATATGCGGTAACGGGTAAACCATTGGACGAGTTGGAGATTCACGCCAAAGGCTTCAGCGATGAAGAATTGCTGGATCCTGCGGTGGCGATGTATGCGTGGAAGTATCTCAGCACAGTAAAGAACGCTGGCAAGGAGTATTTCTATAATTTCATGTTAGACCTGGCAAGCCGGAGGGAGGAACACATTAGAAATATTCGGGAGCAGCTAGAACGAGCAAAAGGAATCCTGAACGGAATGAACTACCGGGCGCTGGATATGTGGAAGCATATGGATGAGGTTCTGGATGATGAACATTGTATTGTTATTGCGAATCCACCAACATACGCCGCAGGATTTGAAAAGTATTATGATACCGGCGGCATGATGACCTGGAAGGAACCAGAGTATGGAATCTTTGATCCGAAGACAGGGTTGCAGGAGTTCATGGATTTATGCAAGGATGCAAAATGCCTGGTACTTTGTTACGAGGAAAACGAACCAGGAAAGACTGCCGGAGAACCGGTATTTGCCAGATATGGTGTCCGTAGTGGTGTAAATGTGTATCTTACAGCCAATAGACCAGAAGAGGCAACAGCTCTGGCTAATGGAAAGAAGATTGCCAGACCGGGCGAAAGCAAACTTAGTTGTCTGGAATGTAGTATGCTGCCAAGAGATTACGAAATCACAGAAAAGACAAAGGTGCAGTTATGCCAGATTGAAAGGGCGGAAGCTCAGTATTACCGTCAGTTGTGGACTCACAACTTTGTTGGCTCCTCTGCGCCGATCAACATAGCTGTTCTGATTGATGGGAAAATAGCTGGTGTATTTGGCGTTGATAAGGCAGCGCTTACTATGGGAGCATTTGGTACTCAGGTATCGGATGCTCTTTTCCTGATGTATGGAATGACGGTTCCGCATATCAAGTATCGGCTGGGAAGATTGTTGACTATGTTGGCTCAGAACAGAGAATTTGTATATAAGATATGCACAGATCTGGAGAAAGAAAAGGTCGGACATCTAAAAACAGTCCAGATGACGAAGTATCCAGAAGCGAAGGAAATGCGTGGAGTTATGAAATTGACAAAGCGTGTTCCTGATCCGAAGATGGGGTTCCGGCTGACTTATGAATCAGAGCTGAAGGACCGGACAGAAAAAGAAACGCTGGCAGAATGGTTAAGGAGGGAAAATAAATGGCAGAAGGAAAGAGCGAAAGCCAAAGCAAAATCCGATACGAGCAAATAGCTGATATGGGTTCTGGGCTGATTATCGCAAGAGTTCCAGCTGAGTGTATCAGGGAGCAGGACATAAACGCCCGGATTATGAAAAATGAGATGCAGCGACAACTGACGGACAATATCAAGAAAAGAGGTCAGCTTGAATCGCTGCCTTTTTGTGCATTAACAGAAGACGGCAACAGAATTGAAATTATTTCCGGGCATCACAGAATACGCTCCGGAAAAGATGCAGGAATTAAAGAGTTCTTTGTTATCTTGGATGTCAGCGGCCTGAATCGTTCTAAGATTGTGGCAAAGCAGATTGCACACAATGCGATCAGCGGATTTGACGATCAGTCCACATTGAAGGAATTGGCTAAGATGCTGGAAGATGTGGATGATATGATAGAAAGCTATGCCGGAAAGGATATTCTTGAAGAACCGGAGGCAGAGCTGGAAAAGTATTTGTCCCCAACCGTAGATTTTGATTGGAAGAATCTGACATTTACATTTCTTCCACACCAGATTGCAGATTTGCAGAAACTCATTGATGCACTGGAAAGTACAAAACCAGATTTCCTCGGCGTTGCTGATATAGAACAGTACAAACCATTTCTTGAAACCTTAACAAAGTATCAGCAATTTGCCAATGTTAAGAATACTGGAGCTGCCATTCACGCCATGATTAAGTGTACGGAGCAGATGTTTGAGAACATTGGTTATACAGAAGATAGCGAATGGGTACAGCTGACAAGCATTTTCGGTAGTAGTGCCGTACCGGCGGAAGCGGCAGAAATTATTCAGGAAGCAGTAAAGAAGATGGCGGACGAAGGCGTGATAGGTTCTAAGAATAAATGGCAAGCCATTGAATACTTGGCAGCTGAGTACCTAGCCGGGAAGTAGGATAAAGCATGGCAGCACCGTTGAAATATAACCAGGCATACCACGATGACTGGGCTTGGTCCTTAGCCATAAAAGGTGCTACCGATGTGGAAATAGCTGAAGCCTTCGGAATATCGGTCAGAACACTGAATAGATGGAAGAAGGACCATGAAAGTTTCATGTTAGCATTGACAGCCGGAAAGGACCAGGCGGATGCGAAAGTGGAGAAGAAATTGTATGAGCGTGCCATCGGATACCGGTACACAGAAAAGGAGACGGTACTGGAGATGGATGCGGACGGGAATAGAAAACCCTTGAAAGTAAGAACGGTAGAAAAAGAATGCCCTCCGGATGTGCTTGCACAGATGTACTGGCTGAATAATAGAAAGTCAAATCTGTATAAGAGGAACCCTGAAAACTTCATCAAGCAAGAGGTAATTGACACAGAGGATGATGTAGTATTCTATCTCCCGGATAATGGAAGGGACGGTGATCCGCATGAGTAAGGGGCGGATTATTATTAAGCCACAGCCGGGACCGCAAGAACAGTTTTTAGCAACGCCTGCTGACATTTGCATCTATGGAGGAGCTGCCGGAGGTGGCAAGACCTACGGATTGCTCATGGAAGCAATGCGGCATAAGAACAATGGAGATTATGGTGCAGTTATCTTCAGACGGAATTATACCCAGGTAACAGCACAAGGCGGTTTGTGGGATTCCAGCAGAAGCCTATATAGAAATATTCGTGACGCTGTACCCAGGAAGACACCGAAACTCCATTGGGAATTTGCAAGTGGGGCAAGCGTGAACTTCGCACATCTCGGAAGTGATGATGATTGCGAAAGCTGGCAAGGTTCTCAGATTACAATGATAGGATTTGATGAATTGACACACTTTACCAGGTATCAATTTTTCTACATGATGTCTCGAAATCGTTCTGATGCGGATATAAAGCCTTATATCAGAGCAACTTGCAACCCGGATGCAGATTCATGGGTAGCAGACTTCATTGCGTGGTGGATAAATCCAGACACCGGATACCCGATACCGGAGAGAAGCGGGAAAATCAGGTATCTGGTAAGAATCAATGATGAACTGATATGGGCGGATGCAAGGAAAGACTTGATAGACCGGGGAATTGATGCAGATGAAATCAAGAGCGTTACATTCATTGCAAGTACCCTTCAGGATAATCAAATTCTGATGAAGAGGGATCCGGGCTACCTTGCAAACCTGAAGGCATTACCTCTTGTAGAAAGAGAACGATTGCTCTACGGAAACTGGAAAATCAAACCGGCGGCAGGACTGTTCTTCAAGAGAAGCCAGATTGGAGCATTTCTGGAAAGCGTTCCGGAAGATGTTACGGTATGGGCAAGAGGATGGGACCTTGCTGCAACAAGTGAGGATGAAGACGGCGATCCGGCATACACGGCTGGCGTTCTTATCGGCAAGCGGAAGAATGGCAGATATGTTGTTGCGAATGTAACCAATGTAAGATTAGCCGCTGGGGATGTGCGAAAGCATATCAAGAATACTTGCATGATGGACAAGAAGAAATATAAACGAGTGATTGAGAGATTGCCGCAAGATCCTGGACAAGCCGGAAAAGACCAGGCACAGAGTTATATCAAGTTCCTTGCAGGCTTCGTTGTGAAGACAATACCTGAGTCCGGAAGCAAGGAAGCGAGGGCGGAGCCGTTTGCTGCACAATGGCAGGCTGGTAATGTAGATCTCGTTATGGGGGAATGGAACGAAAGCTATTTGACACAGCTTGAATCATTCCCGGAAAGTAAATTTAAGGATATGGTAGATGCAAGCAGCTCGGCATTTGCAGAGATTGAGACAAAGAATACAGCTTCTCCGCCGCCGGGTGGATTAAGCAAAGAAAGTTATTGGAGGAGGTGATAGACAATGGCACGAACAGACGAAATTGGTCGGATAGGTCAAAAACGGTATGGCGGTACTTTTTACGAAGAGTTTCTTCGGGAACTCAGAGGAAAGAAGGGAATAGAAACATACAGAGAGATGGCTGAGAACGATGATACAATCGGAGCCATCCTTTTTGCTGTTGAAATGCTTATCAGGCAAGCCTCCTGGAATGTAGAACCTGGTGGAGATACACCGAAGGACAAAGAAGCAGCAGAGTTTGTGGAGCAATGTATGCACGATATGCAAGACACATGGACGGATACCATTTCAGAGATTTTGTCATTTCTGACATATGGATGGAGTTTCCATGAAATTGTATACAAGAGGAGAATGGGCAAGACCAGAGATCAGAAAACCAGAAGTAAGTACAATGATGGGTTGATTGGATGGAGGAAGTTGCCTATTAGAGCGCAAGAAACACTATATCAGTGGGAATACGATGACGAGGACAACTTAATTGCTATGACACAGCTACCGCCTCCGAATTACGGTCTGATTACAATTCCTATGGATAAAGCAATGCTGTTCCGAACAAAAAGCCGGAAGGGGAATCCGGAAGGACGCAGCATTTTAAGAAACGCCTACCGGTCCTGGTATTTTAAGAGAAGGATCCAAGAATATGAGGGAATCGGAATAGAAAGGGATTTAGCTGGATTGCCCGTATTCACAGCACCAGAAGATATTGCTATATGGGATGAAGATGATCCGGATATGGTAAAACTGAGAACCGGCATGGAAGCGATGGTTCAGAAAATCAGAGTAGATGAATTGGCTGGCATCGTAAAGCCGCATGGATTTGAATTTGAATTGCTCAATTCCGGAGGAAGTAAGCAGTTCGATACGAACGCTATCATTCAGAGGTATGATACCGGTATGGCAATGACTGTACTTGCAGACTTCATTTTTCTAGGGCATCAACAGGTCGGAAGTTTTGCTCTCAGCTCTGATAAAACAGAGCTTTTTTCAATGGCGATTGGCGCATATCTGGACATCATATGTGAAACTTTCAATAGTCAGGGGATTCCTCAGCTCATAGATGTTAATGGAAGTCACTTTGACGGAATTACCGATTATCCAAAGTTGGCTCATGGTGATATTGAAAATGCAGATATTCAGAAGTTGGCTGCCTACATTAAGGATATGACTGGCGTAGGAATTTTAGTTCCGGATGATGGTTTAGAAGATTATGTCCGAGAAGCAGCCGGACTTCCAGAAAGAACATCTGACACACGAACTATTGACGATAAGAGAGTGAAACAGCAAAACCAAAATGAACCTCCAGATTTGGGATTAGAGGAAGAAGAGGAGGAGCTGCCGGAAGAAACCATTAAGTCTGCAAAAACACGGCTGGGGAGGGACGGATAATGTTTCTCTTCAAGAAGGTAAAAGGAAAAAGGCGGCTGAAAACACAAGCCAGTTTAGAAGTTCTGAGCCGATTAAATAATTATCTGGATGAAAATGTGGAAGAACCGGTAGAGTTTTTAGTTGGATTCTGGAAAGACCAAGAGGATGCCTTTACTTATAAAGAAATCAGACAGGCAATTCTGGACGGGGCAATATCAGAAGAAACTATGCGGCTATGGATGCAGGATTATTCCATACTGGTAGCTGAAAAAATGTATCCGGTATGGGAAAAAGCGCTGGCGGCTGGTCCGTTCGGGCAACCGATCATGGATGCCTTTGCGGATGAATTTGTGTTTAATACACATACGGCTTCTGTTCTTTCGTGGATAAACGAGCGAGGCGCCGATTTCATTACTGCGGTTACTCAGGAACAGAAGAAAGCAATCAAAGCTATGCTGACACGCCATGTAGACGGAACATACACAGTAGATGAACTGTCCAGAGTGATACGCCCATGTATAGGATTGACAGAATCCCAGGCGAAAGCAAATTTCAGGTACTATGACAGTGTAAAGGCGAAGCTGCTGGAACAACATCCGAAGATGAAGCCGGAAAATGCCAGAAAAAAAGCCAGAGAAGCGGCAATGAAATATGCGGAAAAGCAACATAGGCAGCGAGCATATGACATTGCTCAGACAGAAATGGCGTTTGCCTATAACAAAGGAGCCGATGAAGGGATAAGACAGGCACAAAGCCAGAATCTTCTCGGCGTGATGGAAAAAAGGTGGAGTACATCCGGAGATTCCAATGTGTGTGATATATGCAGGGCGTTGGATGGGACGCAGATACCAATGGATGATGAATTTGACTTCAAAGGCAAGATTTTATTTGCCGGTCAGAAAAGAACGCCTCCGGCACATCCAAAATGCGCTTGCGCTGTTCTTTACATCGAAGTATCTCCGCCGGTGTTCAAAGAAGGAAGGAGTGGTTAAAATGCTTGTATTTGGCGATATGGTTCATACTGAAATAAAATCTCCTGGAAGTAAAACAAATCGAACCCAGAGCGAATCAGAGGTTCACAAGAGGAGTCTAAAAGGTAAATTCAAAATACACAAGTCAGACGATGATGAAATGCTGGCGTTCGGGTGGGCTAATGTGGCTATCACAGAAAACGGAGAGCAGATTTCAGATTTGCAGGAGGATATGGTAGATCCGGAAGTATTGGAACAGGCAGCATACCAGTTCGTAGAACTCTACCGTGAAGGCGGAGAGATGCACGAAAGAGGCGGATGCGCTGTTTTGGTAGAAAGCATTATGTTCACGAAAGAAAAGATGGCTGTCATGGGCATTCCTGAAGGAACATTACCGGAGGGATGGTGGATTGGATTCCGTGTTACTGATCCTGATGTGTGGGATAAAGTAAAATCCGGAGAATACCCAATGTTCTCCATAGAAGGAGAGGCAGTCAGAGAGGAAGTAGAGGAAACAGAAGAATGATAATCCATCAGACACCCGAAAAGGTGTCTTTTGTATTATAAAAATCCAAGAAAGGAGGAAGCGGAGAAGTGGCAACAAAATTAAAAGATTTGAAGATTACGAAGGTGGATTTTGTGGACAAGGGTGCGAATCCAAAGGCGAACATCATGCTGTATAAGAATGAGAGTGGTAAGCCAGGAGGAGAACCTTCACATGAAGAACATCCGAAGCATGAAAATGTTTTGAAAAGATTCGTTGCTGCTATTGGGAAAATTGCAGGAATGAAGCCGGAAGAAATAGATGCCACCGTTGAAGTGATTGAGAAGGGCGGAGCAGAAACATTCGGTGAGAAGCTGGCAGAGCGTAAGATGCGGCAGATCAACGATGAAATCTGGGATATGTGTTACGCTTTGCAATCCTCTCTTTGCTCCATTATTTGTGATGATGAGGCAAGAGATAATGCACAGGAGCTTATGCAGACGAGCCTGGAACAGTTTTCAGAAACAATGACATCAGCAATTTCTCAGTGGGCATCGGGGACCACAGCCAGCGTAATCAAAAAGTCATCCGAACCGGCTTCAGAAGAGGCTGTTAAATTCATGCGATACAGTAAAGAGCGCATTGAAGAAATGATTGCAAAAGCTGAAGGCGGAGAAGATGGGGTAACAAACAATGCTGCAAGCAGCATTGAAAAAGGCAATGTAGCGAAAGGAGAAGAAGAGACTATGATCGACAAGAGTTTACTGACACCGGCAGAACTTGCATTTTTTGAGGACATCGAAAAAAGATGCAGCGTAGCACCGGGCGAGGTAGAAAAGGCTGACACAAAAGGAAAGGCAACCGAAGAAGAGGAGGAAGAGGATGAAGGTGGAAAAGGCAAAAAGCCTGGCGTAAAGAAATCAGCATCTCCGCAGGAAGATATTTATGCTGGTCTTCATCCGATAGTAGCGGCTGAATTACAGCGTTTACAGAAGAGAGCAGATGAAGCAGATGAAAAAGAACTGATGGATGTAGCCAAGCGCTATGAAATTATCGGAAAGAAACCGGAGGAACTGGTTCCTGTTCTGAAGAGCCTGAAAAATGCTGGCGGGAGTGCATACGCAGATATGATTAACATTCTGGATGCTTCAGTAGAGGCAGTGAACAAATCCAGTATGTTTACTGAAATCGGAAAGAGTGGCGGATACGGTGGTGAAACAGATGCCTGGTCCAAGATTGAGAAGAAGGCAGATGAAATTCAGGCGGCGAGTCCTACCATGAGCAGAACGGCTGCTATTGATATGGCTTGCCAGCAGAACCCGCAGCTTGTACATGAGTATGAAAATGGAATTTAAGGAGGGAAAAAGATATGGCAACTTATCTCGGAACTACAATCAATGAAAGCCCTACTATCGTAGTGACCGCTGGTGCAGACATTAAAGCTGCTCAGGGAAAGGCTGTAATGCTTACAAAGGGAAAGGCGACCACGCCGACTGCCGGTGCAAATGTAATCGGAATCATTCCGCTGTCTGAGGACGAAGAAATCAAGAATGGATCAGACTTCACAGTTCAGGTAAAAGACATTGGAGCATGGGTAGCCAGTGAAAAAATCGAGGTTGGAGATGAATTGACAACCGATGCAAACGGATGTGCAGCAAAAGTCCAGAACGGTAACTTTATTACAGCTATTGCTCTGACAGCAGCAGAAAAGGCTGGAACAATTATCAGAGTTCAGCTTATCAAGGCTGGATATAAGCCAACAGCATAAGGAGGAAAAAGATTATGGGAAACAAACAGGTAACAAACGGTGATATTCAGGCGAGAATCATGAAAGGATGGAAGCCGAATAGATACCTTAGCAATATGAGCATGGCATACTTTGCAAATCCGGGCGATTGGGTAGCAACTAAGCTGTTTCCAATTTGCCCGGTATCTCTTACAACGAGTTTTTATTACACCTTTGCGAAAGGCGACCTTGCTAGAGACAATGTTCAGAGAAAACCGGCATACGGCAAAGCAAATCCGGCAGTAATGGGCCACACCGACAATACCTACAAGTGTGAGGTGGATCAGATTATTGTGGGAATCGACCAGATTGGAACGCTGGACTTCCAGAGAAGCAATTCTCCGGCATCCATTGATCCACGCCGTTCCAAAGTAAGATTTACCGCTGAACAGATGAACCTTCATCTGGATGTTCAGTTCGCAAAAAATTTCTTCCATGAAGGTGTATGGGAAAACGAATTTGAAGGTGTAGATGGTTCTCCTAGTGGAAATCAGTTCCTGAAGTTCAACGATGCAAACTTTGATCCGGTGCATTTCTTTAATGCTCGCCGCAGAGAGATCAAGCTCAGCGGTAGAAGAGAGCCGAATAAACTGGCACTTGGATATGATGCGTATATCGCATTGACTGAACATCCGGACATTCTGGAGCGTGTGAAGTACACTGGCTCAACTGCAAATCCGGCAATCGTAACCAGACAAGTTCTGGCTCAGATTTTGCAGATTGATGAAGTCACTGTTCTGGAAAGCACATACAATGTTGCTGAACCTGGACAGCCGGATGATATGCAGTTTATTTGTGACAGCAAGGGCGCTCTTCTTTGCTACGCAACTCCGACACCGGCGATTGATGAGCCATCCGCAGGATATATCTTCACATGGGATATGCTTGGTAATGGTAACTGGATGGCAACAGATCAGTTTGAAGGAGAAGGCGGTACGCATACTGAGTTCATCGAAGGTTTGATGTCTACGGATATGAGAAAGACTGCTGATGATCTGGCTTGCTACATGAAGAATTGTGTGTAGGAGGTGCGATATGAGCGAGTTTGTTTGTAAAAAACCTATTACGCTGTCCGGAAGAAGTTTTACCTATGGGGAATTGATTCCGGATGGTTATGTCTTGCCGGAAAGGGCGCTGGCATTGCTCCGTAGCAATTACATTGCTGCTATTGAGCCGGGAGCTTTGGCGGAAGATGTAGTAACGCCTATTTTGCCATTCCAGAGCGATAATGGGGAAACCCTTATAACAATCCCGATTATGGCAAAAGAAGGCATCCAGGAGGCAACCATGAGTTCTCAGAGCGTAATTACGGTGCTTACTATCTTGCAGGAGAACACAGAAGAAGCCACAAAGAAAATCTCAGAAATGGAAGAGATGGATGCCCTTATCCTTGTTCACGCAGTGGATTCCAGAAAAGGAATACAGAAAGCGGCTGAGGAGAGGGCAGCACAGCTCAAAAAGAACTTAGAGACGGAGGATTCTGAGAAGGGTGATGCCTGATGGAAAGAAAGTACACATACGAACCGGAGAAGATCAGTGAAAACAGCAAGGACAGAATGAGGTTTGAACTTGGCGATACGATGGTAGAGGGCGGAGCAGATACATCCGCCCTTGCCGATGCTGAGATTACGGCAGCTTTGGAAATGTATCCTGGGAAATGGAAAAGAGCGAAGCTGGCATTGCTGGAAAGTATTTGTAGGAGATTTGCTTATGAGCCGGATACAAAGACCGGTCCGTTATCATTTTCTTTTGGAGAAAGGGCAAAGCAGTGGAGAGAAGACTATGAAAAGTTAAAAAAGGAGGTTGCCAATGGCTGCGTTTCCGTTCCCTGTTTTGGAGTTGGAGCTGATGGAAAAGAAAAACAGCCATATTTCCATACCGGAATGATGGAAAATGGGGAGGCGAAAGAGCTATGATGCGTTCGTTTATGTATCTCAGACCTGGCAATCTTGCGAAAGATTTTATCATAGAACAGCGTAGCACTTCTCTGAGCGAAATCGGAAGACCAAAGACAGCATATCAGGATGATGGAAATTGTATGCTGAAGGGAGTTCTTGCAGAGGCGGATACCCGGCAGAAAATGAGATGGGAGCAGTTGCAGCATCCGATCACGCATACGATTGTTCAGACTGGAAAACCTATGGCGGAAGCTGAGGATAAGCTGGTTTTAGGGAATCGGGTATTTCTGATTCAGGGAGTAGATGAACCTGGAAGTCTTGGCGTTTGCACCATTTACTATGTGGAAGAAAGGGCTGATGTGAAATGAGTGCGGGAGGAAGACTTAAAATAGCTGTGGATGAAGTGGTAAAAAATGTCGGAAGGCAAGCAATATCACGAGGAACCAGAGCTGTAAATGCACTAAGAAATGCGGAGTTAGAAGTCCTGAAAGGGCAGCGAAGCGGTAGAGTTTACAAAAAGCCTTATAGCAGAGCTACTTACACAGCATCAGCTCCGGGAGAACCACCGGCAAGAAGAAGCGGTGCATTACGCCTTAACTGGCATGGAGAAGTGAAAGGTGGAAACATCGGAAGCGGTGGCACTCAAATAGTAGCGGTGATGGAGAGCGAACAGCATTATGCGGGATACCTGGAAAATGGTACAAGCAAGATGGCTCCACGCCCGTACAAGGACCGTATCATTGAAAAAGCCACTCCGGAAATTGTGGCTATCTACAATGAACCGTACAGTTAGGGGGTGCGACGATGAAGTTGATTGTGGATTCTGTGTCAAAGGTATTTGACATATCGGTAATTGAAAAAGGTTATCTCATATTTGCGAAACACCGAACCTGGCCGGACGGAAAGGCAGGATTTGTAACCGCTGTTAATGACAAGAGGATTACAGTTCAGTATCATCCAGGAATAGCCAATGTCACGAACCATTTTTTTCTTCCGGCGGAAGAGGTTGCTGCTGGCGAGTGGGAAGTGCGTTGGACCAAAGACATGAAAACTGTTTATGAGTATGAAGGGTAAGGTGACAGGATGACATTGGAAGAACTTCTCCGCAAGTGGTTTTTAGGGAGAGAGAATATTTCAAAAAAGCTGGCAAGGTTCGGCGATAATCCTGCGATTTTTTATCAGACAGCTCCAGCAGATAATCAAGTCGGATGGAGGGAGCAATATCCTAGAATTGTATATACAGTGGATATGCAAGCGGATCAGGAAAGGAAAAGTGCCGGAACATTGCAAGTAAGTTTGCTGTGTGATGAAGTGGGTACACCGCCGGAGGAAATAGAACCAGATGTAAAAAACAGCTTGAAGGATTTACTTATTCAGCCTGATTCTGGGTTTCCTTATTGTTTTACCTGGTCCAGAACAGATGCCTTCGAGATTCCGGAGAGAGAGACAGGTACAGATACCAGAATTTTCGGCATGGAAATCAGGTTTGATATTTTGGAATATGTAAGCCAGGAAACAACGGATCCGGATCCAGTCATGGCGTTAAATCAGTACATCAAAGAGACTATTCCAGAAGCGTTCGTTCTCGGAGCTGATAAAATGAATGAATATAAGACACCGGCTCCAAGTGAACCGGTATTTTATTGCAGACTTGAAGGAGTGGAAAAAAGCAGAGAAACCAATACGGTAGCATGGATGGACGGCAAGATTGCTGTCCATGTTTTATGTCCGGCGGCAGATTTGCGGCTGAAATGGGTGATGGCATTAGCGAACGGTCTATCTCTGGATGGAGAAGTCGTAATGCTGGATAAATCCCCTATGAGAATCAAGAGATTGCAGGTAAATAACAAAGCGGATTATTTGAAAGAGGGACAGCTTTTTGTAACAGTTCATTATGGGCTTTTAAGATACAAGCCGAAAGAACACATGATTACATCAGCTAGAGTCTCTGCCAATTAGGAGGTTTGAAAAGATGGAAAAAAAGGTAAACTCCAGTGCAAAAACACCGGAGAAAAACACATCAGAGCCTTTATACACAGTAGCAGAACTGGCGGAAAGTTCTGAGAAAGTGTTCGGTAAAGATGTAAGAAAAGAGTGTGTAATGGCTGCTTTCCGGTATGCCGGAAAAAAGGAAGCCACGAAAGAAGAGGCTAAGAAAATTGTCACAAGCTTTTTGAAGAAGGAGGTTAAATAGGATGGCAGGAACATACATGCTTGGAGAAACGAAAGTAAGACCGGGTTCTTATTTCAATATCCAGAAAAAAGGGGATGGACCGGCTTCCGGGGCTAAAAACGGAATTGTTGGCATACTGTTCAAGTCTGATTGGGGACCGCTGAATCAGGCTGTCGAGGTAAGTGTAGATGACGGATATGAGAACATTTTTGGAACCGGCGGTACAACGGATGCGATCGGTCTTGCATTTGAAGGCGGGGCAATCACAGCGATTTGCTGTCGTGTTGGAAATGGCGGAACCGAGGGAAATGTTAAGCTGAAATTGAAAGGTGGAGAGACAGATGCGGTTTCTATTACCGCAAAATACCCAGGCAAGAAAGCATTTACCGTATCCGTAAAAGATAAACTTTCAGACGAAACTATGAGAGAGTGCATTATTTACTCCGGAACGAAAGAATTTGAAAAGGTATCCTTTGCGAAGGGCGGAGAAGACGAGGTGGCGGCTTTGGTGGCTGCTTTTTCTGATTCTAAGAATTTCAAAGTGGCAAAGCTGGCTGAAGCAAAAGGAGAGCTGGAGGCAGTAACCCAAACAGCAATGACACCGGGTACTGATCCAGAGACTACCACTCAGGATTATAGTAATGGTTTTGTTGCTATCGAGCCTTATTTCATGAATACGGCTTGCGTAGATACGGAGGATACTGCCGTACACGGTCTTCTGGATTCGTTCCTTGATCGCATTTTTGATGTGGGGCAGCTTGTCCAGGGATGTGTTGCAGAAAAGCAGTCCGTAGAGTTAGAGGACAGAATGGCTCATGCAGCAGCCTTTAATACAGAGAAAATGGTATATGTTCTGAACTCTGCATTAACCAGCACTACTTATGGAGAAATCGAAGGATACCAGGCGGCGGCGAAGGTTGCTGGAATGATTGCGGCAGTTGCGGCAAATGCTTCGTTGACACATACGGTCTTGGATAAGGTAACGGAACTGAGAGAACGGCTCACGCCTACTCAGATGACAAAAGCAGAGCAGTCTGGCTGTCTGGTGCTTAGTGTGAATAAGAACGGACAGATTTGGATTGATAATGCTATCAATACGCTGGTTACTCCGGCTGATAATCAGGATGAAGGTTGGAAGAAAATCCGAAGAACCAAAACCAGATATGAAATGATTACAAGAATGAACGATCAGGTGGATTCCCTTATCGGAAAGGTGGACAATGACACAAATGGGCGTGCTACCATCATCAGTCAGCTTCAGGGCGTCGGAGATGCAATGATTGAAGAAGGGAAGTTGACAGCTTGCACAGTAGCAGAAAGTTCTGTTTACAAAGCAGATGGCGACAGTGCATGGTTTGAAATTGACTGCATCGACAAGGATTCTGCTGAACACATTTACTTAATGTATGCGTTCAGATTTAGCACTCAGGAATAAGAAGGGAGGATATGAATAATGCCTATCAATGCAAGAGCAGCCGGAGATTCCCGGCACGCAAGAACCGGTAAAGATGGGGCTTTCTACAACAAAGACGGCGTAATGCTGGCAAGTGTAGAAACCTTTACATCTAATGTAACCTGGAACAACGCAAAGTACAATGTGCTTGGCGATCCGCAGGAACATGAAACATCTGCATCCTATGCAGTAAATTTAACGATGACTCAGGTAGTTGTAGAAGACGATCAGTTCATCGTAGAACTGTTTGAGGCGATGGAATCTGGAATCACTCCATGTTGGGATTTCCAGGGAACACTTACTGGCCTGAATGGTTCAGAAGAGCGTGTTGTATACAGAGATTGCCTGCCGTCAGGACAGGTAGATTTACAGAATATCGCCGTAGGAGATGTTATCAAGAGAGCATGGAACTTCTTCGTAAACAGACCGCCGAAGCTCCAGAGCTTGCTGTCAATCGGTTAACCATCAGGGCATTACATCAAAGGCGGTGTAATGCCCGAATATTTTATATTAGGAGGACAACAGAATGGATAAGGAAAAGAATGTAGCTCAGGTGGAAGAAAGAGAGTTTACTGAGGAGCAGACCAAAACGCAGCTGCGTATGTTTGAGGGCGATTTTATCAAAGGACTGATCGCTGCCGCAGATTATAAGACAGAGGAAACTCAGCGTATCGAAATTATCAGAAATGGAGTGCTGTTCTTTGCATTTAACATCCGGGCGCTTGGAGAAGAAGAGTACAACAAGTGTAAAACGAAGCACACAAAGTATGTCCGCAATAAACAGCTCGGAATTAAGTTGCCTGAAGATACCAATACGGTAAAATATCGCTCTGCGATTATCTACGAGGCAACAGCGAAGGAAGACAGAGATAAGCTGTGGGATAACAAGAGCGTTTGGGATGCCCTGAATGATAAAGGCTGCCAGATTATGAACGGGCTGGATGTTATTGAGTATACGCTGAAGAGTGGAGAGAAAGATAAGATCATCGAAGCCATTGACAAACTTAGCGGATATGACAGCAACAATCTGGAGGAAGTGGCAAAAAACTCATAATGGCCGGAGGAAAGGCCACATTACTCCATCATATTTTCCAGAAGACCGGAATGACGCCGGATGAATTTTACCAGAAGCCCCCAGGAGTGAGGGCTTTTTTGTTTGCCTCTATGGAGGTAACGCTTGAATCTTACAAGGAAGGAGGGGACAAATAAATGGCAGAGACAGTAAGAATTGAAATACCGATTGAAGTCACTGACAATACAGATCCAGAACTGTCAAATATCACAGACAGCCTAGAAGATGTAGAACAGGCGGCAAGGCGGGCTCAGAACTCTGTTGATCGGGCAGGAAGAACAGTAACACAGTTCGATAGGTCGGCAAACAGAACCCAGCGGAGCTTATCAAGTTGGATGAAGCAGAAATATCAGGTATTGTTAGAGGCGAAAGACAAAATTTCTCCTATCCTGGATAAACTGAAAACCGGGCTTAGAACGGTAGGCGGGAAAACATGGAATGTAACCATGAAAGCTGTTGATTTGGCAACGGCTCCTATCAGGGGTGTTTTGAATCTGCTAAAAAATCCCGTCTTCCAAGTAGGAGCTGTCCTTGGGGTAAGTATAAGCCTGAAGGACACGGTTGATACCTATGCGGATTTTGAGGCAACCATGAGCCGGGTGCAGGCTCTTTCCAATGCGAATGCATCACAGATGGAACAGCTGACAGCAAAAGCGAAAGAAATGGGGGCACAGACGAAGTTCTCAGGAACTGAATCGGCAGAAGCATTTACCTATATGGCTCAGGCTGGATGGCAAGTTCAGGATATGGTTGATGGTATCGGCGGAATTATGAGTCTTGCAGCAGCAGACGGTCTTGATCTGGCAACTACAACGGATATTGTTTCCAATGCACTGACGGCGTTTGGAATGAAAGCAAAGGATACCGCAGAATTTGCTGATGTTCTGGCAGTAGCATCATCAGCTACCAATACGAATGTATCTGATCTTGGCGAAGCATTCAAATATATAGCACCGGTAGCGGGAGCGATGGGGTATTCCATTCAGGATGCCTCTATTGCACTTGGTTTGATGTCCAATAACGCAGTAAAAGGCAGTATGGCCGGAACATCGTTAAAGACAGCACTTGCAAATATGGCAGCTCCAACAGACAATATGGCGGCAGCTATGAAGAAGTACGGTATTAGCCTCACAGACAGCGAAGGAAACATGAAATCTTTAAAGGGTGTTATGGACAATCTCAGAAGTAGTCTGGGAGGGCTTTCTGAAACAGAACAGACAGCAGCGGCCAGCACGATATTTGGCAAAGAGGCTATGGCCGGAATGCTTGCAATCATCAATACCTCTGAAGAGGACTATAAGAAGTTGACAGAGGCTATCAATGAATCTGAAGGTGCTGCTGATAAAATGGCAGATACGATGCAGGATAATCTGAAGGGTTCCCTAGAACAATTAGGCGGAGCCATTGAAACGGTACAGCTTAGCTGGGGAGAACGAATGAAGCCGTATATTTTGGCATTGTCCGAAATGCTTCAGGATAATATGCCAGAGATTGAAGAGTTCGGTCTTAAAGTTTTTGATGCTATCGACAAGAAAATAGAGTCTATTCAGGATAAGATTGCAGAGTTTACCAGTACAGATGAATGGGCAAACGCAGACGCATTTGGAAAATTCGGAATTGCATGGGACGAACTGATTGCGGAGCCTTTTTCTGATTGGTGGGATAGTAAAGGTCATGACTTCTTCGTAGGAAAAGCCGGCTCTTTAGGAAGAGGAATCGGAACGGCGGTTTCAACTGGAATCCTGGCATTGCTTGGAGTAGATGTATCAGATGTTGCCGGGGAAGGGGCAAGCGTAGGCTCTGCTTTCGCAAAAGGGCTGATTGACGGATTTGATGTAGATGCACTTCAGGAAAAACTATGGGGAGCAATCAAAGGCATTTTCTCCAATGCTGGAAAGATATTGCCGGGAGGAGATAAGGCGGATCTTTCATCGTGGATTTCAGCGGCAATGATTGCAAAGGTAGGGATGCCTTTGTTAAGTGTTGGAGCAAAAGGAATTAGTTTCGGTAAAAGTATTTTTGGAAGCAGCACAACAACAGCACCAGGAGGAGGAACCACAGTGGTTCCCGGAATTGGACGCAGGCTTTTAGGAAGTGCCAGTGCGGGAACTGGCTTACTTGGCTTTGGTGCAAATACCGCCATAAAACTCGGAGCCGGAAACCTTGCAGGAGGTGCTTCGCTATCTGCCGGTGCTTTATCTGCTCTTGGACTTGGAGCTACTGCTGGTGGAATTGCCGGAGGGGCAAGCCTTATTAGTGGTGGATTTGATCTGTACAAAGGATTTACCTCGAAAGACAAAGACGAAGCGGCGGCTTATAAAGAATCCGGTGCATGGAAAGTCGGAGGTGTAGGAGCTGGCGCAGCTGCTGGTGCTGCACTCGGAAGTGTTATCCCTGGACTTGGTACTGTGGTAGGCGGATTGATTGGCGCTGGCGTAGGCGGAATCGCTGGATGGATTAAAGGTGACAGCGCAAAGAAGGAATATGAAGAGAATCTGAAAAAAGCACAGGAAGAGGCAGAAGCATTAGCATTAGCTGAAGAACAGGCTAAGTACGAATCTCAGGATTTGAAAGATGCACTTGCCGATACCAGCATGACAGCTGAGGAATTTGGACAGAAGTTCCAGAAAGCAGTTGGCGAAAATCTTCAGAGCCATTTCGGAGATGTCAAATTATCCATGCAAGAAATCCAAGACATAGCCAGAAAAATGACATTTGGGGACAATATAGAGGCGGTAACAAAATTTAGCGATGCCTCTGCGGAAGTAGAGCAGACATACAGCAATATGGAAGCTGCTATTTCAAACATGGACAAGTTGAACTGGAAGGCAAGCCTCGGATTGAAATTTGATGATGCAGATACTCAGGAATACCTTGCCGGGGTAGATGCCATGATCCAGAGTGCAACAGACTACATTGAGAGTAAGCATTATGAAGCAAAGACAGCTATTGATCTGCTGATTGAGCCTAATTCCGATGTGGATGTCACTACTGGATTGAATACGGTCTATGCGAGCCTTCAGGAACAGATCAACAGTCTAGGAAATGACCTGACAGCTAAAGTGAATGTAGCATTGGAGGACGGTGTGATTACGCTGGATGAACAGGCTGAAATTACGAACTTGCAAAATCAGATTACGGAAATCACACAGAAGGTATCAGATATTCAAACGGAGGCTGAATTTAAGGCACTGAAAATCAAGTACAGCGGTGCAAACTTGGATGCAGATTCTTTTGCGGAATTGCAGGCGGAATTACAGGAACAGGTGGAAAGTGCCACCCAGACATATGATGAATCACTGAAGGTTGGCATTGCCAGCCTCGAATTGCAGTTAAGCGAAGGTGCAATTTCTCAGGAGCAGTATGACGAACAGCTCCAGGCTTTAGCTGACGGATACGAGGCGAAAATTTCCGATATGCAGGTTACTGTTGAAAATTTCCAGTTGGAAGCAATCGCAGAAGCCTACGCTACAGAACTGGACGGAATACTTCCGGATATTGAAGGCACAACCGCAGAAAAGTTGCAGACGGCTCTTCATAATGCTATGGCGAGTGGTGTAGATGTTACCACTTGGGATACTGAAACGGCATCTCAGTGGCTCGGACTGGACAGCCTAAGCATGGAAGCTCAGACGGCTATTACAGAGATGATGAGTGGAGTTGCGGAAACAATACCTCAGAGTATGCAGGAGCAGATTACAACAGCATTCAGCAGTGTAGATATGAGTGGAGCCTATTCAGGCGTTGACTTCGTAGGTCCGTTTTCCAACGAGTTTTATGAGCAGATGGCAAATGCTGATTTGTCAGGTGCTTACACTCCTCTGGTAGAGAATATCAGCACAGAACTGCCAACGCAGTTATCGCTGATTGACTATTCAGGAATTGGCACACAGGTTGGCACCGGCGTAGGAGGAGCAATTCAGAATACGGATATGGGACCGATCAACTCAGCCATCACAACCTTGAAAGGAAATACGGGAACTGCTATTGATACAGCGTTTGCACCGGGCTTCAATACCACAACGCCAGTTACTATTACGGCGAATTACAAGCTGGCGAATCCGTCAGCTACAATCAGTTTCTCTGGAGGCGGTTCCGGAACGGCAACGGTAAATGCGAGCATCGCATCCAATGCCAACGGAGATATTGTAAATGGACCGCTTCTTTCCTGGGTAGGAGAAGATGGACCAGAAGCAATCATTCCTCTTGGAAGCAAGAGAAGAAGCAGAGGACTTAGTTTGTGGGAAAAAGCAGGAGAGCTTTTGGGTGTAAAGAAATATGCCGAAGGCGGTATTGTAGAAAACTCACGATATACCTCAAATCCGTTCCAAAACTATGAGGACTTAAATTCCATCAATGATACGCTTGCAAAAGCACCACGGGGCAATCACGAGTTCTCAGAAGGGGATATGGAAGATACCACATCTACGGAACCGGTTGCAGTTAAGTCTGGTTCTGGAGAAGGAGAAAGAAAGACAGAAGTTCATGTGAATGTAAGCCTTAATCCTACATTCCGTATAGACGGAAACGGCGGAAATGAATCGGATATTATCCGAGTAGTCCGCACACACATGAGGGAGCTTGCAGACGAAATCGGTGGAGAATTGGCAGAAAGATTAGAAATGGTCTTTTCAAATATGCCAGTCAAGGAGGCGTAAAGTTATGGATATATTTTTGAGTGAAGTATCAAATAAAAGTTCCAGCTTTACATTTCAATCTCTTCCGGAAAGAATCAAAACGAAGTTCGGAACCAAGTATCAGAATTACGACATTATCTCAAAAGGAACAGTAAAAATTCCGAGAGGATTGGAAGCTGAGACTATTTCATGGGACGGAACATTTTACGGGAAGTCTAAAAGAAACGAGGTTATGATTCGTGAGTGGACCTCTCCGGCTGAATGTGTTAAGGTTCTGCGGAACTGGATGATAAAAGGAACTGTACTCCGGCTCTTAGTCACTGAAACAAATATCAATTACGATGTGACGATCAGTGATTTTGAGCCGATAGAAACCGGAGCTTATGGGAACATCGACTACTCCATTACATTCACAATTTATAAGGAACTGAAGATCTACACAACATCAGAATTGAAAATCGCTGCCTTTGTAAAAAAGACGGTTCCAAGACCGACACCGGCTCCTCAATCAAGTAGAACGCATACAGTGAAAAGTGGCGATACTTTATGGGGGATAGCAAGCAAATACTATGGAAGTGGAACCAGCTGGCAAAAAATCTATTCCGCCAACTCTTCTACGATTGAAGCCACAGCAAAGAGATATAGAGGCGGACGAGGCAGCGATAACGGACATTGGATTTATCCGGGAACAGTTCTGACGATACCATAGGAGGTGTAGGATGATTGATGTAGCAAACATTAAGTACCGCCTTGTAGTTATGACGGAGGATAAAAAGCAGTACAACATTAAGGAATTTGTGGAAAACTTAGGCTGGGAGGAGAATGACGGTGAATTAGCTGTTAGAATCTCCTTCACAGCCAAAAACGATAAGACAAGCGCCGGACTGATTTCATCCCTGGCAAAGCCGGGATGCTTGGTCGGCGTTTTTGCATCTCACGGCTCCATAGACGAGGAAGTTGCCAGAGGGTATATTACCGATTGGAAGCCTACACTTTCAGGGAGCAAAGATAAGTTCGATGTTACTTGCTATGACGAACTGTATAATTTGCAGGAGAGCCAGGAGCTTATCTATTATTCCTCTGGAATAGGAACAAAATCGGCGATTACCAAAATCTTTGATGACTGGCAGATTCCGATGGATAAGTATGAAGGACCGGATGTCACCCACGGGAAACTTGCGTATAAGACGGAAATGCTGTCAGATGTACTGTTAGATATTCTGGATGATGCAAAGAAAAAAGGTGGAGGTTCTGCCATGATCCGAGCTGCCAAAGGCAAAGTTAGCGTTATAGAGTGGGGCAGCAATACAACAGTATATCATTTTGAAACAGATAACACAAAGCAAGTGTCACATAAGAAAAGCACATCCGGAATGATTACCAGGGTAAAAATCATCGGGCAAGAGGATGACGATGGGCGTTCCAGTGTAGAGGCTGTTGTGAACGGGCTTACAAAGTTCGGTGTCCGTCAGAAGATTTATATTCGTGGGAAGGATGATAGTGTAAGTGATGCACAATCAGCAGCTCAGGAAATCATTGACGAAAAGGGGCAGGTAAAAGAAGATATTACCGTTCAGGCTCCGGATATTCCGTTTATCAGAAAAGGCGATCTGGTTCACATGACAGTAGGCACATTGAAAGATTACTATTATGTGAAAGGAATCCGGCACGATGCAGATAGCGGATCTATGACGATGGATTTGAAAAAGGCAGTGACGGAAGTGATTAAAAACAACCAGGTCACAAAGAAATCTTATAATGTGGGAGATATAGTGTATTTCAAAGGCGGGAAACATTATCTGTCTTCGTGGTCGGGCGCACCTGGATATAATGCGAGAGCAGGAAAAGCAAAGATTACATTCGATCCGAATTGCCCGAATAACGGAAAAGCGCACCCGTGGCACTTAATTCACACGGATGGCAGTAGCAATGTTTATGGATGGGTAGATGAAGGAACTTTTGAGTAGCAGGAGGTGGTGCTTATGCCGTATCAGGGAAATCCTGGAGTGAGTAAGCTGGGAAAGGTTTTGTCACAGCGCATGGCAAAGCAAGGAGAAAGCGGACTAATTTTAGATTATGGGAGCATAGAAGGAGATTACAGCCTGAAAACAAATACATTTCCGATCCCGATACCTAAAGGGGATTATACGGTATGCAGATGTGCCGGAGGATTATCCTTTGAAATCGGTGGGGGTCAGCATAGCGGACACGAATCCGGAAATGGCACACACGGACATCAGGTTTCTCTTCCGGCAATCAAGCCAGGCGATAGAGTGCTTATTGCATGGGTTCAGAATGAGGTGACAGTCATTGATGTAATCGCCCCGGCGAGTGCGTTGTAGGAGGTATGTTATGAGCGAAAATATGTTATTCCCTACGGTGGAAGTACCGGAACTCATTCAGGAATCAGAACAGTATGACGAAAAATATAAGCCAAGCGTATTGTGGGATTTGGAAGCTGGGGATTTCGTGAGAAATGGAGCGAACCAGCTACTTGAATGTGATGGACGAGAAGCGTACCGGGTTTGGTGTGTAAAAGTAGTCAACACAGAACGCTATACTTGTTTGGCGTATTCAGATTCCATAGGTACAGAAATGGAATCTGCTATAAAAGAAAAGAGTAGCGGAGCCGTGGAATCGGCGATTGAGCGAACGATAACAGAGGCGCTGCTTGTGAATCCTCGTACAGAATATGTGCGGGGATTTGTTTTTACATGGAATGGAGATTCTGTGGTTTGCAGTTTCAATGTAAAAGGAATTGAATGGGAAGAGTTTCCGTTATCAGTAACAGTTGGAAACAGAGCAAGGAGGTGAGAAACATGGCAGATGAAAGATTTGAATTTGTCGCTCCGGATTTTGTGTCAGGCAGTAACCCGGAGGAAATTCAGGAAAGAATGATGAATAATCTTCCGGCAGATATTGATGATATGCCGGGCGGATTTCCTTACGATTTTACTATGCCGACAGCGTTGGAGAAATCAGAGCTTATTCAGTTCCACCTTGTTAGAACATTGATGCTTATGTTTCCAATGTGGGCATGGGATGAATGGCTTGATCTGCATGGAAGACAGAAGGGAATCAGCCGGAAGGAAGCGAACCGGGCAAGCGGGTATATTACATTTGAGGGAGTTTCCGGAACGAGAATTGCAGCCGGATTCATAGTATGTACGCCTGCAACGGATGTGTCTTCTTCTTTGGAGTTTTCCGTAGAGGAAGAAGTTATTATACCAGAAGAAGGAAAAGTTAAGGTTCCAATCATTGCGGCGAATGGCGGTATTGCTTCTAACACAAAAGCAGAAACGGTTATTCTGATGCTGAGGCCAATAGAAGGTATCAGCCGATTGTATAACGAAGAAGATATTACCGGTGGAACAGATGAAGAAGATAATGAATCGTATCGTGAAAGAATCATGGAAGCCTATGAATCCGAGGGGATCTCCAACATCGGAAATGATGCAGATTACAAGAGGTGGGCGAAAGAAGTTGTTGGAATCGGAGATTGTATTGTAGTTCCAACATGGAACGGACCAGGAACGGTTAAGCTGGTTCTGGTGGATTCAAACGGAAGACCGGCGAATGAGAGGCTGGTAAAAGCCGTATATAATCACATCATGTCTCCAGATGATAGAGAGAAAAGGCTTATGCCGACAGGAAGCGCGGACCTTACAGTGGTTGCGGCAGATACTAAGATTATCAGCTATGGCTGTACAGGGTTATCTTATGACAGCAGCACAAACATAGAGCAGATTGAATCCGATTTCAAAGATGCAATCATGAAATATTACGCATCAGCCAAATTGGAAAATATCATTCGATACAACAGAGTTCATTCTATTCTAACAAATCTTCCGGGAGTCCTTGACTTTGCCGATTTGAAGATAAATGGTGAAGAAAAGAATATTCAGTTAGACCAGGACGAATATCCGGAAACCGGGGAAGTTCAGTTTTCGTAGGAGGGAGGAATGAGTATGGATTTAGAAAAATTTCCTTCCAGTGAATCAGCAAAACGGATGCTCCGTTCAGTGGACTCAGGCGGATTCTATGATAATTCTTATGTGGGAAAATGGATTTTTCAGATCATGGGATTAGAGATGGATGAAGCAAAACAGATTATTGAGGAATTGCCGTATCAGGCATTTCCGGAAACTGCGACTTGGGGACTTCGATACCATGAACAAAAGTATGGGCTTCCAGTCCGAGAAGGACTTTCGTATGAAGAACGACGCAGACTGATTTATAGTAAGCGTGATGAACGAGCGCCTATGAACCCGTACCACATGGAAGTTATTTTGGAAAATATCAGCGGCAGAAAAGCTCATGTAGATGATGAGTCCGGTCCTGTAAACACTTTTACGGTTACGCTGGAAGCTGGAGACAATGTGGTAAATGTGGCTGCTCTTATAAAAAAGCTGAAGGAGATCAAGCAATCCCATGTAGCATTTACCATGAAATTTACTTCTTTGGCTAAGTTGGAACTATGCGGAAGAGTCCATAGATGGACAGCCTATTATACACAGTGCGGCACTTCCCCAGTAGTAAGTTATGGCTTGCGTATGGCGGAATTGGGAATAGATATTGCACCAGAAGCATCCGCACATAAGTATGAAATTCCGATGACCGGAGAATCCGGAGGAACAGGTCAATATCCGAAAGTCAGCGTTGGTTTGAAAACAACAGAAGGAACTGTTGAAATAATGCCGGAGACAAGAGGATTTGAGGTTTCCTATCCAGTTGCAAGCGAAGAAATGAAAACAGGAACGCATCCTAAGACGGGAAACCAGGCTGCCTATGTAGAAGTTGGGCTGGATGCAGAAATGAGTGCTGAAGGCTACAAGTATCAGAATGATGTTGCTGGTACGGTTCCGGGGACTTCTATCGGAATAAAAGAAACAGACAAAGGATTGACTCCAGAAGTCAGTACAGAGTGCTACCAAGTAAGGTATCGGCTCTGTGGTGAGACTTTTGAGATATAAAGAAGGAGGGATACACAATGAAGTTGCTTACAAGCGAGGCGATTCAAGGGTATCGGGACTACACGAAACGCACGATTGCCTACGCAAAGTACAAAATCGGTTCGGTTTACCATAAGGCAAAAATCGAATCGGTTGATGTGACAGAAGAAGGCTTGGTAGAAATCTCATTCAAGATTGAGACGGCAATTACCGGAGCTGCAACTGTCACAGAAATCCAGCTGTATGATACGAATAACAATCTTTGGCTCTCGAAACAGGAATCCTTAAAAATGGATTCTGTTGCCGAGGGCTTTTATTATGTCTGCCAGCTGGAAATCAGCGAAAGGGAGGTTGAGGTATAATGAGAGACCTTGTGAACTGGAAGGACCATGTTGTTGAGTTTCCGGGGAGATACGAGGAAAAGGATTTAGGCGGTGGCTTGGTTCAGCACACGGCATCTCCTGGAAAAGTAAAGCAACAAGGAACACCACAGAACGCTACAAATTTTAACATTATGGATATGGCGGCACTGGAAGCAATGTTGATGTCTTCAGAAAATGCCAGGAATATTCTCCATATCGGCAGGATTTTGGAGGGGCTGTCTGGAGACAAGATCCAGGTTACGCTTACCAATTCCCAGAAATATCCGCATAACAATTCAAAGAAAACGGTTCAGTTGCCGGTGACGAAAAACAACATGAAATATACCATTACTTGCGAAGTTGTGGAAGTTACCGGAGGGGCGGTTGGAGAATTTGAGTTTACCGATAAGCTGCTCAATGGATTCAAGATTGCATATACCGGCTCAGCATCCAAAGTCATTGTGAATTGCTATGTGAGAGGAGGTGTATAGGAATGGCGAATGTGATTATCAAAAATGAGAACCGAAAAGCTGATGCAGAACACATCATGAAAACTTATGGCGTGGACAGAAGAGATCCAGCCATGAGGGAAGCGGCTGAGATTGCAGCTGCAAGAACAAATGAAGCAGTTAGAATGTCACAGAACAGAAGGAGGTATTTCTGATGAAAGTAGTATATCTGCCGGAAGACGGCACAAATTTCATTCCCTATGAAGTGATGGGGAAAAACATTGATTTCAACGATGGAGATTTGATGTTCAATGTTTCAAAGAAGGAAAGGGACTACGAGGTTGTGATTGATATTTGCCAGGATTACACAGGAGCATTGGTTATGGGTGCTGATTCTGGCGAAAGATATGTAGCACAGCTTATTGTACCGGCAAGAGAGTACATTGAGACAACCGCAGTAAATCCAGACTATGATCCGGAAAATGAGGAGAGCATGGAATCTCCGACTGTTACAAATAAAGAACCGGTTCCTTTCGATATTAACAAATGCGAACTGAGATTATGGGATATGGAGGTATAAGAGATGCCAAATTTTGATGATTTTAAGTTAGCGGTTGAAGCAATGACGGGCGGTAAGAATACCGTCCTTTTTGATGATATGGGAATGCCGTCTGTTATGGTTCCTTTTCCGAAAATGAAAATTGCGGAAATCATGAGTGGAGGAAGTCAGAATATCCATCCAGCATTTTCAGTGGGCGGTGTAGAGAAGGATGTACTGTATGTGTCAAAGTTTCAGAATATTGTACTGAATGACAGAGCGTACTCGCTTCCTATGCGTGATCCGAAGGTTTATGTTACATTCGATCAGGCATTGACATTCTGCCGCAACAAAGGAAAAGGCTGGAGTTTAAATCCGTATTCTCTATGGAGTGCGATTGCCCTCTGGTGCAGAAAAAATGGAACTATGCCAAGAGGAAACAATTTCTGGGGAAAAGACTACACATACCAGCATGAAAAAGGCGTTCCTTGTGCGTGGGAAAGCAAGGAAGCGGAATCACATCCGGGCGAACCAGCACGCTGCCTTACCGGTTCTGGACCGGCTACATGGTATCATAACTGGATGCCGGATGGAATTGCCGATCTGAACGGAAATGTGTGGGAATGGTGCGCTGGTATGCGTGTGAAAGATGGAGAAATCCAGATTATTCCGTATGCGAACAGTATGCTGGCGGAAACAAATATGGGAGACAAGTCAACAGAGTGGAAAGCTATCAAAAAGGATGGAACTCTTGTTGAGCCTGGAACAGCAGATACTTTGAAATGGGATTGGGTATCAGGAAAGATTCAGCTTACTTCCGGTGCGGTATCCTACAAGACGGATCAGGGAAATGGCTGTCAGTATAAGGATATGACTCTTAATTCTTCTGTATCAGCGGCTCCGGAGATTGCGAAGGCATTGTTATTATATCCGGATGAACCGAGCGGAGACTATGGCGGCGATTATCATTGGGTAAATACTACCGGCGAGCGTTTGCCGCTTTGTGGCGGCTGGCACAGCGGTTCTAGTGCCGGTGTGTTCAACGTGGACCTGAACAGCCCTCGGTCCCTCTCCGCCGGCCATGTTGGCTTTCGCTCCGCTTTCTGTGAACTGTAAAACCGAATCACTGTTTGCTCTGCGGTAGCAGAGCTTTTTGCTTTTAAGGAGGAACGAAGTGGAATGGCAAGAGATAAATGAGACGGTGAACGGAGAACAAAAGACTGAAAACTTGCGAATCCGCATGAAAATTATTGATATGATAGAGTACGCAATGCCACTAATCGAAAGGTGGAGCGTACCGCATCAAAAGTTACTCGGAGACAGAATTGCAGCTTGCATGGAAGATATGTTGGAACTTGCAAACGAGTTGGAATTGGCTTACTCCAAGAAAACGCCTCATAAAAATCTGGATATGAAGAATAAAGCATTGCAGGATTATGTAACGCTTGCATACCGTTTGAAGTATCTGAAAGGTGCAACATCTCATGCTGAATGGACACGGCGTTCCAAAGAAATCGGCTGTATGTTAGGCGGTTACAAGAAATGGCTGTACGATGATACTCCGTCTACTGCGAAAAGCAGTGGAAAGCAGCAGACATCAAGCAGTAAGAAATCATATCAGTGCCGGTCCCGATAGGGGCTGGCACGATGGGAATAGGCTATCGCGTTTGCCGCTTTGTGGGGGCAACTGGAACAACGGTTCTAATGCCGGTGTGTTCAACGTGAACCTGAACAACCCTCGGTCCCTCTCCAACAGCCATGTTGGCTTTCGCTCCGCTTTACTCTCATATGCCAGAGGCGGCAAGTTCAAGGACTTACCGACAGTGCGAGAGGATAAAGGAGTCTATTTCCACTCTGGGCTGAAAGGCAGGAGAAAAATGGTGCTATTCGAGAGTGGATAGCATTGTTCCGGCGGACACAAAGAAAACCGGAACACCTATGGATGCCGCAAGTAAAGAGATTGAAAGCTGCTACACATAGATTTCTAAAGGAAAATCGTAACATGAAAATAAAGAATGTCTTTGACGAAATATTTTCCATCGACAATCTGTATGCTGCCTTAGAAGATGCTTCACAAGGTCGAAGATACAATAAAGATGCTTTGATATATAATCTGGACGTTTGGGCTATGGTTCAAGAAATCCGGAACGAAATCTTCAACGGTACATACAGTATTGATCGGTACTACATATTTTATGTGTACGAACCGAAAAAGAGAATGATAATGTCAATTTCATTCAAACACAGAATTGTCCAGTGGGCTATTTACCGGGTAATAAATCCTGTTCTGGTTAAAGGATATATAGAAGATTCCTACGGCTGCATTCCGGGAAGAGGAAGCCTAAGCGCCATGCAAAGGCTAAAATACTGGGTTGTAATGGCAAGCCGAAAAGAAGAACAATGGTTTTACCTAAAACTGGACATAAGCAAGTATTTTTATAGAATATCCCACCGGGTATTGAAAAAGATTCTTGCAAAGAAAATAAAAGACAAAAGACTGCTGAAGGTATTGTATTCCATTATAGACTGCGAGCATACACCTTTTGGCTTACCGTTGGGGCGTTCTCCGGGCGATGTGCCTTTGGAAGAACGCCTTTTTGATGTCGGTATGCCGATTGGCAATCTTCTGTCACAGTTGTTTGCAAATGTCTACCTCAACGAATTAGACCAGTATTGCAAGAGGGAATTGCAGATCCGGTTCTATATCCGTTATATGGATGATGTAATTATTTTGTGCAATAGCAAATTACAACTCAGAATTTGGAAAGATCAGATAGAACAATTCTTATTGCAAGAGTTGGAACTGCATTTGAATAAAAAGACTTGCATACGCCCTATCGGACAAGGAATTGAATTTGTAGGATACCGTATATGGGCGGAACGGGTAGTGATACGAAAGAGTACCACATTAAGAATACGGAGAGCGTTGAGAGGTATGTCGGCAAAGTATACGGATTACAAGATTACGATGCAGGACTTTTCAGAAACCCTTCAGAGCTATCTTGGTATGTTGGAGCATTGCAATAGCGATGCGTTGATAAACAAGATTCTGGATGAAATAGTGTTGACACACAATAAAGAAAACCAGGAGGAAGGCGATGAACCAGGAGGAATTTTTGGAAGTGCAGAATACGATCATAGAGAATCAGAGATATATCATTTCTGAACTCATGAGGCGTTTTTGCCTAAATTCTGCGTTTGATTTAGATGAAGAATTGGTTAGGATGATTCGGGAAAATAACCAGATGGTTGAAAAACTGAACACGCCACCATAAGAAGGGAGGGATGAAGGATGCTGATTAGAGCTGGACCTGAGAATTATGAAATGAGCATAACAGTATGAGGCGGTGAAAAATGGACGAATTTTTAGAAGTATTCGGTGGAATGAGGCTTGGTACAGTAGTTCTCTTAATTGCTGCTTTTATCTTTATGTGGAAGACATACAAGAAGGTAGAGGCGTATTTCAAGGATAAATACGAGATGGAAGCTGAAAAAGAAAAGCAAATGAAAGATATTCTGGGACAGGTGCAACAGTATCCTAAATGGAGAGAGCAGAGTATTGAACGGCAGAAGGAGTTTTCATCAGAAATCAATGATTTGAGAAATACACAGAAAGAGATAATCCAAGAGCTGAAGGACATCGAAGAGAGAAGGAAAAAGACTAAGAGAAATGAGTTGCGTGATAGGCTGCTTCAGAGTTACCGCTACTATACCAGCAAAGATAAGAACCCGTTATTGGCATGGTCCGTAATGGAGTCGGATGCTTTCTGGAAAATGTTCGGAGATTATGAAGAGGCAGGCGGGGACGGGGATATGCACACTACCGTACAGCCAGCCATGAGATTACTGGATGTAATCCAGATGAATGAAGAAGAAAGAATATCAGAACTCATGCAGAGCCGGAAATGACCTAATGAGCCATTCTCCGGCTTTTATAATGCAACCAAACAAATCCTCACTGGCGGGATTAAAAGGCAGCCAGGGAACAATCAGAGGCTCACAGAGCCAAATAAATGAAAGTTATACAGGAGGTAAGTATCATGAAGAAAATTGATTGGGCAAGAAAACTGACAAGTAGAAAATTTTGGGCAGCGGTAGTTGGTTTTGTTACTCCGCTGATGATCGCTGGAGGAGCGCAGGAAAACGCAATCACTCAGGTTACTGCAATCATCATGGGAGGCGCAACGCTGATTGCTTACATCATCGGGGAAGGATTGACCGATGCGGCAAATGTTGAAAACAGTGCAACCCATCTGATTGAAACCCAAAATGATGAACAGTAATTATCATATCAGGCTTGGCGTATTGCGCCGAGCCTGAATTGTTGAATGAGGTAAAAAGATATGACGGAAAAAGACTTTATTGCAAAAATTGGGCCATTGGCTTCAAAAGATATGCAGGAAAGCGGAATACTTGCTTCCGTAACAATCGCTCAGGCTTGCCTGGAATCTGGATACGGAAGCACGGATCTGGCAGTAAAAGCGAACAATCTTTTCGGAATGAAATGCAGCTTATCTGGGAACACATGGCTGTCTGTATGGGATGGAAAAAGTAAATATACCAAACAGACAAAGGAGCAAAAACCGGACGGGACTATTTATACAGTAACAGCAGATTTCCGAAAATATCCAGATGTATTGACAAATATCAGGGATCATTCGTGCTACCTGAACGGAGCGATGCGGGGAGACAGAAAACGCTATGAAGGTTTAGCTGGAGAGCGTGATTATAGAAAAGCTGCACAGCTTATTAAGGGTGGAGGTTACGCCACGGATATTTCGTATGTAGATAAGTTATGCAGCCTCATTGAAAGATGGAATTTGACACAGTATGACAAGGAGGAAATGAGTATGAGTAATAGTAGTTTAATAAACTGTACAGTTAAAAGTCCGAATCATAGCGGACGGCGCACGCATCGTATTGATAGAATTACGCCTCACTGTGTAGTAGGGCAGTTGTCAGCTGAAAGTATTGGAGGATGCTTTCCGGCTGGAAGAGGCGCTTCTTGCAACTATGGCATTGGCAAGGATGGTCGGGTGTGTTTAATCGTTGATGAGGAGAACAGAAGTTGGTGTTCATCTAGTAATTCAAACGATCAGCGGGCAGTTACAATAGAGTGCGCCAGCGACATGAAAGATCCATATGCCATGACAAATGCGGTTTATGAAAAACTGATCGAACTTTGCGTAGATATTTGCCGGAGAAATGGAAAAACAACACTGCTTTGGTTTGCGGACAAAAACAAGTCCCTCAATTATGAACCAAAAGCAAATGAAATGGTCCTGACGGTTCATCGTTGGTTCGCAAATAAAAGCTGCCCTGGAGATTGGCTTTATTCACGATTGGGAGATGTGGCAAGTAGAGTAACATCTCAGCTTGGTGGGAGTTCCGGAGGAGGAAGCAATTCTGGAAGTTCAGGAAGCTATAAAACCGGATTGTATAAGGTCAATGTCGGAGACCTTAATATCCGAAAAGGCCCAGGAACAAACTATGGAATCAATGGAGTTATTACCAACAAAGGAACTTATACCATTGTGGAGATTAAAAACGGCTCATGGGGACGGCTCAAGTCAGGTGCTGGCTGGATCAACATCAGCAGCGCCTACTGCTCTTATGTTGGAGCCACATCTGGCGGAGGAAGTTCTAATAACGGTAGTGGTTCTGCTGGTTCTAATTCTAAAACCGGAACATACAAAGTCGATATTCCAGACTTGTATATCCGAAAAGGTCCAGGAACTGGTTATGCGAAAAACGGATTCTGCCCGAAGGGAGTATACACTATCGTTGAAACGAAGAGTGCTAATGGCTATACTTGGGGACGATTGAAAAGCGGAGCTGGATGGATTGCATTAGATTATGCAAAGAAAGTATAATTTTAACCCTCTGTCGGGAAACTGGCGGAGGGACTTTTTATTTGTCGAAAAAGCTGTGGCAGAGTCGAAAAAGCTGTGGTATAATTTGGATGTTGTCCTACCTACACCTGGCAACGGGAGGAGGTGTTGGGATGGAAGTTATCATTACCTTTTTAGTCGCTGTTGCGGCTGGGGGTGGCGGCTGCCCCCACGCACGAGGCCAGTT